>Ga0207433_10003167_pt1 | contig 32114 bp, 33 predicted proteins | sample YelNatPaOPGAMG01_FD_187559 | JGI IMG/M metagenome (GOLD analysis project Ga0207433, IMG submission 187559) | Hot spring thermophilic microbial communities from Obsidian Pool, Yellowstone National Park, USA - OP-RAMG-01 (SPAdes) (version 3) | ecosystem: Environmental > Aquatic > Thermal springs... | reverse complement strand
TGCCAAACCAATCAAAATAGAAAGAAAAGAGAAACAATGGTTTGAGAAGTTTAGGTGGTTTAAGACGAGTGACGATTTTCTTGTAGTTGGCGGAAAGGATGCAACTTCGAATGAGGTTTTGATAAAGAAATATACAGAATCAGAGGATATTGTTTTTCACTCACTTATGCATGGTTCACCTTTCGTTGTTATAAAGGCTAATGGTAGAGAAATTTCTGAGGCAGCAAAAAAAGAAGCTGCTGAATTCACGGCTGCTTATTCAAAGGCTTGGCAAATGGGTTTAGGCACAACAGACATATATTGTGTTAAACCTGAGCAAATATCTAAAAAAGCGAAATCTGGGGAATATCTTGCTAAAGGCTCGTTCATGATTTATGGTGAAAGGGAATGGTTCAAAAATACTGAAGTTAGAATAGCAATTGGCGTTAAAATAGACAGAATTCAAAAAAGTACTAATCTCTTCTCAGGTCCTTTGGATGCAGTTAAGGCAAAATGTGAATATTACGTAATTTTAAAACCTGGTTATAAAAAAGCCGAGGAGCTTGCAAGAATGATTAAAACCCTTTTAATTAAAAAAGCGAAAGAAGATGAAAGACCTCTTATAGGTTCCATTTCATTCGATGATATTCAACGTCTCGTGCCTTTCGGTACAGGTGAAATTGTTTTTGATGAAACCCTTTTTAGATTTGAAAACGAACGATAAATTCCAAGAAAAAGTTCAAGTGAAAAAAATTTAAATAACTTTACATCAATCTAATTTTTAAAAGAAAAAAGAGGTGATGTTCGTGGTATTTTATGAACTCAAAAAAATAAAAAAACAAATAGAAAGTTACGGAGAAGAATTTGTAAAAAATTACATTACTGAACTTTATAAAGAAGGTAGAATTTTAGAATTTAAAACATGTATAAAAATTTTATATGCTATTGGGCTTGACAATTATATACCAAAAGAAAAAGATTTGGTATCAAATACACAAGAAATCTCACCAATCCAAGTTTATAGTAATTCCGAATCACCGAAAAAAATTAAATTAGAATCAAAATTCGCAGAGGTACGTAAAATTTTAGATAAAAATAACATAAGATGGTACATCTGAAATTAGTGAGTATAATAAATGAACTTGTGCAGAAAAGTTTGAAATTCCGTTGTTTTAATTTATTATTGTTGACAAATGTTCTAAACCAAAGACACGTACATAAGTGATTCGATGTTTCGGAACGTCAATACAAAATCTGGAAATCTTTAAATTCACCCTTATATTTTTCCCATTCTATTACAACATCATCAACCTTTGCACCTTCAGGGCCTTTTCTGCAAAATTCTATGAGACGATCAAGTTGAGGCTTTCTCCCTTCTGCAACGACCTCAACCATACCGTTAGGCAAATTCCTCACCCAACCTGTAACACCGATTTCCTTTGCTACGCGTCTTGTATTTGCTCGGAAGAAAACACCTTGGACTTCTCCTGATATTAGCAAATGCACGCGCGCATTCATATCAATCACATTTTATTTCAACCTTTTTAAAATGCGGATTGCCTACGCCTATTTTTGAAGCATAAGCTATTGAAGGGATATCATACCAATTTTTATCTTTTAGGACATTATCAAATTTTTTCAGAAGTTCCAAACCAAAACAGTCTAAAGCAACGGGATCTTCCCCCGCAAACATGTAACCTACATGAACTTTTACCCCACCATGGCGAAGCTCATTCGCATTTATAAGCGTATCCACCATATCGACAATGAAAAGATCAGGTTTTCTTATTTTATTAAGTTCTGCAATTGCAATGTTTATTTCTTTCTTGCCCCAAAAAATTTTTTTAGATATGGAAAAAGTTTTTTCTTTCTCTCCCAATAATCTTTTAAACACTCTGAAAGGCAACGTATTAGATGAGTGTAACGTGATCCTTTCTCTTGCAGAAAGCAAACCGAAGTTATTTTTAAGTGCACCTGTCATGCCTATTTCTCTAACGCAATGAGTTTTCATTACAGGTAAAGATATCATATAATCGGCATCAAGCGCAACGCGAGAGACATTTAAAGAAAAGCCAGAACCAGTCGAAATTTTTTTGAAATCAAAATCATAAAGATTATGCAATTCATATCCACATTCTTTACACACCTTCGCTAAAACATGATTTTTTATTATATCCTTTTTTCCAAAACCTATGGTTACTGGTGAATTTGGAACAGGCGCATCGGCTACGATAATCTCTGAATTTTGGGGTAGTTTTGAAAGCACAGCACGCAAGACATCAGGATGTGTAGTCGTTGGGTAAGGTTCGTAAGAAACTATGTTCGGCTTAACAAAAATTTTCTTTTCCCCCCTGATATCTTTTGCGAATTTTGACATTATTTTCTCAACAAATTTTACACGATTTTCTGTTTTGGAAAAATACACTTTTGGAGTTACATTCATATTTTAATCTTAATCTGTTTATTTTTATTTATGATTGGGGGAAGCGAGAAAGACATTGTAAAACTTGTGATGGAAAGATCAAAAATACAAAAACTTAACCCTGTGCAAGAGAAAGCGTTAAAACTTGGTCTGTTAGAAGGAGAAAATCTAGTGATAGCTGCACCTACAGCAAGCGGGAAAACTTTAGTCGCGGAAATTGCGATGTTAAATGCATTCAAAAAAGGAAAAAAAGCAGTTTATTTAGTTCCTCTTCGCGCACTTGCAAGCGAAAAGTATCAAGAATTTTTAGAGAAATATGAAAGTTTGGGTATAAAAATAGCTCTTAGTATGGGCGATCTCGATTCTAACGACCCATGGCTTGCAAAATTCGATTTTATTATAGCCACTTCTGAAAAATTCGATTCGCTTTTACGACATGGAATAAAGTGGTTGGATCAAATAGGCGTTTTGGTTATTGATGAGATCCATTTGCTGAACGATTTGGAAAGAGGACCAACATTGGAAATCATCATAACCAAACTTAGACATCTAATCAAGCCGCAAATAATAGCACTTTCTGCAACTATCAAAAACTACAAAGAAATAGCCGAATGGCTTGATGCAAAGCCAATGTTTTCAAACTACAGACCTGTGAAACTCTACAAAGGTGTTTGTTCAGAAAGAAAAATTTATTATCATCCTAAGAAAGAAACTTTAGAAATAGGCAACGAATTTTCACCTGACATAGAAATCGCAATGGATACAATAAAAAGAAAAAAGCAAGCGATAATCTTTGTGTCAACAAGAAATAGCACAGAAGCGCTCTCTGCAAATTTGTCAAAAATTGTAAGCAAATTAATCAGTGATGAAGAAAGGAAAGAATTAAAGAAAATTTCAGAAGGTGTGAAAAAAGCGGTTGAAAAACCAACCCTTCAATGTGAAAAGCTTTCCGGTCATGTGCTGAATGGCGTGGCTTTCCATCATGCTGGATTGACAAATGAACAAAGAAAGTTAATAGAAGATGGTTTTAAAAATGGCATGATAAAATTCATAGTTGCTACGCCTACCCTTGCATGGGGTGTTAACCTTCCTGCTTATCGTGTTGTCATAAGAGATCTTAAGCGATTTTCTTTGGGTTACGGGAGCGAATACATACCTGTTCTTGAAATTCACCAAATGATGGGTCGTGCGGGAAGACCAAAATATGATAGTGAAGGAGAAGCCATACTTTTGGCAAGGAATGATGAGGAAGCCGAGTATGTTTACGAAACTTATATAATAGGAGAACCCGAGGAGATAAAATCAAAACTTGGTGTGGAGCCAGCTTTACGCATGCATACCTTAGCCCTTATAGCGGGAGGTTTTGCATACACCAAAAAAGAGCTTTTTGATTTCTTTAAGAAAACTTTTTATCCACACCAATATGGAGAAATCAACCATCTTGAAAACAAACTCGAAAAAATCGTGGAAATGTTAAAAAATTTTGGATTCGTGAAAGGTGAGATGAAACATCAAGATCAAGAAAGTCCCTTTCGCAAAGCAAGTGAAATGGGAAAAAATGATGAAAAGTTAGAAGCCACTGTTATAGGAAAGAGGGTTGCCGAGTTGTATATAGACCCTCTTACTGCGAACTTCTTGATAAGGCACATAACAAATGTTGATGATGAAATTCACCCATTCGCTCTGCTTCAACTCATTTCAAGAACCATAGAGATGCAACCAAACCTTTCTCTGAAAAGAGATGATATTAAGAAAATAAATGAGTTGTTAGTAGAGTATGAAAACATTTTGCTTGAAAAGCCTCCGAATCCTTGGGATATGGAATACGACGATTATCTTCGCTCCTTGAAGACTGCTTGGTTTTTTTACGAGTGGATTGAGGAAAAAGGAGAAGATTATTTGCATGAAAAATTTGGAGTGGCTCCAGGTGAATTGTTCGTTCGCATTTCCAACGCAGAGTGGCTTCTTTACTGTATGCAAGAACTCGCCTTGCTTATGGGAAAGAAAAATTTACTTTCTCATATAAGAAAAACCCTTTTACGTGTAAGATATGGGATAAGAGAAGAGCTCTTACCACTAATTCGCTTGAAAGGAATAGGTCGCGTGAGGGCGAGAATGCTTTACAATGCAAATATTCGTTCATTGGAAGACCTTCGAAAAGTTCCGCTGGAAGCCCTTTCACGCGTAACTGGTCCGAATATAGCAAAAGATATAAAAGAACAGTTGAATGAGATTGGGGACGATCAAAAAATACTCGAAAGTTTTGATTGATGCAATAAATTTGCTCTATTTTTTCTTCTTAATCTTTTTAGTTTCGCTGACATCCCCGTAATAAATCTTTCTGACAGGCCATGAGATTTCTATACCTTCCTTATCGAAACGCTCTTTCAAAGCCTTTATAAACTCGCTTCTTAATGGGAATTTAGAGCCAAAATCTTTCGAGCTCAACAAAACAAAAAAATCTATATTGGATTCACCGAAAGCCTTGTATCTAAATACAGGTTCGAAATCTTTATTTGCAAATTCTGATGTTTTTTGAACTTGTTTGGCTACTCCAAGCGTAATTTTTTCAACTTTCTTTAAGTCTGACGTATAAGCAACGCCACAATCTACATTAAAAACATGGGTTTCATTTGGCATCGAACGGTTTATCAAGATTGAACTTGCTAATTTTGAATTTGGAATAACCACAATATCATTGTTCCATATTTTTATTCTTGTTGAACGCCATCCTATATCTTCCACCACACCACGCAAAGTTCCTGTTTCAGACAAACCGCTCTCTATTTCTATAACATCACCAACATCTATTGGTTTATCCGTCATTATATGCAAACCAGCAAAGAAATTAGAAAGAGTATCCTGCAAAGCTAAACCTATTGCCAAACCGCCAAGTCCTAAGGTTGCAACAAGAGGCGTAATTTCTATTTTGAAATAATCAAGAATGATCAAAATCGCTACGAGGTAGAAAAATATAGAAACTAATTTACCTATTAGTTGAGGTGTTTTTTCGTATCTTTTCTGCACCTTTAGCCAATTGCTAATCAATACACCAGAAATTCTACCAACAATAAATGCGACGTTCAAAACACCCGCTACAAAGAATATGTTGTCAATATACAAAGCGTATGTATGTAATGGAGAAAGTTTTTTAAAAGCAAAATAAAGACCTAAAATGATTACTAAAATGGAGATGGGTGTTTCTGTATATTTTAGGATAAGGTCGTCAATATCCGTTTTCGTTTTTTGCGCAAGTTTTTTTGCATAAGTTTTTAGCAAAAAATCTATAATTTTTGCTATTATCACAAAACCTAAGAATATAAGGAGGGCTACAAAATACTCATTTTCCAAGAGCTGCTGAGTTGTTATACTCATAGCAAAAAGTGCCATACATAAAATAAAATTAAAAGACTATAAAAACTTTTCTTTTTTAGTTTTGGGATTGGTTCTGCAAATTTTCTAAGAATTAACTTTGTATAGTTAGTTTTCATCTAAAACGCATCAAAAATTAAAAAGTATGTTTTCAAAAGCAAAAAAAGTAAAATTAGTTATTGCCATCAAATTTCCATATACAATTTGCATAACTTTTCAATCAAGTCCTTTCAATCAAGTTTTATGCCTTTCCACTCCTTAAGTGCACGTTCGTATCTTTCCAAAGTTCCTGTATCAAACCATTGACCAGAGAATGGAAAGCCGTAAAGTCTTCCCTTTTTCGCAATTTTTGGCAAAATCTCTCTTTCAAATGAGCAGAAACCCTTCGGTATCATGTCTATTACATCAGGTTCTACTATATACAAACCAGCATTTATAAGGTTAGAAGGTACCTCTCCCTTTTTCGGTTTTTCTATGAATTCTACAACCTTTTCCCCTTCAAGACTGACCACACCATATTGGCTTGAATCATCAACCGTTGTTAAAGCAAGGGTAACTAAAGCATGATTTCTTCTATGAACTTCATACATCTCCATTATGTTTATGTCTTTAAGCTCATCTCCATTTGAAAGCACGAAAGTTTTTGTAAGTTTGTCTTTAGCAAGTCTTAAAGGCCCACCTGTACCAAGAGGTTTATTTTCCTCTACAAAAGTTATATTTAATCCTAATTTTTCCCAATTATCCTTTTCTTTCATTATTTTTTCTTTTAGGTAACCCACAGAAATAATGATGTCCGTTATGCCGTATTTTCTGAGAAGATCAAAAATATGCTCTATGACAGGTTTGCCTTTAACAGGTACAAGAGCTTTAGGGATTTCATATGTGATCGGTCTTAATCTTGTTCCTTCACCTCCGCAAAGAATAAAGGCTGTTTTTAGCCCGCGAAAGTTTATGTACTTCGAAATAATTAATTCTATTGCATGGGAACGATTACGAACATTAACTCCATCTACCATATGGTCGATTTGTTGAAGTAAACTCTTCTCAAGCGTAAGAGTTATGCGCTTTTTCATACCAAGTATTATTTCATCATACAATAAAAAATTTTGCTTTCATCAGAAAACAATAAATGAGGAGACTGGTGAAAATGTGCCTGTAGGACTTCATACTGAAACTCATAATTATCAAAGAATGTTTGGAATAGGTATAAAGCCAATTATCACTTTTTTCCCATAAAAATAGTTTCAAGTTCGGCGATTTTTTTTAAACGCCTTATATGCCTTTCATCTCCGCTGAACTTTGTTTCAATGAAAATCCTCACAATTTTTATTGCTGTTTTTTCATCAATGAACCTCGCGCCGAGAGTGAGGATATTCGCATTATTATGCTCTCTGCTTGCTTTCGCGATCTCAGGGCTTGTGCAGAAGGCAGCTCTAATACCTGGAAATTTGTTTGCTGCAATACTCATACCTATACCAGACCCACAAATCAAAATGCCTAAATCAAAGCCGCTAAGAACAGCTTCAGCAACTTTTTTGGCGAAATCAGGATAATCACTCGCCTCTTCTGAATGCGCGCCAAAGTCTTCGAAATGATAACCGTTCGCCTTCAAAAACTCCTTTATCTTTTCCTTTAGCGCGAAGCCTGCATGGTCAGAACCGATTGCTATCTTCATGTTTAAAATTAGGGCATCTTTTTATAAAAATTTAAATAGCAAACCCAAATCTAAAAATGGTAAAAATTGCACCGTCAATCCTTTCAGCAGATTTTTCGTGTTTAGCAAAGGAAATAGAAAAGGTTAAGGAAGCCGAATGGTTGCATATAGACATCATGGATGGTCAATTCGTACCTAACATAACAATAGGGCCTTTGGTGGTAAAAGCTTTAAGGAAAATAACAAACCAATTTTTTGATGTTCATCTTATGATAAAAAATCCGGAGCGATTCATCAAATTTTTCGCTGATGCTGGTGCTAATCTCATAACCATTCACATAGAGGCATGTGAAAATGTGGAAAAGGTAATAGACCTTATAAAACAACATAAATGCAAAGTTGGCATTTCGATAAAACCCGCTACTAATGTTGAAGTGATAGAAAAATATTTGGATAAAATCGACCTCGTACTTGTTATGACCGTCGAACCTGGTTTCGGCGGACAGAAATTTATGCCAGAAGTATTGCCCAAAATAAAAAAACTCGCCAGGATTATACGCGAGAAAAAATTGAAAACACTGATAGAGGTTGATGGCGGCATAAACTTGGAAAATTGTGAAATGGTCGCTGAGGCAGGAGCTGATATTCTTGTTGCAGGTTCTGCGATATTCAATAGCGAAGATCCTAAAAAAACCTTGAAAGAGATGCAGGAAAAAGCAAATAAGGTTTTAAAGAAAAATTAATAAGTAAATATAAAATTGACACAGGTTTGGTGATGGTTTGGTGGTATGATGAAAATATACATCGATTCGGCAGACATTGAGGAGATTAAAAAAGCAAAAGAATATGGAATATGTGATGGTGTTACAACAAATCCATCTCTTATAAAAATAGCGATTGAAAAATTGAAGGCGAAAGGTCAGGGGGTAGAAATGGAACAATACATAAAAATGATGTGCGAACTTCTCGGTAAAAATAGACCAATAAATCTTGAGGTTATAAGTCTAAAAGCAGAGGAGATGGTTAAAGAGGCCGAAACGCTTTTTAAAAAATTCAATTCTGTGGCAAATAATGTTGTTATTAAAATTCCTGTGTGCACTGCAAAGCAAGAAGGAGAGGATTACTTTGAAGGTCTTAAAGCTATAAGTGCGTTGAAGAAAAAGGATATCCCAACAAATGCAACTTTAGTAATGACGCCAGAACAAGCGCTTTTGGCAAGCAAAGCAGGGGCAGATTATGTTAGTCCATTTGCTGGAAGGATAGATGATTTGATAAGAAAAAACATGGGCATAAATTTTAACAAAAATGATTACTTCCCAGCAGAAGGTTTGATAAGCGAAGGTAAAATTGTAAGCGATAATGGTATTGTAAGCGGTGTGGACCTTTTGAAAAAAGTAAAACAAATATTCGATAATTATGGCATCAAAACAAAAATAATAGCGGCCTCGTTGCGCAATGCAAGACAAGTAAGAGAAGTTGCAGAAATTGGGATTGAAATTGCGACAGTTCCTTTTGATGTTTTGGTGGATATGATGAAACACATCAAAACATTCGAAGGCATTTTGAAATTCTCTGAAGATGTTCTCCCAGAATACAAAAAGTTATTTGAGTAGTAGGGGCGATAAAATGCATATCTCGATAATAGGGACGGGTTATGTTGGTCTTTCAACAGGCGTTGGTTTTGCAGTAAAAGGTAATGAAGTGATATGTGTTGATATAGACAAAGAAAAAGTTGAAAAAATAAATAACGGCATTTCTCCTATATACGAGCCTCTGCTTGAAGATTATTTAAAAAAACTTCTGAAACAAAAAAGATTTAGAGCAACAACAGACTTAAAAGATGCTATAGAAAAAACTGAGGTGAGCTTTATTTCTGTTGGTACACCATCAAAAGAGGATGGGTCTATAGATTTGAAATACATAATTGATGCTTCAATTCAAATTGGAGAGGTGTTGAAAAGTAAAAAGGAATATCATGTGATTGTGGTCAAATCAACTGTTGTGCCAGGGACAACGGAAAATGTTGTGCTTAAAAACATAGAAAAAAGTTCTGGTAAAAAAGTTGGTAAAGATTTTGGTTTGTGTATGAATCCTGAATTTTTAAGAGAGGGGAAGGCAATGGAAGATTTTTTGAATCCAGACAGAATTGTAATAGGCGAGTTTGATAAAAAATCTGGTGATGTTGTTGAAAAACTTTACAAAAATTTCCAAGCGCCTATATTCAGAACTAGCATAAAAACTGCAGAAATGGTAAAATACGCGAGCAACGCGTTCCTTGCTTTGAAAATTTCTTATGCAAATGAAATAGGAAATATATGTAAATTGCTTGGAATAGACGTAAACGAAGTTATGAAAGGAGTAGGAATGGATAGACGTATTTCACCACATTTCCTTAACGCAGGTTGCGGATATGGTGGCTCTTGTTTTCCAAAAGATGTTGAAGCACTTATAAGAAAAGCGAAGGAACTTGGTTATGAACCAAAATTGCTTGAAGAGGCACAAGAACTTAATAAAAGACAGAAGGTGAAATTGGTTGAGCAACTTGAAAGAAAAATAGGAAGCGTAAAAAACAAAACCATATGTGTGCTTGGTCTTGCTTTCAAACCAGATTCTGATGACATAAGAGAGGCTTCTTCTATTGCGATAATTTCCAAACTTCTTGAGAAGGGTGCAAAGGTTAAGGTGTATGATCCAAAAGCCATGGAAAACATGAAAAAAATTTTCCCGCAAATAGAATATGCAAGCAATGCAAAAAAAGCGCTTGAAGGAAGTGATGCGTGCCTTATTGTTACGGAATGGGATGAATTCAAAAAACTTACAGATACAGATTTCGGTAAAATGAAAAATAAAATTATATTAGAAGGAAGAAGAGTTCTTGATAGAAAAAAGGTTTCAAATTTTGATGGTATTTGTTGGTAAGTTTTTCGCAATCACAATCTGATTTTGATGAAAATTAAAGAAAAATTTTAACGAAAATTAAACAAGAAAAAAAGAAAAAGAAAAGGCCTAAAATTTTAAATTAGGCCTGAAGATTAAATCTTTGTGACTTTTTCAATGCCCACCTTCTTCACAAAAGCCTTCTTTATCTTTGCTGGCAGCCATGCTGGTCTGTTTTCAGGGGCATCCACAACCTTAACACTACCCTTGAAAACGTGAATTGTGTACGTCCTATCTTTGTTTCTTCTACCCCTTTCCCTAAGGCGGATGTCTGTTATGCCCCTTCTTGCAGCTTTCAAAGCAGCTTGTCTTGGAGACCTGCCTGTAAACACTGAAACTTTGTTGCCTCTTTTCAGAATGTAGTATTTCTTAGCTTTGGAAGATCTCTTTCTTGCAGCCATCCCCACACCTCCATTTTAAAATCGATTACGTTTATTTGTTTTCTGATTAAATTATGGAAACGGTATTTAAATATTTATGCTTGAAATGATAGGCGTTTAACGTTTTATATGTTTTAAACATTTGATAAAAATCCATATTCAGAGATTTTTATGCAGAAATCAATAATAATTTATTATGGATGTGGATTGGATTATTTCCATTGTTGTATTTTTGTTTTTTGTTAGCCTTTCCTTCTCATTTTACTCTGCAATTATAAATCAAAATAAAACAGATTTTGAAAATATCGCCTTTTCAGAAATAGAAAAAATAAATTCTTTTTTGTCTGTCGATGTTTATGAATTGCCGGTAATTTACGAAAGTAATGAAGCAGTAACGAATGCTGTTTTAAAAGCGCAAGGTATATGGTATTATGGAGAAAAAAATGCTACCATTGTTTTGGCGGGCGATCAAAATTTGCCTTGTAAAATCGATGATGATGCTCTATATTGGCAGGCAGATATAGAACCAAATAAAAACTATTTCGTAGTTAAAATAGCAAATCTTAATACATCACTTTTATGCAATGCATCCTTTTCAACTTCAAATTACAATCTCACCATTCCTTTAGTTTTCGAAAAACAAAGCATGTTATCTCTTACAAAGATAAATGAGATGATAAACATGGATTATGAAAACTTCAAAAAAATTGTAGGTGTTAATAAGAATTTCAAAATAATAATTGACGATATGTATGAATACGGACGCTCACCTCCTAAAGGAGCGATAAATGTTTATTCAAAGAATTACCGCAAAAAAATATTCGAAAATTCACAATGGGCCAATGTGACGATTGTTTTATGGTGATATAATGAAAGGTTTTTGGAGAATTGTAGAAAGTGTGACTGCTGTAATTTTGCTTATGACTTTCTTGTTTGTAGCGAGTACCCCGTATTTAGCAAATAAAAATATAGATTATGTAAATAATTTGGGCTACGAAAAACTTAAAGAAATTACAAAAGATAAAGAGCTTTGCTACTATGCAGTTACTGGAAACATAACAGCATTAAATGAAAAAATAAACATACCTGGCTATAAACATTCTATTGTTATTTGTTACCCAAACGAAACGTGCATTGGGAATTATACAAAAGCTGAAAACGTAATTTTAACAAGCTATGTTATTGCGGGTTGTGAGGGTTATGATCCTCTTGAAATCAAACTTTATATGTGGTGATAGGTCGAGAAAATGAAGGGGCAATATTATTTAATAAGCGTATTTTTCCTCATATTATTTTTTTACATAGGATTGAGAGCTTATATTTCACCTTCCACAACTTTAATTTCTTCTGATGAGCTTACCAATTTTTTTGATAATGTAAAAAGCGAGTATACAAGAAGTTTTAATTTGGGCATGAAAGATGAAAAGGCCATATCATCACTTTCCAATTTCACACTGTTTGTTAAAAATGTTGCGAATAAAAGAAATATGAAATTGAAAACTTTTTGGATGGTTACAGAAAATGTAAGCAATATGCTAAACATTACAGTTGGTAATTATTTTGAAGAACCTATTGGTGTAACCATTAATGTATCTGGGGAAAGCGTATCGATCGACCTTGATAATGAAGAAATAAAGTCAGTCATTTTTTCAGATGTGCCTTCTGAATTTTCTTTACGTTTAGGTTTTAATAACAAAGAAAGTAATTTATTATTAGAAAAGTACAAGGCTAATCTTTATGTGTTTCTTGATCTTGAAAGAGGTGAGGAAAAATTAAAAGGGGAGATAAAGGCATGAAAGGTTTAACTTTTATTTCTGGTGTTTTATTTTTGGCCTTTCTTATAGCGGCCACATCAATAATTTTTTGGATGATTATGCCTACAATAAATAAAATGCAATGTTCCATTACATTAGAAAAAATGAAAAATACTTTTGTAAATTTGGATGAAGTTGTTCAAAAGGTGGCTTCAGAAGGAGAAGGTTCGAGAAGGACTTTAAGTATTAATTTAGATGAAGGGGAAATATATGTGGATTCAGAAAACAATACGATATACTGGAGATATACTTGCCCCACACCTGTAATTTCGCCAAGAACTTTTCAAATGCTGGGTAATGTAATCTTTGGATCGAATTTAGAAACACAAGCTTACGAAGGCATATGCGAAGGACAGAACGCTCTCGTACTTGAAAATGAAATTCTACGCGTTTGTTTTAAAAAAATTGGCACGCCTGAAATAAAAGTTTATTACAATATTTCAGAAGTTCTTCTTTCCATATATCAAAAAAAATTGAACAAGAATATGCCATTAGAATATCTTGAAATTACCATTGATGAAAATAAAACATCTTCAGTGGGTTATGGTTATACCGCACTTTCACGTTCAGGGCATCACCTTCCGTTTGGCGAAGTTATTGCGCATATGGAATCGGATTATGGTATAAATTACAACATAAAGTTTGTCCTTGAATCCGGCGCGGATTTTTTAATCATAAAAGGTGAATAATAAGTATGGAGCGTTTAAAAGGCATTTCCGAAATGATTTCTATTATCATATTAATAGGTATTGTTGTTGTGATGGCTGTTGTAGTAGGACCTTGGGCTATGAAGCTCGCTTCAAAAACAGCAGAAGGAACAGAAGAGAACGTGAATCAAGAATTGATATGCAGAGGGGTTGCATATGCTTTTGACACAGATTACGGAGTTTCAGGAGTTTTATGGAACTTCACAGACACGAAAGGTACGATAAGTGCGAAAATTATAAATACAGGAACGCAAAATCTTTACAATTTTTCTTTTGAACTTACAATGCAAACGGAAACGGGTATTAGGATGATAATATATCCAGAAGTTAACGTAACTGCAGAAACACAAAGAACTAAAAATAATCCTTTGAAGCCTGGGTATGAATGGATATTAGAAGCGGATGTGGAAAATATAAACAGCACATGGTCATTACTCAAAGTAAAGGTTATAAATGACGTTTGTCCGAAAGTTTCCCCCTATGTTGAATTTTAACAAGTTTTGAATAATATTGATTTTTAATATTTTTTAGCGATATCAAATCGACATCATAAATCTTTTAAAAATTTTATTTGATGAAAATAAATATGAATAAAATCAATGAAAGTTTTGAAAAAATTGTAGAAAATTATGATGTTGTGCTTCTAGACGGTTCTATAACTCACAAAAAATTTTCTCCATATAAAAAAATACACGAATCATTTTTGAAAGAGTTTGGTATAAAAATAAACACATGGATCAATATTCGAGATGATGTAAAGCATGTTCAAGAAATTACAGAAGCGATTAATCGATATCCACAAATACAAACATTGGAAAATGTAATCAAAGAATTGACAAGAGGTCTATCTAACTTAGGAGGAATATATGGAAAACACAAAAATGGAAATTTAAAAAATTACATAGCGGCATTGAAAGGTTTTAAAAATAAATTAAGTTCAAGGATTATCAAATTTGAAGGTGAAGAAGAAAAAAATTTTAAAGATCTTGAAAAAAGATATTTATATTTTAAAAAAATCTACAAGCTGAGTCCAACAGATTTTGAACTTCTGATTACCAGTGTAAATTCCGCATTTTATAAAGGCGATACTGCAATTTTTACAAATGACTGTGAACTTTTAGAAGCTACCATAGAACTTAAAGATATGATTTTTTTGGGAGGCGAAACTTTACGTTACAAGCTAGACGCTTATACAAATCTTTATAGAGAAGAATTTTATAGGTATGAACCATTTGTAAGAATTAAGATAAAGGAAGAATCAGGGTATTAATTTTTCTGGCGTTCGAGGGAATAAAATTGCTTCCTGCACATCAAGAAGGTTGAGAATTTGCTTCACAAAACGATCAACTCCAAAACCTATTCCACCATGTGGTGGCATGCCATATCTAAATGCATTGAGATAAAACGTGAAATTCTTTGGATCAAGACCTTTTTCTTTCATTACTTTTATCAAAACCTCATATCTATGTTCTCTTTGACCTCCAGATGCGAGTTCCAAACCACGATAGTCAAAATCTATGCCTCTTGAAACTTCACCATCAAACATTATATAAAAAGGTTTGATTTTTGATGGGAATTTAGTTATGAAATAAGCTTCATACCCCTTTTTCTCCATTATCTCAGCAAATTTTTTCTCTTGTGCATCTTCTATATCATCCCCCCATTTCAAGTGTATGCCCTCTTTTTCAAGTGTTTTCAAAACCTCATCATACGTTACTCTTTTGAGGGGCAGTTCAGGAATTTTTATGTTTATATCGCTACTTTCACTTTTCAATTTTTTAAGAATGTAAACAAACATTTTTTCAAGCATTTGAATAACATCCTCTTCACTTTCTATCCATGCCATTTCGAAATCAAGTGAAAGGAATTCAGAGATATGTCTTCGTGTGTGAAACTTTTCAGCACGGAAAGCCTGACCTATTTCGTAAACCTTGTCTAAACCAGAAGCCATCATCATTTGTTTGTAAAGCTGTGGTGATTGTCTTAAATAAGCTTCCTTTCCATAAAAATCTAGTTTAAAAAGACTTGAACCGCCTTCAGCGCCTGCGGCTTGTATGACAGGTGTGTGGATTTCAATAAAGCCATTTTGTCTAAAGAATTCATGAGCAAAACCAATAACTTTGTGGCGAAGGATAAAGATTTTTTGTACAAGAGGATTTCTCAAGTCCAAGTAACGATATTCGAATCTTGTATCTTTCCATGACTCCACGTGTTTATCCATTGGTAGCGGTTTCTCTGCTACTGCTAAAATTTTGACAGATGAAGGTATTATTTCATAACCTAACTTTGCAATTTTTGATTTTATGACCTCACCTTCTACTTCAACACAATCCTCATTTCCAAGTTTTTCAATAATTTTTAAAACCTTTTCAGAAACATCTCCCTTTTTAGCTGTTATCTGAACTTTGCCTTCTCTATCCCTGAGGACAAAAAATTTAATGTTACCAATATCCCTAACACTATCAACCCATCCTTTTACCTTTACCTTTTTGCCTTCTTCAAGTTCATTGGAAAACACTCTTTGCATTTTTATCCTTTGGACCGATAATTTTATGAGGATTATTATAAAGATTTGTTATAAAATTATATAAAATAAAAATACTAAATGTGTTGTCTTTCTTTAATATCTAATCACCCTTCCTTTAAAATAACGAGCGTCTCTGTACTTTCTATACCTTGCACATCCCTTAAATTTTCCACAATTACTTTATCAAGCTCTTCGACATCCTTCACTCTTATGAGCAAAACTATATCTATCGTACCTGTCACTATATCTGCTTTCTCAATGAAATCGAAACGCCGAAGCTCTTTTATCAAATCATGCTGTGTTTTGCGAAAGCCTTTAAGATATTTAGAATCGACTTTAACGAGCACATAAGCAGCAAGCCCCTTCCCTAATTTTTTATAATCCAATTCTATCGTGAATTTTTTGATAACGCCAGCTTCTTTCATGTGTTTAATTCTATTATGCACGGTTGTTATAGGAAGAAGCGAACGAGAAGCTATTTGTCTCGTGCTAAGACTTCCGTCTTCACGCAGAATTTCGAGGATTTTCAAATCCTTATTGTCAAGTTTGAATTCCATATTGAACATTTGTTCCATAAAATATATAAATTTTTGTATTTTTTTGAAAAAATTATCAAAAAATGATAGAAATGTTTATAAATAAGAGGAAAAATATTTAAAACCAAATCGGAGGTGATGGAAATGGAAGGTGATGCACGGAATTGAAAAAATTAAAAAATCTTTGCTTAAACTCGAGAAGAGGCACGTAACCATAAGAGAACCTTGGATGGTTTGTGTTCTTAAAATCCAAGGGGCAATACTTCGCGCTGCAAGCGGGTTTCTTACGAATGAGGGCTTTATACAAATTCTCGCTCCGATTTTAGGACCTGCGACCGATCCTGGCATACGAGGCGCAGGCCATGGATTTGTCGATTTCTATGGAAAGCGATTAAAACTGACGAGTTCTATGCTTTTGCATAAGCAGATGGCAATGACGCCACTCGGAAAAATTTTTGCCTTTTCTCCGTGTATACGATTTGAAAAGGAAGACAGCATTTACACAGGAAGGCATTTAGTCGAATTTTACCAATTGGATTTGGAAGCAAGAGGTTATGATTGCGAGAAAATAATGGACCTCGGCGAAAGAATGATTGTATATGTGATGAAAAAGGTAAAAAAACAATGCAAAGAGGAACTTGCATTTCTTGGAAGAAAGTTAAAAATTCCTAAAATTCCATTTAAGAAATTAACACACAAAGAAGCGGTGGAACTTGCAAGAAAACTCGGTTTTGATCTCAGAGATGATCAGGAAATTCCATGGGAAGCTGAGAAAGCACTTTCAGAACACATAGGAGAATTTTTCTGGATTGTAGGCTATCCAACGGGTTCACGAGGATTTTATGATAAAATCGATCCGCAAGATCCCAAAAAATTGAGAGCGTTCGATCTTTTTTATCCAGAAGGGTATGGCGAAGCGATATCAGGAAGCGAAAGAGAAACTGATTTAGAAATTGTGAAAAGGAAGATGAAAGATGCCGGCGTGGATTTTGATGGCTTCGAATGGTATTTCGAAATGCTTGAGCACGGAATTCCTGATTCAGCAGGTTTTGGTTTAGGTATAGAAAGATTTACACGGTTTTTGTGCGGTCTTGATTTTGTATGGGAGGCTGCACCCTTCCCAAAAGTAGCCGGCATTGTCTCGCCTTGATTATCATATAATTTGGTGGTGCATTTATATGCAAAAAAGTTTAACAAATTAAAAACAGTGTTGATAAATAAATTATATCAATCTTTGTAAATTTGTAAATTTGGAAACGAATGTTAAAATTTTACTTTACAAATGCAGGTGATGTTTGATGAACATAGATAAAGTTCCTTCGAGTGTGGGGAAAACCATAGAAATAAAAGGTTGGGTTTATAGAAAAAGAGAAAGTAAAGATATCATCTTTCTTGTAATTAGAGATGCTAATGACATAGTTCAAGCTACTATAAAGTCGGATCAAAAAGATTTTGAAAAGGCAAAAAAACTTACTATAGAGTCATCTGTTATTGTTAAAGGAAAAGTGGTTGAAGATAAACGAGCGCCGACAGGATATGAAATAAAAATCGAGGAGCTTAAACCAGTGCAAATAGCTGAGCCATTCCCCATAACAAAAGATCATTCACCAGAATTTTTGCTCGATGTTCGTCATCTATGGCTTCGTTCCCGTCGCATGATTGCTATAATGAAGGTTCGCCACACTGTGGTTGGTGCTATACATAAGTTTTTCAGGGATCGAGGTTATTATGAATTTCATCCGCCTATTTTCCAGCCAATGCAATGTGAAGGAGGAGCAACTTTATTTGAAGTCAAATATTTTGATACCGTTACATATCTAACCCAATCCTGGCAGTTGTATGCAGAGGCAGCGATATTCGCTTTGGAAAAGGTTTATGACGTTGCGCCCACATTCCGCGCAGAGCGCTCCAAGACTTCAAGACATCTCGCGGAGTTCTGGATGGCTGAGATGGAAGCGGCATGGATGGAATTAGACGAAGTAATACAGATTGCAAAAGACGAAGTGCGCTTCATAATAAACGAAGTTTTGAAAAATAACAGAAAAGAGCTCGAATTTCTTGGACAGGATGTAAAGAAACTTGAGGCAATAGCAAAGAAGCCATTCCCCACCATAACATATACAGAGGCGCTTAAAATTCTGAGAGAAAAAGAGGGGATGAAAATCCCATGGGGCAAGGATTTGAGAACAATAGAAGAGGACAAGCTCATGAAGCATTTTGACACGCCTGTTGTTGTTACGCATTATCCTAAAGAGATAATGGCATTCTACAAGCCGCGAGACCCAAAAGAGCCGAAAACAGCGCTTTGCTTTGACATGCTCGCGCCAGAAGGTTATGGTGAAATTATCGGAGGTTCGCAAAGAGATGTTGATATAAATGAGCTCATAGATTCGCTTAAAAAAATGGGAGAAAAGCCAGAAAATTATGAATGGTACCTTGATCTTCGCCGATACGGAAGCGTTCCCCACTCTGGTTATGGATTAGGCGTTGAGCGTCTTGTTGCATGGCTTTGCCATCTTGATAACATAAAAGATGCTATTCCCTTCCCAAGGACACAGAGGAGATTTAAGCCTTAAAAAATTTAGAAATTATTTTAAGTTATGTAGATAAATTTTTAAAGTTTAATGTAAAAATTATAAATGTTGTTTATGTATGAATCAAATAAAATAAATAGAAGGGATTTTTTAAAATATTTAGGAGCCGATATAATTGGTTTGGTTTTACTAAACCCTAAACTATACGGAGACCAGGTAACTAAAGACCCAGCACTTTTGAAAAGTTTTACAGAAATTTATAAAAAATATTCAAAATCAATAACAAAAAAAGAAGGTTACGAGCTGAATTTGGACGTAAATGGCGATGGTAGAGAAGATAAGGTAAAATTCACATTAGAAAATGGTTCAATTTTATATGAAACCGAACCGATTGTAGGAAAAAAATTTAGAATTGATTTAAACATTACCGGAAAACCAGGTACAACATCTTTGATGGGTATTATAGAGGGAGATAGAGCAATAGTCTTAAAAACCCAATGGGCACAAGATAGCGAAGTTCCCAAGTATCTCGATGCTTTAATTAAAGGCAAATAAATCAACTTTTTAATCCGATAAACTTGCAAAATTTGAAATTCTAATTTTTATTTCATCTTAAAAACCAAAATAACCTCTTTTGCTTATGTTCACCTAACATTTCTTTTGTCGTTTCCCATGAAAAGCGCACAAGGCCTTTTTCCGGAAATTTTTTGTTTTTTTCCAAATACTCCTTCATCCATTTAATCGTTTTTTCATCACTAGGATACCCCGTACCTTCAACCCCATATTTTTTTCTTAATTCTTCCATTTCTTTTTCTCTTTCAACCTTAGCAATTATGGAAGCCGCAGAAACGATTGGGTATTTTTTATCTGCGAAATTTTCTACTACAAGAGACACATTACCTTTCAGCATTTTCTCCATAAACCTTTTGAATTTTTCTACGTTAACTTCAGGACCATCAACATACGCCTTTTTAACTTTAAGAGAATCAATTATCAAGCACATTTTCATAGCTTCAACACGATTCAAATTAATGCCTTGTCTACTATAATCATCGATTTTGCATGGACCAACCTTAAGGACAACAACATCCTTTGCTATTTTCTCTATTTCCTTAGCCAACTTCTCCCTTTGCCTTTGTGTGAGTTCTTTTGAATCACGTACACCTATTTTATTTAGCTTTGCAACATCCTTTTCAAAAACAGACACACCTGCGATAACCATAGGTCCTATTACCGCTCCTCTCCCTGCTTCATCTACCCCACAAATTACAACACCAGTTTCTTTTTTCTCGTTTGCTCCTTTCATATACTTTACCTTGGTGATTATTATTATGTCTAAATATTAAATTACTTTCCTTGAAAGAAAATCCAAAAATTCATTCGATAAGTACCGGACCTTCATGCATTTCTTCCATTCTTTTTTCTAATGCTTCTATGCGCTTTATCAAATCTTCCATAGTGAGAGCTTCGCCTTTTTTACCCCATTCTGTCTTTTCAATTATACCCAATTCCCTTTTTATGTTTTCCACATCACTTGTTACGAGGTTTATATGATCTTCATTTCTCAGAATGGCTTTTTTAATCTCATTTAATTCATTATAAATTTCTCCTGTGAGCAACTTCTCATCTGATTTTAAATGTTTTTCTAAAAGACCTTTCTCAATCTCATCTCTTGTAACAAAATTATCTAACCTAGAAACTATTTGATCCAATTGGCGCTTTAACATTTCTGTATCTTCTGCTGGCTTTGCACCTTTTTTCCCTATTAATTCTGGAAGTTTTACGGGTTTTATTTCACTCATTTTCTCTATTTTTTTACCTAAATATTCGAGTTTTTGTTCCAAAAGCAAAATTTTTTTACGCATTTCAGGATCAGGTGGAATTTCTATTTTTGTTTTCAAGCCACCTTTTGAAAGAAGCATATTTTTAATCTCTGCCATAAATTTTCTATTCTCGTTTATTTCTTTTTTCAAATTTTCAAGTGCCATTTCCTCACTCGAAACCAAATTTTTAAGCTTTTCTATACTCGCTTTATTTGCTTCTATCGCTTTTTTTATTTCCTCCGCTTCTTTCAATCCAAATTTTTTGTTTAGTTCTTCAAGTTTTACGTATAACTCACGCTTCAAACTATCCATTTCCCCTTTACCTTGAGCCTTCAAAACTTCCTTTTGCTCTTCTTTCACTCTTTTAACTTCCTCTTCCAACTTAAGTATTTCTGCATGTAAATTTTCGATGTCTTTATGCACATTGGATGGTACGTAATCTGACGTTTCTATTTTCATCCTCAATTCATCCAAAAGTCGTTTGTTTTCTTTTGTCATATCTCTTATATAATCAATATCAGGAATGAAGCCTTTTGGTTTCTCTGTAATCATTATTTTCAAATTCTCAACAGCCTTCTTATTTTCTTCTATAGCCTCTTTCAAATTTTCTATATCTATAGGCATTCTGAATTTCTTTTTTGCTCTTATCTCCTTTTTCAGGTTTTCAATTTCTTTTCTTAAATTCTCTATTTCTTCGTCTTTACCTGTTACTGTTTGCTGCACTTCACTTTCAACTTTTGGAGAACTCAAACTCATAAGTTTTTCTCTTAAAAATTTAACTTCATCAACAGTTTGCTTCCATCTTTTAAATAGCTCAACATCTTTCGCTATCCTTTCAACTTCGCTTATCCTTTTACCAAGTTCTTCAGGCAAAGGATGGGTAGAAGAGATTAGCTTTAAACCCTCTATTTCATTTTTAAGGTTTATTATATCGAGTTGCAAAACATTATGCAAATCTTCAAGCATGGAAATTTTTTCCATAACATCTTTTAAATCAATCCCAACACCTTCTTTTCCTTCAATCGTACCTTCTTCCCCTACCATTGTATCACATTAAAATATTGACATTTTTAATATAAATTTGGCTAATCAAATTTTTAATACCCAACAAAATTAGGTTCCGCTAAGTTAAATATTGAAAACGGCTGTAAGCATTCAATCCCCATTTTTACCGTATTTTGATAAAACGACAAATACAATCTAAATTTTTCAAAATTTTAGAATTTATTTGACAAACCCCAAATTATCTAAACAAAATGATCATAACCCATTCCCAAACTCTTCTTTCTATTATTTTCTACGAGAAAAATCCCATCCCCTCTCTTTAAAATTTCGCCCACAACTGAAAAATTTCTCAATTCTTTTTTTAGAATTTCCAAATGTTCTTTGGGAAGTGTGAAAACAATTTCGAAATCTTCCCCACCATACAATGCGAAATCTGTAGCCTTCGCTTTTAAAATTTCTGCCGCTTTTTTAGTCGCATTAGATACTGGAATTTTGTCAGCATAAACTACTGCACCTACATGCGAAAAATTGCATATATGCCTGATTTCAGATGCAAGACCATCAGATACATCTATCATAGCATTTGCAAACTTTCCAATAATTTTTGCCTCTTTCAATCTTGCCTTTGGCTCCAAATAACCTTTTACAATTTCAAATTTTTTTGCTTTTTCACCATATTTTTTAAAAATCTCCAAACCCGCTTTGCCTTTGCCCAAATTTCCCGTTACACATATCAAATCTCCAATCTTTGCACCAGATCGTAGAACAGGTTTTTCTGTCTCACCAACCATCATTACATCTATACATATCTCTCTTCCATGTGTCATATTACCGCCAACTATTTCAATTCCATATTTTTTTGCAGCATGGTAAATACCTTTGTAAAGCTCTTCAACAAATTCTACGTTCGTATCTTTTCTTAAGCAAAGGGAAATCAAGGCATATTTAGGTATACCATTCATTGCAGCTATATCCGAAACATTTACCTCTATGGCCTTTTTCCCTACTTGATATGGCGAAAACCATTTTAGAGAAAAATGATCGTCCTCAACAAGCGTATCTGTCGTAAACAACATCAATTTACCTCCAATTTTTATGACAGCCGCATCATCGCCTATCTGCGTCAGTACATTTTTATCCTTGATGCGTTTCGTAACCCTTTCCAGCAACGCAAATTCCCCTCCTATATCTTTAATTTTCATTTTCCCTCCTTTTTCAATTCGAAAAAAGTTTTTACCTTTCTCACTTCTTTTTCTACATCATCCTTTCCTACTATTGCAGAAATCATACATACGCTTTCAGCTCCTGCATCTAAAACACTTTTCAAATTATCTAAATTAATACCACCTATAACTGTGAAAGGTATGCGCAAAACCTTCTTAGCTTCCTTTATCACATCAATGCCGATTGGTTCACCAGCGTCTTTCTTGGTTGTGGTTTTGAATATAGGACCTAAACTTACGTAATCTGCACCGAGCATTTCGAAATGCTTGGCTTCATTGATCGAATTAACACTTACGCCAATGATTTTATTTTCCCCCAAAATTCTTCTTGCGTCTAAAAAATCAATATCTTTTTTACCTATGTGTACACCGTCAGCATCACAGGCAAGAGCAATATCAACCCTATCATCCACTATGAACAAAACTCCATTTTTTCTACATATTTGACAAATCTTTTTTGCTTCTGAAAGCATTTCTCTATCGCTTAAATTCTTTTCTCTATATTGCACAATGCGCACACCACCTTTAATAGCTGATATAACATCTTCTATAACGCCTTTTTTAGAAAGCGTCCTATCTATTATAAAATACAGACCTTTAAGTGCTCCTCTTATTTCACTATTCTTAATATTTTTTACATTTTCTCCCATTTCCACACCTTATATTTTCACAACTTAATTTTTATACCAATATATTTATTTTAATCCCACTTCTTTCAAAAACCATTTTTTCTAAATCCTCCTTTCCGCTTTTTAATTTTTCCCTTCTGCTTTCAATTTCTTCATTTATTCTTTCTATCGCTTTTTCCAGTTCTTCCGCTTCTTTTTCTAACATTTCTTTTTCCATCTCTTTCCTTTTTTGCCTCTCCAAAACTTCGATGTTATCAAGTTCAACTTTTTTCTTTTTTCCCTCCTCTGTTAATTCCTCATACCTCTTCAACAGAGAAGAAGCATAACCATTCTCAATTTTTCTTTCCAAATCTTTAAGATAAGCAATTTCATTTTCTTTAAGGGGAAATGTTTTTAAAAATGCAATTAGTTCGCTGAGAAATTTTTCATCAATTTCTTTTAGGATCAGATCATCAAAGTTTTTGAAAAATTTTGAAAAGAAAGAAAACTTTTCTTTTTCTCTCGTCTTCGTTGAAATTAGCGCATGCTCAATTCTTTTAAATGGCTTTTTTAGTGGAGAAAATAATTCGTATATCTTACTTTTTAAAACTTCGCGCTCTTCTTCAAGCATTTTCAAAAAATCTGTAATTTCTTTTAATTTTTTCATTTCTTCGCTATCTTTCAAATTTTCTATCTCCTTTCTAACAATTTCTATTTTTCTTTTTTTCTCTTCGCTCTTTATCTTTAGCGCCTTGATCTCCTCATCAAGCAACGAAATGCTCTTTGCTAGTTTTAAAATCCCATCCTTCTTATTTATCGCCTCATCTAAAAATCTCAAGTCACTTTTTTCAATAAGATCAATAAGATATTTGCAATTTTTGTCTGCTGTTTTTAACAGCATCGCCATTTGTGAAATTTCATTTTTAAAATAGTTTGTCAGCAATATTGCTTGCTTTGGATGAACATTCATAAGTCCATGAATTACGTTTTGCATTTCAGTAGCAAAAATGCTTATTTCCCTATAATCAAAATTTTCAATTGCTAACTTTTTAGAAATGAGCGATGTCACCCTCTTTACATAATTATTTTTTGTCATGTTGATGGCTGCGTAGCTTTTATCTCCAGGCTCGAATTGCTGTTTTTCAAGTTTTTTTGTTATTTCAACTATTTCTTCAACATTTTTTCTTATCTCATTATAAATCCTTTTCACTTCGCCTTTTTCATGTTTTATTTTGTCTTTCAATTGCTCTGAAAGCACTTCTTCAAAATTATCTAAAATCACATCTTTCGTATTTGAAATTTCTTCTTTCTTTTCACCGCTCTTAAAAAAATCTAAAAATCCCATACACTTTTATTGTTTAGTGGTTTTAAAGGTTTAAAGTTTTTAAACTCATTTATTCGGTTGTATTATAACTTTTAACGATTCTCTTCCATCAATGACTAGAGCAAAACCTTTTTGCGTTTCTGAAAGAGGAAGAAGATGTGTTATCATAGGTTTGACTTTTATCTTTTTGTTTTTGAGAAGGGCAAGCGCAGTTTTAAGGTCTTTTGGAGCAGCAGCATAGGTAGTTTCGATAGAGACACCCTTAAACCAGAAGTCATTAAATGGTAAAGGAATTTTTACATTTGGATCTGTAGGCGCAAAGAAAAGAATTTTTCCTCCCTTTTCAACACAATCGAAAGCTTGCGAGATTGCAGAGACCGCTCCTGTTGAAACTATGACACGATCTGCAAGTTTCCCTGCAAAATTTTTCACCCTCTCTGCAACATTTTCATTCGCATTCAAAACCAAATCAGCACCTAATTTTTTAGCCATTCGCATTCGAAATTCGTTAACATCTATGGCAATCACTTTCGCACCTTTTAACTTTGCAAGTTGAATGTGAAGCAAACCTGCCATACCAGAACCAAGAACGAGCACTACATGACCCTTTTTAATTTCAATCTTATTTTGTCCTCGGACAACACAGCCCAAAGGTTCGATGAAAGTCGCTTCTTCAAAACTTATGTTTTTAGGAATTCGAAAAACACCTTTTTTCACGTTTATTTCTGGGACGCGAATGTACTCTGCAAAACCACCTGGATAAAAATTCGTTGTTCTCAAAGTTTCGCAAACATTCTCATTTCCAGATTTACAATATTCACATTTTTCGCATGGCACATGATGGGTAACGAAAACTCTATCACCTTTGCGGAATTTTTTTACCTTTTTTCCAACCTTTTCTATAATACCTGCAACTTCATGACCAAGAACACATGGAGCTTTCTTTAATCGATACCATTCCATAACATCAGAACCACATATTCCAGAAGCAAAAACTTTAAGAAGAATTTCCTTTTCCCTTATTTCAGGTATTGGCATTTCTTGTAGACGAATATCATGATTATTATAATACATTGCAACTCGCATATCATCACCTTCAAACTTCTTTTTTATATACACCACTTCTTCTGTCCAAAAAACCGATTTTTCTCATTAGTTTATCCTTGTTAACCATTAAACCCCATGCAACAAAAACGCTTAATGTTATCGTCACGCCTAAGAAAATATCAGAAATTATATTCTCACCTATAAGAAAAAGTTCACCGTTCCATAAATGATCTATCACCCCAAACAAAGAAGCGCCTAAAAACATAAGATTTAACCAAAAACCTTCTTTATCCTTTTTATTCTTTAATCTCCTTCTCAAAGCAAAAATTACGCCGGTAGCGAGTGGTATTGTATAACAAACCATCAAATCACCCCTTCTTATCGAATTTGATATCGATTTGTATTTCACTAAATTTTGGATTTGATTGTGAATTAATTGCAGATTTGCTAGACTCGTAATTTTACCCATTAAATTTATCGTTAAATTTTAATCCTTTTTATGCTTAGCGCCTTTGCTTTCTTGAACAAATATTTCATACCCTTCTTTTGGAGTTGCACCTTCATGAATTACTGCTCGCAAAGCTTTTATCATTGCAACAGGATTTTCTGATTGGAAAATATTTCTTCCCATATCAACACCCACTGCCCCTGCTTCCAGTGATTTATAAGCCATTTCCAAGGCTTCCGTCTCTGGCATTTTTTTGCCGCCTGCAATCACAATCGGAACTGGGCATGTATCTACAACGCGCTCGAAGTTTTCACAATAATACGTTTTAACCATGCTTGCGCCATGCTCGGCTGCGATGCGCGAGGCAAGAGAAAGGTATTTGTCATCCTTACCAAGCTCCTTGCCGACAGCTGTTACAGCAACTACCGGTATGCCATATTCTTCTGCTTCATCAACGAGTTTTGATAGGCCGAGAATTGTGTCGCGTTCCCAGTCCATACCGACTGTTATCGAAAACGCAACGCCTGCTGCATTTAGGCGAATAGCCTCTTTTATCGAAGCTGTCAAACCTTCATGCAAAAGATTTTTTGCGAGAATGCTTGTACCACCTGAAACACGAAGTACTATTGGAATATCGCTTTTAGGATCAACACAATTTCTCAAAACACCTCTTGTTAACATCAAGCAATCTGCATAAGGTATTAAAGGTGTAATAGTTTTCTTTGGATTTTCCAAACCAGTTGTTGGGCCTAAAAAATACCCGTGATCTACTGCCAACATCAAAGTTCTACCTGTTGATGGTTTTATTATTCTATGCAATCGATTACTTTTACCCCAATCCATTTTATCTCCTCCTTTTTTTAAGCCTAAAATTTTGATATAAAAATAAAAGTATTCATTTAATAAAAAGTTTTTTATTCGTACTGTCACATACCAATTGCATTATTCTAAAATTTTTGAAAGATCGCGATGTACCTGCTTCTATCAAAACACACAAAATTAAAATCAAAGGTGCTTCAAAACGCTTTGACATTTTCATATTTTTGGCATAGATGATTATCCAAATGTTTTCATTTTTTTCCTACTTTGAAAATTTTCTTAACTTCTTTGGGTTTTATTATACCTTTTTGTATTATAAAGCCTGTTACATATTTTGCCGGGGTGACATCGAATGCAGGATTTTTTGCCTTCGCTAGATGAGGTGTAATCCTTTTTCCATCAATATAGTGCACCTCATTTTCATCCCTTTCCTCTATGATTATATCTTTTCCGCTTTCGCAAGAAACATCGAAAGTTGAAGAAGGGGCGGCTACGTAAAATGGAATGCCATTCTCCTTAGCCAAAACCGCTTTTTCATAAGTTCCTATTTTGTTGGCAAAATCACCATTCATTGCAATTCGATCAGCCCCTACTATTACGATATCTATTTCTCCTTTTTTCATGTAATAACCAGCAGCATTGTCAGCGATTATTGCATGCTCCACACCTTCATTCAAAAGTTCCCATGAGGTTAATTTAGCTCCTTGCAAACGCGGACGCGTCTCATCAACGTAGACAAAAACTTTTTTACTCTGCCTATGTGCTACGTATATTGGAGCCAGGGCAGTTCCCCAGTCAACGCAGGCAAGCCATCCCGCATTGCAATGGGTAAGTATGCGAAAATTATCTTTTATTAGGCGCGCACCAAATTCGCCTATTATTCTGCATTCATCAGCCGATTTTCTGGCATATATATCCGCTGCTCTGAAGGCGAGCCTCTTTTTCTCCTGAATGCTTCCACATTTTTCTATTGATGAAAGTACAAAGTCAACCGCATGAAAAAGGTCGTATGCTGTCGGCCTCGCGGCCTTTATTTTTTCCGCAACTTTGCTAACATGTGAATCAAAACCCTTCCGCGGAGCATTAAAAACACCCAAAGCCATCCCGTATGCCGCAGTCGCACCTATCGCCGGTGCTCCTCGCACAACCATTTTTTTTATTGCGGAAACGACTTCATCTACTTTGGAGAGCGAAACTACTTCGAATTTATGAGGCAGAAGAAGCTGATTTATTAATTTTATCTTGCCATTTTCGAACCACACGCTGAGATAATGCTTTCCGTTAACCAGCATAAATAGAGTTAGAAATGCTTAATTAAAAAAGGTTTTCAAATAATTCCAACCAAAAAGAATTATTCAAAGTAAAAATTAAACAAACAAAAATCAAAGTTATATCACATGTGCATGTTTGTCCTTTACACCTTCTGGCTTTACATTTTTCATTGAACGAACAATAAAATACGGGGTTACGAATGTAGTTAGCATTATTACAGTGACAAGAATGGAATATATGTCGTTGTTAAACAGTCCTCCCGCAAGGCCATAAGAGGCAAATATGAGGCCCACCTCACCTCTTGGTATCATGCCTATGCCCACGGCAAGTTTGTACGCTTTGCTCCTGATAGCCCCAATGCCTGCAACTATTTTTCCAACTACTGCTATGGTCAAAAGTACCGCTATAAGAATGATGTTGGAAAGATCTCCAAAAGCGTAAATATCCATATACACACCCGCCATCACGAAAAACACAGGGACAAAAATGTTTGCCACAGGTTTTATCCTGTCCTCAAAGTGCTCTTTGTCCTCCAGCCTTTCGAATATGAGACCTGCGGCAAAGGCGCCTACTATGGCAGCAAGGCCAATGGCGTTTGCCGCGTAACCATAGGCGAGCATAAAGATGAAGGCTGAGACAACGAATGTTCTGTTCATCTTAAACTTATGCACAATTTTGAAAATGTATGGCGAAAATTTTATGCCAGCCCATATTGAAGTAGCGAGGAACAAAACTGCGACCACCGTCTTGATGAAAGCCCCAATCACAACTTCGCTTAACGTGACGGCAGAAGTACCAACCAGATCGACCATAACAGAAAGAAGGACAAGGCCTATAACATCATCTATTACTGCAGCACCAAGTATTATCCTTCCCTCTTCGGAATTGATTTTGCGGATATCCCTCAAAACACGCATAGTTATGCCAACAGAAGTTGCCGCGAGGGTGGCACCAATGAACAAAGAAACGGCAAAACTGTATTTAAGGAAAACAAAGCAAAACGCAAACCCGGCCACGACAGGGACTGCCACGCCAATGCAAGCCACTAAAAGAGAAGTGACACCGCATTTCAGCAGCTTGTAGATGTTTGATTCAAGGCCGACCTGGAAAAGAAGCAACATGATGCCTATTTCGCCAAGGAATGTGAGTATTTCAAAAACCATTTTAATGTTTTCACCTTCAGCAAATGGGTTTATGAGCCCCAGAAGGCTTGGACCTAGGATAAGGCCAACTAAAAGCTCGCCAAGGACGGAAGGCTGACCTATTTTTTCTGCAAGCCACCCACCAATTCTTGCCACCAAAAGAACGACTATAAGATCGAGAAAAACAGTACCCAAAACACCGTCTATCATTTCAATGCCTCATTTTTTATCCTTATATAAAAAGCGGCGCGAATACGAGCGCGACGATTGACATCAGCTTTATCAGTATGTTAAGCGAAGGGCCTGCGGTGTCCTTGAATGGGTCGCCCACGGTGTCGCCAACGACAGAAGCTTTGTGCGCGTCGCTGCCTTTGCCGCCAAAATTGCCTTCCTCTATGTATTTCTTTGCGTTGTCCCATGCTCCGCCAGCATTTGCCATCATTATCGCCAAAAGGAAGCCTGTTGCTGTCGCTCCAGCCAAAAGCCCGCCAAGCGCCTCAGGGCCGAGCAAAAAGCCCACGGCAAGCGGCGCGATTATAGCTATTAAACCTGGAATTATCATTTTCATTAACGCAGCTTGGGTTGATATCTCTATACATTTGTTGTAATCAGGTTTTGCCTTTCCCTCCATAAGGCCTTTTATCTCCTTGAACTGCCTGCGGACCTCATTCACAATTGAATATGCAGTCTTTCCGACCGCTTCCATCACCAACGAAGAGAAAAGGAAAGGTAGCAAAGTGCCTATGAAAAGGCCTGTTACAAGTAAAGGGTTGGTAAGCGACATTGTTGAAAGTTTGAAGGTTTGGCCATAAACCACGAAAAGCGAAAGCGCTGTAAGAGCGGCAGAGCCAATGGCAAAGCCCTTCCCCATGGCCGCTGTTGTGTTGCCGACCGCGTCAAGCGATTCTGCTCGCTTTCTCACATCTTTTCCGAGACCTGCCATTTCAGCAATGCCTGCTGCATTGTCAGCCACAGGACCATATGTATCAGCAGCAAGCGTTATGCCTAAAGTGGATAGCATGCCGACTGCGGCTATCGCAATACCATAAAGCCCTGCAAAATTGTAAGAAATAAGGATCGCGGCTCCTACGGTCAGAACAGGAATAACTGTGCTTTTCATTCCCACCCCCAACCCTGTTATCAATGTAGTGGCCGCACCTGTTTGCGAAGATTCTGCTATGGAGCGGGTTGGGCCGTATTTATTGGAAGTGTAAAATTCTGTCGCAATACCTATCACAACACCTGCAACAAGGCCTGCAACAGTAGCAAACCATATGTTTATAGCTTCAGGCCCAGCCAAATATGCTATTAAGAAATAAGAAATGATGAACATCAGGATTGACGACGCATAAATGCCTTTGTTGAGCGCGCCCTGCGCATCCTCGCTGCCCGCCCTGACGAAAAACGTTCCCGCAAGTGAAACAAGTATGCCAAGCCCTGCAAGCATAAGCGGTAGAACAACTGCATTTGCAAACGTGCTGACAAGCACGCCTATCGCCATAGCTGCTATTATAGAATTCACATAACTCTCAAACAGGTCAGCACCCATGCCCGCGACATCGCCGACATTGTCACCAACGTTGTCGGCAATCACGGCAGGGTTTCTTGGGTCGTCCTCAGGTATGCCTTTCTCCACCTTACCTACCATATCCGCGCCCACATCAGCGGCTTTTGTGTATATGCCACCGCCCACCCTTGCGAAGAGAGCGATTGAGGAAGCACCGAAACCGAAGTTGTAGATCATGTTTGGATCTCCAAAAATCATATACATCACAGAAACGCCCAAAAGACCGAGACCGACAACACACATACCCATTACCACACCGGAGGAAAAAGCGATTTTCAAACCTTCATTCAAATCTTTCTTGCATCCTTCTGCTGTTTTCGCATTAGCAGAAGTAGCCACACGCATACCTATGTTTCCTGCAAGGGCGGAGAAGAAAGCTCCTGTCACGAAACATACAGCAGCCACAAAACCTAAAAGAACATAAAGCACGGCACAAACAATGACCACAAAAATCACAAGAATTTTATATTGTCTATTTAGATAGGTTAAAGCACCTTTATGTATAAAATCACTTATTTCTTTCATCTTCTCGTTTCCAGATGATTTTTTTCTAAGTGAGAATATGAGATAGAATGCAAAAAGTAAGGCGAGTGATATCGAAACCCATGGAAGATAGTAAATGTAATTTTCCATCATATCACCTTTTTTATTTGGTTTTCGATGATTTTTCAATTTTTTCAAATTTAATTTCTTTTATTATGAAACATTATTATATAAAGATTTCTGTTGATAGACTCTTCCAACTTAATTCTGGAAATTGAAATGGTAAATAAAATTATCCTTTAATTACCTTCAAAGTTCATGGGCGCTTTTCACCAATTAGTCAAGAAATCCCAAAAATATCTCTGAGATTATATAACAAAGTAAACATATTCATAAACTTATTCATTGATGATATCGATTTGAATCCTTTCATTCTCCTGTACATAGGTCTAAACCAGCTGTTCCAACCTTCAATGCGATTATTTCTCAGA
>Ga0207433_10003162_pt1 | contig 32153 bp, 37 predicted proteins | sample YelNatPaOPGAMG01_FD_187559 | JGI IMG/M metagenome (GOLD analysis project Ga0207433, IMG submission 187559) | Hot spring thermophilic microbial communities from Obsidian Pool, Yellowstone National Park, USA - OP-RAMG-01 (SPAdes) (version 3) | ecosystem: Environmental > Aquatic > Thermal springs... | reverse complement strand
AAATCTTCAATAGAGGACATATTCTAAATTTCACCGTTAAAATTAAAGTTTTCCCCATATTTAAATCTGATGCTTTCATCTTTATTACTTAAAAACTTCTTTATATATGTGAAGTTTCTGAAACGAATCTATGTTACGGAGGAGACGTTAGTTTCTTTTAACGTTTTTATAAAATCTCAAAAATTGCAAATACCATTATAAATATGGAATCATATTATTATAATTGCTTAAAAATTGTTACTCATTTTTTATTAAAATTTTTTCTTCTTATAGTATATATGCCAGATTAATAAGCCTATTAAACTCCAAAACACAATTGAAACAATTAAATAAATTTGTGGAGCTCTTAAAATCTAGCGAATAGTATAATGGATATAAGAAGAATGAGGTTACCAAGATAAAGGATTGAAAACCAATAAACAGGGTGAAGCAATTAAAGATTTAAAATTTAATGATAGATTACATTAATAATAAGTTTTTAGAAGAATTAAATAAATACAATTTAATCCTACTTTAATATTACGGAAAACCATAATTTATTAGTGAAGCATCAATACAAAATTAAAATGAAATTACTTTTATATTATATGTAATATGGAGATAAGGGATTGTTTAATGAAGGTTGAAAAAATAGAGATCCTTAAAGCGAATGATGAAAAACTTATTGAAATAAGCGAAAAACATATGCTTTCTTTAAGTTTAAGTGAAATGAAAGCTATACAAAAATACTTTAACAAGAAGGAAAGAAACCCAACAGATGTAGAATTAAATACGATAGCTCAAACATGGTCTGAGCATTGCTATCATAAAACCTTTAAAGGAATTATAATCTTTAACGGCAAAAAAATAAATGGGTTATTAAAATCCTATATTATGAGAGCTACTAAAAAACTTAACAAGCCTTGGTGTGTTAGCGTTTTTTCTGATAATGCTGGAATAGTAAAATTTGATGAAAAATATAGCATAGCTTTTAAGGTTGAAACTCATAATCATCCAACTGCTTTAGATCCTTATGGTGGAGCAGGAACAGGAACAGGAGGAGTTTTTAGGGATATAATGGGTGTAGGCGCTAAACCTATTCTTTCTACAGATGTTTTATTCTTTGGTCCTTTAGATTATCCTTATGAAAAGCTTCCTAAGGGAGTTATGCATCCTAAAAGATTAATGAAGGGCGCTGTAGCTGGAATAAGAGATTATGGAAATAAAATGGGTATTCCAACAGCTAATGGGGCTATAGGTTTTGATGAAGGCTATTTATGTAACCCTTTAGTTTATGCAGGTTGTGTTGGGATTATACAAACAAAAAAATATATTAAAAACCCTAAGGCAGGGGATTTAATTCTTCTTGTTGGCGGGAAAACAGGTAGGGATGGAATTCATGGAGTAACATTTGCTTCTTTAGAGTTAACTCCTGAATCGGAGCAAGTGGCTATTGGAGCTGTTCAAATAGGAAACCCGATAGTTGAAAAAAAAGTTTTAGATGCATTAATTAAGGCTAGAGATAAAGAAAAAAAGCCTTTATACTCAGCTGTTACGGATTGTGGTGGAGGAGGATTATCTTCAGCTATAGGTGAAATGGGGAAAAACCTTGGTGCAATAGTTGATTTAGATAAGGTTCCATTGAAATATGCTGGTTTAGCTCCATGGGAAATTTGGATATCGGAATCTCAAGAAAGAATGATTTTAGCAGTTCCTAAAAGAAACCTAAAGAAAATAATGAAGGTTTTTAATGATGAGGACTGTGAAGCTACAGTGATTGGAGAATTTACAAATAATCGCAAGTTGATCTTAAGATTTAATGGTGAAATTGTTGGAGAATTAGATATGAATTTTCTTCATAAAGGTGTTCCTAAAGTGAAAAGAATTGCTAAATGGGAAAAAATTGTTTTTCCAGAACCAAAGCTTGAGGAAAAAAGAGATTTTACTGAAGATTTAAAAAGAATTTTAAGCGACCCTAATGTTGCTAGCAAAGAATGGGTTATACGCCAATATGATCATGAAGTCCAAGCTCATACAATTATTAAACCTTTATGCGGGGTTGGTGAAGGCCCAAGCGATGCTTGCGTTTTAAAACCTTTAGAGAACAGTTGGAAAGGCATAGTTATTTCTAATGGCGTTAATCCAAGATACTTTATTGACCCTTATAATATGGCTCTTTCAGCTATAGATGAAGCTATAAGAAATAATGTATGCTGCGGTGGAAGAAGAATAGCACTTTTAGATAACTTTAGTTGGGGGAATCCTGAAAAAGAAGATAGGCTTGGACAATTGGTTTATGCGGTTAAAGGCTGTTATGATGGAGCATTAGGTTTTGAAGCACCTTTTATATCTGGAAAAGATAGTTTATATAATGAATATACGGTTGAAAGCGGAGAATCCTTTTCTATACCGCCAACTCTACTTATATCAGCTATAGGGATAATACCTGATGTTAGAAAAGCTGTTTCAATGGATGTCAAAGAGGTTGGAAATCACATATATATTATTGGAGAGACAAAAAATGAGTTGGGTGGTTCATATTACTATAAGCTTTATGGTTGTAGAGGCGGTTTTACTCCAACAGTTAACTCTAAAAAAGCTAAAAAAGCTTATGATTCGCTTATAAAAGCTATTGATAAAGGTTTAATTAAAGCATGCCATGATTGTTCAGAGGGGGGTTTAGCTGTGGCAGCTGCTGAAATGGCTTTTGCAGGGGATTTAGGAATGGAAATTCAATTAAAAAATGTTCCAACAGTAAATTTAACTAAAACTGATAAAATTCTTTTTTCAGAATCTAACAGTAGAATTTTAGTTGAAGTTTCAGAATCAAAAGAGAAGGAATTTGAAAAAGTTATGAAAGGAAATGTTTATGCTAAAATAGGTAAAGTAATAAAAACGAGAAACTTTATAATTTATGGTTTAAACGGTTACCCAGTAATTGAAGATAAAATTGATTCTTTAAGAGATGCTTGGAAAAAACCATTAAGCTGGTGGAACATTTAAATATGGAAAGGAAAGTTAAAGTGGCTGTTGTTAGAGTTGCTGGAACAAACTGCGAGGTTGAAACAGCTTATGCTTTTAAACTTGCAGGTGGCAAACCAGAAATCGTTCATATGAATGAATTTTATAAAAAAAGAAAACATCTTGAAGATTATCAAATACTAGCTTTTCCAGGAGGCTTTTCTTATGGAGATGATATAGCAGCAGCTAAACTTTGGGCAAATGAAATAAAATATAAACTTAAAAAAGAGGTTAAACAATTTGTTGAGGAGGGAAAACCAGTTATAGGAATATGCAACGGTTTTCAACTCTTAGTTAAAACAGGTTTGCTTCCAGCTTTTGAAGAACCAATGAAAAAACAGGAAGCTACATTAGCCTTTAATGATATAGGCTTATACCATGATAGATGGGTTTATTTAAAACCTGAAAACAAAAAATGCATTTTTACAAGAAACTTAAATAAAATAATTTTTTTGCCAGTTGCGCATGCTGAAGGAAAATTTATAATAAATGAAGAAGGCTTAAAAAAACTTGAAGAAAACAATCAAATAGTTTTCAGATATGTTGATGATAAGGGTGGGTTGGCAGGTTTTCCTTGGAACCCAAATGGTTCAATAGGGAATATAGCTGGAATATGCAATTTTGAAGGAAACATTTTAGGTTTAATGCCTCACCCAGAAAGATATCTTCATAAATGGATGCATCCATTATGGACAAAATTCACTTCATTAAGCATAGAAGGAGATGGATTAATTATATTTAAAAATGCTGTTGAATATGTTGCAAAAAAATTTTAATAAACCAATCTTATTTTATTCTTTCAAAATTATTTTATTCTTTCAAAAAGCTTTTTTATTAAAATTTTAGTTTTCTCTCTAAATATTACGTAAATAAAGAAGGTTAACCAAATGATTTGTCTTGAAGTAGCTATCCATTGAACTGGGCTTGAAGCTATTAATGGATTGCCTAAATTTAATTCTGGTGTAAACCATAAAACGATTATTAATGCATTTAAAACTTCGCTTAAATATATTAAGGCTGATGGAAGAAATGAAATTAAAACATAAAATGGAAGAAGCATTAAAGCCATTTGAGGCGTTACAACATAATTTCCAAAAAGCCATGCTAAATTCATTAAAAAGCTTCTTTCAATAACTCTTTCAGTTTTAGAGTTATAGGTTTTTTTGCTTGTTTCTAAAAGCCCTTTATAAACTAAATAAATTAAAACTCCTAAAGCAACGTAATGCGCTTTAGGATCCATTTGGTTAAAGAAGAAAATTAACCATGAATCTTCAATTCCCCAAGAAGCATGGTAAAGCCATGTTTGAAGCCAACCGTTAAAGTTTAAAACTATAAAAGGCGCGTTTAAAGTTGCAAATGTTCCTAAAGCTATTAAAGTTAAAGCGAATCTTTCTCTCCAACTTTTAACCTCAATTATATAAATGGGTAAAAGCAGAATTGGATAAACTTTGCTTGCTATACCTAAACCTATAGCTATAGCAGCTTTAAACTTTTTGTTCATCAAAAAAAGGTAAAGCGATAAAACAGCGAAAAACACAGCAATTATATCCCAATTATAAACAACAAACATTATAAAAGAGGGCATTATTATAAAGTATTTCCAAATTCTAGTTTTATCGCCGTTAATAAATGTTACAAGTTTATAAACCATTATTATTGTGCCTATAGCGAAAAAATAAAGCGCTACATCCATTAAAAACGTATAATAAGCCATAGCTAAAGAAAAACTTGAAGTTACGCTTCTAGCAACAAAACTGCATAAATAAACAAGCATTCCTACTATTACAGGGTATTCAAATATAAAATGAATATATGGAGTTGCATGCATGCCTTGACCTATTCCTTCTCTCCAAAAAACGCTTGTTATATCGCTATAATGGTTTGGTATAATGTTTGGCATATGCTCCCAAACGCTAAAGGAAAAAATCATTGTTGAAGCAATTAAGAGCTCAATTAAATTTTTATCAATTTTTTTAATCATTTTTCCTTCAACGCTTAATCGCGAACTTAAATTTTAAAGTTTTTATTGCTATAAATTCTTTTCGATACTTTTTCTAAAAAAGCTTTTTAAGAAAGAAGCAATCATTTCACTAAAAGAAGCAAAAATAGAGGCTAAAATTAATGAGGCATTCTTTAAAAACGGGTTTTAGTTTTGGTTTAACTTCAGGCGTGATTACAACTTTAGGGTTAATGGTTGGTCTTCATTCAGGAACACATTCAAGATTAGCTGTTATAGGAGGTGTATTAAGCATATCTATCGCTGATGCCTTTTCTGATGCCTTAGGAATCCATATTTCTGAAGAATCTGAAGGAAAGCATGAAGCAAAAGAAATTTGGGAATCAACAATCTCAACTTTTCTGTCAAAATTTATTTTTGCTTTAACATTTCTTATCCCCATTTTATTTCTTCCACTTTCCTATGCAGTTATAGTTGCTGTATTCTGGGGAGTAGCGCTTATAGGGATTTTCAGTTTTTATATGGCTAAGGAACAAAAGGTTAAAAGCTGGAAGGTTATAGCTGAGCATTTAATTATAGCTTTAATAGTGATTGTTTTAAGCCATTATGTTGGCGATTGGATTTCATTAACCTTTAGTTGAATCCAGCATTATAATTTTAAACTTTTAATCCATTTTATTTACTCATTAAAATCATAGCTGCTATAGCGAGGATCACTCCAAAACCTTGCATTAAAGTGATTTTTTCTTTAAGCAAAATTGCAGATAATAAAATTGTAATCAAAGGGTATAAAGCTGTAAACGGAATCACTAAAGAGGCTTCCTTTTCAAGAGCTATATAAACTGCAGCAACTCCAAGCAAACACGCGGTTCCTGAAGCTAAAGCATAAAATGAACCTTTATTTAAGGCAGTAGAAAAGCTCCTCATCAATATAATATTCAAAATTAACGCGGATAAAACCACTCCTAAAGCGAAGAAAAATGTTGATTGTTTCCATTCTATATTATTTGCCGCTAATTTACTAGTGTAACCCCAAAAACCCCAAAGAATCAACCCCATTAAAGACCAAAATATCCAATTTGAAGACAATTTATTTTAACTTCCGCAACAAATCGAAGAAAAACCTTTAATAATTAATGTTTTTCAAAATCTTTTGGAAATTCATCTAAAACTTTAATTGCTTTTTTGCACCATTCTTCAAAAACATCCTTCATCCGCTTTTTAACTAACTCTAATGGAATGGGGCTATATTCATATATGCGTCCTCCTTTTTTAATTGGAGTTTCAACCCTAACGGCTAAACCTTTAGCTACCAAATCTTGAAGAAGCTTTTGGGCTGTAGATCTATCTCGATTAATTTTTTTAGCAAATTCCTCTGCTGTAATCGATTCAAAATTTAATAATTCTGCATAAGCTTCAACTTCATTGCTTCTTAATCCTAAAATACACTTCATTAATTCTTTAGGTTTAATTTTTTCATTAAAAAACATTGAGGGAAACTCTTTTATATTCATTAAATCACCGTTTGCGCATGATTGTTGCACTATCGAGAATAAATTTATTAACAACCTTAAATTTAAAATTTACGTTGAGGTGAAAAGAAAAATGCCAGTTAAAATTGAGGTTTTTTATTCTCCAACTTGTCCTTATTGCCCAGCAGCCATAAAAATTGTTAGAAAAATAGAGAAAGAACTCCCTCAAATTGAAGTTGAGGAAATAAACACTTTTACCGTTAAAGGACAGTTAAAAGCTATAAAAAATGGTGTTTATGCCGTTCCAACAATTATTTTGAATGGAAAAGAAAGAATTGTTGGTGTACCAAGTGAACAAGAGCTTTTAAACCTTATAAGTAAAACTGAGGAGAAGTGAAAATTTGGTTTATAAATGTCCTTTATGCAATCCTTTCAGCCTTCTTTTCTTGATAACCGGCTTAACGTTAATGTTTTTTAAAGGTTACAATCCAACTTTAGTTTATTTGGGTTTAACTTTAATAGCAATCGCTTATGCGTATCCAATTGTTTATTCATTTTTAAATGCAAAAAGAAATCGTAAAATTTAATTTTTTTCCTCTTTTTGAATATTAACACATTTTATTATACCATTAGCTTTATCAATTAAATCTGCATATTTTGCTTTAAAAAAGAAGGGTTTTATTTGAATTTAGGTTACTTTGCAGCTTGTTTACTTATAATTTTAATTTGGGCAGGCTCATTTATTTTCATAAGAATTGGTTTGAAAGATTTTCCGCCTATAACTTTAGCTTTTTTAAGATTTGCTGCAGCCTCCATATTTTTATTGTTTTTCTATTTATTTAATAAAGATGAAGAAGAGAAAAAACTTAATTTAAAAGCTAAATTTTTAGAATTAAATATTTTAGCTTTAACAGGGGTTTCTCTCCTTTATATTTTCCAATTTTATTCTTTAAAGTTTATTTCTGCAGCTACAGGTTCAATAGTGATAAATTCGACAACAATTTTCATGGCTTTGCTTTCAGCGTTATTTCTTAATGAAAAATTGAATAAAAGAAAAGTTTTAGGAATTTTAATAGCTTTTATAGGAGTTTCAACTCTTGTTTCAAATGGTTGGAAAAACATAGATTTTTCTTCAAACCAGTTTTTAGGTGGAGTTTTAATGCTTGGAGCAGCATTATGCTGGGCGATTTATTCAGTGATAACTAAAAAAGTTTTGCAATTTAACTCAAGTTTAACAATAACTTTAGTTACTTTTCTGCTTGGAACTGTTTATTTATTTCCAACAGCATTTATTTTGGAAGACCCTATTGAAACCATTTTTAAAGCTTCAAAAACTGGTTGGTTTAGTGTTTTTTATTTAGCATTTTTAAGCTCAGCTTTAGCCTATTTTTTATGGAATAAAATTTTAATGAAGCGTGAAGTGGCTAAAGTTGGAGCAATTCTTTATGTTATACCTATTCCAACAATAATTTTTGAATATTTTTTATTAAAGGAGGCTATTACTAAAATAACTTTAATAGGCGCATTTTTAGTTATAGCTGGAGTTTACCTAACCGAAACGGGTTAAAAACTCTTTTATTAAAGTTTCTAATTTTCCTAAGGCTTTTTTAACGAAATCTTCTTTTTTGCCACCTACATAAATGATTTTTCCATTAGAGAAAATTAATGCTATGCATAAATTTTCAATTTTATAAATTAAAGCTGGAAATTGATCAGGTTCATAAATAGCGCCCTTCAATTTTTCAGCTAACATTTCCAAATTTAATTTAATATTTAATTCGCTTACAGCAACTATGTTTTCTACTTCAACTTTAACTGGATTTAAAATTATTACACCGTTACTTTTTAATTCATTAATCAAGTGTAAAATGGCTTTTTTAGCTTTATTTTCTGATTTAGCTCCAGCGCATATTATTTTTCCAGAGTTAAAAATCATAAGCGTAGCTTTGAAGCTTTTATCTCTATAAATTAATCCTGGAAAACGTTCAGGCGTATAATTAGAATTTAAAACTTTTGAAAGAGCTATTAAATCTAAGGGTTGAGTTAAAGAGGCCGAAGCGACAACATTTTCTATTCTAAACATCGTTTTTCACTAAATTATTAACCGTTTTAACTTAAAAAATTATTTCAAGAAAATTTAATTTATTTTTTAAAAAACTAAATTTTAATATGATTTAAACCCAAACCATTTTTAAGGAAAGAGTTTTAAAGAGGAAAATCAGTTTAAACTTTTTATTGTGAAGATTTTTGATTGAAAATAAACCTTTAATAATAAAGTTAGGCGGATCCTTAATTACAGATAAAAATGAAGCTTTTACAGCTAGAAAAGATATTATTGATAATGTTTGTTTAGAAATAGCTAAAGTAAACCGTAAAATAATTATTGTGCATGGAGCAGGCTCTTTTGGCCATCCAACAGCCAAAAAATATGGTTTACATTTAGGTTTTAAAAATAAAGAGCAGCTTAAAGGTTTTATAGAAACAAAAACGAGGCTTCATTTTTTAAATAAAATGATTGTGGATGATTTGGTGAAATACAATGCTTTAGCTTTATCTTTTCAACCTTTAACGTTTATAACCGCTGTAAATGGAAGAATTAAACAAATGAACATTAAGCCTTTATTAAATGCCTTAAAATTAAATTTCATACCTGTTTTGCATGGGGATATAGTGTTTGATGAGGCGTTAGGTTTTTCTATAGTGTCAGGAGATCAAATAATTGCTAAGTTAGCTCCAAAGGTTAAAGCTGATAAAGTTATTTTTGGTTGCGATGTTGATGGAATCTTCACAGCCGACCCCAAAAAAGATCCTAAAGCAAAATTAATTCCCATTATAGATTCAACAAACTTTAAAAATGTTTTAAAAATGATTAAGCAACTTGAGGTAGCTGATGTAACTGGTGGAATGAAAGGAAAATTCATGGAATGCTTAAATTTAGCTAGAAAAGGGGTTGAATCAGTAATAATGAATTTAACTAAACCTAGAAATTTAACTGCTTTTTTAAATGGTTTTTCAATTCCATGCACTAGATTTATTTCATTTAAAAATAAAAATTAATAATGTTGATTATGGTTAATTTTTAATGGTTGAAAAATTTGAGTGAAGTTGGATTTGCGGAGTTAAGGCTTCACTCTGGATGCGCACCAGCTTGGTTAATTAATAGAATGATTAAATTAGCTAAAAGCTTGCTTTTAATAATGGTTGATGAATATGGATATAAAGGAGTTTTAAATAGGTTATCAAACCCAATCTTTTTTCAGGCATGCTCAAATGTTTTAGGTTTTGATTGGGATAGTAGCGGTTCAACTACTGTTACCTGCGGCGTTTTAAAACAAGCATTAAAAGAGATCGATATTGGAGTTAAGGCTGCAGGTGGAAAAGGAAAACACTCCATTTTAACGCCTATAGAAATAGATGAGTTGGGTAAATTATTTAGTTTTTCTAGTGAAGAAATAGAAGAAATAAAATATGCAAGCAGAATGGCTGCTAAAGTAGATAGTGCAGCTATTCAAGCTGGATATCAATTATATCATCATTCAATTTTTATTTCTAAGGAAGGAGATTGGAGTATAATACAGCAGGGGATGAACCCTGAATTCAAAGCTGCTAGAAGGTATCATTGGTTATCAAGTAATATTAAAAGCTTTATTATTGAACCTCATCAAGGAATTATAGGCGATAAAATTCATAGTAAAGTATTAAATATGATTGCAAAGCAAAGCGAAAACGCTAGAAAGATATCAATTGAATTAATTAATGAAGGCGTTAATAAATTAAAGCGAATATATGCCTCTTTAAATAATCAAAAACTTTTAACTGATTGGTTTTCTCAAGCTAAGAATGAGGAGAGACTGAAATTAAACGCTTGTTATAATGCGTATTCTTTAAGGCTTAAAAGAATTGATTGGAAAATTTTAGAGAAAGCTTGGCGGCTTGAACCTCAAAATTATGAGGAGTTTTTGGCTATTTCGGGGGTTGGCCCATCAACTGTTAGAGGTTTAGCTTTAATTTCAGAGCTTGTTTTTGATGCTTCTCCAAGCTGGAGGGACCCTATAAAATATTCTTTTGCTTTTGGCGGTAAAGATGGTGTTCCATTTCCAATAGATAAGAAAGCTATGGATGAGGCTATAATATTTTTAGATGAAGCTATAAATAAAGCTAAATTAGGTGATAAAGAGCAACTGTATGCTTTAAAAAGGCTTGCGAAATGGAGAGTAACGCTTGAAAACATGTTAAAATAAACTTTTTTTCACGCTGTTAAACTATTTCAGTTTAAAAAAATAATTCTAAAAATTTATTAATATGTGTTGCATATCTTTTCTTTAGAAGGAGGTGTGATGCTATAAATGTTTTTAGTGATATATTCGGCTCCTAAAGTTGAGGAACAAGCTAAAAGAATAAAGTTTTATAGGAATTTAAGAAAAGCCATTGCTGAGGTTAAGGCTGAAAAAAGCACTAATAATGTGATTAAGGTTAAAGATAAGGATGTTGCTTTAAACCTTAAAAAAATTGTGGTTAAAAATGGAGGTAAAGCGCAGGTTTATAGAGTTCTTCAAGAGATGGATTAGACTTTAGCAGCTTTATATAGATGGGTTTTTCCATATTGTTTAGCTAAGTTATGAATTATTTGGGCTAAATCCTTGTTTGGCGTCACTATGACGCTTCTACCTGTCCACTTCCATTTTATTTTTTTAGCATCTAATTCTCTATGAACAGCTCTATAGAAGCTCTTCTTTTTGAGGCGGGTTCAACTGGAATGTCATATTCAACTATCCAAACATTTTTTTCAGACATTTAATCACACCTATATATAGGTTAAGAAAACACTTATATATAAATTTTTCCTTTTTTTATCAATAAATTGTTTAAAAAAGAAGGTTTTATAATGTAAAGCATAGATTTTAAAGGGGAAGTTTATGAGCGAAATTGAATCTTTAATTTCCTTAGGACGCATGGTTGATCCAATAATGTTAAACTATATTGAAAAAGCTGAGCTCAGATTTATACCTATTTTGAAGCATCAAATCTTAGCTGGCGGAAAAAGGGTTAGAGCAGCTTTAACAATTTTAAGTTGTGAAACAGCTGGAGGAACCCCCTCAATAGCTTTAAAACCTGCTGCTTTAATAGAGCTTATACATAATTACTCTCTAATAATGGATGATATAATTGATCATGGAGAGCTTCGAAGAGGGAAACCAACTGTTAGAGCGAAATATTCAGATGCTATGGCTATTTTAGCTGGAATGTTTTATAGGGAAGCATTAGATGAAATAGTGGATGATTGCCCTAAACCTTTTGAAATGAGAAAATTAATACGGAACGCTATAAAGGAAACTATTGAAGGCGAAAGATTAGATATTCTTTTTGAACAAGCTGGCAGAGAAGAAGAATATATTAAAAAACATAAATACACTAATGTTTCTTTAAATCTTTATTTTAAAATGATTGGGAAAAAAACAGCTGCGTTAATTAAAGCTGCGTGCACTGCCGGAGGTTTAGCTGCTAACGCTTCGAATGAAGCTATTGAAGCGTTGGGAGCATTTGGTTGGAACATTGGTTTAGCTTTTCAAATTGTTGATGACATTTTAGATATTTATGGAGAAAAAACTGGTAAGGAAAAAGGTAAAGATATAATTGAGCATAAACTTGGAAACATCGCCATTCTCTTTTCTTTAAAAGAGTTAAATACAAAAGAGAAGGTTGAACTGCTTAATATGCTAAGAAAACCTAAAATTTCAAAAATGGATTTAAATAAAGCTTTAAAATTGATTGAAAACACTAAAGCTAAAGAAAAAGCTTATAATTTAGGTCGAAAATTTATTAATGAAGGAAAAAAAGCTCTTTTAAGCTTTCAAGATAGCGAAGCTAAATCTAAACTTTTAAGCTTGGCAGATTTCATCTTAAATAGAGCTTATTAAATTTAGCAAGGCTTTCCATCACTTTTTTTATTTCCTCTTCGCCCATATTTTGTAATGAATTAACAACATTTAAAAATTCTTTTCTAGCTTTAAAAGCATAAGCATTTCTTTTTTGAATATCTAACACAACATTTATGTTTTCGCTTAACCTTTTTAATTGCTTTAATGTTCTTTTAAAGAATGTTGTGGAAAAATTAACCATATCATTTATTGAAGCAAACTTTTCTAAACCTATCGCTAAACATATATAAGCGTAATGATTCATTACTTGAATGGCAGCCATTTTTTCATCATGCTCTTCTAAGGAAGATTCAATTAGGTTCAATCCTTTCCATTTTAAATATTCAAGCATAGCTTTGGTTAATTCTCCTTCTTTAAGCTTAATGAAAATCATGTTTTTTCCTTTAAAATTTTTTATTCTCGGCCCAAAAAGTGGGTGAAGACTTAAATATTCCAGTTTTGAAGGAATTGACGGTAATATTTTATCTGCAACCCCTACTTTCACTGAGGAAACATCTATAAGTAAACCTTTTTCCATTTTTTCAGCTGCTTCAACAGCTGCTTCAACAGTATTTTCTATTGGAACAGAAATGAACGTTATATCGATTGTTTTTATTAAGTTTAAATCTCCAGCTTTAACGCCTAAGGTTCTAGAGGTTTTTTCAGCTTTTTCTAAGCTTCTGCTGCAAATAAATATTTTTCCTCCAGAATCTTGAAGAAGCTTAACTAAAACCCGTCCTATTTTCCCGGTTCCGCCTATAATAGCTATTGAGCTTTTGGATAAGATCCTAAAATCTTCATGAATGCGCATCTTTTTTTTAACTCCTTTAAAGCTTCATTATAAGGAGAATCCTCTTTATGGCCTTCAAAATCGCAATAAAAAAGGTATTCCCAAGGTTTTTTTCTTGAAGGCCTAGACTCTATTTTAGTTAAGTTGATTTGTTTTTTAGCAAATACTTCAAGAGCTTGATATAAGGCGCCAGGTTTATGCTTAACTGAAAAAATAATTGAGGTTTTATCGTTTCCTGTAGGTTTAGCTTCAATTTTGCTTAAAACAAAAAATCTAGTGTAATTGTTTGGCCAATCTTCAATTCCTTTAGCTATAATCTCCATTCCATAAATTTGAGCGGCTAACTCTGTTCCTATAGCTGCTGCTTCTCTAATTTTTTTAGCTATTTTAACAGCTAAGGCGGTGCTGCTACATTCTTTAATTTTTGCTTCATGCAAGTTTTCTTCAATAAATTTTCTGCATTGAGCTAAAGCTTGAGGATGAGAAATAACCATTTTAATCTCTCCAATTTTTGTTCCAGGTTTAACAATTAAATTGTGGGTTATTTTTTCTTCTATTTCACCAAAAACTTTTAAATTTGAGTTAAGCAATAAATCTAAAACTAAGTTTACTGAACCTTCAAGAGAGTTCTCCACAGGAGTTACCCCAAAATCAGCATCTCCAACCGCAACAGCCCTAAAAACATCTGGAATGCTTGGGCATTCCATAAATGTTGCTGCAGCGTTAAAAAAGAATCTTTTAGCAGCCTGCTCGGAAAAAGTTCCTGCTGGCCCTAAAAAAGCTACTTTAACATTTTCTCCTTCAGCTTTTCTGCATAAAGAAATAATTTTTCTATAAATCCATGTTATCTCATTTAAGCTTAAATCTTTTTTTAAAGCAAGCTTTTTAATTCTTTTTAAAACTTTTTCTTCTCTTAATGGATCGTATAATGGATGACCTTCTTCCTTTTTAATTTCAGAAATGGCTTTAGCTAAATCAACTCTTTTTTTAAGCAAATTTATGATTTCAGCATCTAACTTATCTATTTCTTTTCTTAAAGCTTCAACTTTACTCATTTTTAATCACTTTTGGAATAAAACCTGCTCTAATTAAATGATCGCATAAAGTTATAGCTATACAAGCTTCAACAACTGGAACAGCTTTTGGAACAATGCATGGATCATGCCTACCTTTAACTTCAATCCAATCCTCTTTAAAGATTTTTAAATTAACTGTTTTTTGTTTTTTCTTGATTGATGATGGAGGTTTAAAAGCTACTTTAACTGAAATAGGCATGCCAGTTGATAATCCCCCTAAAACTCCTCCGGCATTATTAGTTAAAGTTTTTATTTTACCATTTATTAAAACATATTCATCATTATTTATTGAACCCTTAACTTTTGAAGCTTTAAATCCTAACCCAAACTCTACACCTTTAACGCCTGGAATAGAAAATAAAATCTTAGCTAAATCGCTATCTAATGAATCGAAAATAGGTTCTCCAATACCAGGAGATAAATTAATAGCTAACCCCTCTATAATTCCTCCAACGCTATCTCCTTCTTCAGCTGCTTTAATTACAGCTTTCTTCATTAAAGCAGCAGCTTCTTCATCAGCGCATCTCATAGAATTCATGTAAACTTTTCTTTTTATATCCTCTATTGAGACCTTTTCTTCATTTATTTTAATTCCAGCTACTTCAATTGCATGAGCTAAAACTTCCACACTAAGTTGTTCAAGAAGCTTTTTAGCTATAGCTCCAGCCATAATAAATGCAACAGTTATTCTTCCGGAAAAGATTCCTCCACCACGATAATCATTAAATCCTTTATATTTTACCCAAGCTGGATAATCAGCGTGGCCTGGTCTAGGCTTAAATTTAATTTCTTCATAATCCTTATCTATAACATCCTTATTTCTAACAATCATGCAAATTGGAGCTCCTGTAGAAAAACCTTGATAAACGCCTGAAAGTATCTCCACTTTATCTTCCTCAATTCTAGAAGAAACAATTGTTTCGTCTTTGGGGATTCTTTTATTCAATTCTTTTTGAATATCGTTTTCTGAAATTTTTAACCCTGCTGGGCATCCATCTATAAGAACCCCAATGCATTTACCGTGGCTTTCACCGAAAATTGATATTGAAAATTCTAAACCAAATTTATTTCCAGACAACTTTTACACCGAGCTTTTTTAAATCTTTAAAAAAGTTTGGATAAGATTTTTTTACGCAATCAGGGTTTAAAATTTTAGTTTTTCCTTTAGCTTTTAAAGCTGCTATAGCGCAAGCCATAGCTATTCTATGATCGTTATACGGGTTTATTACAGTTCCCTTTAATTTGCATACACCCTTTATAATTAACGCGTTATTTTTAAAAGTTAATTTTCCACCCATTTTTGTTAACTCTGAAATTAACGCTTTAACTCTATCAGACTCTTTAATTTTAAGCCTTTCAACATTAAGAATTTTTGTTTCTCCTTTAGCGAAGCATCCTAAAACTGTTAAAGCTGGAACCAAATCGGGAGTATTTTTAGCATCAAATTCTATTCCATTTAATTCTGCTTCACTTGAAACTTCAACATAATTTTCTTCAACTTTAACTTGAGCACCCATCTCTTTTAAAACATTAATAATTGCGCTATCAGCTTGAAGATTTGCATCTTTTAATCCTTTAACCTTAATTTGAGATTTTGTTAAGGCAGCTGCTGCTAATAAAAATGTTGCTGAGGAATAATCGCCTGGGACATCATGATTAAAAGGTTTATAAAGTTGATTTGAAGGAATAAAGAAAACTCTTCTATCATCTGAAGCTGAGACATAAATATCATGTTTTTCTAAAATTTTTAAAGTCATTTCAACATAAGGTTTAGATTCTAAAGGTGTAGATAAACTTAGTTTTACATCCTCCTTAGCTAATGGCGCTGCAAAAAGCAAGCCTGAAATAAATTGAGAGCTTACATTTCCTGGAAGAGAAGCTTCACCTCTAATTCCTAATCCTCCAAAAACTATTATAGGCGGATAACCATTTCCCTTAACTGAAAAACATTGAACCTTTAATTGGTTTAAAGCATCTATAAGCGGTTGCATTGGCCTTCTTCTTAAAGATTCTTCACCAGTTAAAACTGATATTCCCTTAGCAAAAGATAAAATTGGTGTTGCAAATCTGATTGTTGTTCCTGATTCTTTACAGTTTAATACATCATTAGGTACTTCAACCTCTTTCGCGCCTATTACTGTTAAAAGATTTTTTTTAATGTTTACTTTTGCTCCATAACTTTTAATAACATTTAAGGTGGCTTCGGTATCTTGGCATATTGATGGATTTTTAATTTTAGATTCATCATCAGCTAAGGATGCTGCAATTAAAGCTCTATGCGTATAAGATTTTGATGGAGGAGCCTTAACCTCGCCAATTAAAGTTTTTACAGGTTTTAACTCAATTGTTTTCAAGGTTCATCAATCACATAAGCTTTTTTTCTATTAATTTTAGCCTTAATTAACTCACCTTTATATTTTCTCCAAGCATTAACAATATTATCAATAACATCTTCTTTTAATGCAACTGCTACAAAAGCTGGACCTTTACCTGAAAGCCCAGCTGCAACAGCTCCATGAAGTAAAGCTTCTATTGCTATTTCAGAATTATAACCTAAAACTGCTGAATATGTTAATCCATTTAAACTCATAGCTTCCCAAAAATTTCCTTTTAAAGCTTCTTCATAGGCATGCTCAACTAGAAAAGCAACTTTTTTAATTTTATTGATATTAACATTAGATGTATAACTTTTTTCTTTAGGCGCATAAATTAAAACTTCATAATCTTTATTTAAACTGTAAAACGCTTCTATTTTTTTCTTAATATTATCTGTTATAATAATGTTTCCGAAGTAGGAGGCGCAGGCGTCATCAAAAGCGCCTGTAACTGTAACTTTAGCTTCTAAAGCGGCTTCAACGCTTAAATTAATTAATTCTAAATCTGAAAGCTTTTCTCCTAAAGCTGCTGCAGCAGCTAAGGCTATAGCGTTAGCTGCTACACTGCTGCTTTTTAATCCCCTAGCTATAGGAATATTAGATGTTGTTTCAACATAAGCTCCCAAACCAGTAACATTAAATTTTTTAAATATTTTTTCTATAATCTTCTCAGCTAAAATAGGGTTTTCATTTAAATCTGGCAAAATTTTAACTTTAATGGAGTTACCTTTTTTAAGCGTTACTTTGGCTTTAGTCCATAGGTTTACTCCAAAAGCTGCACCTTTACCAGTTGCCATAGCATTAACTATTGTGGCTGCTCCAAAAGCTACGGCTTCCCCGCTTCTCAATTGATTCTCCCTCCAATCAAACTTTTTAAAGCGGCATTTCTCATTTCGTTTATTGGAGGTTCAATTCTAAACCAAATTTTAAAAGCTTCAGCAGCTTGTTGAACAAGCATTTCAACGCCATTAATGCATTTAGCTTTAGCTTCTTTAGCTTCTTTTAAAAGCTTTGTTTCTAAAGGGTTATAAACAACATCTAAAACAACCATATCTTTTCTTAAAAACTTTTTAGTCACAAGAGTTTGATTAATATTTGGGGTCATACCAACTGAAGTTGCATTCACAAGTATATCTGCATCTTTCAAGTTATTTTTTAAAGATTCAAAAGTTAATGAATCTGCTGAAACATTAACCTTAAGTTTTTTGCTCAATTCTCTAGTTAAATTCAAGGCTTTTCTTTTTGTTCTATTTAAGATAATTAAGGAGGAGGCTTTCTCAGCTATAGCGAAAGCTATAGCTTTAGCTGCTCCTCCAGCTCCAAGCAAAACAATTTTTTTCTCGGTTAAATCAACTTTATGAACTTCAAAGGTTTTTAAAATGCCTGTGTAATCAGTGTTAAAACCTATAAGTTTTTCATTATCATTTAAAATTGTGTTAACAGCACCTATTAAAGCTGCTTCCCGACTTAATTCATCAAGATACTTTATCACATCAATTTTATGCGGTATAGTTACATTTAAACCTTTAATTCCTAAAGCTTTAATTCCATCTAAAGCTTTTTTTAAAAACTCTTTTTTAACTTCAAAAGTTAAATAAACAGCGTTTATATTAAGAATTTTAAAGGCTGAATTATGAATTTGAGGGCTTATAGAATGTTTTACTGGATATCCTATCAACCCATAAAGCTTTGTTTCGCTTGTTATATTCAAATTTAAATTAACTCCATTAACCTGTATATTTTTCTCATTTCTTGAATTGTAAGTTGGCCTGGTGCAGCCTTAAAATTCTTATCTACACAGGCATATGTAAAAGCTCCACCAAAAATGGGAGATAAAACTCTGGATGGAATGCCAAGTGTTCCCATAGCAAAACAAACTAAAGGTTTTTTATTCACTTTCAATAATAAATTAAAAAGCTTTACATTATCCATAAATGTTTTAGCTTTAGTTACTATTTTACAAATTTCAGCTTTAGCCTCTACTTCTTTATTATAAATTGCTTCTAAAGTTAAATTTGAAGGGGTTTCCTTAAAGTTATGGAAAGAAATTAATGGTTTAGCTCCAGCTTCCTTCACGGTTTTAACAATTTTTTTAAGATTTAACGTTTTCAATTCTAAATCTATTATTTCAAAGCCTTTTTCAGCAGCTTCAATTAAGGTTTTTATTCTTTCAGCTTCTTGACCTGAATATTTTCCACCTTCACTTTTTAATCTGTTGGTTGCTATTTTATCAACTTCAATGTTTTTGCTTAATTTTTCAATTTCTAATTTTCCATTTTTAAAATAATCTAATCTAAACTCTATTAAATCAGCTTTTTGTTTTACAGCTTTTTTAGCTAACTTTACAGCTTCTTTAGTTGAAGCTACCGGTATTGAAACACATATAGGAATTTTCACTTTTCTATCACAGTTTCCTCTTTAACAAGGGTTCCGAAGTGTCTTCCCCCTTTCTCAAACCTTATTAAAACTTCATCTCCAAGCTTTAATTCAGCAACGGATTTTGAAGATTCCTTAGTTACAAGCCTTATTGTTTCAGCATTTTGCAAAACAACTTTAAAAGATTCATTATTATATTCAGCTTCAACCAAAATTAAAGGTCTATACTCTATTTTAACTCTGCAAACATTTGTTTTTCGTGTTTTGCCTTCTCTATCAACTATTAAAACTTCATCTCCAGCTTTTAACTCTGATAAATACTTTGTTTTATTTTCGGGAGTAAGCACGTAAGATGATATGGCACCTGCATTAACTCTAAATGGTCTAGGTTCAACATATGGGTTTACTTGAATTTCTGCTTGAACCAAAAACAACCCTGAAGATTGGCTTCCAACAAGAATCCCCTCCCCCTCCCTCATTATATCGCATGTATCTATGCAGGCTCTAGCCCCTACTTCAAGAGGTTTTAAACCTGTTATCTTGGCCGTTTTCAACTCTATTATGCTTTCTAAACTTTTTACGATTTTATTTGCTTCTTCAAGTTTTGAGGAATCAAATGTTTTAATTAAAACACCGTCTACCCCAAGCTCTAAAGTTTTAAGGGCTATTTTAGCTTCTTCAATGCTTAAAGCTTCAGCTATTAGCTTCCCTTTATATTGTTGAAGTTTTGCAATTAAATTTTCTAAGGGAATGATTTTCCAATCAATACAGTTAACTATAATATAATTAGCTCCCATCTCAATGGCTGAAACTGCTAAAGCTTCATCCTCACCGCTTTTCACAAATATTCTTGCAGCTTCTCCTTTCTTTAATTTTTCTAAATCTTTTTTTAAGGAAACATTGATTACTTTTATATCGCTTTCATCGCTTGTTGAAGCTATTTTTTTTACGCCTATTTTTCTAGCTTCATTTATAAATTCTTTAGGTAAAAAAACTACATCACATAAATTCATGCATAAAGATAAAGCTTCATTTAATTTTTCTTTTGGCACTCCCTCAAGATTAACCCAAAGTTCTTTCATTAAGATTCACCAAGAATCTTTAAAGCTTCATTAACGGAAACCCCTTTATGAACTATTGCTGTTAAAGCTTTAGTCATAACTGTTGGATCTTCATGTTGAAACACGTTCCTTCCTATTGATATTCCAGCTCCACCCGCCTTTAATGAATCATAAACCATTTGAAGAATTTCCTTGGTTGTTTCAACTTTTGGTCCACCAGCAATAACTACTGGAACTGGGCAAGCTTCAACAACCTTTTTGAAAGTTTCAACACTTCCAGTATAATTGGTTTTAATTACATCCGCCCCTAATTCAGCGCCTAACCTAGCTGCATGCGCTACAGCTTCAACATCATGCTCACTGATTATTTTTGCGCCTCGAGGATACATCATAGCTAATAAAGGCATTCCAAAACGATCGCATTCATCAGCTATTTTCCCTAAAGCTTCAAGCATTTCAGGTTCCTTTTCATCTCCAACATTTATGTGAACTGAAACAGCATCTGCACCAAGCCTAATAGCCTCTTCAATAGAGGAAACTATAACTTTTCTATTTGGATTTAAAGAGTATTTTGTGCTTGCTGAAAGATGCATAATTAACCCTAAACCTTTAGTATCAACTGTTTTAGCTATTCCTTTATGAATTACTATTCCATCAGCTCCTCCAAGAACCAATTTATCTATAATGTTTTGCATATTTACTAAACCTTTAACAGGTCCGCTTGTTACTCCATGATCCATTGGAATTATAACTGTTTTTCCATTTGAAAAAATCCTTTTTAATCTTCTTTCTTTACCTATAACCAAAATTTTTCCTCCTTTTAATTTATTTAATCCTCTTCCTCTTTTAATACAGTTTTAATTAATGTTAATGCATCATCTTTATCATTCCATTCAACCAAAACCTTAATGCTCGAGGTTATCGTAAAAATTCCATAAATATTTATGTTTCTTTCATAAAGCGGGGTAGAAATTTTTCCTATAACCCCTGGTGTTTCTTCAAGACCAACTCCAACTACTTGAATTAAAGCTAAATTCTTTTTCACAGCCATAGCTAAAGCTTTTTCATGGATTTTAATTATTTCATGAATTGAATCTAAAAGCCCATTAAGCCTTTCTTCAGGCAAGTAAAGTATTAGAGAGTTATGATCGCTTGAAGCTCCAACCAAATCTATTCCTCTAATTTTTACTTCTTCAATGATCCCTTTAATTATTTCCGGCTCTTCAGAAACGCCTTTCCCCACAACTGTTATCATTAATATTGGTTTGGGATAAAGCTCAACAAAAAGCTCGTTTGTTAAACCGCCTTTAATTATTGTTCCTTTAGACTCTATTGTTCCAGCTTCATAACTTATTACTTTAGCATCTATATTAAAAGGTTTGTATCTTAAAGCTTTTTTATGAATGAATTTAGCTCCTGAATCAGCTAAACCTGCAAGAGCTTGAATGGGTATAACATCTAATGGCTTAGGGTTTTTAACAAGCTTTGGATCACCAGTCATTATTCCTTCAACATCAGTTACTAAAACTATTTCTTTAGCGTTTAATGCTTGAGCTAAAATAAAGGCTGTGGTATCGCTTCCTCCTCTACCAATCGTAGTGATTTCACCTGAAAATGTTCTTCCTATAAAACCTGGAATAACCGGAATTATGTTTTGAGCTATAATTGGATAGACATATTGTTTAATTTTTTTAATGCATTCATCAAGAATTGGTTTAGCGTTTCCATGAGATTCATCAGTTATTATAGGCCAATCTCCATTCATTGGATCAAAATATTTAGCATCTGCGCCATTAGCTTTTAATGTTGCAGCAAAAATTCTAGCGCTTGTTCTTTCACCCATAGAAAGAATATCATCAAGCAATTCTTTAGAGTTTCTTCCATTTTTAATCGCTTCTTTAGCTATTTCAAGCAGTTGATCAGTGGATTTACCCATAGCTGAAACAACAACAACTGGTTTAAAACCTTTTTTAGCAGCTTCAATTACTGAATGAGCAGCTTTAGTTATTCGATCGCTTGAAGCTAAGCTGCTTCCACCAAATTTCACCACAACAATTTTATTTCCTTCACTCATTTTAAAAACCCTCCATAAAAAGCTTCGAAACCTAGAAATAGGCTTCGAAGTTTAGAAAAAGCGATAATAATAGTAATAGGCTTTAAAGGCTTTGAATCTCTTAAAGCAAGCAGTGGTCCTCAATTTAATGGCATTCCTTCCCTTTATTAACCATTAAATTTTGCAAATGAAATATAAAAATTTAACGCTTTTTTAAAATCCAGCTTCAATCAAATTCTTTGGCTTCATAATTTCCCTTAAAAAAATAGTTGCATAACAACTTTTATCTAGAAAAAACTTGAATATAACATTTCCATTTTCAATAATGAAGGAAACATTTTTAACTTTAGTTAAAGCTGCTCTAAAACCTCCAGCGCTGCTAACTTCGGGCATAGGCCCAACATAAAAACTTTTTAAAGTTAACTCTTCATCCTTAAGAAGGGTTTTTTCTATTTCGCCTTGAACTCCATTAGAAAGTTTAGTTTGATAACCGAAAATAGGCAAAGCTAAAACAGCTTTTCCCTTTTCAATTTTTTTATTTAACTCATTTAAATTAATATTTGAAGCTTTAATAAGTGTTGAATCTTCAAGAATCCAATCTCCCTCTAAAGCTTTGTTAAGGGGAAGTTTTCTCAAAATTCTTCTGCTTAACGCTTCATTAAATAGAAAGGATTGATAAGCATTAACGAATAAAAGCCTTAATCTAGATGGTAAACGCTTTAAGGCTCCAATATAATCTTTAGGATGGTTAACTAAATGCTTAAGCATGATTCTTTCGTATTCTAAGTGAATTGGAAAAGCCTTTAATGCTTTTTTAAAATTTAATGTAGCTAAAACTTCGTCTCTAACTTTTTTAATTTCAGGTTTTTCATAAAAACTTGATAAACCTAAATAGGTTAAAACAGCTTTTTCAAAATCTCTTTTAACAATATATTTTCCAACTATATGTGTTATAGGCCTAATGGTTCCAAACCTTTGATGACCAAAAAAGTTTGGAATACCCCCTGCATTCTCAATCTCCTTTAAAGCTTTTTCAATATTTTTTTTAGTTTCATTAATTGTCAAGTTTATGTCGCGAATTTTTACTGTAAAACTATTTCCTGAAAGAAGGCTTGAATTTAAAGGTTCATTAATTAATTTTACTGGGTAAACCTTTATTTCGCCATTAAATAAAACTTTAGCTTCCTTAAGCTTTAACCCTTTTAAAGCTATGAATTGAGCTGTTAAGGCTTTAGCATCCTTTAACCCTGCTATACTTAACTTTTTCTCATTAATTTTAAATGCTTTTGAAATATATTTTAAAGCTGTTAAGGTGTCAAGGCCCTTTTTAACCATTATGCAAAGTTGATATACACCTTTATCTTCAGGCTTTTGAAATTGATGAAGAGAAGGGTTTATGCATGCAGTTAAACCATTAATAAGATGCTCTTCAACTATGAAGTCTTCCGGATAAACCCTTATTTTTCCATTTAAACCTTTGCTTGAAGTTAAAAAAAACTCGTATTCCAAACTGCTCTTCAATATTTGCTTCATTATTATTGATCATTTTTTAAAGCAGGGGTAAATCCCCAGTTATTTTATCTATCTTCTCGCTTAAAGCAGGGCCTATTCCTAAACAGGTTATTGTACCTGGAGGAACCTCTGTTAACCCTTTATCTTCAATTAAAATTGTTGGTAAACCTGCAGCTTCGCTTTCTTTCATTACCTTTAATAACTCCTCTAAAGATTTAACTTTTACAATAACCTTTTTTTGGCCTTCTTGAATCCATTTTCGCCAATCTTCTTCATTCATTTTTTTAGCTTTTTCAGCAGCTGAAACAGCTGCATGAGCTGCTTGAACTGCTATTTTTCCTTTGCTCATTTTTAAATCAGAGCGTACAACAATCACTTGTTTATACTCAAAATTCATAAAAACCAGCTTCTTTAAAAGCTTGAGTAAATTTATTATTTTTAACCTTTAAAATCTTCATAAAGCTTTTGAGGTTTAAAAATTGATTGAAAAATATCCAAAAATTGTTTCTTTTCCGCCAGGGCTCAAAGCTCTTTCTGAAATAGCTAGAGATGAAAAAGTTATTTCTCCTTCAGTTTTTAGGCATTATCCAATGGTTGTTGAATCTGGAGAAAATTGTATAATAAGGGATGTTGATGGAAACGAATATATAGATTTTAATTCTGGAATGCTTTCCTTAACGATTGGGCATTCTCATCCTAAAATTGTTAAAGCTGTTAAGGATCAGGCTGAAAAATTGATTCATTACCCATATTCACATTTTTACTGCCCGATTATAACAAGTTTAGCTGAGGAATTACTTAAAATTGTACCTTGGAAAGAATCTAAAAAAGTTTTTTTCTGCAGTGAAAATGCAAATGCTGTTGAAGCTTCAATAAGAATGAGCGAATGGTATACGAGAAAACATAATTTTATGGCTTTTTTAGGTTCTTTTCATGGTGTTACAACTGGAAGCTTAAGTTTGACATCTTTAAATCAAACAAAGAAAAAACATTTTAAACAATCAATTAACGTAACATTTATTCCATATCCTTATTGTTATAGATGCTTATTTAAATCTTCTTTTCCAGAATGCAATTATTTATGTTTATCAATAATTGAAGAGTTTATTGAAAAAAACAATTTAGGAGATAATGCAGCAGCTTTCTTTATTGAACCAATACAGGCAGAGGCAGGTTGCATAATACCCCCGCAAGGATATTTCGAAAAGCTTAAAAAAACCCTTGAACCATACGATATTCTTTTAATTGATGATGAAACGAGATTAAGTTTTGGTAGAGCTGGAGCTTGGCTTTCTATAAACCATTGGAAAATTGAGCCTGATGCTGTTTTATTCGGTTCATCTATGGCTTCTGGAATGCCTTTAAGCGCTGTTGCAACAAAAGAAGATTTAATGGATTGGGAGCCAAACTCTTATATAACAGTTAACGGTGGAAACTTAATAGCTTGCGCAGCAGCTTTAGCGACAATTAAATTGATTAAAGAAGAGCATTTGCTTGAAAATGCTCTTCGCCAAGGCAACATCATTATTAAAAGGCTTAAAGAAGAACAGGAAAAATACGATATGATTGGGGATGTTCGAGGTAAAGGATTATTAATTGGCGTTGAAATCGTTAAAGATAAGGAAAGCAAAACCCCAGCTGAATTTGAAGCAAAGGAAATTGAGAAGAAACTTTGGAGAAGAGGATTAGCTTCAACTGTTTGCGGTAAATCAACTTTAATGCTTGCACCCCCAATCACGATTACTGAGGATTTAGTTAATATAGCCTTAGAAATTATCGAAACCGTTTTTAAAGAAGTTTTAAATTTAAATATTTAGTGAAGAAAGTTGAGTCTTCAAAAAAAAGATGAAAAAACTTCTCCATCCCTAATTGAAGTTAGCGTTATAGCTCATGCAACTGAAAACTTAAAGAAAATTAAAAAAGCTGTTTTAAATATTATTCCTGAAGAGGAAAAAGCAGCTGTCGCCTTTTCTATCGAAAGGTTAGAGGGTCATCATGGAAATCCAATTTTCATAATTAAAACAACCTTAAAAAATTTAAATAAAAATTTTTTAGAATTTCTATTTAAGGCGTTACCCCATGAAGATAAAATAAAGCTTCTTAATGAAATAGATAATCATATAGATAAAGAATGCAATTTATACATTAGGCTGGATAAGCAAGCTGCGTTTATAGGTGAGGCTAGAATTAAACAGGAAGACCCTATTAGATTGCGAATGAAATTTAAAAATTTAAAACGTTTAATGCTTATTAAAAATCTTCAAGAGATGCTTAAGGAATGAGAAAATACTGCGATCTTCATTTAAAGCTTGAAAATGAAAAGGAAATTTTTGAAGCAGCTAAATTAACTAAAGAAATGGGTTTTAAAATTGTTGGATTAACTTTTCAACCAGACACATCAATAACTAAAATTAAAGAGTTAAAAAAAGTTTTTCAAGAATTTAATGTAGATTTAGCTTCTAGAGTTGATTTAAAACCTAAAAGCAAAATGGAGCTTCTTTCAACTTTAAGAAAGCTAAGAAGAAAATTTGAAATTATAAGCGTTGAATGCACCTCAAATAAAATCGCCATTGCAGCGGCTAGAGATAGAAGAGTAGATTTAATAAATTTTTCATTAAATTTTAAAGCGAAATTTACTCATTCAATAGCTCATGTTTTAATAGGAGCTTTAGAAATAAACTTAATTGATTTAATTACACCTAAAACTTCTAGAGCTATTATTTTAAATAAGTTTATGAATGAAGTTTTTATAGCGAAAATCAACAATACACCTGTTGTTGTTTCTTCAGGAGCAACAAACCCGCTTTTAATTAGAGCTCCAAGAGAAATAGCTTCATGCAGCCTTTTATTTAAACTTGAACCTTTAGAAGCTTTATCTTCAATTTCAACAATTCCATCAAGCATAGTGAAGCGGAACAGAGTTAAATTAAGCCGGTTTTATATAGGTGAAGGCATTAAAATCGTTGATTAAAAATGCCTATAAAAAGAGAGAGCTTTAGATATCTTTTATTAAAAATAATCATTAAAAATAATATTGAATTAAATAAAGAAAAACTTCAATCAGCTTTGCTTAATTCTATTTTAACGCTTTTCGGTGAAGTAGGTTTAGTTGAAAGCAAATTTAAATTATTAATTTTTAACCAAGAAAAAAACCTTGCAATAGTTAAATGCGCTAAAAACTTTTTAAACAATTTTAGAGCTGCCATAGCTTTAATAACCAATTTAAACGGTAAACCTGCATTAATTTTTATAGTTAAAGCTTCAGGAACAATTAAAAGCATTAAAAAACCATTATTGTCTCCCCATTCTTTTAACCAGGAAAAAAACAATAAACAACAGAAAAATAAATAATAAAAATACTAAACCTAAAAGCGCAAATACAAATTTTGCTAAGAATAAAACTAAAAGAAGAAGCCCAAATATTAACCCGTAAAGCCTTACGTTACTATATCTCTCCTTAAAAATGCTAGGCAAAACAAATAATAGCAATATCAATAAAATTAGCATCATTTCCCAAAAACCAACACTCATCATTTTCGCCCCAAATTAAGGTAAATCACAAAATTCAAAAGCTTTTTAAGTATTAAACTTGCTTTTAACCTAATAAATCTAAAATTAATAAACGAAAAACTAAATAGAGAGAAATTAAAAAAATTTATGCAAAAAGAAAAGTTTTAGTTTAGCCTTAACTTTTTTATTTGTTAAATTTGCGAGGTGAATTGTTTGTCTATGTTTGCTGCACCAGGCGGTTATGATCGCGCCATAACCGTTTTTTCTCCAGATGGGAGATTATTTCAAGTTGAGTACGCTTCAGAAACTGTTAAAAGAGGAGCTACAGTTTTAGGGTTAATCACTAAAGAAGGAGTTGTTTTAGCAGCTGAAGAAAGAGTAACATCCAAGCTTCAAGATCCAAATTTTGGATGGAAAATTTTTCAAATAGATGAGCATATTGGAGCTGCTGTAGCTGGGTTAAGCTGCGATGCCCATATTCTAGTTGATCAAGCTAGAATTTACGCTCAAAGCAATAGGCTTCTTTATGATGAACCTATAAGCGTAGAAGCTTTAACCAAAAGAATTGGAGAAATAAAACAGTTGTATACCCAACATGCAGGAGTAAGGCCTTTTGGTTTATCAATTTTATTTGCTGGTGTAGATTCTAAAGGATGCAGATTATTTTGGACAGATCCAAGCGGAGCCTTTTTAGCTTATAAAGCTTGGTCTATAGGTGCTGGAGCTGAAACAACAAATGAAATTTTAGAAGCTGAATATAAAGATGATTTAACATTAGAGGAGGGAATTCTTTTAGCTTTAAAATGCATGAGCAAGGTTTTAGAGGGGAGCCCAGACGGTAGAAAAATTAAAGTTGCTGTAATTCCAGTTGATACAAAAAAGTTTAAAATGTTAACCTTAGAGGAAGTTGAAAATTATCTAAAGAAGCTTGAGGGAAAAAGGGCTGCTGCTAAATGAGCGAAAAATACACAACTGCAAGAATAACAATAAATGGGGAGAGATTTGAGATTCTTGTTAAACCTGATCCTGCTTTAGATTTTAAGCTTGGAAAACAAATTTCTTTATCTCAAATTTTGGCTATTGATGAGATTTATTCCGATGCTGGAAAAGGCACTAGAGCTTCAATAGAAAAGTTAAAACAATGTTTTGGAACGATTGATACAGTTAAAATAGCTGAGAAAATTCTTAAAGAAGGTGAACTTCAACTTACAACTGAGCAGAGAAGAAAACTTGTTGAAGAAAAAAGAAAACAAATAATAGCCTTTATTTCTAGAAACTGTATTGACCCAAGAACTGGAGCGCCTCATCCACCGCTTAGAATCGAGCAAGCTTTAACTCAAATTAAACCCTCCATAGATCCATTTAAATCAGCTGAGGAACAAGCAAAAGACATTATAGAGAAACTAAAACAAATCATACCTATTAAAATAGAAAGAATGAAGGTTTCAGTAAAAATTCCTTCAAAATATGCTGCTAAAGCTTATGGAGCTATAAAAAGCTTTGGAAACATTTTAAAGGAAGAATGGCAATCTGACGGTTCATGGTTAGGCATGGTTGAAATGCCAGCAGGCTTGTATGGACCTTTCATAGAGAAAGTTGGAAAGTTAACGCAAGGATCTGTTCAAACCAATATAATTAAATAAAAAGGGAGATTAATGCTTTGACTTTATTTATTGAAAAAAGAAGCATAGTTGTTCCTGGAGAAGTTTTAGCTGAAGGAAAATACCTTCTTGGACCAAACACTTACGCGAAAAACGGTAAAATTTACGCTTCAAAACTTGGCTTATTTGATTTTACCCAAGATAAAATAATAGTTGTTCCTTTTAAAGGCGCTTATATCCCAAATATAAATGATCAAGTTATAGGGAAAATAGTTGAGGTGGGGCTTTTCGGTTGGACTGTAGATATAGCTTCTCCTTATGAAGCTCTTCTTCCAGCTTCAGAAGTTCAAGATAAAAGATCTAAAATCAAAGTTGATTTAACGAAGATCCTTGATTTAGGAGATCTTATATTGGCTAAAGTTGTAGCCTTCGATAGAACTAGGGATCCTCTTTTAACAATTAGAGAGGAAGGTTTAGGGAGAATAACCTCTGGAAGAATTGTTGAAATTCCCCCAACGAAAATCCCTAGATTGATAGGGAAAAAAGGAAGCATGATAAACATGTTAAAAAAGGAAACTGAATGCGAAATTTATGTTGGTCAAAATGGAGTTGTGCTTATTTCAGGAAAAAATGTGTTTAACGAGAATTTAGCTGTTGAAGCTATAAATAAAATAGCGATGGAAGCTCATACGCAGGGATTAACCGATAGAATTAAAGAGATGATTAAGAAAAGGAGGGAACAATATGTCGATAACAAAACCGGATAGATTAATTGATGAAAACGGGTTAAGAATTGATGGAAGAAAACCTAGCGAGCTTAGACCTTTAAAACTTGAGGTTGGAATTTTAGATAAGGCGGACGGTTCAGCTTATGTTGAACAGGGTAAAAACAAGATTTTAGTTGCAGTTTATGGTCCTAGAGAAGCGCATCCAAGACATATAGGTTTATCTGATAGAGCAACTTTAAGATGCAGATATCATATGGCTCCTTTTTCAACTGAAGAAAGAAGATCTCCCGCGCCATCCAGAAGAGATATAGAATTATCTAAAGTTATTAGGGAAGCTTTAGAACCTGCTGTAATATCTGAAATGTATCCTAGAACAACAATAGATGTTTTTATAGAGGTTCTTCAATCCGATGGTGGCACTAGATGCGCGGGAATAACTGGAGCAAGCTTAGCCTTAGCTGACGCTGGAATACCAATGAGAGATTTAGTTGTAGCTTGCGCTGCTGGAAAAGTTGATGGTAAAATAGTTGTAGATTTATGCGATTTAGAAGATAAATATGGCGAAGCAGATTTACCTATAGCGTTAATGCCTGTTTTCAACGCTTTAACTTTAATTCAAATGGATGGATTATTAACTTTAAATGAATTTTATGAAGCTTTAAATATGGCTAAAGAAGCTTGCAAAATAATTTATGAAAAACAAAAGCAAGCTTTGAAAAATAAATATTACCAAATAAAAGAGTTAATTGAAACTGAAGGAGAAAAATAAGAAATGTCTTCAACACCAAACTTAACTCCCATAACTAAAATTGAAAAGAAAAACTTGATGGAGCTTTTAGTTAACGGTAAAAGAATTGATGGAAGAGGATTAACAGAGTATAGACCATTTACAATAGAGAAAAATGTTATAGAAAAAGCTAATGGTTCAGCTCAAATAAAGCTTGGTAAAACAAAAGTGATGGTTGGCATTAAAGTTGAAGTTGGCGAGCCGTTTTCAGATACACCTGATGAAGGAGTTTTAATGGTGAGTGCTGAGCTTGTTCCCTTAGCTTCACCAACTTTTGAGCCTGGGCCACCTGATGAAAACGCTATAGAATTGGCTAGAGTGGTTGATAGAGGCCTTAGAGAATCTAAAGTTTTAGATTTAAAAAAGCTTTGCATTAAAGAGGGAGAAAAAGTATTCATTGTTTTTGTTGATATTTATGTTTTAGATTATGATGGAAACTTAATTGATGCTTCAGCTATGGCTGCTTTAACAGCTTTATTAACAGCAAAAATTAAATCTTATGAAGTTAAAAATGGAGAGTTAATTTATAAAAATGAGTTTACTCCTTTGCCTATTCAAAACTATCCTATACCAATAACCTTTGTTAAAATTAATGATGCGCTTTTGGTTGATCCATCGATAGAGGAAGAACGAGTAATGGATGCTAGATTAACCTTAACTATAGATAAAGATGGAAAATTATGCGCTATTCAAAAAGGCGGATTAAAAGAGTTAACTTTAAATGAAATTGAAAAAGCTGTTAATATAGCTATCGAGAAAGCTTCAGAAAACAGAAATAAAATTTTGGAGGCTTTAAATTGGGAAGAACAAAAAAGATAGGCTTAGGCGCGAGTTTTGGCGCTAGATACGGCACTTTAGCTAGAAAAAGATATGTTGAAATAGTTTCTCAAATGCGCCTTAAACATAAATGCCCTAAATGCCACCGAAGAGCTGTTAAAAGAGAAAGCGTTGGAATATGGGTTTGCAGAAAATGCGGGTTTAAATTTGCTGGAGGCGCTTATACCCCAACCACTAAGCTTGGCGAATCAGCTGAAAGATCAGCATTTAAGGAAGCCCCTCTTGAAGGATTAATTGTTAAATCTGGTAAAGAAGAGAAGCCTGTTAAAAAAAGAAGAAGAAAAACCGAAGAAACTAAGGAAGAATCTTAAAAAGCTTAAATTAAAAAAGGACGAAAACTTATTTTGAAAGCTTCAGCTAAAATTGAATTGAAGCTTAAAAATGCTAAAATTGCTAAAGCTTTATTTTCAGCTTTAAAACCTGAAACATTAAAACCTCCAAGCAAAAGATCTAAAGCCTCAATAACTCTTAAAAAAAATCTTTTAAAAATAAATTTTAAAGCTAAAGATTCAACTGCGCTTAGAGCATCATTAAACTCATATTTAAGATACGCTGCGGCTTGGCTAAACATAATTGAAGCTATAAATAAAACATAAATTAAAAAACCATTTTGTATTTATGCGATAAAATTCTTTAGCACCAAGAATTTTTAGCTTCCTAACTTTTTATATTCAAAATACGAATAAACTGTAGCGAAGACTCCGATTAAAATTGCTGGTATAAGAATAAAGAATAAAGCATGATTTTGGAAGATTACACCAATAAAGGCGGTACCGCCAGCAACTTTAAATAATTTACCGCCAATTTTATGGGTTTTATCCCATACTTTATCATTGCTTAAAGTCCAAGGTGTTCTTATACTAATAAACCAATTCCTTTTTGCATTTTCACAAAGAATACCGATATAAAAAATAAAAATCCAAAACCTATAGGAAACATTATATTTGGGCTTATTTTAACTCCAATATTCCATAAAATTATTTTTGACACTCTCCACGGCTGAAGTCGGGAGATTCTTGCTTCTAGGGTGTTCATTGGTTGTTTATTGCCCTTTTTAGGTTTCCATTTCATTCCGTTCCACCTTAGAAGCAGTGGGTGTG
>Ga0207433_10003160_pt1 | contig 32159 bp, 34 predicted proteins | sample YelNatPaOPGAMG01_FD_187559 | JGI IMG/M metagenome (GOLD analysis project Ga0207433, IMG submission 187559) | Hot spring thermophilic microbial communities from Obsidian Pool, Yellowstone National Park, USA - OP-RAMG-01 (SPAdes) (version 3) | ecosystem: Environmental > Aquatic > Thermal springs... | reverse complement strand
CCCTAATAAATCTAACAACTTTGGACATGGTTTCACCATAGATAAGGAGAGAACCCCCAAATAAAGCTTAAGCCCAATTGACTGGTCAAATAAGAGAATTAAACCACAAGCTTAAGTTTACAAGACGTGGGGATAAATGATAAAGCGTTTAGGGAGGGTGATAGTAGGGGGATTTATCAAACCTATAAGCTTGCACTCTTCCATCTTGCAGGATATGTTTTAGGCTGTAATACTCCAAATAGTGTTGTTAACCGTATTTTATCACTTCAAACATCTTCAGGCGGGTTTTTAACAGGCTATTATCCTAATGGAACAATACCGTCCAGCGTCACAGCAAATACTGAAACAACAGCTCTAGTTATCTATGCTCTTAGCCCCCAAATTATTGAAAAATTCTTTCCAAAACATGCCTCCTCCAAACCCCCAACGTTAGACATCATAAATATTCTCCTACTGCTTACAGCTATAATTCTAGTGCTTGGCGGCATGGTTAAAATACTTGGTAAAGCTCTAAAGTCTCAAGCGGATAAGAATCCTGCTAAATATAGCTGCAAACTCCTCTATAAATTCAGATAATACCAGTACTGAAGCATAGATGGAATTCCCCATCTTAGTTGCAGTAGATCAAGTAGTTGATGAATAGGAAGCTTGCGGCTTAACTAAATTTTCTTCAGCTCCCCTTCCCTTATAAATTGGGAAGTGTTGATGATGTGGAGGGGGATATCAACATTATCCTGCAGTTAAGGGTTTCTCTCAGTAATTTCGATGTGATTCAAGTTATTAGTTGGCTACAATAAACTTGAAGGATAGGCTTAATCCAGGAAAGGCTCTCACTATATTCTCCATTTTTGAATTGCTTACAAGCTCCTCTAGATTCCTTATATTGTGTTTACGTAGGAATCTTTTTATCTCGTTTTTCTCCGGCTTAACATTTTCACTAAACTCTAACTCTATTAGAAGCGCAATATTTTCTTCTATGCTCTTCCTACTTCCTGAAACAACGACATATATAACAGCTTTATGAGCACCAATAGAGCAGTCTATTTTTAAGGCGTCTTCACTTATTTTTTCAGGTTTACCATTAATTACTATACCTTTGCTTCTCAGATAGTTTTCAACTTCATCCAGGAAGCCTCCTCTAAAATGCTCTCTATCAACTAGGAGAAGGAAGCTATAGATCTTCAGTTCTACAAGTTTTTTGACGGCATTCAAGGCTTTTAAGCCTGCTCCAGGCATTAACAGTTCTCTAGGAAATGCGGGAAACCATATTGTCTTTTCCTTGCCGTTATGTCTCTCACATATAGCCTTAACTATATGGAGCTCGCTTTTCCCGTTTCCTGTTAAAAGGCATGTTACTTCTTTCCTGTCTATTTCCTCAAGCATTGGATGATGTAATTCCTCTACGAACCTCATAATCCCAATCTATCTACTAGAAGCCTTGGATCTAGACTTGCATTAAGGAAATCCTCTACGTCCTCCAGGCTGTATTCCTGATGCTTTAAAATGTCGTCTGGGCCTTTCCTTAGAAGAATGATGCTTGAATCCCTTGGCTTTATTTCCGTTAGCCTATAGAGTACATCTATACTATGAGTGGAAATTATTACTTGCCATTCTTTACTGCTAAGCCATTTCAACATTTCCCTTATTAAACTTGGATGGGCAGATACTTCAAAGTCATCCCAGAGGATTATTTCCGGCTTAATGGCTTCCAGCCAGAGGGAGACTACTAAAGCTTTCTCCACACCGTCCCCCAGGTCTTTTGGCTTTATGTAGAAGTAATTACCCTCCAGCAGCTCCTTCCTTAGCCTTAGCTCAGGAGAATCTACAAGAACCTCTGTATACTTGTCATCAATGCATTTATTGATTAGGTCTTTTACTATTCTAACATGAGCTCCAAGCTTTTGGATCTTGCTTCTCCACTCTTCAAGCTTCAGCATCTCCAACATCCTTCCAATGAGGTCAGAATCGTTTGGAATGAAGAGAACTACCTCATCAACTCTTTCCACATCCATTTTTAGCGAGTTAGCTACATCCTGTTTTGATAGTAGTCTCTTATCTTCAACAAAAACATCTGCTCCTCCATCAGATATTATTTCAACCCTTAGGCTTACATCATCAACTATATACGTTATTCTTGCCCTCCCATAATATCCATAAACAAGAGAGGATCTACCGCCGTGAAGCTTCTCTAATAAGCCGGTAGCTTCCATCTTATCGTAGACTATGTGAAGTTTCTTGGGAAAGGGAAGTAAGGATATTGCCTCTAAGACGGAGGATTTACCGGAATTATTTCTTCCAATAAGAACTGTAAACTTTGAAAACCTTAACGGCACATCACATCTTCTTATACCTCTAAATTCCTCCATGCTCATGCTCTTTAGAAGCATAAATATCATCCTAGAATACGATCCAGACTTATATAGATTGCTGGAGGAATGTTAATGATAAGCAATTAGTCATTAAATAAGTGTTTCCATCATTACTCCTATCCACTCTCTACGATGCATATCTATTCTTTGAGTTTGCTGTTTTCAATTCTATCTCTAGCAAGGCAGGGTACTATTGCGTAGAGCATTGGTTTAGAAGGGATTATAGCTTTCTCCGCTTAGCATTGCGGCGGAAACCTACACCATTCTAGGTTGGATTAAAGCAAATTAGGTTTACGTATACGCTGCTATCTGTATGTTGCTGTGAATGGATAGTAATGGTGTGAAATATTGGGTTAAAGATCAGGATCGCGGATAGAGGATGAAGCTATAACGGGGTTAACTCTTGATGCTAAATTATGTATTTCCCGTATTGGGCTGTAATATAATGTCTGTGCATTACGTTATGGTTTTGTAGTTATGGAGTTAAAGTATTTTAGTATTTTTATGAGGAATATTAGGATGATAGCTACGGCTATAAGTAGGATTATTTTTTCACTTATTGAAGTGTTGTCTACTGCTTGTCTATGTTCTAATCTGCAGCTTTTAAATTCTGTTTCTCCATAGCTTTTTACACCATCAATATAGAGTTGAACTGCTGCTAGCTTACCCTTACTAGTATTCCAGTAGTTCATGGCTTTACGAATATATTTACTTACATCCACATTAAGCTCATACCATTTACTAAATTCGGAATCTACAATTTTGAATTGTGCATGGTAGTCCGGATCTATTGCTTCATTATACCAGTAGTTTTCGCTAAAAATATCGTTTGCATACAGTAGTAGGTCGATAGCTAAATAGTTCTTATCAAGTAGGATGTATAATGCAACCCCAACATGTACTATTTCTCCATATGCATTGTTTATTTTGTATTTTATGGTTAAGTATAGGTTTTCAATATCTTTATCAACTTCAAAATCTCTTAATGCTTCAGCCTTATCACAGTATTTTAAAAGCCCCTGCTGGGAGACGTTACCCATCCAGTATTGATTTGGGTTGTTAAACATTATCGTGAATGGTAGCTCAGCATAGCCGTAGAATCTTGCCGGATATCCTCCATGACTCCACTCCCACATATACCATTTATCCCGTATTATCTCTACTGTTTGAAGGTTTTGGAAGGAATAAAATAAAACAGCTAAAGCCAGTAATGCAAATACTATAATTTCCTTCATAAAAGATAAGGAATCCAGAATTTATAAAGCTTTAGAATCTATAAGCATTTTACCATCCTAAATGCAGTAAGAATTACCGTAATGGTGGAGTTAAGTCTTAAGTAAATAGGTTGAAAGCTCTCACCATTCCAGTAGGTTCAGATAGAAGTAGTGCTGCGAGTTTATTCTGCTTCTCATGGAGCTACTTTAACTTCTCTCTGATGCTGTTTCTTAAATCCTTCATTAAAGACATCATCATCTCAGCATCTCCTCAACACTAATACCTCTACCAAGCCTAGCAACAGCCTCCTCCTTAACTGAATAACCTTCATTTATTATTGGTTAATGATTATGCTTAGCAATATGCTTCATACCAATACTTTAATTGTCAGCATCTTTATTAATTAATTATGTATTGCAGAGTTATTGTAAATGTTTAGCTAGCCAGATTATGGAGAAGCCGAGGATTGAGAGGAGGCTATAAAGTAGAAATGCTATAGTGTATGAGTGGTATAGCTCTATAACTATTCCTGTAATAAGAGGGCTTGAGAGTGAGCCAACCTGCCCAAGTGAATTTATAAATCCAGCACCTGTACCTGCTAAATCACTCTTTAACCTGTCAGCCGGTATGGTGAAGTAGATTCCCTCCGACATTTGGAGGGAGAAGCTAGCAAGCATTAGAGCAGCTAGGCTTATTACATCTTCAGAAATGGTGAATATGAAAAGCAGGAAGCCTGCAAGAATAAGTGAGATTTCAATAACGGAAACTCTACTAAGCCTATCCGACAATACCCCGCCAAGAGGCATAGCGAACAAGCCGATAAGCAGAAATACTCCAACAATCAATCCAGCATTCTGTAGTGAAAAGCCTTTAACCTCGAAAAAAAATGTAGGCAGCCAGTAGGAAAGCCCTTCAAAACCAAATTTCCAGCAGAAATACGATAATGCAGCGCTGAAAACCACTCTATCTCTAAAAACCCTTCTAAAACCAATACTTCCTACATCACCCATGTTAAAGTAGAAGTTTCTTAAACCAAGAAGTAGGAGGAATGTGAAAAACAGTAGGATTAGGGAGGGGATGAGGAAAACCATCCTCCAACCAAACCACTCTAAAACTACTGCGGAAACTGTTAGTGATATGAAGGATCCAACAGCAACGCCGGAGGTAAGAACTCCTAACGCAAATCCCCTCCTCCCCTCAGGGAAAGACTGTGAAACAAGCTTTGTGCTTGAAGGCCAACCCATACCTTGACCTACACCGCAAAACACTCTAGATAATGAAAGCATTGAATAATTTACAGCTAAACCAGACATCATGCTGAAAAGGAAGGTTATAATGTTCCCAGCAACCAAGGTTTTAAGACCGCCCAGCCTATCAGCAAGCCATCCTGAAGGAATCTGGGCTAAAGCATACGTTACGAAGAAGGCTGAAACAAGAAAGCCAGCCTCCGAATACGAGATCTTCATCTCCCTAATCAATACTGGTAAAACAATTGAAATATTCCTCCTATTCAAATACAGTCCAATATATGAAAGCCAAACCAGGAATAACGTCAAGTACGCTTGCCTACTATCAAAAGCCTTCAAGCCCATCCAAAACTCAGATAAACTAGGCATTATAAAGCTATCGATCCCTGCAGGAAGCTAAGAAAGACTGTAGAAACCAATAAATCACTATAATCAATCTAAGCAAAAGCCAAGAGCAACACATTATAAGCGAAAAAGTAGTAATCATAAAATACGATGTTTGATGGTTTAGATTCTAGCTGTGAAGAATTCTTGCTTCACGCTATAAGACATGAAGTCTATAAGCTAAAGCCTAAAGGAAACTTATAAAGATGAAAGAAGCTCTTAAAGATAACTATTAAGTTGGGGAAACTCCCCGTTAAGAATCTTAAATAGAGAAAGCTTAAAACCCTGGATTAGATACCGATTTATGAATTGCTAGGTAAATATGTAAATTTACAAGTGGTAAGTTTATGTTGAAATGAGGTGGAGAACTATATAGCGGGAGCTATATCTAGGTCGCTGGGTTTGTCTAAATATTTGGAGAAGGCGTTGTTTGTGCGTGCTACAGTTATTCTTCCATCCTCTTTAACATATAAAAAGGTATGAAGTATTTACTGAATGAGGCTTCCTCATCTTAATGGTTCTCTTTCAATTTTAAAGATAACTGGTCTATTTACATCTGGGCATTGAATTACCTCCTTACGGTTTATCCAGTCCTCTCTCGGCGTATCCCTGCAGAGAGCGGTGAGGTATGGTGCTAATGCTGTAAGTGCATAAATACATAATCTACCACTCTCCTCCTTAATGATTTCAGCATCCTCAAAAACAATTTTATCCCCAACCCTATAGTATGGGCAGTTCCCCCTAGACTCCTTAACGGTTAACGTTACACGATAAGGCATCCAAACCCCGAAATAAGTTAACAACCATAATATAAAGCTTCTTCCCACGTAAAAGAACAGATTAAAGCTAAAATAATATATTAATCTGCTAGGTCAGGACTTGACATGTTCATGATAACCATAGGTTTTCTCCACCATAGATTTAATCTAAAAGTGGCACTTCTATCTAAACCATCTATGTTCCTCCTTTGAGGATTTAGGATAGGGGTTGTGGGCAGTATGGTGGATTAACTAGTGTATATGGTATGTTGTATTGAATGTTGTTGAAACTGGTATTAGGTTGAATAGGATTTTTGCCTTTACCTCTCCTTTAATAGTTATCTTAACCTCACCCCTCATAATTGCTTCAGCTAATCCACCGGCGATCTTTGCATATTCTATACTGATCGTTGTTGCTTCATAGATTGTTGAGTCTGCAGGAACCTTTACTGGAGGTAGCTTTCCAGCTCCAACATAGTTATTGTTTATGTATATGGAGTAGGAGTCAATCCAGAATAGAGGTGTATCCTGCCTTACAGGATTTGTAAGTCTAAGCTTTAGGGATAAGTCACAGCTTGTTAATCCAATTCTAGTAATGGAGGCATCTACAAGCTCAATCTTAAGGCTTCTAACAGCATTTATCTCCTGCATCATAGTATACACTAGAAATCCTGTAATGATGATGGCTGCAAGAACCATTACCGAAATCTTCACTCCAGACATAACCCTGATCAAACCATACTTCAACACTTCAACTTATAAGTATGATTATTAAGTATTTAAAGCTTTAAGAAGAAAGTTATTATAACTTTCACTCCCTATTTTATCTAATAGTGAAGGTTATAATGAATAAATTATTCTCTAAGCTTCTCTAAATGTTACTAGAAAAGCTTATATATTAGTAATAGCTAAACTTTACTAGGGATTGCATGGAGCAAATTGTTAAGGTTACACGTAATTATCAAATTACTATTCCTGCTACTATTAGAGCAGCGATGGAGATAAGGGAGGGTGATGTTGTTAAAGTTGTTTATGATGAGCATGAAGGGGTTATTAAGGTTATTCCATTAAGGAGGAGGAGGACTGTCATTAGGCTTGGTAGAAGTATTAGTGTTGAGGAAATTGAGAAAGCTGTTGAGATGATGATGAATGAAGCTACTGCCTGACACTAATGTTTTAATCTATGACACTATTGAGGATAGTGAATATCATAGATTAGCAGCTGATATTATCGATAAAGCTGCAGAGATATATATGTTGCCTATTGTGGTTCATGAGTATATATGGGTTATGCTTAAACAAGTACAGGCCTCTCCCAGCTTTGTTTCAGTAAAGGTGCAGGAATATCTTGAAGACCCGAAAGCAGTATACATATTGGAAAACGTAGATGTGTTTATAAACTCTTTAAGAATGATTGAGGAAGATAAGCAAAACATAAAGGAGATAAACGACTACATAATTCTTGCTACAGCTCTAAAATACAACCTTACACTAGCAACTTTTGATAAAAAGCTTAAGAAAACAGCATCAGGGAGAAAACTTAAAGTAATTCCATGACAACATGGGTAAATTTCACAACACCACTTCTAACTGAAGAAGAGTTTAAAAAATTGAGTAGTATTACCTAGATTCTGTTGATATCTCACACCTAAGGAAGAACATGGCAGATCACGGAGTAAAAACAATAATACCATATTCTCCAAACCAGCTGAGGTCGAGTTCCTAAGCATAGATAAGCTTTAAAATGGATTAGTTCTTCTCAATTCTCCTCATCACTATGCTATGCTAAATAGTGTTTAGCCCTCGATTTAGAGGATGTGAGAAACTCTTTGAAACCTATTATAAGAAGGGGAGCTGCTAAGTAAACGACTGTATCAGTTTAGTCTCTAATCTTTGATCTAAACGCATCCTCTACTACTTTATCTCCTTCAGATATTGTGGTTGGTTTAATCCTGTTTGTAAACTTTAGCTTTATTTGAGGCTTTATGTTTTGAAGCTTGTGAATTCACCCATACGGCGAAGATGGAGGTTCAACATTATTTATTAATTCATGATTAAATATGACTATCAGATAATAAGCTGCAAACACTTAGCTGCATTAAGCTTTCTTTAAAACCAGGAAATAGCTAGTTACATAAATTTTCCCTACAGGCTTTCTACACTACAATTAAGCTGAGTATTAAGGGATTTGGTAATTGATAGAAACATTAGCTTCATTCATCATAATCTCAACAGCTTCCTCAATTTCCTCAACACTAATACTTCTACCAATTCTAAATACAGTTCTTCTCTTCTTTAACGGGATAATCTTGATAATCTTAAACAATAAATACAGGAAAATGCTACTTGCAGCAACTTCTCTAAGTTCAGACAGTAAATAATAGTTAGACAGTCCTGAAAACTGTTTCCCTTTACTTCTCTAGAGAAACGTTTTTGGGATAGCTCCATAATTTACGGTGTCTATTTATGCTGGTTTGTCTCTTAGGAGGGTTTCAGCAACCTCATTTTCCGGGTTTGGAAGCTTTTGGCTTGTTTAGAAGTTAGGGATTACCACATCTATTCTAGAACAAAATATATTAGCTTCGCTAATAGCTTTGCTGTAACAACTCCTTTTAACCCAGATTCAAACTCTTAGAGGGTTGATTAGTATGTTTAAAAGCTTATTGTTTAGCTGTTTTCCTTATCTTAGCTTGCGGATCATTAACATGTCTCCATAGGCCTTTACTAAAGCTTAGAATCATTATTCCAAGCATATCTATCGTTATATCTGTTATTAATGGTTCTTCAAGTCCAAGATGTATTACGAGATGAGCCTGTACCTTGGACAGCTCCTCCCCCTCCTCACCCAGTAGTGAAATCTCTAAAGCATTTCTTACCAGGTATACTTTACGTTTAGCATCAGCTACTAATGCCTCAGCAGCTTCCCCCGTCAAGTATCCCAGTTCTCTCGCTATGTTTTCATCAACTACAAGCACAGGCTCAGGGCTTGAAGCTCCTCCATTAGCTAAAACTACATATCCCTAACAGTGTTTCCAGCCTTAATCCTCAGCTTTACATGTACAACCACTTGAAACACCTACATGTAGAATCCATCTACCAATCTTAATGTACGGCTTACTAATCTCCTTCTTGCTTAAAACCCATCTACCAGTCTTAATACTAAACTTATCCACATCAACATAAAGTAGTAAAACCTATAAATCTTACTGTAGTAAGTTGGCCTGATGGAGCTTAAATCTATTAGTAAAGATGGGGAAATTGATAAGGTGGAATCCTTTTGAAAAAGCTCCACCATGAGATTTACCCTTCTAACCTATAAAGGACTCTCTAGAAAGGATGCTGTGGCGGCGTCTTAAGAAACTTAAATCTCTATCTTAACTTGGAGTTGTTGAAGACATGGATAAGTAGTGATATTGTTAAACGTTTATATATGTATTAATGGTTATGGAAGGCTTAAATATTTTGAAATCACTTCTAAAAGTAGGGGTATAGCTAATCCTACTTTACCAGTTCTTTTAGGAGTTTACGTGTGGAAATAACTTCTCTACGTTTAAGTATTAGTCCTACAGCTCCTTGAGGCATTAGTAGAACTATAAACATTATAACAGTACCGAGGAATACCATATACCATACTTCAGTCCAGTATGTCCAGAGAACCTCTAGAATGGATAGTAGTGCTGTAGCTCCAATAATGGGTCCTAAATAGCTTCCAATTCCGCCAAGTAGTAACATTACGAACATTTGATCTGTCTTTAACCCTGCGAAAGCATCTCCAGGATATACGTAGTTTATCCATAGTGAATACGCACCACCCAGGAAGCCAGCGTATAAAGCACTTATCGTGAAGGCTATTAATCTATATTTTGAAATGTTCACACCTAATGTAGCGGCAGCCATTTCTCCTTCTCTTATAGCTCTAAACGCAAATCCTAATTTACATTTTTCAATAATAATATTAGTTAGTATGGATGCTATTGTGAATAATAGTATTAAATAGTATACATCAGTACTTGTTAGTATTGCTGGTACGGAAAGACCGTAAGATGCTCCTGTCTCCCTTAATACATTAAATAGTTGTTTAAGAGCTTCGGCAAAGGACCATGTAGCGATGGCGAAGTATGCGCCATGTAGACGTAGTGTAGGTGCTCCAATTACTATAGCAAGTAATGCTGCAAGAATTCCTGATAGAATTAGCCCTATAGGCCAGTATAATCCATAACCTATACTTATAGCTACTGTGTAGGCTCCAACTCCGAAGAAGGTGACGTGGCCAAAGTCAACCCTACCTGTGTAGCCTACAATAATGTTTAGACTTTCAGTTAATCCAATCCATAAGAGAATATTTGTTAAAAACCTTATCCAGTAAAACGGTACTTTAAGTATAGGTATTAAAACTAGAAATATTATGCTAACTATTAAAGCATAAAGGAATATTTTCTCCTCTCTTAATAGGGAGATGATTTCACTAAGTGTTTTCTTCAATTTAAACACCTTTACCAAATATGCCCTTAGGCCTTATAAGAAGGATTATGTAGAGCATTAGAAACGCTAAGAAGTATACTAGTATTGGATTGTAGTAGGTCATTACGTATGATTGAAGTAAACCTAGAATTAAACCACCTATAAATGTACCTGGTAAATACCCCATTCCACCCATTACGGTAATGAAGAATGCGAAAAGAGTGTATAGTACTCCGAGTGGGGGATGGAATGAGGTTATCTGGGCAATTAAGGCTCCTGCTACTCCTGCTGTTCCAAACCCTATTCCAAGAGTTATTTTATACATTTTGCCAACATCAATACCCATAAGTTTAGCAGCTTCCATATTTTGATATGTAGCTACAATAGCTATACCAATTCTGGTTTTCTTAAGAAATACGTAAAGCATTACAATAACTATTATTGAAATCATAAATGCTGTCAATCTTAATATTGGAATACTTAAACTATATAATTCAATACTAGCTCCTGAAAGCTCGGTGGTAAGTATTCGTGTAAATGGACCCCATAAGATCAGGGAAATATTAGAGAGAAGTATTGAAAAGCCAAAGAAAAACACAAGATTCATTAGGGGAGGGCTCTCCATAAGTCTATTAACTAGAGATCCCTGCATAACATATCCTAGCGTAAAGAAGCTAATAAACAAAACAGGCACCATTAATATGGGGTCGATATGATGCATTAAATACATCCAATATGTTAAATACGCTCCTAAAATAACAAGATCGCCTTGCGCAACATTTATTATATGCATTACACCAAATGTAAGAGATAAACCTACTGATATTAATACATAGACACCGCCGAAAAGTATACCATTAATTAAAGCCTGAATTAGCATTGAATCCATTACAACACCTAGAAATTATCTCTAGTAGAAGCTATTAAGCTTTACCCTGAAATTAATGTTTCCATCGCTTAGCTGGTGGGGTTTGAAGGCTTTACCGTATAGTTGTTTTAATTTGGAAGTTTTGAAGCTAGTGGAGTATTAAGGTTTAGAGTCCTAGGTAAGCTTTCTTGATAGCTTCGTTTTCTATCAATTCACCGGATTTACCGCTAAGAACTATTTCTCCATTCTCAAGAACATATCCCCTATCTGAGGATTCTAAGGCTGCTTTCACGTTTTGCTCTACTAGTAGGATTGTTACTCCTTGATCATTAATGTTTCTTATAGCTTCAAAAAGAAACTCCGTTATTTTAGGAGCTAAGCCTAGACTAAGCTCGTCAATCATTAGAAGTGATGGCTTAGCCATTAATCCTCTCGCTATTGCTAACATTTGCTGCTCCCCCCCGCTTAAAGTACCTGCAAGCTGGTTTCTTCTCTCCTTCAGGATTGGAAATAGCTGATAGATAAATTCAATAGTATCATTTATTTTGCTCCAGGCTTTTCTTGTAAATGCGCCTATCTTTAAGTTTTCAAGAACAGTCATTCCGGGAAATATTTGTCTCCCCTCAGGAACATGAGCGATTCCTAGCTCTACTACTTTATGAGGGGGGATGCTGTGTATTTCTCTATCTTGAAATTTGATGGTTCCCGATTTTGGATGTATAAGGCCTGATATTGTTTTAAGGATTGTTGTTTTCCCCGCTCCGTTGGAGCCTAGAATACATACTATTTCACCACTATTTACCTTAAATGAAACATTCCGTAGGGCTTGGAGGTAGCCGTAGAAAACATTTATTCCATTAACTTCAAGCATAAACATCCACTTTAGGATACGTATTTTTTACCTAGATATGCTTCAATAACCTTTAAATTCCCCGCTACCTCTCTTGGTGTTCCCTCAGCTATTTTTTCACCATAGTGGAGGACAATTATTCGGTCAGCTGCTGTCATTATAGCACGCATTACATGCTCAATCCAGAAAACAGTTATTCCCTGCTCATCTCTAAGCTTCTTAACAATATTGATGGCCTTCATGGTTTCACTTGGATTAAGTCCTGCAAGCACTTCGTCTAGGAGTATTAGCTTAGGATCTGTTGCTAATGCTCTTGCCAGCTCAAGAATTCTTCTTTCAATAAGTGTAAGTTTTCCAGCTGGAACCATGCTTTTCTCTTTAATTCCTAAAAAATCTAGAATGTTTAAAGCTTCCTTTCTAGCTTCTAGAATACTCATACTTCTCCTACCGTAAAGTAAGCCAACCATAACGTTTTCAAGAACGCTCATGTTAAGGAATGGTTGAACTATTTGGAATGTTCTAGCAATACCCATTTTACATATTTTATGTGGAGGTTGGCCTGTTATATTGACGTCTTGAAACTTAACGGTGCCGGCTGTTGGTTTAATTACTCCGGAAATAATGTTGAATAGTGTGGTTTTACCTGCTCCATTCGGTCCAATTAAACCTAGTATTTCACCCTTTTTAATGTTGAAATTAACATTTTTTAAAGCTGTTAATCCTCCAAAATGTTTTGTTATGTTTACACCTTCAAGCAACTAGTTCCCCAGCTATATGTATTCTTTCTCGGTTTCTATTAGTGCGCTTCTAAGTATTTCCAGTCCCTTATTCATCAGTTCTCTAGTTATTGTTAGGGGTGGTAGGAGCCTAATTACGTTTGAGTAGTGTCCTGCCTTCCATACTATTAAACCCTTTTTAAATGCTTTCATCTGTATTTTTGCAGCTAATTCCTTAGCTGGCTTTTTAGTTGTTTTATCCTCAACAATTTCCACCCCTATCATTAATCCCTTCCCTCTAACATCACCGATTATTTTGCTTTTCTCAGTAAGCTCTTTTAGATACTTTAATGAGTCTTCACCTACCTTCTGCACATGCTCTAGTAGATTATTTTTCTCAGCAAACTCTATTGCTGCTACTCCTGCCCTCATTGCTAGTACATGTCCTCTAAAGGTTCCTAAATGTGCTCCAGGACTCCATAAATCATACTTCCCCTTATAGATTATTACTGATAGTGGTAGCCCAATTCCACCTATAGCTTTAGATATTGTCATTATGTCCGGGGTTACACCGCTATATTCGCATGCAAACCATCTACCAGTTCTACCCATTCCTGACTGTATTTCATCAATTATTAGCGGTATTCCGTATTTTTCAGCTATTCTTCTAAGTTTCGGTAGGAATTCTGGTGGTGGAACTATTATCCCTCCCTCACCCTGTATTGGCTCAACTATGATTGCTGCTGGTGACGGTATTCCTGAGTATGGGTCCTCAATTAAATGTTCAACATAATCTACACATACAGTATTGCATTCTGGATGTTGAAGCTTAAATGGGCATCTATAGCAGTATGGATATGGTAGAAAATGGGCTTCTGGAGCTAAAGGTATGTAGGGATCCTTAAATGTTCTTCCACTAGATAGGTTTAAAGCCATTGCTGTCTGTCCATGATAGCTTCCCTCAAAGGTGAGGATAACTCTTCTATTAGTAATCCATTTAGCAAGCTTCACAGCAGATTCAACAGCATCAGAGCCTGTTGGTCCCCCAAATAAAACCTTACATTCACCCTTTAACTCTCCTGGAGCTATTGAGATAAGTTTCTCAGCTAATTCCTCCCTGGGTTCGCTTGGAAAATCTAATGTATGTACAATCTTCCTTAACTGATTCATTACTGCCTCCACTACGTATGGGTTAGAATAGCCGAAGTTAGCAACAGCAATTCCGGCGAAGAAATCTATATAGACATTACCGTCAACATCCCTAACTGTAGCTCCAAATCCTTCCTCAGGAACGAGGGGGATATATAATGGATAAAGCACGGCTTTACCTTCAAGTTTACTCTGTCTATCTAGAAGAGCCTTAGCCTTAGGTCCTGGAGGTGTTACAACAATATTTGGAGCGTTTAAATAATGGAGATTCCTAAACAGTTCATCATAAGCTAAACTCATAAAATCACCAGTACCATATAATACTTAACTATTTAAGCATTTCGCAAAGTCACTAGATTCTGTAAGCTTAAGCATGAACTTATTGTAAAAGTCTTTATAGCTGATTTACTTATCTTATTTGCTATGAGTTCCATGTTGGTTGCCTCCATTATTGGTAATGTTTCCCTAGAATTTATTAGCTTTAACATTTCTATTTATTCATGAAGTATTTAGCCTAATATAGTTATAGGATGGTTTTAAACTCTGCTTAATAATTTGTAGACTTTTATTAGTTTAAGGGTTGTGGGAAACTAAATAATAGCTGGATATGTTAGGGGATCCGGCAACTTAACATGTTGTATCTAACATCCTATTTTGCCGTATCCATCTAATAGAGGGTAAGTTTAAGACTGGATGTGGAAGTATATTAAGTTCTCTATAAAAAGGTTGAAGAATTGTATAGTAGCTACTTCCATGGTGGCTTAGGAAATACTAGTTCTCCCTCCTTAACAGCTTGGGGTGATAGTGGTACTGGTTTTTCATTTTGGACTTGAATTACTACAAGAAGTTTAGCAAGCTCAATGTTTACATGCCAATGCGCTTCCTCAGTTGAGAATCCTATTGGTCCAAGAACTGTTTCAACCTTTGTTTCCTCAGCTGCTTTTCTTAAGGCTTCACGTTTCTCATTATTAAATGGTGGGGTTAATTTTTTAATTTCAAGCAGCTTCTGTACAAAGACTCCTGTTACTGCAGTGCTTACTTCAGAATAGTCAGGCTCTCTACCGTAAACCTCTTTAAATAGATTTAGGAAATCGCTTGGTGAATTGAAAACAGGATCTTTCCATGCGGCTTTTGGCGACCACATTGTAACACCTATAGCATAGTTAGAATCCTTTCCTAACTGACCTATAAAGTCTGCAGTATCTACACCCCAGTGGAAAACCATGGCTTTAGGATTGAAGCTGAGCTCCTTAGAATTCCTCATAGCTATGACATGATTAGATGGATGGCCAGCATTGATGAAAACATCAGGGTTTAATGCTTTTATCTTAGTAATTAATGGAGATAAATCAGCACTTCCTACTGGATAAATCTCGTAGAAAACTACTTGAAGCCCTTTTCTCTCACATTCAGCCTTGAAGCTTTCAGCTAAGCTTTTGGAGAAAGCATCATCAGCACCTATTATGGCAACTGTTTTTACTGGTAATTTAGATATGAAATCTATTAAGGGTATTGGTGTTTCCTTAGTTGTTACTAGAAACTGGAATGTCCAGGGGGATTTCTTCCCCGGTATTAGGTGAGATTCAGGTGATCCGCAGAAATACGGTACTCCATACTTATCAATTACCGGTATTGTTCCAAGGCAAACAGCGCTGCTATACGGCCCGAAGAGAAAATCTACGCCATCAGCTATAGCCTTTTCAGCAGCTTTAGCTCCCTCTGCTGGGTCGCTCTTAGCATCATAGTAAACAAGCTCTACTTTGTATTGTTTACCATCAATTACAATTCCGCCCTTATCATTAACTACTTTAGCCCAAAGATCATATCCTCTCTTGCAAGTATATCCCCCTCTTGAAAGTTCCCCTGTTAATTCTAGTATAACCCCTATCTTAAAGTAGTTTCTTTCAGGAGCTGGTTTAAACAGCATGTATGCAGCTACAGCAACAACAGCTATTATAATAATAATCGCTATTATCGCAATTACAGGCTTAGTAATAGCTTTTTTATGTGAATGAATCATATAATTTACCAATAAATATTTGCTGGAAGGGCTTTATAAATATTTCCTGTTTCTCATGGGCTCTGTAAATTTAAGCCTTATCTGGTTCCCCCCTCCTTTACCTATGTGATGCTACGTATAGGATTGTTGGGTTTTTCTCGTATATTCTATTTGCTATATATTTTCCTTCACTAGAACGTCTTCAGATAATCTAATCTTCTAACGTGTAGGAGTCGTAACTCTAATGGTTAAGTAGGCTTCTATTTGTTGATAGGAGTATTTGTGAAGTGTTGGAGTGTTGCTGGTTGATGGTGTAAATTAGGGTTGGATCAGGGGAGGGTTGATGTGTTGCTTTAAGCTATATCTAGTAGGATTTTTACATGGCGTTTTCTGATGTAGCTAACATAAAGCACCACTAACATTAGGGCTACTTACAGCTTAAAATAACTATGCTAATAGTGTACCCTACTATAGGGCTTCATGTAGAATTCTAAATTTAGGGTATGGAGTATATGATTTTAAACTAGGAGTGGGGATAATACATTAAGGATGGAGCTATGATATTTGATAACTAATCAAATTGGTGGTTTTGAGATTTTATGATTTCTAATAAAACATTTTAGCCTGCTGGACGTATAGTTGGTAGATGCTTTAACATGCATTTTAACTCGTAACATTATTGTTTAACTCCTAAATATTAAGGAATTTTTTTCTCTTCAGCTTCTTTGATAATCTGGTCTAGGCGTAATTTAACGTCTTTATCTAAATGCTTCGGTTCATGGGTAGTTATTATTTTTTTAACTCTTTCTCTTGCTACTTCAACGATTGCTTTTCCACCTTTTGCTTTCCATGCCTCAAAAGACATTACGTCAGTTAATGTTGGAGACCAATAATCTTTGAGATGTCTCCGTGTATGCTCATGTGCAAGGAAGTGTCCTTCAGGTCCAGTTTTTAGTATAGTATCCATAGCTAATGTATCATCATCTATTTGCATTCTAGAACATATTCTACGAACTGTTCTGAATATTTCAACGTCTATTAATAATTGTTCATATGAGAAAGTTAACCAATGTTCTATACATCCACATGCGGAAAGATCTGGTTTTACTAGAAAGAGGGAAAATGCACCTAAGGCTTTTTCATATCCTGCTTGGACATCAGGTAATTTTGCTGAGGTGGATGGTTGAGGCGTATATGAGGGTACTTCATAATATTTAGCTAATTGAATGCCATACATCCCAAGCCGAATTGCATCAGGAAGAGAAGGACCGGTTCCACCTGTTTTCATATCTATAGCTGATGGATCCCAACTATAAATTATAGGGGTTTCAGGATGTGCTAACTGGATTATTGTAAGAAAGCTAAGAAATTGTGCATTACTTAGTGCTAAGGCTCCAGCTAAGGTGATTGGTACAGTTGCTCCTATTATCGGCATTGGCATTATATGGATTGGAATGCTGAACTTAGCTGCCTCTAGCCCTGCGTCGGTTTGTAATTCTTCAAGGATTAATGGTGATACTGTGGTTTCAACCATTGACAGTATCGGTCTCCTTCTTAGGTTTTCTTCATCGCCTAGCACGGTTGCCGCCATTCTCGCTAAATAATTAACTTCCTCAGCATGTGGGGGTTCAAGTCTAACATGTTTTACAGTATTATTTACTGCAGCATCATAATCATGTAACCACTTTGCATAAGGCTTATCCATAGAGTGCATACTTGTGGATAGGAAGTTAACATCTTCGAGAGCATCAACTAAAATAGCTTCTTTAACTATGTCGTCTTTTGTGGAGCTTCTTCTTTCCCCAGTATCTAAATCAAATACTTTTATAGCACCGACATGAGTGCCAAGGTATGTATGCTTACCATCACATATCAGATCAAACTTCGAATCCCGCCCACAAAGTCTGCAAACTTTAGGCGTATGTCGTAAGGCATCTTCCACCAATTCCCGTGGGATCTTGATGTATTTATCTTTAGAATTGAGAGATACGCCTGCTTCTTTGAGAATTTTTATTCCTTTTGCACTCATTATTTTTACCCCTATTTTTTCTAGTATATCTAATGAAGCTTCATGAATTCTACGCAGCTCATCTTTATTTAAAATAAAACAATCCATTAACTCATTAGTAATACTTGTCGACATAATTTGTATTTTTTCCTTAAAATATAAATTTTGCGCATAGGTGAAATTGAAAGCTTAATATATTGTACTTAGCTTCTTATGGGTGTAGCGGCTTAAATCCATTCTCTTAAGTGGTTGTATTATTGTGTTTATGATTCTTTAATAATGTAAATTTTAGAATTCTTGGTTTAAGAAGTGTTAAACTCTTCATGTATTGATGCTTAACTGGAATTAATGTCTTACATGACAGTTTCTAACAGCTCAAAATATTTAAATGAAGAAGAATTCTTTAGAAGCATACCTTGAGAATTTAAGGATTGATGATGAATAATAAGAGCCTCATAGAAGATAGGTATGAAACCTATAAGTATCTCTTTAAAATAAAGTCAAAGGGGTAAGTCTGCCTCTTGCTTATTTTCTCCATCTATGTTTACGCTGCTGAAAACGCTAGGCATTAAGTCTTATCTTCAATAGATTCGTAGATGATCCTGTCTTATAGGTGGATACTGTAAGTTAGCGTTTACCTTTAAGGTCAAGAGTTCCTCTAGGCTCCTTAATTAATGCTAATGATATTTATGGTTTTGAGACAAATCTGTTTTCTGCAATGTAGAATCTTAATTTTACAGGAAGATCCTTCTTTACACCAATTCTATATGAATCTTTAATATTAAAGTTTTCCTCTACGCTTTCTAGGATTTGAATTTCGCTATTACTGTCTGTAACATCAACACCGTTTAGCTTATTGGTTATCATCATTGCTTCTGTAAGTTTTCCAGGTCCATTGGTTAAGGAGTGGATGTTCTGTACTCCTCTATTCCTCATCATTGCCTCCACTCCTCCAAGAGGCTCTAAAGCCCTTATTAATACGGCTCCCACCTCACCTATTGGATGAGCAACTATGTTTAGAAGCCAGTTTCCATGAACCATGTAGATAAATGTTTTCCCAGAATCTCTAAACATTAATTCATTAAATCTCTTCCTACCTCTGTATGCTTTAGATGCTGGGTCATTATGACCATAGTATGCTTCAGCTTCAACAATTCTACCCTTCAAAACAGTATTGTTAAGTCTTCTAACTAAGATTTTTCCAAGAAGCTCCCTAGCAACCCCAGCAGGATCTCTCTCATAAAACTCCCTACTAAGAATCTTCATATAAGTATCTAATTATAACAGTATATATGCCTTCTTCTCTAGAGATTATAGGCTCTATACGTTGGTTTTATTAGGGATGATCTTCCATCAATTATGTTAACATCTTAGGCTAGGCGGCGACATCTATTATCTTAGGAGTTGGATTTTATCATCTTATGGATGAATTTTACTCTGCTTGGATTTCTTAATGGATGTGTTGCTGAGTGGTTTGGATGCTTCTATGCTTTACTGGATGTTTAGAGGTTTAAGCAGTATCTTAAGTGTTTCTTCTGAAGCTGCTGTTATACGTTCTTAGGGTTTGAGGTGAAGCTTAGCTTAATAGCGTGTTTTAGGTTTCTTATTGCTTAGCCTCCTTCGCCGTGATGTAGCCTCCAAATATTAAGGCCCACTGCAGTACAGGGTAAACTATCATTCTCTCCATTCCTCCACATCCTATTCCAAGATAGTTTTCGGATGTGAATAGTCCAAGAGCGGTTAAGGATGTTATGCCCATTACTATGGATATGCATGAGATAGGTTTAGGTGTAAACTTGTAGGCTACTATAGCAGTTATGCCTGCTGAGATGAATGTTGTTGCGGACATTATTGCGTGTAGACTGTATGGGCTTCCCTCCGGAAATAGTCCTACACCTAATGCTCCAAATCCTGTTAGGAATAGTAGTATGGATAGTGTTTTGCTCTTAAATACTTTGTAGAGGAGCTTTGAAGAGGCTATTATGGCTAAGCCTAGAAGTATTATTGAGCTGTTAAAGATTGGGGCGGTTACGCCTACCCCGAGGTCGCTGATGTAATTGTACGCTACACTATAGTTGGGGTAAAGTGATTCACATACTATCATAAGCATAGTAAACTGGGATACTCCTACCATGATAAGTAAGCCTGCTACTAAACTGGGCTGAGGCATACTTTACCAAAATATACTTACCTTTTAATTTTTCCCTAGGGGAATGGAATTGTGGGTTTTAAGTGTCTTCTAGCTTTATTATGTATCGTAGCTGCTGGTTTTAGTTTACTACTTTAGGACATCAATAATTACTGATGGACATAGTCTACGTACACCATCTATTTTAGAGATTTTATCATGGATTGCTGAAAGATTCTCTGTGTTTTTAGCTATGATTTCAGCCATTACTGTATGGTCTCCTGTTGTTAGCCAGAGTGATTTTACCTCTTCTATTTGCCTAATCTTCCCTATGGTGCTCCATAGTTTCTCAGGCTCAACATCGATGCCTGTAAGGGATGCTGCTAACCCGGCTGATTTATAGTTTATAACTGCTCTGTATGAAAGGATTACTCCTGTTTTTTCAAGTTTCTGAATTCTCTTCCTTACAGCAGCCTCCGTTATGCCTAGTTGCTTAGCTAAATCTGTTTTTGAAATCCGCCCATTCCTCATCATTACTTCAACTATTCTCCAATTCTTTTCATCCATAAATGTAGTTTTAATATTGGGATAAATGTTTTTTGTTCGAATTTCGAACAAAAAATTTATATTTTGCTAAGCAATTTTACTATTGCTGTAGGGTGGTTTTATGATCTTGCTAGGGGAGAGGTTTCCGGAGTTAAATGTTAGGACAACACATGGAGAATTAAAGCTGCCAAGCCACTATGCGGGGAAGTGGTTTGTACTCTTCGCCCACCCAGCAGACTTCACACCAGTCTGTACAACAGAGTTTGTTGCCTTCCAGAAGAGGTATGGGAAGTTTAGGGAGATGAACTGTGAGCTTATCGGTTTAAGCATTGATCAGGCTTTTAGCCATATTAAGTGGGTAGAGTGGATTAAGGAGAAGCTTGGGGTTGAAATTGAGTTTCCAATAATTGCGGATGATGTTGGTGAGGTTTCAAAAACTCTTGGATTAATCCATGCTGCAAAGGGAACAAATACTGTTAGAGCTGTTTTCATAGTTGACCCGAACGGTATTGTAAGGCTAATACTCTACTACCCCCAGGAGATTGGGAGAAATATTGATGAAATTCTTAGAGTTGTTAAAGCACTACAGGTAAGCGATATGAATAAGGTAGCTATTCCTGCAAACTGGCCAAACAACGAGCTAATAGGCGATAAAGTAATAATACCGCCAGCTAGAACTGTTAAGGATGCAATGGATAGACTGGAAAAAATAAAGAGAGGTGAGCTTGAAGGCTACGACTGGTGGCTTACATTCAAAAAACTTAACTAAAATATTTTTACGACTTAACTTAAACATCTACCATTCTAGTCTATTGAGATCATAAATGGAACTCATATTTTAACATTTAAATAAGTAATCTATAAGACCGAAAATTTAAACGTAGTCCACTATGTAAAGAAACTAACTGACTGGTAAACTATTAGCTACATAATTTCATCAAATGAAATTTATGGTCTTAAAATGTTTAGTTTAAGCTATATCCGGCTATTAAGCTCCTCCACGTAAGCTTTAAATGGTTTAAGATAACAGTAGGCTCCTCAATACATCATAAATCACTCTACATGAAACCTTGCTAATATCGAGGATGGGTAAGCAATCTCAACAAATATTATCGGGCTGAGACTCTAACAATTAATAAGTCTTACTCAATAGATGTGGCAACTTAAGAAGTTGGATACAATATGTTAAGTTGCTAGGTTCACTCAATATAAGCTTATATATTGGTTTGCTAGGGTTTAGCTATAGGTGTACTAGGTTTGACTCTTAAATTAAGAGTTGGTAGGAAGGGATATATTATTCTGCCGAAATCTCTACGTGAAGCTATAGGTATTGATGAGGGTGATGAAGTTGTTGTTGAGGTTAGGGACGGTATTGTTCTTAAACCAGTTAGGAAGAGTATTGATGTTAACGAAGTTAAGGAGCTTTTAAGGAGACATGTTGAAAACCTGATGAAAATACCTGATAGAAGAGAGCCTAAACCTGGTGAGCTTGAAGAATCATTTCTTGAAGAGGAGTTTGAAGATTGAAGGCCTTTATCGATTCTCCTCTACTAATCTATTTAAACACCATAACGGATTTTAGGAGTAGAGTACTGTATGAGAACTTCTATAGTGAGGTTTTAACTAAATATAAGCTCTATATGGATGTAGTTGTACTTGATGAAGTTCTCTACATTTCCAGGAAGAAATACAATATTCCGTATGATGTTACAATAGACTTCATACAGACAATCGTTTTACCATATGTAACAGTAGTTGAGTTAGGTATAGATGAATATGAATATGCATTGAAAATTATGAAGGAATACAGTCTTAAGCCCTCAGATGCTCTTCATGTAGGTGTTATGATGAGCAGCAATATAGCTTTAGCTGTAAGTGAGGATAGGGAGCTCAGTAAAGTACCTTTAGTGAAAAGAGTCTGGATCAACATACCATAATGCTACCTATTAAAGCCTAGAGCTCTTAAGATATTGCAGTATTTCTTATGCTTATCTCAGCAATACGTAGCTTCAAAGGCTTAAGCTGGATGTATCCTAACATGGTTGCTTATATTTAGATATTGCAGCTACCCATCATATTTCCAAGCCGTTACTTATTAGCAGCTTGGTTTATTCTTCAGTAAAGGTTTATTTGAATAATTTCCATGATCTAGGAGACAAGATATCTTTGAAATATTATCTTTGGTTAGAATAGCTTCACTATGTTTATTATTCCCTCTCTTATTATTGATACTCCATATGCAGCCATAAGCATCGACATTATTTTATCAAGTACTGCTGCTCCGTTTTCCCCAAGAATTTTCAGCATTTGCTTACCGGCTAGCAGTATTGGTAGAGCTATTAAGCTATTTACTGCTACGCTTAGTATACCTATCGGTAGCCCCCATAAATACTTTACATATATAGCCATCGTTATGGCTCCTGGACCTGCTAGTAGAGGTGTTGCCATCGGAACTACAGCTATAGTTCTCCTATCAATTTTAGGTAGTTTCAATACTTCAAGTAGTCCTAGTATTGAGTATACTAGAAGTATCATCCCCCCAGCAATTCTAAAATCATCTATCGTTATACTCATAAACATCATAAACGTATCCCCGCCGAAGACGAAGAATAGGAGGATTAATGATGCTATAAATACGCTTTCAACAATTATCCTACTCCTCTCCCTATCATCTATTCCTCTTGTAAGTATGTAGAAGTATGGGGAGGTTGATACTGGATCTAGAACTATGAATAGTAGAATTATTGGCTGAATAATGTCAAGCATAAATCTAACTACGTAGCATAATAAAAACTTAACTGGTAGTAGGTATTTTAGAAGCTGCTGGATTCTTGTGGATTGATTGTTGATGTGGATGAAGCAGTTATATAAGCTATTGTGCTCCTCATCAATTCAATCTGCTTGAAATAGGGTTTATGTGTCTTGGAATTTATCCAAAAAGTTTAAGTCTTAATCTAGTAGTTTAGCTGAGTGATGTGTGGTGGTTAGTAGGGAGTATTTAAGGGATTATTTCTCCAGGAATTGGGATAGGTATTACAGGATTGGTTTCCTAGCTGATTTAGGGTTTAAGCGTAGGGTATGTGTGAAGTGTGGTAGGGGTTTCTGGACTTTGGATGATGGTAGGGATGTATGTCCTGATCAGCCATGCAGCCCCTACGAATTTATCGGTAATCCACCTAGTAGTGTAAGGCTTAGCTATGTTGAGGCTTGGAGAGCTATTGAGGATTTCTTCGTTAGGAATGGGCATGAAAGCATACGTAGATATCCCGTAGTTTCAAGATGGTATCCTCCACTATTCTTTACAGCTGCAAGTATTGTTGATTTCTATAGGCTTGAGGATGGAAATGTTGTTTTTGAGTTTCCGGCAAACCCGTTAATTATCCCCCAGTTCTGTCTAAGATTTAACGATATACCTAACGTAGGGGTTACTGGTAAGCATTATACATGCTTCGTTATGGTTGGGCAGCATAGCCTATACGATGGTAGGGAGGGGTACTGGAAGGAGAGATGTATAGAGCTTGACTATAAAATGTTAACTGATGTCTTCAAGATTAGGCCTGAGGAAATAGTCTTCCTTGAGGATTTATGGGTTGGAACAGGTGCATACGGCTACTCTCTAGAGTATTTTGTCCGTGGATTGGAGCTTGGCAATGCTGTATTTACTGAGTTTCTAATAGGTAAAAATGGACCTAGGGAGATGCCGTATAAGGTGATAGATATGGGTGCTGGTCTTGAAAGGTTTCCGTGGCTACTACATGGTACACCTACAAGCTACGATGTTGTATTCCAGTCTTCTATTGAGAAGCTGAAGAGTATTTGCGGGGTTAAGGTTGATGAGAAGCTTCTCCTAGATTACTATAGGTTTGCCGGCATGCTGAATGTTGATGAGGTTAAAGATATTGGTAGGATGAGAAAAACTATAGCTGAGAGAATTGGGGTTAGCTATAGCGAATTTGTGGAGGATGTTGAGCCTCTACAAGCCCTATATGCTGTATGCGACCATACACGTACGTTAGCCTTCGCTATAGCTGACGGTATGATACCTAGCAATGTTGGTGGAGGATATAATCTACGTGTAGTCCTACGTAGAGCATTAAGCCTTATTGAAGGCTTTAAATGGGGTTTTCAGCTTATTGATGTTGTGGAGATGCATGCAAGACAGCTTAAACCAATAGCTCCAGAGCTGGAGGAGCATTTAAGCGAGATACAGGAGATTCTGGATGTGGAGACTAGTAGGTTTAAGGCTTCAAGAGATCGGGCTTCCAGAGTTATTGATAGAATAGTGAAGTCCGGTAGGCTAATAGATGTTAAAACCCTCATAACACTTTACGAGTCTGAAGGTATAACTCCTGAGCTTGTAAGGGTGAAGATACCGAATGTAGAGATTCCGCCGGACTTCTACAGCATGGTTACTAGGAGGAATGAGCCTTTAAAGCAGGAGGAGGCTAAGCAAATACCTGTGGAAGGTATTCCCGCAACAAGAAATCTCTTCTACGATTACCCCTACTCCTACGAGTTTAACGCTGAAGTCGTTAAGGTTATTGGGGACTATGTTGTACTTAACCAAACCCTATTCTACCCTACAGCAGGTGGACAGATGCATGATGAAGGATTGATTAACGGTGAGAAAGTAGTTGAAGTATTGAAGGTAGGTAGTGTTATCCTCCATAGGGTTAAAAATCCCTTAAGCTTTAGGGAGGGTGATGATGTACATGGGGTTGTTGATAGGGGTAGGAGGGAGGCTTTAAGAAGACATCATACAGCTACACATATAGTTAACGCTGCTTCACGTAGTGTTTTAGGTTCATGGATTTGGCAGCATGGAGCTGAGAAAACACCTGAAAAGGCAAGGCTGGACATTACACATTACCAGGCATTAACAGATAGTCAAATTAGAAAAATTGAGGAAGCTGCAAATAGGATAGTTTTAGAAAATCATCCAGTTATTATTCAAACAATTCCGAGAAGAGATGCTGAGTTAAAGTATGGATTCATAATATATCAGGGTGGGGCTGTTCCAAGTAGGGAGGTTAGAATAGTTGAGATTCCTGGTGTTGATGTTGAGGCATGTGGAGGGCTTCATTGTAGATCAACTGGGGAGGTAGGGTTTATAACTATTATGAGGACTAAGAGAATACAGGATGGAATTGTTAGAATTGAGTTCTGCTCAGGTGAAGCTGCTGTTAAGTATTTGGAGGATAGGTGGAGTATATTGAGGCAGGCAGCGGAAATACTTAATGTCCCTGATGAGGATGTTCCTAGGAGGTTGGAGGAGATATTTAATGAGTGGAAGACTTTGAGGAAGAGGTTTAAGAATGGTTATGAGCCTCCTAGATTTTGAGTATTGGTCTAAGCTTAAGAGGAAGGAGGAAATATTGAGGAGGGCATGTGAAATATTAAGAGTTCAGGAGGAGCATTTACCTAGAGCAGTGCGGAGATTTCTAAGGGAGATTGAGGAAATGAGGTTAAGGCTAAGCCAATCCACTAGTGGATAACGTATTTTCTATCTATAAGAATATATGTAAAACCCCTCTTATCAATGATAACAGCATTTACAGCTTTAGCTATTCCCTCAACATCATCATCACCAATAAATCCCCTAGCACTCTTAAAAACCTTAATCTTTAAGCATTTCTGACTTTTTAAACGTCTTCTAACTTCATCAATAAGGCTATCAGTAACTCCCCTACTGCCTATGTTAACATCTCCTCTAGATTGATGTATTTTAATCTTCTTTAACTCTAAACCCCTACTACCTAGCTTAACCATAAAAACTCTAAGCATACCCATATTTAAACTATATTTAATTGTGGTGGAGTATGTATTATCTACTTTTAGAAGTAATGTAGATTGCTGTTAAAATTACTCCTCCACCTATTATTTTCTGGATTGTTAATGGCTCCTGTAGAATTATTGATGAGAGAATAACTGCAGATACAGGCTCTGCTAAAGTACCTATACTTGCCCTACTTGCCTCAACATGTTTTAAGCTGTTGTTGAATAGATAGTATGCAAATCCTGTTGCGATATATGCTAGGTAGATGCTTATTACTAGTACGCTTAGAGGAATATGTATGAAGTCTAAGCCGCTAGCTACTGATATAGTAAGTAGTGTTATTGAGGCAAATGCTGGGGGAACTATAGCTATCTGCTCAGGAGTTATTTCCTTGTTAAGCATGTATTTACTTATAATTATGAATGCAGCGTAGTTGAAGGCTGATGTTAATCCAAGTATTAATCCTATAGGGTTGAAGTTGATATTGCCATAGTTAAGTATGGCAACACCTATAATAGCTAGAACTAGCGCGGAGGCTTTAGCTGTTGTTAGCCTCTCGTTAAATACTATTTTTGAAATTATGCTGACAAGTATTGGAGCTATGTAGAGTAGGAGTGAGGCTGTTGATGCTTCAATTATTTCTACAGTGTAGAAGTAGGTGAGGTAGAAGGCAGGTATTAGGAAAACACCTAGAACAATTAGTTTAAACATATTTTTAAAGCTTCTAACTCCTCTAGCAATATATATTGCTAGAGGAATTATAAGTAGGGTTCTATAAAGTATTAGGGTTAATGGGTCTCCACCTAGTTCATAAGCAATTTTCCCAGCAACACCTATACTTCCCCAAATTATTGAGGCTAGAATAATTCCCAGCAAATTAATCAACGTAAATATCTTAAAATATAAAATATTATGGTTTAATGTAGTATATGAGGTATTAGATACGGGTGTATTTCCTAATTGTTTCAATAATTGATTTACCCTGCTTCAACTCTTCAGCTTCAAGCTTCTCAACTCTATCTATTTCAATAGCCTTCTCTACAGCTTTGTTAAGGCTCTCTATAGGTATTACGACAACCCCGTCATAGTCTCCAACTACAACATCGCCCGGCTTAACTTGAACACCACTACAAACTATTGGTTTATTCACTTCTTCAACAATAAACCTACCTATAATTGTTGTTGGTATAATGCTTCTAGCATATACTGGAATCTTTAAGCTTTTAATTTCCTCTAGGTCTCGAACCCCTCCATCAAGTACAAATCCCTCCACGCCTCGAGCCTTAGCGGCTGTTGCCATAAGGCCTCCGAGTAGGGATGTATCTCTTGCATCATATCCATTAGCTCCAATAACAATAACGCTTCCTGGAGGAGCTTCATCTATTAGTTGAAGTGTTTTTAGCGGGGCTTCCTTTACTGTTGATTTTTTAATACCTACTGTTAATGCTGGTCCAACAATTTTCCCTTCAACTACTGGTTTAACATCGTAGCTCATACATCCCTGAAAACCCATATTATCCAGTACGTCGCTTAAAGTAGCTGTAGGTATTCCATAAAGTATTTTCCTCAGGTTCTCGTTAAGCATCTCCATCACCGCATGGCTTGAAGGCATACGTGTATACTCCCTCAGGCTCCCTCTTAACAGCTTCAAGCTTAAGCTTCATCCCTATCCTTATCTTGCTGGGATCATCTACTTCAAGCCATGCAAGAGCCTTAACCCCCTCTTTAAGCCTTCCAATAGCTACAACATAGTCTTTATAGTGGGCGAATGTTGATGGCTTTATGTTTATTATTGTGTATGTTTCAAGCTCAGCTTCTCCTGAAAGCTTTAGGAATTCAATATCTGAACTCCTACATTTTGTACAGTCTGCTTGTGGTGGGAAGTATGTTTCACCACAGCTTCTACATTTAGATGCGTATACAACCCCCTCCCTTAAGCCGTTAAAGAACTTCTCTATCTTGCTTACACCGAACTGGTAGTTAACTCTTAGTTCACGTAGGCTTGTATATATTGGTATTTTAGCTTTCTGATCTATAACTATCGGTAAACCCTCAATCTTCATTTTAACCACCCCATTTAGGCTTTTCCAGTGAGAGTATTGTTATGTAGCAGTAGTGTCCTGTACCTCCAACATTATGTGCTAGTGCATTACCCTTAGCTATAGGTGCCTGTCTTCCATTTTCAACCTGTTTTCTAAGCTGCTTCGTAAGCTCAGCAATCATACCTACACCTGTAGCTCCTAGTGGATGTCCCTTAGCTTTAAGCCCTCCATCAACGTTTACAGGTATTTTACCCCCTATATATGTCTGCTCCTCACGTAGGAGTAGGTATCCCTCCCCCCTCTTAGCGAAGTTTAGGTCCTCGTAAGCCATTATTTCAGCTATTGTGAAGCAGTCATGGACATTAGCTACGTCAACATATCTTAACGGATCATCATAATCAATACCTGCCATTCTGTAAGCCTTTCTAGCAGCATCTACAGCTGCAGCTAGACTTGTAAACCCGCTTCTCCTACTCATATTAGCACTATCGTTTGAAACACCAATACCCCTAACCCATATAGGTGTATCGGTAAGCTTTCTAGCAGCTTCCTCTGAGGCAAGTATAACAGCTGCTGATCCATCACTTATTGGGCAGCAGTCGTAGAGTTTAAGAGGCCAGGCAACATATCTTGACTTTACAGCTTCCTCAATACTAATTCTATTTCTAAAGTGGGCTTTAGGGTTTAGGGAGCCGTAGTAATGGTTTTTAACAGCAACCCTAGCAAGATCCTCCTCTCCAGCCCCATACTTGTTCATGTAGGCTGTAGCGTGGAGAGCATAGTATCCTGGAAACGTTACGCCGAAGTTTTCAAACTCCCAGAAGTAGTTTGCGGATCTACCGATAAACTCAACAGCTACAGGTGTAGGGGATTCACACATTTTCTCAACGCCTAAAACTAGGACGATATCTGCAAATCCTGAAGCAACAGCGTTAAAGCCTGTGAAGAAGGCTGCACTACCGGTAGCGCATGCAGCCTCAGTTCTTAAAGTACCTTTAAACCTTAAATTACAGTAGTCACAGCATAAAACTGCTGGGAGGATCTCAGCATTAAAGGATCCGAATGTTCCAACACTACAGAACTCTACATCTTTCTGCTCAATACCAGCATCGTTTAAAGCATCTTTAACAGACTCCCATGCAAGTTCATCAATACGTACATCGTTTCTAACACCAAATCTAGAAGTACCAACACCAACTATAGCTACATTACGCATAAATAAACCCCAAGAAACGAATGGAAGCATAGTTAAAAAGTTTTCGATAACATGCTACATAAAGCCTAGAATCAAATACAATTTAGCTTAATAGTAGCCTAATAGTTTAATTTATTTATGATGGATCATTAGGCATATTGATGGAATTAAATTATGGTTTAGCCTTTATCTACATACTACTTATTGACTTCCTACTTATATATGAAATATCCTATTTTAAAGTTGATTTATAAATTGTAGTATCTATTTATCTTCTTATAAATTCTCTTTTTAAGAAATCTTATCTTAAGAAGCTTCTTCTCTAAATTGAAGAGTTTCAAATAATGTTTCCTATATCCACTAATTTGAAAATTGCTGTCGTAAGGATAGTGAAAATTTAAATAATAACTATCATAATTAACACTGTGTTTAAAAGAGAATTAGTAGAGGATTTCTTCTTAAGAGAAATAAAATTTGATGGGGTGGAGAGGGAGTTAAGAGTAGAAGAGCCATAATTTAATTTAACACTAATTACAATGCTGATTATACTTCTATTTTAAATTGGTATGGGTTAAGGAGTAAATGTTATGGTTTCCATTCTATTGTATGAATATGCAAACTTCGAAATTAAGTTAAGAATTTAATGAGGTGCTCTTGAGATCAGCATTGTAAATGGTGGTTTATGTGAAGGTATTGAGAAAGATGGTATGATCAGCATTAGCGAAGCAATAAGGTGAATGGCCATTTCATTCTGGAAATGAGGAAGCGGTTTTAACTGTAGTGACGCCTAATACTGTTTACGTAGTGCTCAGCAGGGAAGCCTACGTTTTTAACCGTACTTAAACATTGGTTGATTAAGTGTATTGATGCGTTAAAGTTTTATATTGGTTTTGATGTTGGTTCAGGGTGGCTGTATGAGTGTTTACAGGGTTAGGGATGGCTTATACTTTATTGATGTGAAGCCTCTTGGCTGTGAGGGCTTTTTATCCGTGTATGCTGTTAGGGGTGGTGGTGGCTATGTTCTTGTTGAGACAGGTCCTAAATCATCTATTAACTACCTACTTCAAGGATTAAGTGAGGCTGCTATACCTCTAGATGAGGTGAAGTATGTGTTTTTAACACATATACATATTGATCATGCTGGCGGATGTGGGACTCTAATTAAGTATTTACCTAATGCTAGGGTTGTTATGCATCCTAGAGCTGTACAGTATATGGTTGATACATCTAGGCTTTGGGAAAGTAGCTTAAAGATTCTTGGCTTTATTGCTGAAATGTATGGTGGGGTTGAGCCTATTCCTAGAGATAGGATTGTTGAGGGTGTTGATGGATTAACAATTAGTCTCGGTGATGTAACGTTAAGGGTTATTGATGCTGTAGGACATGCATCGCATGAGCTATGCTTCCACTACGTTGAGGAGAATGGATTGTTTACAGGTGATGCTGCAGGGGTTTACATTGAAAGGCTTAATGCTATTAGGCCTACTACACCTCCAGTATTTCATCTTAGGAAGGCTATTGAAGCAATTGATAAGCTAATATCTATAAATCCTAGTAGGCTATTCTACTCTCATTTCGGACCTGCTGATGGAGCTGTTGAGAAGCTGAGGAGGCATAGGGAACAGCTTGTAAAGTGGGGGGTAACTATAGCTAAGGGGCTGGAGGAAAATCTATCTATAGATGAGATCTATAGTAGAATAGTTGATGTTGATGATGATGTAAGAGTTATGGATAAATATCTTAAGGGAAGCATAATCCTCGAGGAGATTCCGAGATGTATTCAGGGATTTATAGATTACTTTAAGAGGTATCCTGAAGATTTTTTAAGCTGGTTGAAGACGTGACTCAAGCTCATCAATAAGTCTTCTAATATCTTGAATAATATCCTTCACGGAGCGTTCAGTAGGCTTTTCATCAGGTATTACGAAGTAGAGCTGCCTCCCATACCCTATACTTCTACCACCAAGTTTTTTAACAGCGTTTAAAATTACTGTAAACTGCTTACCTAAGTATCTTCGTGGTGTAAGCCTCCATCCACCATCAGTTTCACTATAATCAATACTTAACAAGTCAGCAGCCTCCTTAGGTATTTCCCTTAGAAAATCCTCCTTTTTACCCATAAAAACCTATTAGGAAACAAATATATAACACTATCGCTGAATCACTAATGTTATTAAGCTGTTTAGCATGTAATATAGTTAGAAACTGATCCGTAAACTCATTCCTGCAGCTAGTAATCTAGATTTAAACCATAAAATATTTTGAAATACTAAATTCTAGAATTCCCTTAACCTCAAGCATATCTAAGATTAAGTAATTCACGTCTTGTAAACTTAAGCTTGTGGTTTAATTCTCTTATTTGACCAGTCAATTGGGCTTAAGCTTTATTTGGGGGTTCTCTCCTTATCTATGGTGAAACCATGTCCAAAGTTGTTAGATTTATTAGGG
>Ga0207433_10003148_pt1 | contig 32236 bp, 40 predicted proteins | sample YelNatPaOPGAMG01_FD_187559 | JGI IMG/M metagenome (GOLD analysis project Ga0207433, IMG submission 187559) | Hot spring thermophilic microbial communities from Obsidian Pool, Yellowstone National Park, USA - OP-RAMG-01 (SPAdes) (version 3) | ecosystem: Environmental > Aquatic > Thermal springs... | reverse complement strand
AGAGCCAAGGAGTCTATGAGTAAAGAGGAGAAGAAGCGGCTAGCCCAAGAGCGGAAGAAGAAGCGTGAGGAGCTCAAAGCGAAGTACGGCTACGCTACAGTAGACGGCGTAACCGTCGAGGTTCTTAACTGGATGGTTGAGCCTCCGGGCATCTTTATGGGCAGAGGCAATCACCCCCTACGAGGTAAATGGAAGGAGCGTGTTAAGCCAGAAGATGTCGTGCTAAACCTAGGTGAGGATGCACCTATACCAGAGGGGCGTTGGGGTGGCATAGTGCACGATCATACAAGCATGTGGCTTGCTAAGTGGGTTGATAAGATCGACCCTAGTAAGAATAAGTATGTGTGGTTGTCCGAAGCTTCTTTCTTAAGGCAGCAGCAAGACTACCTAAAGTATGAGGCAGCAGCGAAACTTGAGAAGAAGATTGATAGAATCAGAAGGGCGATAAAGAAGATGCTCTCATCTAAAAGAAAGGAGATTAGGAAAATAGCAACGGTATGTTATTTGATAGACGCTTTAGCTATGAGGGTGGGTGACGAAAAGGATGAAGACGAGGCTGATACTGTAGGTGCCACTACACTCAGAGTTGAGCACGTCAAGCTGAATCAGCGCGGCATAGAATTTGACTTCCTCGGTAAGGATAGCGTAAGGTGGCAGAAGACTATCGATGATCCAGATCCACATCTTGTAGAGAACTTTAAGGAGTTTATGAGAGGAAAGAAGCCCGAAGATCAGATATTTGACGGCGTCACATCAGAAAAGGTTAACAGTTTCCTGAAGAAGTTCGATAAAGATCTTACCGCGAAGGTCTTCCGCACCTACATAGCGACAAAGACGGTCAAAGACTTCCTTGAGCAGAGGAACGGCACCCTTAAAGACGAAGAGGACTTCGTGAAACTCTACTACGCCAAGCTTGCAAATCTAGAAGCGGCTGTAAAGTGTAATCACAAACGAACACCCCCAAAGAATTGGGATGAGAGTATGAGGAAGAAGGAGGAGCGTCTAGCGAAACTTCTGGCCACACCCACACCTAAGACTGAGAAAGGTAGACTGAGGCTTGAGCAGAGGATTAGGAAAGCGAAGCTCCAACTAGAGCTCGCAAAAGCCACCAAAGAGTATAATTTGAACACCTCTCTCAAGAACTACATCGACCCGCGTGTCTACTACCGCTGGGCTAAGAAAGTCGGGTTAGATTGGAAGCTCATCTATCCAAAGTCGCTGCAGCGCAAATTCCTTTGGGTTGAAAGCAAGACCCCTCTAATAAAGGTGAAGGGAAATAAATAGGTTCAAGCCTAGACCAAATGACCTATGCTGCAGCTGGGAACAGAAGATTACGCCAAATACCCTTTCCTAGAAGAAGCTAGGGAGCGGCTGAGCAGACTGGGGGTGAGCATAGAAGAGCTAGGTGAGTATACAGAAGCTCTATCAAGCGCAAAAGAGCGGCTGATTAAAGCTTATAAACGGGGTTACATCGAAGATGAGCTCGCAGAAAGTGATAAAGAGCTTCTATCCTTCCACATCGCACTTCTGCTCGTTAAGCTTCTTGAGGTTGAGCAACTTGCCGCAAAATTTTCGCTCGCAGAAGCAAGAAGAGTTGAACACTTCTTGGAGCAAGAGGGTAAAAAAGATCTCGTTGCCTACATCTTTAAGGTTGTTACAGGGGTGGATGCTGAAGAGGTGCAGCAGACCTTCGGTGGTGTGGAATATGAGTACCGCATCCCCGTCATCGAGTATCTTAAGAGGGCTGTTCATCTGCACAGCTCAGAATGGAAGCTTGTGAATAGGGTTGTGGATGGAGGGTTCGTCTACCTAACTACACACGGTTTGAGTAGGCTGATAAGAGAGGAGATTAGATTGATGATATATGGCCGCATCAAGTCACTCCCTCAACCCAGACTAACTCCAGCTCTGCAAGAAGCGGTGGAAGATTTGAGGAAGGTGATCAAAGCCTTCACCCCAATTATACCAACAACAGCAGAGCCTACCAAATACCCGCCTTGTGTTCAACACGCACTCGATCTTCTTCAGAGGGGACAGAACATACCTCACTACGGGCGTTTCCTTATGACCACCTACCTACTAAACATAGGGAAGAGTGTGGATGAGGTTGTTTCGCTATTTGCTAAAGCACCAGACTTCAACGAGCGGCTTACACGCTATCAAGTTGAGCATATAGCTGGGCTAAGAGGGGGAGGCACAAAGTATAGGCCACCTAGCTGCAGAACCCTTCAGGCACACACTTTATGCTTCAAAACCGAGGCTTGTGATGACATAAAGAATCCTATACAGTTTGGAAGATATGGGGCGAAAGGAGGGTTAAAAAAACGGAGCAAGTAGAACTCTTCCTGAAGCAGCTCTACAAACGCTACTATTTTAGTAGGATTGAGGAGGTTGAAGCGCCTATTAGAATTGAGGAGAGAGAGTTCGGCTACCTACCGTTCGGCGGGACTATGGTTAGGCACCTATCATTCAAGAGCGAGGGGGAGCTAAAAGCCCATCTAGTGAAAGAGGCGCCGAGGTCAGTCTACTACTCCATAGCCTACTACTACGACCCCACCCTACCTATGCAAGAAAAAGGGTGGAAGGGCGCAGACATAGCCTTCGACATAGACTGCGACGACTTAAATCTTGAGTGTAAAAAAGAACACGACATATGGATCTGCAGCAGCTGCGGCGCAAGAGGAAAGGGAAGTAAACCCAAGCGATGTAGATGCGGAAGCACCTCTTTCAAGCAGCTGAACTGGGTCTGCTCAAACTGCTTAGAGGGCGCCAAAGAAGAGGTTAAGAAGTTAATCGAGATTCTTGTTAGCGATCTTGGTCTTACAAAGAAGCAGATAAAGGTCTACTTCTCTGGGAGCAAGGGCTACCACGTTACTGTGGAGGGAACAGACTTCGAGTACTTAGATCAGTTGGGTAGAATGGAGCTGGCTGATTATGTGTGTGGAAGAGGTCTATTGCCTGAATTCATCGGTGTAGCTAAAGCATCAAGTGTAGACGATTTGTGGAGAAGGCTCCCTATCGTAGGCGAATCTGGTTGGAGAGGTAGGGTAGCGGAATACTTTGCTGACAACAATAGAGTCGACCCTAGGGAGAAGATAATAGAGATTTACGCAAAATCGGGATATCGTGGGTTCAAGAAGGTACTTGAAGAATGTGTAAAGAAGATGGGCGTAACTATAGATAGCAACGTAACCACCGACATACATAGAATACTCCGCCTACCTGGAACACTACATAACGAGACAGGGTTGATCAAAAAAAGAGTAGCTTCGCTGGACTCCTTCGACCCTCTTGTTGACGCCGTTGCATTCGGTGACGATCATATTGAAGTTGAGGTGATCTACGCACCTTCCTTCACTCTTCTAGACCAGCGCTACTATCTTGAACCCGCGCAGAAAGTTAAACTACCACTTGCAGCAGCAGTCTACCTACTCGGGCAAGGTTTGGCGAAGCTGGTGTAGAGGTTGGTTGAGGTGAGCCTAAACCTAATCGGTCGGCTGATGGAGGAGGAGATGCTGGATAATGCTCTCAAGCGCATACCTCAAGACACCTATAGATCCGTAGCCCTATACCTAAAGGATACAAGGAACTCTGACCAACTGTGCGAGACTCTAGCAGCACATCTCAAGCTAAGGGAGAAAGAACTTCTGCTGAACCTTACACTTAATCTTCTGAGGCTGAGGCTAAGCAAGGCGAAAAGAGGCAAGGGTCTTCAAGAAGCAAATCTGCTGCCTGAAGAAAGATACATTCTCGAAGCCGAAGAGCAGGCTGAGCGGCGCCTAAGTAAGATCGTAAATGCGTTGAAAAACGGTCAACTTTCTTTGCTAACAAGCATAGAAGAGAGGCATATCAGGAAGCTTGTAACCCTACGCTTCCTAAGAGCCTTTGATGCTATAATCGGTGTAGACTTGAGGCGATACGGACCTTTCAAGCCCGAGGATGTAGCTACCATACCTTTGGAGAACGCCAAGCCACTTGTAGAACAAGGTGTTGCTGTGGAAATCTGGCTGGATGAGTAGCAGCCTAAACATCTGCCTTTTTATAGTGGAGTAAAGATAGTATCTGCGGTCGACTCTCGGTTGTCTCAGCAGGAGTTTGTGTTTAAAGTAAGGTTTAAGCCGAAGTTCTCTTGGGTTGACAAGGTGTATCTTGGAAACCTTCTGATCGAAGCGTTAGGTCTCTTAGCTAGGCAGAGCGGCGCCTTCGAATTCGACGTAGAAGCTTTAGAGAAGACTGAAAAGGAGTAGGGCTCACCAGACTGCTTGGAGGTTATTCTCCGCTCTTCGCTTCGGCTGTCTGATGCGCAGCACTCTCAGGCTCAGGCACACCCTCGGGAACCTCTATCTTCGGCTTAACCTCCTCAAGCCTTATCGTAAGCAAATACACCTTATTGTTGTGATGTATAATCCTCTTGCTAACCCTAGGGCTTCTGAAGGCTAGCTTCGCTATGAGATACTCTCTTATCCTCTTAAGCTGTGCGTAGGTCACCAGCTCTTGACCTACGAGGCTCTCAAAGTCGGGGTCACTTTCTATATCGGACAAGACCTATGATTCAAATGTTTGACCAACCTATTAACTCTTTCTACTATACCAAGTGAATAACTGCTCAATTATTCTTAAGTATTACATTTTTGGTATTAACTCTTTGGTAATAGAGTTGACCAAAGTGATTAGAAGGGCTCTTGAAGAGGAGGTTAGGAAGGCCGTGGAGGAAGAGATTAGAAGAATACTTGGAAGGATAGGAAGGATTCTAGAAGCCGCTAAGCTCGAAACAACCACCTCTTCCAGCGGTATGATGTAAATTGTTCTACCTTTAGGCTCCACCACCTTCTTCTGCTTCTCATAACTATCTCCAACTATATCGATGCCTTTTCGGCGAACTGTGGAAACTTCAGAAGGTTAAGCCAACATCGCTGACCACCTTAAGGAACTCTCTAACGAATTTTACGTCTCCTTCAACTATTACATCTACATCCCCCGTTCTATAGGCTCTTGCTGAGTAGATCTCAGCAGCGAAACCGCCCACTATAATTATTCTACCTACCCCTTCTCTTTATAAGTTCCTCATTCAACCAGCTTAACAGAATCAGGAAGCGCTCTGTTTCACTTCCTCCTTCAGCCTCTTTTGCAACTTTATCTAGAGATGAGATGATCTCTCTCAGATCCTTTCCACAATCAAAACATTCTTCTCCCATTTGACCCACCCGAGTAGCTCCATACCCTTCCAGCATGTATAAGCAAACTCAGCAAGCCTCTTAATATCCTCGAAACTTCTCTTACTCCCCCTAACCCTAGGCCTCTCGTCAAGAAGATGTAAGAGCACACGCCTACTGGCCATTACGAGCTGCATCAAACCTGCGTATTATAAAGCCTTCTTGCAGTCTTCAATATAATTAGAGATAGGCTTAAAGTGCACTATTTTGGTGTAATAAGAAGGGTTGGCTAGGGAGGAGGCAAAGAACTGGTATGAGGGAGCCCTCATCGACCTCGAGGAATCTAAATCAGCTCTCTTGAACAAAAGACTGAACTGGGCTCTCTTCGCAGCACACCAAGCCGTGGAGAAGGCGCTCAAAGCAGCCTACATTATTCTAAAGAGGAAGAGGGGCCCTAAGACCCACGACTTAACAAGGTTGGCATCTGTGTTCGACTTTCTTGCCGATTTCAGACCAATAGTATCGGAGCTCTCACCCTACTATACGGTCGCAAGGTACCCTAACGCTGCGTTTGAGAGACCTTGGGAGGCGATCAGCGAAGAGACCGCTAAGAGGCTCGTTGAAGCTGCTGAGGCGGTGGTTAGAAGGGTTGGTGTTGAGCTCGGCTTTAGAAGCCCTTGATCTACCTAGGCGTGTTAAGGCTGCGTTAGAACGCTTTGCAAATGAGTTGAAAGAGTTAGATCGTGGGTGTGAAGCCTACCTCTTTGGGAGCTACGCTAGAGGCGACTGGCTTGCTGAAAGCGACGTAGACATCATAGTCGTCTCATCCATATTCGAGGGTTTAGATTTCGGCAAAAGATACGTGAAGGTGAGAAGGCTTCTTCCGAACTGGTTGTCTACTGAGCTCCTACTATATACGCCAGCTGAGTTCCAGAGAGCAAAGAAGAGAAGCCTGATCATAAAGGATGCCATGAGGCACTGGGTTAAGCTGGCGTAGAGCTACAGCGTTTAGGTTTACCTTTACGTATTCTACGGTATTCTCATTTATCTGCCTATTCTTTTGGCTTCAGCCTTTAGGACGAGCTCGCTCCACGCCTTAGCTAAAGCATCTCTTTTTGGGAGATAGACTTTCGCATAGAAGTCTCGCTGCGAAAGTAACACGCTCCTATCGTAGCCTTTGACGATCTTTAAAGCCTCCTCCCACACGTGCTCAAACAGCTCTCCAAACTTCGATTCAATCTGCCTTGCAAAGTCAGCTTCGGTCTGGATTCTACCACCTATCCTAAAGTATAGCTTACCATCCTTAACCTCTTTAAGCGCAACCTCATCACCGAGCTTAAATAGGTCGATAGCCTCTTCACCAACTCTAGCCCTAGCAGCCCTAAACTCTTCGGTAAGTGGAGAAGAGCCTCGGAAGCCCCTTTTCGCAGCAGCGTAGAAGATCGCTCTATTCAAGCCCCAGCTCTTCGCACTCTCTTCAGGCAGACCGAGAACAAAGGCTCTGGCAGCCTGCAACACAGCCATCACTTGGAAGCGACCTATCACCAAGCTGGCTCAAAAGATTAAGCTTACCAGACCTATTTAGCATTTAAACGCGAAGCTATACTTCCCATTTTTAGAATAATGAGAAGGGATCTTTTAAGATGAAACAAAATACTGGATGGAGTAGTTACTGCACGGCAGTGCGTCTCTTTTTACTCTTTAGGCAAGATTTCTACTCTGCCTTTAACACCGGCCTTGAAGCGCTTCGCATCAGATTCGCTGCCGACTATGGCACCATAATGCATAGGTATAGCGACCTTTGGCTTCATGGTGTTAGCCAGCTCGATGGCTTCGTCGGCAGTCATAACATATGTGCCGCTAACAGGTAGAAGTGCTATGTCCACATTCAACCCCTTTATCTCCGGTATATCATCGGTGTCTCCAGCGTGGTAGATGCTGACCCCTTTAACCTTCACCACGTAGCCAACCCTACCATCCTCTTTCGGGTGAAAGACTTGACCAGGAGCCCTAAACTTGTTTATGTTATATGCTGGTACCGCTTGCACAGTTACCCCTCTTACTTCTCTGGTTTCACCAGGTTTGATTATCACGACTTCTTTGCAGCGGATACCTTTGAGCCCAGATTCAGCGATCTTCGGCGCTACGATCGTTGTATCGCTTGTGGCGATCTTCTTTATGTCCTCTGGGCTAAGATGGTCGAAGTGTTCATGTGTAACTAAGATAAGATCTGCTTTCTCTCCGCCTGTTATCTTGAAGGGGTCTATGTAGATTGTGCAATCGTCTTTGATTTTGAAACAGTCATGCCCGAGCCAAGATATCTTAACACCACCATACTCAAACATAGCGGGTCAACACTCATAGCATATACTCACTATTAAAGCTTAATGAGGAGTCACAACGATATTATTTCAACGCTGACCTTCTCGCCTAAAGTGATCTCAGCACAGGTCTTCCGGAGCGCTGGGAATGCGCCGGTCAGACTACCTGGATTCACGTAAATAACCCCCTCAACTTCCTCCTTCTTCGCTTGATGAGTATGACCGTACACAACTAGCTTCGTTTGATCAAAGCGCTTTTTAACCCTCTCCAGGAGACCTAAGGGGCTTCCGCCTTCGCTTGGATGGATCACACCGATTCTGAATCCCTCAGCCTCGATTACTTCTATCGGTTTGAGCTCAGCCCTAACGCTTGGTGGATCCATGTTGCCGTACACTCCTATAAAGCGGGTTAGTTCTTTAAGCTCTCTAACGAACTGTATTCCGGTGTAGTCTCCAGCATGTAGGATTAGGTCTGCTTTTGAGAGCCTATCTACGATCTTCTGGTGAAGGTCGTTTAGGCTTTGGATATGTGTGTCTGAGATAGCTATGATCCTCAACCATCACCACCTGTTAGCATCATTTTTAAAGTGGCTTCTATTAATTATGTTTGCTGTGAGGGTTCTTATAGCCTTCTTCTCATACACAGGCAACACAAGGTCTGCCGCCAAGCAACTAGCGTCCTTACTGTATAACAAGGAGGTCGAAGTTGATTTAGAGGAGATACAGCCTACTAAACGCTACCACTACCTCTACTGGCTCTTCCTATCTTTCATCCCGAATCTACGAACTCCCATAAAACAGCCTAGCGCTGATCCAAGCAAATACGATCTTATCTGCTTAGGTCTACCAAAATGGACCCTAGCCTGCCCACCCGTAAACCAATATCTTGAAAAGGTCAACTTAACGGGAAAAACGGTAGGTCTATTCGTGACCTACGGAGGGTTTGACGAAAGGCGCTACCTGAAACAGATGATCAAACGCCTTACTAAAAAAAGTGTGAAGGTTAAAGCTACGCTACTATTAAAGAGAAGTTGGGTTAAAGAAGGTAAGATAGGTGAGCCTCTACGCAGGTTTTGCAACGCGCTCCTAGATCTTCAAGCCGCTTTCTTCCACACCACGCTGTACTCGCAGAAGTCGTCTCCGTGACCCATACATTTGGTCTTGGTTATCTTCACCCCGCCTATTGCTTCGCTGATACCTTGGTGCACAGCGGTGTCAAGTACGTCACATACCAGCTCTGGGTACTTTGTTGCGAGCTCTAGGAATTGGCAGCTGTGCTCCCTGAAGACAACTCTGTCGCTGCCTAACTTTACGGCTTCAGGCTGCACACCTATTTGGGTCAGATAGTTGTCAACGTAGACTGACTTAAAGGTCTGAGGGGTCCATCTGGTTATGTTGAATTTAGATGCTAACTCCTCTATTATCTCCTTCCCTTTATTAACACCTGCTGTGTAAAGTAGCTTTTTAGCGCCTTCTGCGCCTAGGTTTTGCTTCAAAGTTTCCAGCAGCAGTTTGGCCAGTAGGATGTAATTTCTAGCTGGAAACTCGACTGAGATCTGCTTCTTAGCGAGTTTGTAGTAGATTCTTGGTCTGCCGATGTTTCCCTTTTCTTCGTATGTTTCTACCAGACCTAGCCTATGTAGGGCTTGCAGGTGGTATCTTACAGCAGTTGGTTGTATCCCTGTTTCCTTGACTATCGCCTTAATGTCCTTAGGCCCTTTTGCAAGCAGTTCAAGTATCTTCCATCTCGAGCTGCTGGCTAATACTTTTGATACTTCAGCACTAACCCCCATATTATCACACCTCAATATCATCGTAGCCTCCGTTTAAGCATTTCTTACCTTTAATATATAGAATATGAAAAGAAGCTGAATAGCTGACTACCTATTTCTTGCGATACGTGCGGATCAGAAGAGGTAGAGCGATCACCAGGTAGGTTATGTGCACGATCAGCCTAAGCCACTCTGCTTTAATCGTATAACCAAAGAGAACAGCAAAGATAGATCCTAAAGCTCCCTTATGGTGGATGAGACTGTCGCTTGAAATATTAAGCGCGTAAGCTGGCTCAGCAACCCAACCTAATTCTACACCGATAGATTCAGAGTACTCAAGCAGTTCGTGTGTACCATACCCTGCTAAGCCTGCTGCCAATAAAGTGAGTAGAATGCTTGTGTAGTAGAAGAATCTTCTTAGATTAAGTGTCATGCCTATCTTGTAAAACAAGTAGGCTAAGATTATCGCTGCACCTATTCCTAGCGCAGCGCCAGCCAACGTCTCTTGAGGAGTTGTTATCATGAATGGTGTGAGGAAGAGCACGGTCTCTAACCCTTCCCTAAAAACGACTATGAAGCTAAGTGTGATAAAGGCGATGGCCGCCCTTTTCTGAAGGAGGTAGGCTGAAACGCTGCTTCTGCCAGATACTACCATAACCTCTTCCCGCACTAGGCTTCTAAGCTTGCCTTCTATCTCCTCTTTGATCCTCCTACCTTTTAGAGCCATCCAGTAGATCATGGATGTAAGCACCGCGACGGCGACCAAAGCTGCTACTCCCTCGAATAGGACTTGGGCTTCTTTAGGCAAGATTCCATATGTGACCCAGATAGTGGCTCCTATGAGAAAGCTTAAGGCTATGGAGAGGTAAACCCCCATCCAAACATACTTCGTTAAACTTCTCCTCTCTATTCTGATGAGGTATGCTAGGATAACGGTTGTGATTAGAGCTGCTTCAAACCCTTCACGTAGAGCGATAAGCAGCTGACCTAACATTTTATCACTATTAGGTAATAGTACAGTTAGCTTTTAATAAGCGTTCTGCTGTTAAATAATCTAATTAACGGTGTAAAAAATTGGTAACTAGAACGGTTGATAGAATGAAGGCTGAAGAGATCTTACCTACTCTTCGAGCGCATGTAGCGGCTCAGCTGGTTTCTAGATTCGGTTTTTCTAAGAAGGATGCTGCGTCTTCGCTTGGTGTGACTCCGGCTGCTGTAACGCAGTATCTGAAGGGTAGGCGGGGCAGTAGGCTACGAGGCATACTTGAAGGCGATGTGTTGTTGGTGGTTGAGGAGCTCACCCGCAAGATCGCAGGGGGTCTGGAGCGTAGTGCTGTTGAATTGAATCTTTTGGACGTTGCTAAGCAGATAATCTCGCTCTCAAGGGGGTTGAATGTGCGACCTAAGGTTGAGGAGGGGTTCGATGAATTGGCGCTTCAACTTAATGCTAGGAGGATGCTTGAGCTTAAGACCGCCCAACGCTGCCTAAAGGCTTCAGACACACTCAGAGACGAGCTGCTCGAGCTCCTCCTTAGACAGATCGCTTCAGATAGCCTCAGACACGCCGATATAGTCTCACATATACTTGCTAGGTTAGATCGATTGAACGAACCCATCTTTACTACAACAGATTCTGCCACCCTAAAGAATGTGCTACGGATCGAGGATGAGACGGTTGATCAGAGACTAGATCATCTAAAGGAGTGCAGCCCAGTAGTGAAAGCGCTTCTCAACTCCATCGACTTGGATGAAGATAAGCACACAAAGATCCTTAAGATCGCGTTAGGTGAGCAGCCACCAAAAGAGCAAACCTAAAAGGCTTCAAAACACCTAGGGAACTCTAAGCTTGCAGAGCAAGAGTAAGCCGAGCTTAGGAGATCTGTGCCGACTTTACAGTGTGCAGACGATGTATCGTGATGTTTTTGGTAAGGTTAGGCGACCACCCAATGCTTCGCTTGTAAAGGTCCTTAGGTCGCTTGGAGCAGAATTAGAGGGTCTATCCGATGTAACCCAAGCCTATCGAGCGCGGCTTGCTCAACTTAAGTCTAGAATCGTAGAGCCTGTGCTGGTTCTGTTTGATGGAAGCAGATCCCTACCAATAAAACTAGAGGAACATTCAGATAACAAGATTGTATGTAGGCTAAGATTAGAGGGAGAAGAGAAAGTCAGAGAATGGGTCATCAATGCTAGCACTCAGCCTGTCAAGGATTTTACCCTAAGAGCACCTTTCGATATACCCTTTGGATACCATAGGCTTGATGTGAGGGTTGGTGATTCGACATATCGCTCTCTCGTTATCGCGGCACCCTCTAAGGCCTATCAACAAAAGAGTAGGGTTTGGGGTCTGTTCATACCACTTTACGCTCTCCATTCAAGGAGAAGCTGGGGCGCGGGAACGTATACTGATATTCTTAACCTCATTAAGTGGGCGTCTAGAGTTGGCGCTTCATTTGTCGGGACTACTCCGCTACTTCCTTTTAATCCCTCTGCCCCCTTCGATCCAAGCCCATATTCGCCCTCCAGCAGACTCTTCTGGAGTGACTTCTACGTAGATCTAAACACACCCTCTACTCTAAAGCTGTTGGATGAAGGATTAAGGAAGAAGTTGAGGGAGGTAGTTTTAGCGAAAAGAGTTGGGTACGAAGATATAATTCAAATCAAAACTCATATTGCAGCTAAACTCGCTCAAAAAGCTCTAAAGAACAGAAACAGCAAAATAGTAAGATACATCAAAGAACACCCAGAGCTGGAGGAATTTGCTAGATTCAGAGCGGCAAGGGAATCAGAACAGATAAAGGGGTTTGAAAAGAGTGTTAGCCAGCACCTTTACCTACAAGCGCTAGCCCACCTACAGTTTGAACAAGTTTCACATTACGCCAAAAGGGTGGGGGTTGGTTTATATCTAGATTTACCTCTTGGTTGCAGCCCTGAGGGTTATGATGCTTGGCGTTACAGCGACCTATTCGTCAAAGATGTCTCAGTTGGTGCTCCACCAGACTTCTTCTTCCCCAGGGGGCAGAACTGGGGCATAAACCCTTTACATCCAGAAAAGATTAGAGAAGCTGGCTACAGCTACTTCATAGAATGCGTCAGACACCATATGCGGCACGCGGGCTACCTTAGACTGGATCACATAATGGCCCTACACAGACTCTATTGGATACCAAAAGGCGCTGGAAGCGATGAAGGAGTTTATGTGAAGTATAGGGCTGAGGAGTTCTACGCCATAATATGCCTAGAGTCACATAGGCATAGATGTGTGGTGGTAGGCGAAAACCTCGGTACAGTGCCAAGCTATGTGAACAGGTCTCTCCGAAGGCACGGGCTACTAGGATGCTTCATCCTCCAACTAAAACACCCCCAAACCATAGAGCAGATCACACCTAACACTCTAGCTGCGTTGAACACACACGATATGCCGACATTCAAGGCCTATCTAAACGGGTTAGACATAACACTAAGACACAAAATGGGGTTGATAAGTGATCAGCAAGCAGCAAAGGAACGCGAGCAACGTAAGCAGCAGATAAAGGAGCTGAAGCAGTACTTAAAAGATCGCGGCTTACTCAAAGAAGAGCATTCTTTAGAGGATCTCCTAGCGGCAAGTCTAAAGATGCTTGCTTCCAGCAGCGCCAAACTGCTCTTAATCAGCTTAGAGGATCTATGGCTCGAAGAAGCGGTGCACAACATTCCTGGAACAGGTGCAGAGGCTGGGAACTGGAGGCATAGATCAGAGCTCAGCTTAGAAACGATTGCGAAAGATACTAGAGTTAGGGCGCTCCTCGAGATGGTAGCTGAAGCCAGAAGATCCGCATCTTAGTAACCTTAATCAGCCAGGATATGCCCTATTTTGATTAGGTTGAATAGACTAGCGAGGGAGAAGAGTCCTTATCTAAGGCAGCACGCTTCTAACCCGGTAGATTGGTACCCTTGGTGTGACGAAGCGATAGCTAAGGCTAAGGCTGAGGATAAGCCAATACTTCTCAGCATAGGTTACTCAACCTGCCACTGGTGCCACGTTATGAACCGTGAAAGCTTTATGGATGAAGAGACAGCAGCTATCATAAACAGATACTTCATACCTATAAAAGTTGACCGAGAGGAGAGGCCTGATATTGATCAACTCTATATGAAAGCTGTGCTCGCTATGAGTGGTGTTGGAGGATGGCCTCTAACCGTCTTCTTAACACCAACCTTAAGACCCTTCTACGGAGGCACATACTTCCCCCCTGAAGATAAGTTCGGTCTACCAAGCTTTAAGCGGCTACTCATAACTATAGCGGAGTATTGGAAGAAGGATAGGGCTAGAATAGAGGAGGCTTCATCTGAGATAATAACCTACCTTAGAGAGCGCACTAAGCCTGTAGAGCAAGAGCCGGACCAACAGATTATGCAGGAAGCCATGCTTAAGCTCAGCGGTGCCTTCGACCCTCTCTACGGAGGATTCGGCGAAGCCCCCAAATTCCCAAACGCACCCATCCTCTCATTCATCACAAGATACTATCTAAAGAACAAGAGCAAAGTCGCCCTTAACATACTCACAAAGACACTAACCTCTATGGCGAAAGGCGGCATCTTTGACCAGATAGGCGGAGGCTTCCACAGATATTCAACAGACCGATTTTGGCTTGTACCACATTTTGAAAAGATGCTCTATGATAACGCTCTGCTCACCTCGATCTATGTAGATGCTTGGCGGATCACTAGAGACCCGTTTTATAGGCGTGTTGCGGAGCAGACCATAAATTGGATTCTAACCGAAATGGCTTCACCACTCGGAGGCTTCTACTCAGCACAAGATGCTGAAACTGAGGGCAAAGAAGGGTACTATTATACTTGGACCAAGGAGGAAATAGATAGTTTGGTTGGCTCAAAGGCCTTCAATCTATTTTACGGTATAACAGAAGAAGGTAACTTTGAAGGAAGAAATATACTATATGTAGCCAAGGAGGTCGAGCAAGTCGCTTACGAACTGGGTTTAGATAAGCAGCAAGTCGAAAAAGAACTTTCCGAGGCTCGACAGACGCTTCTAAAGGAGCGTGAGAAGCGTGCTAAACCGGATGTGGATACGAAGATCTTGACATCGTGGAACGCTCTTATGATCTCAGCCCTTTCAGCAGCCTACCAAGCCTTTGACGAGGAGAAGTATCTTGAAGCGGCTGAGCGTTGCGCATCCTTTATCAAGCGGGAGATGATGAAGAGCGGACAACTATACCATAGTTGGTGCGATGGCGAAGCTAGCGTCAAAGGGTTGCTCGAAGACTACGCCTACTTAATCAACGCCTTGATCGATCTATATGAATCAGACTTTGATGTAGAGTGGTTGGAGTGGAGCTGTAGGTTAGCGGAGAAAGCTATCGAACTCTTCGAAGATGAGAAAGAGGGGGGCTTCTATAATTCACAAGAAGAGAACATCGTTTTAAGACTTAAAGAGGCCCAAGATGGTGCTACGCCTTCACCCTATGGATTAATGGTTTACGCATTACTCCGACTATCAGCGCTAACACAAAACGGGAAATTCGCTTTAACGGCTGAGAGGGCGCTCAAAGCAGTTTGGGGAAGCGTAGCCGAGGTGCCTGAAGAACACACAACACTAATCTCAGCACTAGATTACAGAAATACGCAGCCTGTTGAAGTGGTTATTATAGGCGAACCGAAGAGAGCCAAACACTTATTAGAAGAAGTCTACCGAACACCACTACTTAAACGGGTCTTGGCTCAGAGTGCAGACGGATCTGAACACTCAACTCTTATCCCTCTAGTGAAAGGGAAAACACTTGCAGCCGGCTCGCCTACAGCCTATGTTTGTGCGAAGCAAAGCTGCTACCCACCAGCCACGAGCAGAGAGGAGCTAAGGAGGCTTCTCTCGACACTATAAAAATAAGGAGAAGGGGTTAGAGGATGTCCTCCATCGTCTCTTCGTGATCAACTTCTTCCTGCATTATGTGCCTTATGATGTGGAAAGTGATAGGATCTCTCCACTCCTTCATCAGCTTCTTAAGTAGATTGTTATAGACCTCTATTGCCCCCCTCTCAGCATCGATCACAGCCTTGATGATGCCATCAAGGTCTCTGGGGTCCTTAGGTAGCTTGACTTCAGGGTAATTAGCCACTTTGGTTAGCTGAGCGAAGTCTCTGGTTGGTTCTGAGCCGAGTTCAATTATTCTCTCAGCCAGCTCTCCTGCGTGCTCAAGTTCGTCTTTAGCGAGTTCCTTCAGCGCATCTATGACCATAGGCGAGGTTCTGCTTTCAGCTATCTCTGCAGCTAGTGTGTAGTAGTAGAATGCTATCCATTCGTCTGCGTGAGCCTTCTGCAACTCGCGGATAAGCTGGTCAACATCGCCTTCAACGACTTCTCTTCCCTTCTTACCCAATTTGTATCACACCTTACTTACTGCAAAAGATGCTATAAAGGATTTCTATTTCTATTTGCAGGGAGAGTTCGATTAGTACGTGCTGGTTTACTCGTCGAGCCGATTCATCGCTTCTCTTTGACAGCACTCGTTAGAAAGGAAGCCGAGAGAACAAGTATTGCAAGCATAATCCACCCGTTCAAGAAACTTCCTGTGGTGTTTCTTACGACGCCGAAGATGAAGGGGAGTAGGAGAGAGCCTAGGGATGCAAAGGTATTCTGGTACCCCGTAACCCTTCCGGATCTATCAATACCGAAGATGTCAGGAAGAATGGCAAAGATAGGCGCTCGAAGTGTGTGAATGAACATCCCCAAAAAGACAACGATAACCCAAACGAGCAGCGGATCTGTTGTAAAGGCTAAAGACGCACAACCAACAGCTAAACCAACAAAAGAGAGCACCAGTATCTTGATGTGCCCTAACTTATCTGCTAGAAAGCCTCCTAACGGGTTTCCAAGGAGTGAGATTGTACCTAAAACCGATACTGTCGATGCTGCTATGATGAATTCAAAACCTCTCGCTTCAAATAGAAAAGTAGGCAGCCAACCCACCAACGCGTATTGAAAGCCAAGACGCATAAACTGTCCATAACCCAGTATCCAGAACTCTCTGCTACTAAATAAGTTCTGCTCAGCCTTCGGTAAGCTTCGTGAATTCTCTTTTATCGCTACGTTTCTTAACCGAAACCATACGAAGAGCGAGGTTATGAAGCTAGGAACTGATGATAAGTAGACGCTATAGCGCCAATCATACACGGTAGCTACAATAGAGAATACCGGCGGGCTGAGTATTGTAGCGATACTGGAACCCAGCGAACTTAAGCCGACCGCAGTACCCCTACTCTCAGCAAAACGGGATACGATTATCCTTATCGTCGGGACGAAGATGCCAGCAGAAGCAAAGCCGTTTACGATGCGCCAAGCAGATGCCTCATAAAAGCTTGTGGACGTGCCGAAGAGAAAGGATGTAACCCCAGTGCTGAAAAGTGAAAGAGCCAACGCTTTGCTACCAAACCTATCTGCAAGATATCCCCACGGTATCTGACCGATAGAGTACCCGAGAGAGTAGGCGGCGATCAAAAACCCAGCTTCACTGTAATCCAGAGTCAAGGAATTCTTTACGAGAACAAGAAGTGGTGAAAGCACGGTATTAGCAAAGGTTAAGCTGAACTGGGCGAAGATTAGCTGCGCAATTATACGCTTCTTATCACTTTTTGACACCTTATCAGACACCTTCTGTACCGAGGCAGCTAGCTTTAGCCCCTTTATGCCAAGACCTACTTTCGATGACAACTACTATTGTTATATTAACCTTTTGCAAGGTAGGAGGGGGTAAAACTGATATGTATGTTATGTGCTAAAATCTTTGATGGACGTTGGCTTATAGATATGTTGAGGTAGTTGGAGCCTCCGAAAAAGGATTAGACGATGCGATAAGAAGGGCGGTGGAAGAAGCCTTTAAGGAAAGTAACCAGATTTCTTGGTTCTCGGTTTCAGAGATAAGAGGCAGCATAAGAGAGGGTAAGGTGAAGGAGTTTCAAGTCACGGTTAAGGTTGGGTATAAAGTGAGTTAACACCCCTCCTATATCTCCAATGCATCTCCTCTACTCTCCTCCGATTCACACCCTTACCGTGGGGTACAAACCCTCCTCCGAACCTTTTAGGTATGTGGAGGAGTTCGTGTATGATAACCTTCTCCTTCTCTGGCTGAGTTAACCTATCGTACCTCTCAGATATGACCTCTATAAGATACATGGGTTTAATATTAAAGCCAGCCTCCCAAACCCTACCTAAAGCGTGTACTCTCGCAGCCACCCGCCTAGATCTCGAACCCCGGCTCCTCACAAACCCTAGCCTCGAGCGGTCAATATGGTTCAAACCCAGCACATCGATTATCGACTCAGCGAGAAGCCTAACATCCTCGGCATAAGAGTACTTCAAGACAGCCATACATTAAGAGGGACTTATCTTAAAGTTTTGTCTAAGGAATAGAAGACATAAACGTATATTTTGCGCAAAGTATGGAATAGTATCCTGGATTCCTTATGCTGAGTAAAAGATTCAAGCAAATGATGTAGTAAAAATATTATAAGGTTGGATGTATCATATTTATCTTGGATGGCGAAGGTACTGATCTTCCCCTATAACAGCCTCATCCTATACGATCTCGTAAAGAGAGGGGGGCATGAACCTCTTTCAGTGATGAGAGAGGTTGCTAAGAGGTTAAGCGATGGTTTAAACTCGCCTCCATACAATGTCACATACGATGATGTGAAAGCTGGTTTGGAGTATTGTGCTGTGGATGTTCCAGCAGGTGTAAGGGGGAGACTTGCCTATTTGGCGCCTCTAATAGAGGAAGCTCAGGCTGCTATCTTCATTAGAGACCCTGAATATGCTTTTGGAAGTTCAGGCTGTGCACGCGCAAACGAAATGGTGTGGCACCTTGTTGTCAAGAAGGGTATACCAGTATTATCAGTGAAGTATCCTAAGAACTACGATGAGGCGAGAGAATTCGTTTCAAAGATCAACTCTTTCTTGAAGAGCCTAGGGTGAACCTTTGGTGACCATCCCACTACTCTACAGGAAAGAAAAGGTAAGGATAGCTCAGATTTCCTGTGGAACTGAGTGGAGCGGAATACAGCCAGAGCTCGATAAGGTTGCGGAGCTTGTGGGTGCTGAAATCTTCTTTCCGGAAGCGTCGCTAGAGGAGATTGAGCTCGGGGTTGAGAAGCTGGGCTTCTCACCGGTCAGCCACAGCCTTAGGGTTATGCTGGGTCAAGCGATAGCTCTAGAGAACTACCGTGATGTCGATGGTATACTTCTGCTTACTTGCTTCAGGTGCGCTGAGGGTAGTCTAACTAGGACGGTGCTACGTAGATATCTGCAGGGCAGATTTAACCTTCCAATAATTACATACAGTTATACAGAGCGGACCAAGGCAGAAAACCTTCTCCTTAGGTTAGAAGCGCTTGCAAACCTTATCAGAAAGAGACCTTTACTGGAGGTAAAGAGGCAAGAGGGTGTAAGCCTCGGTTTGGATTCAGGCTCATCCTGGACCAAAGCGGTTCTGATGGAGGAGGGTGAGGTAGTTGGCTTCAGTGCCCTGCCGACCACTGATATACTTGATACAGCGTTGAAGGTTGTGGAGAAGGCGGTTAATGGTGCGAAGACGCGCTTCTCAGTAGGCAGCGATCCGGTTGGTGTAACAGGTTACGGGCGGCATCTTCTAGGCCCGAAGTTTAATGCGAAAGTCGCTATGGAGGAAATAACCGTTTGCGCGAAAGGAGCTACATTCCTAACAGATCAGCATACCGGCGATGCAACGATCATAGATATTGGTGGTAACGATAATAAGGCGATCAGCACACACGATGGCATCCCTTACAATTTTACGGTAGGTGGGGTATGTGCAGGCGCATCCGGAAGGTTCTTGGAGGTCGCAGCCGCTAGGCTTGGTGTAAGTGTGAACGAGCTTGGTGAGCTTGCTCTCAGAGGTAACCCGAGCAACATACGGATGAATGCTTACTGTATAGTCTTCGGCATACAGGATATAGTAGCCGCTTTGGCAGCGGGCGCAAAGAAGGAGGATGTTGCGGCAGCAGCCTGCTTCAGCGTAGCGGAGCAGTTCTTTGAGCAGCAGCTTCAAGAGATCGAAGTGAGGTCTCCTATCATAGAGATAGGCGGCACCTCTTTGAATAGGGGTCTAGTGAGGGCTATAGAGAAGATCACCCATTCTCAAGTAAAGGTGCCTCCTCACTCGCAGTTCGCTGGCGCGGTGGGTGCAGCTGTCCTTGCCTCTAACGCTTAGTGGTGTGTGATGTCTACAGAAAAGAAGACGGTTCGGGTCGTTCTTTCGCCTAATTCGGAGAGCACGCCATCTAGTCTCTGGTATAGAGTTTTTGCTGAGCTTGGTGATAAAGTAAGGGTGAAGGAGAAGGCATATGGCTTGCTCATCAAAGGTCCCAGAGAGTTTGTTGACGAGATCGTCGAAAAATTGAAGGAAACCGAGTCTGGGAGGGTATTCGTCTGCGAATCGTCGCAGCCTATAAAGTCTCACAGCGTATTTGGCGGCTTTCTCCAGCTTAGTGGTGAGTTGACCCTCCTACCTTTTATATCAGTAGCCCTTGAGGGAGGGCCGAGAGAAGGCGCACCAAACGTTTCTGCTAAGCTCGTCAGATGCAAATATATTGAGGAGAAGAATATCGTTGCTCTGCTCATAGATTACGGCGATGGTAAGGTCAAGGTTAGATGCCCAGATATGATGTTCCGCGGCTCACACCTTTGCGGAACGATGCGGAGATGCCCCTACGGTGAAATACTCTACCCATAAATTTGTTAGTACATTGACCCCAACTTTATAGTATAGCCTTATTAAGATGTGTAGTTGGTGGTCTATACGGTAAGCGGTAGAGCGCTAGATGTCTACTAAAGATTCGGGTAGGGAAGCTGAGGGTGTGGAGCAACCTAGTAAACCAGAGACTATGATATCTGAGAAGACCCTCCTCTCAACTGGCATAAGGGTCGGCACGATGGTTAAGACGAAGGCTATGGCGCATTTCGTAAGCAGAACGACACCAGACGGGCTTCACTACATCGACCTCAGTAAGACTTTGGCGAGAATAGAGATCGCAGCACGGTTTATCTCCAGAGCCGATATAAGTAAGGTGGTCGTATACTCATCCAGAGAGTACGGCAAGACACCTGTTGAAAAGTTCTGTGAGTTGACGGGCGCTATTCCGATCACAGGGCGGTTTATGCCCGGAACCTTCACAAACCCGCTCTACCCCAACCACATCGATGCAGAGATCGTCGTAGTGACCGATCCGGCAATCGATACCCAAGCGGTTGACGAAGCATCCAAGATGGGCATACCAGTTGTAGCGATTTGTGACACAGATAACGTCACCTCAAAGGTCGATCTCGTCATACCAGCAAATAACCGGGGGAGAAAAGCTCTAGCAGCCGTCTTCTGGCTCCTAGCAAGAGCAGTACTCATACGCACAGGCAGACTGACTGCAGACCAGCCCATGAAGTACACCATCGAAGATTTCGAAACTAAGCTGGTCGAGGAGGCTGTTGCAGAAAAGCCTTAACCCTAACGTTTTAAAGCGAGCACATACCACTCTACTGCTGATACGCTTGGAGGTTAGAAGACCTGCGGTTGCTGGACAGTTCTATGAGGCAGACCCGGCTAGGCTCAAAAAGAGCATAGAGGATTGCTTCCTACACCCCCTCGGCCCACAGAAGATACCACCAGCACCCAAGTCTGATGAGGAGGTTGCTGGACTCGTCTCTCCACACGCTGGCTACATCTACTCCGGTCCAGTCGCAGCCCACGGTTACTACTACGCCTCATCCCTCCCCACCCCTGAATTAGTAGTCATCCTAGGTCCAAATCATTGGGGGTTAGGAAGCGGGGTTGCTACGGTCGCTGGTGGTGTTTGGCGTACACCCCTAGGCGATCTTGAGGTTAGCGTCGAGGACGCTAAGGCTCTGGTTAAGATTTCTGGGATAGTCGACTTCAGCGAAGAGGCGCATAGAAGAGAGCACTCTATTGAGGTCCAGCTACCCTTCCTCCAGTACATCTACGACTCAAAATTCAAGATCCTACCTGTCTCAATGCTCTTCCAAGACAAGGAGACAGCCGTAGAAGTGGGGCATGCTATCGCTAAGATCGTAAAAGGGCGGCGATGCCTAATCATCGCGTCATCAGACCTAACTCACTACGAGAGCCAAAGAGAAGCCGCTCGTAAAGATGCAGAGTTCATAAACGCAGCCCTCTCTCTAGATGTTCTCAAGCTCTACGGTGTTATTCAGCGTTTAGATGTTTCAGCATGCGGTTACGGACCTATCGCCGCCCTTATGACTGCAGTCAACGATCTCTCACTAAAGAGGGCTGAGCTTCTTAAGTATGCCACGAGCGGAGATGTTAGCGGAGACAAGAGCTCGGTAGTAGGGTATGCTTCTATAAGATTCTGTAAAGGATAGGCTTTGAAAGCATACGCGTACGCACCGGGTAAGATAATCATCTGCGGAGAACACTTTGTGGTCTATGGCGCCACAGCCCTAGCTGCCGCCATAAATAAGGGCACCACAGCAAAAGCCGAGCCCGCCTCAGCAACAACCATATACTCAAAAGACTTCGGGATACAAGCAGATCTATCCACTAGCAACATACCCGAAAGGTTAAAGCCGCTTGCTGTAGCCATTATGGCGGTTAAAGAGCATCTAGGCGAAAATAGAGGCATTAAACTTACAGTTCAGAGCGATCTCCCTCCCAGATCAGGGTTAGGGTCATCGAGCTCCTCTGCAGTCGCTGCGGTCGCCGCTACAGCACTAGCCCTAGGCCATAAACTGCCGTTAGAGGATATCATAAGGTTGGCTATGTCCGCTGAGCGCATCGTACATAAAAACCCTTCAGGTATCGATGTTCAGGTCTCTGCAAGAGGCGGCATACTTTTATTCACAAGAGGTTCTCAGCCAGAACCTATACAGCTGAAGAATAAAGTGAGTTTTGTAGTAGCTTCCACCGGTGTGGAGAGAGAAACAGGCGAGCTAGTAGAGCGTGTTAGGCTGTGGAGAGAACAAAACCCCTCCCTTTTCAACTCTTTGGTTGACTCAGCAACCATCCTATCAAGATGCTGTGCAGAATCGTTGATCTCAGGTGACATAAAGAGGGCTGGTGCGATCCTCAACTTCTTCCACACTACGTTGAGCTGGCTGGGAATCTCGATAAAGAAGATCGAGCAAATAGTCGAAGCAGCCCTATCATCCCCCTCGGCGCTAGGCGCGAAGCTGACGGGAGCAGGAGGAGGCGGTAGTGTGATCATACTATGCTCAGAAGAGGGTGTAGAAGATGTTGTCAGATCGGTCTCCAAAGTAGCCTCAGAAACCTTCGTAACACCTCTACCTAACAACGGGGTGAAGACTTGGATCGAGAAGAGTTAGCGCTGGTCAAGATAGGCGGCTCAGTAATCACAGATAAGAGCAGACCCTTCTTCCTCAACCACAACCACCTAGATAGACTTACCTCCGCATTAGCATCCTATGGGGGTAAGCTGGTGATAGTGCACGGAGGCGGCTCCTATGCACACCCCATAGCGAAAAAATACGGCTTAACACCTGAACCCGTTAAAATCGACCCTAAAGGCGTTACTCTCACACGCCTAGCTGTCTTAACCCTGCATAACGAGATCGTGCTAAGTTTACTCAAAGCAGGTGTCTCTGCATACAGCATTCAGCCGCTCTGCCTTCTCCAAGGAAGCACAGCTGAGATTCTTAACGCTGTCCTCTCCAGCGACTTAACACCAGTCACATATGGCGATGTAATCTCAACCGAAGAAGGCTCTTATGTCATATCAGGAGATACGCTTATGCGCATTATAGCAAGCAGCCTTAGGCCTCACAGAGTAGTGTTCATAGTCGATGTTGACGGGCTCTACGATACAAACCCGAAGAGCGGTAGACTACTTAAAGAAGTCTCTCCAAACTGGTTACCTCAGCATACTGGTGAAGCTGGCCTCGACGTCACCGGCGGGATTGTGGGAAAGGTTAAAGAAGCCCAGAAGATCGCTTCGATGGGCTTAGACGTATACTTTGTAAATGGGCTTTACCCTGAAAGAGTTTTAAAGGCATTACGCGGAGAGGAGACCATAGCCACACGTGTGTCTAGAAGGGTAGAATCTTGAGGGAAGACGAGAAAGAGATCATAGCGAAGAGGAAGCTGGACGGACTAAAAATCCCTCTAGAGCGAGATGTTCAAGCCCGCGCAGCAACAACACTCCTTGAGTGTGTGCATCTGATCCATAACGCATTGCCTGAAATAGACTTCAACGAGATAGACACATCAACGACCTTTCTGAACCATAGATTCGGAGCACCCATACTAATAGATGCGATGACAGGCGGTACACCTGAAGCGGCGAAGGTTAACGCGAATCTAGCGGCTGCTGCAGAGCGGCTGAACCTAGGTATGGTGCTCGGAAGCCAAAGAGCAGCACTACTTGGTGAAGACCTAGCAGAAACCTACAGGGTGGCTAGGAATGAAGGGCCCAGCATCTTTCTGGCAGCCAACATAGGCGGAGCGCAGCTCGCAAGAGGTCTAAGTTTAGACGATATTAAGAAGCTGATCGATATTGTGAAGGCGGACGCACTTGTAGTCCATCTTAACCCGTTGCAGGAGCTCATACAACCAGAAGGTGAACCAACCTATAAAGGGGTTCTAGCTAAGATACGCGAACTGACTAAACAGCTGAGCCTACCAGTTATAGTTAAGGAAGTAGGTTGCGGGCTGTCCAAAGAAGTAGCCTTAAAGCTAGAGCTGGCTAATGTAGCAGCATTGAATGTAGCCGGTGCTGGTGGAACAAGCTGGGCTGGTATAGAACACCACCGTGCACGAGAAGCTGAAGCTGATCAGAAGGCTGAGCTAGGCGAGATCTTCTGGGACTGGGGGATACCGACAGCTGCTGCTCTTATCGAAGTTGTTAAAGCTGTTAAGATCCCTGTAGTAGCCTCAGGAGGCATCAGAACTGGTTTAGATGCCGCCAAATGTGTCGCTCTGGGTGCAGCGCTGAGCGGGATGGCCTACCCTCTCCTTAAAGCGGCTGTCGTTTCTAAAGAAGAATTGGAAAATACGCTTAAAAAGATAATCCTCCAATTTAAGGCGACCATGTTTCTAGTAGGTGCCAGAAGTGTCAGCGAGCTTAGAAACGTCCGAAAGGTTATCACACAGCCTCTAAAAGACTGGTTAACAGAGCGATAAAGGTTATCAATAACAAGCGCATATCTCCGGTGATCTGAATTGGAGTGGGGTATGAGGAATAGGTTAGCTCAACTGATCCAGAAGGATGGGCGTGCACTCTTCCTACCAATAGACCACGGCTACTTTCAAGGACCTACTACAAGACTCGAAGAGCCTGGTAAGACTGTGGCGCCACTAATGCCTTACGCCGACGCAATTATGCTTACACGTGGTGTACTTCGCTCCTGCATAGATCCAACGAACACCAAACCCATAATACTAAGAGTCTCAGGCGCAGTTAGCGTTATAGGCGAAGACCTCTCCAATGAGAGCATCATAACATCCGTGAAAGAGGCGATAAGACTAAACGCCTCAGCAGTCTCTCTATCCATCTTCGTAGGCCACAAATATGAACACCAATCACTAAAGAATCTAGCCACACTCGTCGATGAATGCGAAGATTACGGTATACCAGTTATGGCTGTTACAGCCGTAGGTAAGGAGCTTGAGAAGCGTGAAGCGAGATATCTCGCATTAAGCGCTAGGATTGCTGCTGAACTAGGTGCGAGAATAGTGAAAACATACTACTGCAAGGAAGGCTTTGAGAAGGTCGTTAGAGGCTGTCCAGTACCGGTAGTTATAGCAGGGGGCCCGAAGGTGGATTCAGAGCTCGAGGTCTTCGAGTGGATCTATGACGCCCTTCAGAAGGGAGCGATCGGTGTAAATCTTGGTAGAAACATCTGGCAGCACGACTACCCAGTTGCGATGATAAGGGCTATCAGAGCGATAATCCACGAAAACTATACGCCAAAGGAAGCGCTCGAGCTGTTTGAGAGAGTTAAGCGAGGCGGCTAAAAGGGTCTTTCGTGGTTGCGTGTAGCGGTCTACTACAGCAATCAAGATATCCGTATTGAGGAAGTCGAAGTGCCAAAGATAGGTGCAGGAGAGCTCCTCATCAGAACAGAGGCTTGTGGAATCTGCGGCACAGATGTCTTAGAATGGTACCGCAAGAAGAGAGCACCCGTTGTACTTGGTCACGAAGCTACAGGCGTTGTTGTGGAAGTAGGTGAAGGTGTAACCGCCTATAAGCCTGGAGACAGGGTCTTCGTCTCACACCACGTCCCTTGCGGGGTATGCAGATACTGCTTATCCGGTAAGGAGACCGCGTGTGAAACACTACACACAACCAACTACTACCCAGGCGGCTTCTCACAATACATCAGGGTGCCGAAGATAAACGTGGAAAAGGGAACATATCTGCTTCCAGACTCGGTTTCTTTTGATGAAGGCGTCTTCATAGAGCCTTTAGGATGTGTTATACGTGGGCAGAGAGTAGCGGGGTTAAAGAAGGATGACACCTTTCTCATCCTTGGTAGTGGTGTAGCAGGTCTTCTACACCTACAGCTAGCCCGCCTTAAAGGCGTCTCCAAGATCATCGCCACAGACATCAGTGAAAAAAAGTTAGAACACGCTAAACGCTTTGGTGCAGATTTAACTATAAACGCTCGCAAAGAAGACGTTGAGCAGGCTCTCCTCCGCTTTAACGGTAGGAAGGCTGATAAGGTTGTGCTCTGCACAGGTGCTTCATCAGCTTATGAAGATGCTATAAGGTGTGTGGATAGAGGAGGCACCGTTCTATTTTTTGCGGTGCCTGACCCATCTTACAGACCATACATCCCTTTGACAGAGTATTGGAGAAATGAGGTAACTTTAACTACTTCGTATGGTGCTGCGCCTAGAGATCTTGAGGAGGCTCTTAAGATTGTTTCCAGCAGAGCCTTAGAGTTAGGTTGTTTGATCTCTCACCGTCTACCTCTCGCTGAGACTGCCTTGGGGTTTAGACTCGTCGTCGAGGGTGAGTCGCTTAAGGTTGTGATAAATCCAAACAGGTAGGTGTATCGTCTGCGCTACCTTTAATAGTGCTCTTTAGGCAGTAAGTGGGCGGTTGGTTAAGATAGTAGCTGATGTTATGAGGAGGAATGTTGAGTGGATAAACCCGACTGAAAACCTTAGGGTAGCTTCTACTATTCTTGGTGAAAAGCGTATCGGAAGTTTGGTGGTGATGGGTAGCGTCGGTCCAATCGGTCTTCTTACAGAGACTGACATAATATGGAAGGTCATCGCATTGAATCGAGACCTCTCCACAACTCTAGCGCTGGAGGTTATGTCCATCTCCTTTGGCCGCATAGGTGCGGATGCTTCTCTGAAGGAGGCTGCGAAGACGATGCTTGAGAAGAAGAAGCGGCTGCTGGTCTTCGAGGGTGATAGGCTGATAGGGATTGTTACCGCAACCGATCTTGTCAAAGGTATCGCTGAAGCTGATTTGGCTGTTGGCGTTGAGGGGGTTATGTCTAAGAAGATCTTCTGTTTGGATGAGAATGCGACGGCTCTAGAGGCTGCTCAGATGATGGCTGATAAGAGGATAGGTAGCGTCATCGTCACAAGGGATGATGAGCCCTACGGCATCTTTGCTGAGCGTGACATTATCACGAAAGTGGCTGCGCGGAACTTACCCTTCACAACCCAGCTAAAGTTTCTACTTTCAACACCTCTGATCACAGCGCCAGTCAACACTACCATAAGTGAGGCAGCTAAGATTATGGTGGAGAAGGGCATTAAGCGGCTTCCACTTCTCCAAGGAGAGGATTTTGTGGGTATAGTTACGGCTCGAGACCTAGTAGAAGCTTACGCGAAAACCCAGTAGAGGCTCAGATGTGTTGGCAGATGAAAAGCTTATCCTCTAATGCAGTGTTAAAGGTTTCCTCACCATTGTTATGTAAAGTTGATTAGGAAAGTTTTTATCTCCCTCCATAGTTGTCACTCAGTAGCTAAAGAAGTGAAAACCTTTGTCACACAGCGGGAAGAAGCCTCTGCAATGCCTTCAGAAGGCGATTAACAAGCATATCTCTGTCAAGCTGAAGAGTGACCTGGAGTATCGAGGGAAGATGGCCAATGTCGATAGCTACATGAATGTTATCCTTGTGGATGCGCAGGAGTATTCGAAGGGTGTGCTTTCTGCCCAATTCGGCAAAGTGGTTATACGAGGCAATAACGTGCTGTTCATCAAATTCGAAGACGATATATAATCGTTGGGAAGATGGGTTGGTGATGTCCTTCCTGCATACCGAGGAACTTAAAGCTTCTCCTGTTTCTGAGCTCGAAGTGGAGATTGTTGAGAGGAAGGGTGTCGGCCACCCAGACAGCCTTATAGATGGGGCTTGTGAAGCCGTTTCGTTAAGCCTCTGCGAATACTATCTTAGAGAGTTCGGCACAATACTGCACCACAACGTGGATAAGGGGCTGCTTGTTGGTGGTAGGTCTCAGCCTAGATTCGGTGGGGGTGAGGTTATAGAGCCTATCTATATCCTCATCGCTGGTAGATCTACTTCGTTTATAAGCAAGGGGTCTGAAACTATTTCTGTGCCGATTGGTGGTATAGCTCTCACATCGGTGAAGGATTATCTTAAGAGGGCTGTGAGGCATCTAGATGTGGAGAGGCACGTTGTTGTGGATTATAGGATAAAGCAGGGTTCTCAGGATCTAATGTCGGTCTTCAGCGGGTCGAAGAGTGTGCCTTTGGCGAATGATACTTCTATAGGTGTGGGTTATGCCCCTCTTACGCCCACTGAGGAACTCGTTTTGCAGACTGAGAAGCTGCTGAACTCTGAGCGGGTGAAGAAGATGCTTCCTGAGACTGGCGAGGACATCAAAGTCATGGGGTTTAGGAGGGGTAAGACGCTGAACCTTACTGTGGCTGTTGCTACTGTGAGTGGGTTGATCCCTGATGCTTCCCATTATGAGAGTGTTATGGAGGATGTAAGTAACTTGATTAAGGATCTCGCCGCCAAACAGAGTGAGCTCGAAGTAGTAGTTAGAGTGAATACTGGTGATATTAAGGCTACTGGGAGCTACTACTTGACCGTGACTGGGACGTCTGCTGAGGCTGGGGATGATGGGAATACAGGTAGGGGGAATCGTGCTAATGGTCTCATAGCGCCTATGCGCCAGTATTCTATGGAGGCTACTGCGGGTAAGAATCCGGTTAATCACACTGGTAAGATCTATCAGGTTGTTGCGCAGAGGGCTGCAAATAGGATTTTTGGTGAGGTGAGCGGGGTTAGGGAGGTTTATGTGCGTTTATTGAGTAGGATTGGTTCGCCTATCTCTGAGCCTCAGGTTGCAAGCGCTGCTCTAGTGCTTGAGAGGGGTAGGAGTCTGGGTGCTGTGAAGGGTGATGTTGAGGGTATAATGTTGGAGGAGTTGGGCAAGATTTCTCAGGTTACTGAGATGATTAGGCGTGGGGAGGTAACGCTCTTCTAACCGTAGACTTCGACCCTGTCTCTCCAGCCTCTGACGTAGAAGGACGCTTCTTCAAGCGGGCACTCTATCTTGAATCTTCTTCCGAAGAATCTGAGTATGTTTGCTACATCTCTATCTAGGAGGATTTCTGCGTTGGGGTGGTTCTTTTCCACTGCTTGAGGCCAGTCTATGATCCATATCTTTGGGTCTTCGCAGAGGATGTTGAATTCGCTTAGGTCTGCGTTTATGACTCCTGCTTCGGTGTATGCTTTGCGAATGTTCTTCAGGATCTCTTTTAGCGTCTTCTTTGGGTCTTTGAGTTCTTTGTAGTCTACGAGTAGTCTGCCGTGAAGCCTCTTCATGAGTAGCGCGTGTCTTTCGCGTGCTATGATCTCTGGTACTGAGACGCCTACTTTGAGTAGTTTGCTGACCGCTTCTGCTTCTTTTTTGGCTGCGTTGATGTTCACCTTTAGCCAGTGGTGGTGTGCAAGGTCTTCGGAGTAGCTTCGTTTGACTCTTATCGCTCTGAAGCTTATTCGCCCTATTCTGTAGAATTTGATGGCGTAGAGGTTGCCCGAGTCGTCTGCGGCTTCGTACACGTCTGCTTCTTTGCCTACGCCTATCATCGAGCCTATTCCGCTTATGAGGTTGCGTTTGACGAAGCCTCTTAGCGCTAGGGCGTCTAGCCCTGCTGAGACTAAGGTTGCGCCTTTTGAGGTGAGGTGTATGAGCTTGAGTTGGTCGAGTTTCTTGGCTCTGAACTTTACTTCATCGATGTGTAGGTGTGTGGCTTTGGAGAGGTAGTCGAAGGGTACGACTTCGTAGGCGTCGAGTGCTCTTTCGAGGGCTGCGAGCACGCTCCACTCTTCTGGCTCCAGTGTTTTGAGGGTTTGGGCTGCGATGTGGGTTGTTGACATGCTGTTACCTCTTGGTTGCGCGCATTTTGCGTCGCTGCTTGAGGTTTAGATGAATGGGTTATTTAGTTTGATGCTTAGGGTGCAGATAATACAAACGGTCCAAGTGGATCAGAAACACACGCGTGGAGAGGGTTGGGCTAATTCCTACTCTACTGCAAATACTTCGATCATAGGCATTTCAGGCGACCTTACCCAACTTAACCCACTTTCAACCACACTATCTGAACCAACAGAAACACACTAAGTTTTCGGCAACAAACACGTTGGAGAAGGGTTTACTACCCACCCTTACTTGAGCTATGTGGCTAGTGGGTAGTGTGCGCAGATATGCCCCTACCAATAGGGAAAGTACCCCCAAACATACTACAATCCCTAGTCCTAAGAAGAACAGGAGCACCATCACCACTCCTGAAAGTCAAACCCAGAATCGGTTTAGACGTCGCAGTAATAGCGCTTAAAGACATCTACCTAATCCTATCTTCAGACCCAATAACTGGTGTAGCTGAAGAGATAGGCTGGTACGCTGTAAACGTTGCTGCGAATGACGTAGCCACAGCAGGCGCCAAACCCATGTTCCTGCAATCAGTCATACTACTCCCAGAAGGCTCGGAAGCATCCACGCTTAAGCAGATAACAACAGACATGCACAGAGCAGCAAAAAAGATAGGACTAACCATAACAGGAGGGCACACAGAAACAGTAAAAGCTCTCAAAAGACCCATCATCATATCAACCTGCATCAGCATAGCGGAGAGCTACGTAACAGCAGCAGACGCAAAACTAGGCGACGTAATCCTAATGACTAAAGCAGCAGCCCTAGAAGGAACATCAATCCTAGCCAGACACGACAAAACACTCAAAGACCTACCAAAAAACATGCGAAGAGAAGCAGTAAACCTAGCCAAAAAGATCAGCATAGTAGAGGAAGCCGTAGAAGCCTACTCAACAGGCTACGTTCACGCCATGCACGACCCAACCGAAGGAGGAATAATAGGAGGGCTATGCGAAATGGCAGAAGCATCCAAACTAGGCTTCATAGTCCACAAAGCAAAGATCCCCATACGAGATGTAACAAAAAAGATATGCCAACTCAAAGGCATAGACCCCCTCCGCCTAATAAGCTCAGGAGCCCTACTACTCGCCGTAGACCCAAAAGGCGTAGAAGAGGTCAAAAAGAGGCTCACAGCGAAAGGCATACCAGTAGCAGAAATAGGCAGATTCACACCATCCAAACGCATACTCATAGATGAACAGGGCAAAAAACACATCCTACCAAAAACCGTAATTGACGAGCTTTGGAGAATAGAGGAAGATGTAGGATGAGCAACCCCCTCCTCAAAGAAACCCTGCTAAAGTTTGTAGAGGAAGACGCACCCTGGGGAGACCTAACCACTGAACTAACCATAAACCCAGAAACTGAAGCCAAAGGTAAGATAATAGCGAAGGCAAGCGGCGTCTTCGCAGGCACAGAGGAAGTCGAAACACTAGCCTCGCTCTTTAACCTCAAAACTAGGATGAAGATCAGAGACGGGGAGAGATTCGAAGCAAACACAATACTAGGTGAGATTATAGGAAAAGCCAAAAACATACTCCTCATTGAGCGAACCCTCCTAAACCTCCTATCACACATGTGCAGCATAGCAACCACCACTAGAGCAGCAACAGACCTCATCAAATCAAAAGGATTACAGACACGCATAGCAGCCACCAGAAAGACCCACCCAGGCCTAAGACTCTTCGAAAAGAAGGCTGTCAAGATCGGAGGGGGAGACACACACAGAATGGACCTATCATCCATGGTGCTGATCAAAGACAACCACATCAACTTATGCGGCAGCGTCGGCGAAGCGGTCAAGAGGGCGAGAGCGGTCTCCAGCTTCACAACAAAGATTGAAGTTGAAGTAAGATCGTTAGCCGAAGCGTTAGAGGCTGCGGAGGCTGGTGCTGACATAATTATGCTCGACAATATGCCGCTAGAAGGTGTCAAAGAGGTTGTAGAAGAATTTGAGCGAAGGGGCCTGCGAAACAGGGTTCTGCTAGAAGCCTCCGGTGGAATAAACCAAGCAAACTTCCTCGACTACGCGCAAGCCGGTGTGGACGTAATCTCTATGGGCAGCCTAACCATCTCGCCTCAACCGCTCGACATCAGCCTAGAAGTGGAACCATACAGAGGTGAAGAAGATGCCTAAAAAGATGCGTATAGGGATCATCGGCTGCGGAGCAATAGGAAGCGAGATCGCCAAAGCGATAGACAAAAGGCTCATACCAAGTGCCACGCTGAAGGCGGTCTTAGACAAGGACCCCCAATCAGCAAGAAAGCTCAACACACAACTCAAAAAGAAGATCAAGGTGGTCAAGACCATCAACCAACTCCTAAAAGCAGGAGTAGACTTAGTAGTAGAAGCTGCTTCACAGCAAGCAGTAAAAGAATACGCTGAAAAGATTCTGAAGAGCAGAAAAGACCTACTCATACTAAGCGTAGGCGCGCTGCTAGACAACACATTACTCCAAAACCTCCTTAAGCTCTGCCAAAAGCACAGGAACAGAATCTACGTGATCTCAGGCGCCCTAGGTGGAATTGATGCGATAAAAGCAGCAAGCATAGTAGGCTTCACAGATCTA
>Ga0207433_10003133_pt1 | contig 32348 bp, 29 predicted proteins | sample YelNatPaOPGAMG01_FD_187559 | JGI IMG/M metagenome (GOLD analysis project Ga0207433, IMG submission 187559) | Hot spring thermophilic microbial communities from Obsidian Pool, Yellowstone National Park, USA - OP-RAMG-01 (SPAdes) (version 3) | ecosystem: Environmental > Aquatic > Thermal springs... | reverse complement strand
GAGGAGCCGTTTGAGGATACAGGAATTGATAAAAAGAGAAATTCTGATGAAAAACCGGGGCAGTCATGGGGAAGCCCTGCCTCTGTATGCGATGATAAAAACCCCTCTGACCCATGCCATGACAATTTTGACATTGATTGCGACCCTGTTTGCAATTCAAACGATGGATATGACAACGACGGAGATGGAAAATGCTCTCCTGATGATTGCAAGGTTCCGGATTCTCCCTGTGCAATTCAGAGCGCAGTAGGAAAGGTTACATGTGATGATGTAACGAGATATGGAAGCGTTTCTTTTAATGCAGATAATGGCGTGGAAGGGAATTTTGGTTTTGATTTTATAGACTTAAACAAAAATGGTGAGCACGACCCCGGAGAGCCATCCGAGCCATTTTATGATGTGGGAATAAGGTCGGGAGATAAATACTTTGGCGGTGCGAATAACAACAAATTTGACAGAATGGATATTCCTCATTACTGGCCAAAAGGTTCAGATGTGGGCGGGAATCATCCAGGAATTGAACTGGACCCGAAGAACGGGACATCAAAGGACAAAAATGGACAGCTCATAGACCGGTATTACGCATTCTTCCCGGACCCGACATTCAGCGGTGTTATAACATTTCCAGACCCTGTCAGGAATACAGAGGGTGAAACACTCAATAAAAATGCAGTCCTTTTCAGGTTCATATTCAAGACCATTGAGATGATGGGAGAGCTCGCACCGAGCATTCTTTCAATGGCACAATGAGAAGGATTACTTTTGCAATTTTTCTTCTCATCATATTTTACGGATGCGGGGAAGAGGGTAAAGAGCTTCCACCATCTCCTGTAACAACTGCTGAACCAAAAGGGGGTGTTTATCCCTCAAGTTATACACTAACAGTCACCCTTAAAACAGACAGGGAGGCGGTTATTTACTACACCCTTGATGGCTCAACACCTGAGCCAGGAAAGGGGAACACATTGAAGGGTAAGAGCCCTGTTGAGGGGATAAGAATAACAGGGGATACAGTATTAAAGTTTTTTGCAGTTGACAAAAATGGAAATGTTGAAAAGGTCAAGTCTGAAAAATATACAATTGACCTTCCTCCTGTCTTAAAGGCTGACCCTCCAGGAGGAATATACAATTCCCCTCAGGTGGTCGTGATATCAGCAAATGAGCCATGCGACATATATTATACAATTGATGGAAGAACACCAACAAAGGAAGATTACGATGGATTCGGTAAAGACAGTGTAAGCATAGATGTTTCTTCCGACCTTGTTTTAAAATTCTTTGCCGAGGATTATGCAGTCCTTCCTGATGGAAGGGAAATGCCAAATAAGACAGAAATCTGGACAGAGGAGTATTTCATTGATACAATTTCTCCCACCCTTTCAATAAATCCAGAGGGAGGGTGGTATAGTGGAAAAGTCTCTGTGTCAATAAGTGCCTCTGAAACTGCAACCATTTATTACACCACAGATGGGTTTGACCCATCAGATGACCCTCAGGACGATGTGAGGGCTGGAGGTCATACACATACCGCAGATACATCCACAACCGTTCCTATTGACGACCATACTGTTCTAAAGGCTTTTGCTGTTGATACCGCTGGAAACTACTCTCCATTCTATACGGAAATCTATCGTATAGGACCAGCTCCAATGGTTTTCGTATCACCTCTACCGGGGCTTTACAATGTAAACCCACTCGTAGTTGAGGTTTCAACAGAACCTGCAACATCTTATGTTTCCTATACCACAGATGGAACGGACCCGCAATTTCCAAATCCTCCTTCTTGCCAGGCTCCCTGCACAGTTCCGATAACCACAGAGGGAATAACAGATTTAAAAGTGATGGCTTCTGATGGAACCCATAACGATAAAGTGAGGACATTCAGGTATGAAGTTGATTCAATACCCCCATCAACTCAGGCTGACCCTGCAGGTGGTGTTTTTGATAAGCCCATCTCCCTTTCCCTTACCGCAAATGAAGACGGATGCACAGTTTTTTATACCCTTGACGGTTCAAACCCCTCTCCATCAAATCCCTCAACTGTATCAGCACCATCCCCTGTCACAGGAATATCAATAGATAAGGACACAACAGTTAAGTTCTATTCTGTTGACAGGGCATATAACAGGGAGACGACAAAGTCTGTAACATTCCAGATATATGGTTCATTCGTGGAGGAATTCAGGGATACTCAGTATATGGACCCTGCAAATACAGATGCGGAATGGGATACAAGCTGGAGGGACCCCAACTCCGGAGAGATAAAGGGAGCCCTTCATTTGCCCAGAGGGGAGCCTGAAGAAGAAGGAAGTATTACACTTGCGGGTGGAATAAACGATATTGAAATCTATGGGAATATAGCAATTTTATCAACAAACGCCCAGATTGTGATGGTTGGTATTCAGGACACATCCTTTCCATCAATCCTCGCCACATACAATGCCTCAGCCACTGAAGCACCTATTGGAAAAATTTTCGTAAAGGGAAAGGAACTGTTTGCATCAACGAGCCTCGGCTTCATAATTTTTGACCTCTCCGGTATTTCATCAAATCCGTCCTTCAAAAAGATAGGTCAGTATAGAAGGCTTCAGAATCCTCAAAACAATGAAAGGGGGAAGGATGTATATGCAATGAACAACGCCTTATTCCTCGCAGATGGGACCCAGGGAATTATTTCATACGATATATCATTTCCATCATCAATAACAGAGAAGGACAGGGAGCCAGTTGTGGGAGGGGATTCGCAGGCAATCTCAGTATATGGAGATTATCTGTATGTGGCAGCGGGGGCTCAAGACATTGTTATAATTGATATAAAATATCCGTTTAATATGACCCAGAGCGGAGCAATTTCAACAATATCAGGAGACCCTGTTTCAATAAAGAGGTTTGGAAAATTTCTACTGGTCGGAACAACCCTCGGAGAACTACACATATTTGACCTTTCAAATCCAGTTTCACCATCTCTTTTAAAAACCATAGCCCTTTCCTCTGATTCAATTACAGATATGGAGGTTGATGGGGACTACTTATATGTGGCGAACAGAACAGGAGGGCTATATGTATACAGGTTTGAAAACCCAGAATCCCCGGAATTGTTAAAAAGAATTACCAATCTCGGAACTGTCATTTCGCTTCGCCTCTATGGAAAGAGGCTCCTCGTGGGAACAAGTGAGGGGAATTTGAGAATTTTGAGGATGGCGAATCCAATAGTTCCTCTTGAAGAGGCTTCTCTTTCTAATTCTTTTTACAAAATCTCTTCAGAATTTCCTTTCATATCTGCTGTTAAATCCGATGGCATTTCAATCCTTTCTTACTCAAACGGGAAGATAAACGAAGTATCTCAAATTTCTCTATCCGATGTAAGGGATTCTGCATTTATTCCGAACCTCCTTTACGTCGTTCGGAAAAACTCCCTTGACCTCTATGACATTTCAGACATCTCCTCTCCTTCCCAAATAACCTCTGTTTCTCTCTCTGACGGAAGGGGAATTGATGTTGAAGGAGACATACTCGCTGTTGCAGATGGAAGCGATGGGTTAAAGCTCTTTGACATATCAAATGTTTCCCAGCCTGTTTATATATCATCATTCCACCTTCCAGCTCCATACAGCGGAATCGCCCAGGCAGTTGAGCTGAAAAGGAACATCGCCTTTGTGAGTTTCGGAACCAGCGGGATATGGTTAATAAACATAAATGACCCATATAGTCCCTCAGAAATTGGAAGATACGATACCCCTGGCTCAACCTATCACTCAAAATTTGATGGCGACTTTATATTCCTTGCGGATGGGAACAACGGATTTGTCATATTGAAGGCTCAAAACCTTCAAGCCCCATCCCTTTTATCATCCCTTCAGACAACCCTTGCTCGCTCACTTTCCCTTTATGGAACTGATTTATTCCTCACAGATGGAAGCGGGGGGTTAAAAGCAATTGACATAACATTTTTAGAATCACCCGTTATTGTGAGGACAGTAAGTTCTCCGGATGCCAATTTTGTTTTAAATATCGGGCACAGACTTATATATTCTGATTCAACAAATGGACTTAAGGTTCTGAGGGCTTTCAGAAGCTCACTTTCCTACCAGACTCCAAAAAAGGCTCAGTCTCTTGATGTGGTTACATCGGATATAAATATAGTGAAGGCGAAGATTGAAACAAATCCATCGGTTCAGGAACACGGGAGGATAAGTTTTCAGCTTTCAAACGATGGTGGAAGGACATGGGAGGATGTGAAGTTGGGCGAAGACCACATATTCAACTCAAAAGGGAAGAACTTGAGGTGGAGGGCAATTCTTTCAACGAATGACCCGGATTTCACACCTTACATTGACAGTTTGAAGATAATATACAGATATGCGCAGTAAAATTTTAATAATTTTACTATTTTTGGTCCTTACAGGTTGTGGAAAGGATGGTGATGAAAACAAAAATGTGGGACCAGTAGAATATAACTTCATCCTCACAGAAAACACATCCTGGCTGAATACAGGAATTAAGCTTCAAAGGGGAAAGGTCGTTACAATAAGCACGAACGAAGAAAGGGCAATTGGTTCTCCAGTAGTTGACCCTGATGACCCGATTCCATTCTTCGGACACAGGGGGCTTATAGGAAAAATTGGCGAAAAAGGCTTGCCGTTCATAATTGGAATGAAATACGCCTTCCTGACAAATACCCTTATGGAAGGAGAGAATCTTTTTATAGGCTGGAATGATAAGGATTTTGAGGAAAGAGAAGAGGGATTTCCATCGGAAATCTCTGTAGCAGTAAAAATTGAGGATACCGATGCCCCTCCGCTCATATCACCCATTGACGGAATATGGGTGAACACTGCAACACCTGTCTTTGAATGGGAGGACCTTGACAATGCTGTTCAGTATGTCCTTGAGGTCTCTCTCTTTCCCGATTTCAGAATAATTGAGACATCTGTATCGGTAACAACCTCCTATGTCAACCTCACAGTCCCATCTGTGCAGGCTCCAACCCCATCTCCCCAACCGCAGGTTCAGCTCCAGGAAGGGACCCATTACTGGAGGGTGAGGGCACAGGTAAATGTTGGAAGGAGCCTTTCCCCCATCCTTCAGTGGACGAAATGGTCTCCACCTTATAGATTGGGAGTTGAACTCGGAGCATCCCCATCAGCACCGACATTTCTATCTCCAGTAACCACAACCGGTATATCCGAGGGAGAGAAGGTATTTTTTGAGTTTAAAACAAATATGGACCCATCATACACCTTCTGGAGGTGGAGGGCAGTTACAACAGCCTGCGGTGAAACCCCTCAGATTGACCCTGATGACCCTACAAGCGGAAATCCAACCCCGTGGATGGTTCTTCAAACAGTCCTTTCATCCAACAATCCCACAGAACCACCATATTATTATGGCTATTTCACATCCCCTGAACTTACAAGGGGAGAGTGGCTCATAAGGGTGGAGTTGAAAGATATGAATGGAAGCACCTCCTATTCCGACATGAACCTTTCAATTGGATGTGCAGAAGAGTCTCAATAATTAAATCCTCACCCCGTCAATCCTCTTTATTCCGTATTTTAAGGCAAGGCGAACCACCTCTTCCCATTCTTTATTGGTGATTCTCCTTGAAAGCTCTGGATACTCATCTGCTCTATAACAGGGTCTATACTGGTCCATAATGTTTAGATAGGTATTCTTTGAGAGTTCCTCTGCTATAAATTTTATCACCTTTTCAGAGTTTGCAAGACCATCTGGCAAAACGAGGTGTCTTATTATCAATCCCCTTCTTGCAATTCCCCGTTCATCTATTATCAAATCACCTGTCTGCCTGTGCATCTCTTTCACAGCCCTTTTGTTTACATCAAAATATCCTTCTATTCCGGAATACTTGAATGCTGTTTCGTTATCTCCATACTTCATGTCTGGCATATAAATATCAATAATTCCTTCAAGCATCCTCAGGGTCTTTATGGAATCGTATCCGCCTGTATTATAGACAATTGGCAAGTTTAATCCCTTCCAGGCAGCAATCCTTAAAGCCTCAATAACCTGAGCAATCACATGGGTTGGAGATACAAGGTTTATGTTATGACAGCCCATCCTCTGGAGGTCAAGCATAATATCAGCGAGTTCATCTGGAGTAACTTCAACTCCCTCTCCGAGCTGACTTATTTCATAGTTCTGACAGAATACGCACTTGAGGTTGCACCAGGTGAAGAAAATTGTCCCTGAGCCTCTATATCCCACAAGGGGAGCTTCCTCTCCAAAATGGGGATTGTATGAAGAGACCCTTGCAAACCTCCCGGTCTCGCATTTTCCTTTTTCGTTTTTTAACCTGTTTACCCGGCATGCCCTCGGGCAGAGTTCGCAGGAGGAAAGGGCATTTAAAAAGTTTTTCACCCTCTCCTCAAATTCTCCCCTTTCAATCAGGTTTAGATAGGAAGGATACATTTCAATTAAGCAATTTTATACCTGTCAAGAAATTTTGACAAGTTTCAAATCATTTATCAGATTTATGTCTCCATTAAATTTTTTGCAAATAGTCAAATACAGTTGTGCTTGTGCCTTTATATTTTTTCAATCTCCTTGACAAGGGGATAGTATAATTATAAATTTAAATGTATTAAAAGGCTTAAAAGGAGGCAAAGATGAACAAATTGATTGAAATTGAAAGGCCATTTTTAAGGACGGACCTTCCGGATTTTAGACCCGGCGACACGGTAAAAGTTTATTTCAGAATAAAAGAGGGAGATAAAGAGAGAATTCAGCCATTTGAGGGAGTTGTAATAAGGAAAAGGGGAAGCGGAACAGGTGCTACTTTCACAGTCAGAAAAATCTCTTATGGAGTTGGCGTTGAAAGAACATTTCCACTTCATTCTCCTCTCATTGAGAAGATAGAGGTTCTGAGAAGGGGTAAGGTCAGAAGGGCAAGGCTTTATTATCTCAGGGAGAAAATAGGAAAGAAGGCGAAGGTGAAGGAACTTCTGACTGAGTCGGCAAAAGAGGAGAAAAAGGAAGAGCCTGCAGTAGAAGAAAATAAGAGTGAAGGTAATTGAAATAGGAATAAAGGGTGTTCTCCCCTTTAATTCCTTAAAACTGCAGTTTAAAAAGGGTTTGAATGTAGTAATTGGTGAGAATTCTTCGGGTAAAACAACAATTTTTAACTGTTTCCTTGCTTCCCTTTTTAATGAGGGCTGGAAGGAACTCCATGAGAAAATAAAAATTTCCGGTAGCGAACCCGCAAAGGCTTTTGTGACCTTTAGAAATGATACCTCCATTTACAGGGTTATAAGAGAGTTGTCCACAGGAGGGTTCATTCTTTACAAATATGAGCCATCAACCAAGACATTTAAGGAGATTTCAAAAGACCCATTTTCTCTTTCTTCCCTTCTTGAAGACAATTTTCACCTTTTTCCATTTCATATATACAGAAAATTTTTTTGTGCTACACACACCGACCTCCCATCTTTTTCAGAGGCAAAGAAGGTTGCCATCGTAAAAGAAGAGAGTTTGTTGAGGAAGGAGAAAAAGGAGGGGACTGCAAAGGAAGAGGTCCAGAAGAGGATAAAGGAACTTTCATCAGAACTTGATAACATTAAGAAAGTTGAGGAGAAGGAGGAACTTCTGAACGACCTGGAAAGAAAACTTTTTCAGATAAAGGAGAAGAAGGGGAAGAGGGAAAACCTGAGAAGTCAGATTGAGCTTCTTTCTCAAACGGTGAAAGAGAATGCTCCTCTTGAAGAACTTTCTCAGGATGTAGAAGGAAAACTTGCCAATTACAAGAAGTTGCTGAAAGAAAGAGAAAAAATAAGGTCTGCTTTTGTTCACGAGGTTGAACCTTTAAAGGAAGAAATACAAAAGATGGGAGGGGATGATTTTTTAAAAAGCCCTTTTGTAAAATATGGAAGCATTTTATTCGGCAGTTCTTTGTTACTTTTTATCATCAGAAATCCCATTCTTACCTTAATAAAGGCAGAAAACCTCTCCCTTCCTCTTCGTTTCATTTTTCTGCCAATAATTATAGGCTCTCTCGGAATGGTTGGATGGGGACTATTTAAGGAATTCGGCAGAAGGGCAAAAAAGGAGGAATTGATGAAACAACTTCGTGAAAAAGAGTTCAGGTTGAAAAAGATGGAAAATCAGATTGAACTGGAATTGAAAAAAATTGATATAATCACAAAAGAAATAGGGTTAATGAGTCCGGATGACCTTCCAGAGAAGGTTAATTATTTTAACCAGATAAAAAAGGAGCTTGAGGAAGCGAAAGCAGAACTTGATAAAGAGGTTCAGTCAATGCGAGATGAGGATTTAATCGCTGAGGAAGAAAAATTAACAAAAGAGGTAGAAGCATTAAAAAAGGAATTACAGGACATCGGTTCAATTTCGGGTTCTAAACAGGAGATAGAGGAGGAACTAAAAACCCTTCAGGAATCTCTGGAAACAGGAGTGGAAAGGGCGGAGGAAACGACAATTCCTTCAAGTGAACCGTTGAGAAGTGCTGACCTGATTGATTATTTAGATGAACTTTCAAGGGTTATGGGGCAAGACCGAGAAAATTCCCTTTCTTCTTTATACAACAACCTCGTCCCGATTCTGAAAGACCTTTCAAAAGAAAAGTTTGAAACCATAACATTTGAAGAGGATAAAATAGGGATGAGAAATTCAGAGGGCGAATTCTTCCCGTTTGATTTTCTTTCCAGCTCCATTCTTGACATGGCATTTGTAACACTTCTTCTTTCCTTTGTTGATTACCAATCCAGTTTAAGAAACATTCCGTTTATTCTTGATGATATTTTTATAACGATGGACGATTCAAAAAGAGAGAAGTTTTATATGAAGGTAAAGGAAATTGCCGAAAGGACTGGACAGGGTATAGTGTTGTCAAGGTTTAATGCTATTGAGAAATTTGCTGATAATGTATTGAGGATATGAATGCCAGACTGGAGAATTGAAAAAAATCTCTGGAAAAAGGGATTCAGGTATGTTGCAGGAATCGATGAGGCGGGGAGAGGACCAATAGCAGGACCCGTGTTTGCATCCGCGGTTATATTTGAAGCACCGATCAGATGCAGGGGAATTGATGACTGTAAAAGGTTGAAGCCACAGGAAAGGGAGAAGGCTTATGATTTTATAAGAAAAAACTCCTTCTGGTCAGTCGGCGTAGCAGATGAGGAAGAGATAAGGGTTCTAAATATTCTCGGTGCCACAAAACTTGCCATGAAAAGGGCTATTCTAGCCCTTCCTGTTGAACCCGATGCATTAATAATTGACGGCAATATAAAACTTGAACTCGGGATATTTGAAATCCCGGTTATAAGGGGAGACGGGAAAAGCATGAGTATTGCTTCAGCATCAATCGTTGCAAAGGTAGAGAGAGATAGGTTTATGGAGAGACTTGACATGATATGTCCTGGGTATCTTTTCTCAAAACATAAGGGCTATCCAACAAAGGAACACAGAAAAATTCTTTCCTTGCTGGGACCAAGTCCCTATCACAGAACTGGCTTCAGGCTTTTGAAATGAAGAAAAGTGGGAATAAAGGTGAGGATATAGCGGTTGAATTTCTTAAAAGAAAAGGGCATAAAATAATTGAAAGGAACTATATGACAAGGTTTGGAGAGGTAGATATAATTACGAAATCTCCATCCGGTGAAATATGTTTTGTAGAGGTAAAATCCGAAAGCACTCCAGTTAGCGGACCCCTGAAAATAAACAGGAACAAGATAGAGAAGATAAAGACCACCGCTCTTGATTTTCTATCACGGCATAAATGGGCGAGGAATTTGCAGGTGAGGTTTGATTTTATATGGGTAAACCTTGAAGATTTAAAGGTTATTGAATACATTGAAGGAGGTTTTGAATGAACGACATAACAGTAATAATTGGTTCCTCTTCGGATGAGGAGCTCCTTAAAGAATGTTTAAAAGCCATTGACGAGTTCGGCATTAAAAGAGAAGTTTTTCTGGCATCTGCCCATCGCTCTCCAAACCATCTTGAGCAAATTATAAGAGATGCAGAAAAGAATGGGACAAAGGTATTTATAGCAATTGCCGGAAAAGCTGCGCATCTTCCCGGTGTTGTAGCTTCAAAAACGGTTCTTCCAGTTATAGGTGTTCCAGCATACTCGGAGGAATTGAGCGGTCTTGATGCTCTTTTTTCAATAGTTCAGATGCCAAAGCATATCCCGGTGGGGACAGTTTGTATAGGAAAGACAGGTGCTTATAATGCTGGACTTCTTGCGGTTTCCATTCTTGCGGTCTATGATGAAAGGTTAAGAAAAATGCTTGTTGAAAGAAGAAAGAGGCTTGAAGAAGAATTGAGGAAAGAAAATGAAAATCTCAGCAAAAGATATAACAAGGGCAGTTGAGGTTCTGCAGAAAGGTGGAGTAGTTATACTTCCTACGGATACACTCTATGGATTGTGTTGCTCTCCATTTATAGAAAGTTCTCTTGAGAGGGTTGAGAGAATAAAGTTCAGGAAGGAAGAGAATAGAAAGCCCTTCCCTCTAATAGCAGGAAGCATGAATGTTGTAGAGAAGTATTTTGAACTTTCTCCGTCAGTCTATCTTCTTGCTCAATTTTTCTGGCCGGGTCCACTTTCCCTCCTTTTAAGGTCAAGGTTTTCAAATCCCCTTTTAACTCAAAACGGAAAATCTGCTGTAAGAATTCCTGATAATAAAATTTCCATGCTCCTTTTAAAAATTTTAAAAATCCCACTTGTCGCTACAAGCGCAAACCTAAGCGGTCACACTCCTCCCTCTCGTGTTGAAGAAATAGAAAAAGAAATAATTGAAAGAGTTGACATGATAATTGATGGAGGGGAACTGTGCGCTGATAGACTTCCATCAACAATCTATGACCCCGATGAAAGAGTAGTTATAAGGGAAGGAGCAGTTCCAGTTGAAAGGATAAAAGATGTGTTAAAAAGGTAATTACACAAAAAATTTTACATATTTCTTGAATTTAAAAAATGCCTTGTGTATATTTCCTCTATGGAAAAAATTACCAGGATAGTTCTGGCTTATTCAGGGGGGCTTGACACAACCGTTATTTTGAAATGGCTGATTGAGAATTATAAATGCGATGTTTACGCATACATTGCGGACCTCGGGCAAAAGGAAGACCTTGAGGCAATCAGGAAGAAGGCTCTAAAGACAGGCGCCAAGGATGCGTTTGTAGAGGATTTGAGGGAAAAATTTGTTGGCGATTTCATCTTTCCCATGCTGAGGGCGAATGCAATTTATGAGGGGTATCTTCTCGGAACCTCCATTGCCCGTCCATTGATTGCTGAAGGGCAGATAAGGTATGCAAAGAGGATTGGTGCTGACGCTGTCTCTCATGGAGCCACGGGCAAAGGAAACGACCAGGTGAGGTTTGAACTTTCCTATTATTTTTTAGAACCAAAAATAAAAGCCATTGCTCCATGGAGGATATGGGATTTTAAGGGAAGGGCGGACCTGGTGAAGTATGCAAAGGAAAGGGGGCTTGAGGTTCCTGTTACAGTGGAGAAGCCCTACAGCATAGACAGGAATGCATACCATACAAGCTATGAGGGTGGAATACTTGAAGACCCATGGATGGAGCCTCCCGAAGACATGTGGACTTTAACCGTTTCACCGGAAAAGGCTCCAGATAAACCAGAGGTGATAGAGATTGAGTTTGAAAATGGAAATCCTGTGTCTCTAAACGGCGAAAGGCTTTCTCCATTTAAACTTCTTGAGAAACTGAACGAGATAGGAGGCAGAAACGGAGTTGGCAGGAACGATGTGGTTGAAAACAGGTATGTGGGAATGAAGTCAAGGGGGGTTTATGAGACTCCCGGAGGGACAATCCTTCATATTGCCCACAGAGCCATTGAATCAATAACAATGGACAGGGAGGTCATGAGGATAAGGGATTCCCTTATACCAAAGTATTCCGAACTCATTTACTACGGCTACTGGTTTTCTCCTGAAAGAGAACTCCTTCAGGCGATGATTGATAAAAGCCAGGAGAATGTCACAGGGGTGGTAAGGCTCAAACTTTACAGAGGAAATGTGTTCGTTACCGGAAGAAAATCAGAGTTTTCTCTTTATAAGAAGTCGGTTGTTTCCTTTGAGGAAGAGGGAGGATTCAATATGAAGGATTCAACAGGTTTCATAAACATAAATGCATTGAGATTAAAACTCTTCAGCATGAGGAGAAAGGGGGATGATAAAAAAACTTTTTGATTTCTTCTCCAGTTATCTCGCCATAGACCTCGGAACAGCCAGCACTATAATTTACGAAAAAGGAAAAGGGATTGTTCTTAACGAACCATCTGTTGTAGCCATAAGGAGGAGTGAAAGGGGAGGCTTTGAGATAGTAAGCATTGGAAAAGAGGCAAAGGAGATGCTCGGAAAAACTCCAGCAGGGATAGAGACAATAAGACCTCTTAAAGATGGGGTTATAGCAGATTTTACCCTCACCGAGATGATGCTGAAGGAGTTCATAAGAAGGGTCTCCCAGAACAGGGCTTTCTTTTTAAAAAAGAAGATTATAATATGTGTTCCCCACGGTGTAACTGATGTAGAAAGAAGGGCTGTGAAAGATTCGGCACAGCTAATAGCGAGGGAGGTTTACATAATTGAAGAGCCAATGGCTTCTGCAATAGGAGCAGGCTTACCTGTTCTTGAAGCATCTGGGAATATGGTTGTGGATATAGGAGGTGGAACCACAGAAGTTGCAGTTATTTCCCTCGGAGGAATTGTGACGAGCACATCAATGAGAGTAGCAGGCGACAAGATGGACGAGGCAATAATTGCTCACATCAAGAAGAAGTATAACCTTCTGATAGGTGAAAAGACCGCAGAGGAGATAAAGATAAACATAGGAAGTGCCTATCCCACAGGAGAAGATAGGACAATGGAGGTTAAGGGAAGGGATATAGTTACAGGGATTCCAAAGACGGTTGAGGTTAAGGAGGATGAGGTTAGAGTAGCACTGGAAGTCCCGTTAAAGACCATAATAAACGGCATAAAGACAACGCTTGAGAAAACCCCTCCTGAGCTTGCAGGAGATATTGTAGAGAGAGGTATTGTGCTTACAGGAGGAGGGGCACTTTTGAGAAATATTGATATACTGATTAAGGAGGAAATCCATCTGCCTGTTTCAATAGCAGATGACCCTATAACATGCGTTGCAAGGGGAAGCGGAAAAGTTCTTGAATCCCCTGAACTGATGAGGAGAATTGTGGGATAAATTTTATTCTCTAAAGTTCTATCCTTTGATAGGAGCCGAGGGTTTTGTAGTATAGTGTAGAAAGAGAAAGGTTTTTGAGGGCATTTTTCACAGACGGGTCATCCTCATGTCCCTCAAATTCTACGAAGAATATGTATTCACCGAACTTTCTCCTTTCAGGATGGGGTCTTGATATTATCCGTGTCAAATTTATTTTTCTTTTCGCAAAGGCGCCAAGAGCTCTGTAAAGGGTTCCAGGGGCGTGTTTCAGAGAGAATACAACAGCAGTTTTATCCTCTCCGCTTCTTGGATTTTTTCCCTCTCCTATTACAAAAAAACTTGTTATGTTCTTTGGCTTCTTTGACCTGTCTTCGTATAACACATCCAGATTGTAAATTTTTGATGCCTCTTTACTTGCTATTGCAAGAGCTCCAGGAGTTTCTGAGGATAGCCTCGCTGCCTCTGCGGTGCTTGACACCTCAATAATTTCTACTTCGGGCAGATTTTTTTTCAGCCAGTTTCTCATGTAGATAAGGGGATAAGGGTGGGAATATATCCTTTGAGGTTTCTCTCCCTTTCTTCCAAGTATGCAGAGTTTTATCCTTTTTGAAATTTCCTCTTTTATTCTAAGTCTGCTCCTTAAGAAATTTCTGCTCACGAGTTCGTCAACAGTATCATAAAGAAGCCCTCCGAAGGAGTTTTCTATGGGGACAAGGGCGAGGTCGCTTTCTTTTTTCATGAGAGCTTCAAATATCTCGTTTATAGTTTTGTATGGAAGGAATTCGCAGCCCTCTTTCCACCTCTCCATTGCGAGGAGGTGTGAAAAACTTCCTTCGGGTCCGAGATAAGAAACCTTTAACATAATTCAAATATAATACCACTTATCTGAAAAATCAAACCTTTAAACTTCCTCTTTGATGGCGAAGGCAAAGATTTTGATTTTCCTTGATTTTATCGTTTTTATTTTATAAAATCTAAAAAATTACAAAGGAGGTGCAACATGCTTTTAAAGGTCTTAACACTTGTGTTAACCGCGGGGGTTTTCCCCTACACCTTCACCTACGAGGGAAGGCTCTATGACTCAAGTGGAAATGTCTATAACGGGCAGGCTGAATTTGTCTTAAAACTATACGATGTTCAGGAAGGCGGAAGTCCTTTGTGGGAGGAGAGCCACACAGTGGATGTTAAGGATGGCTTCTTCTCTATAAAGGTCGGGGATGTCAATCCGCTTCCAGAGCCTTTCCCATCTTCTGCATATCTTGGCATTGAAGTCAATTCCTCAGGTGAGATGAGTCCGAGGCTTGAGGTCGGAAGCGTGCCATTTTCTTTTATTTCTAAAAAAGCACTATCAACGGAGAGGAATATACTCAGGAAACTTTCCGAAGCAAAGGTTTATCTTAACAAATGCGTATCAGATACAAATACCTGTTGTTTCCATTCCACACCGGTATATTATTCAATCCCGGGATATCCTGCTTTATTAACAGGAAATGTTGGAGGGGATATCCTGATTTCGTTTTCTATTTCTTTTATTGCACTCTCCGCAACCCCTGCTGGTGAAACGAGGGGTTATGGATTCAGGCTGTATGTGGATGGAAATCCCGTTCAAGCATCTTTCAGAGCATGCACAGCAGTTGTTCCCTGGGGACTTTGCAATGTTTCTCTGAATTACCTTCTTCCAGGGCTTTTAGAAGGAGAGCATACTTTTGAGGTGAAATACTGTGCGGTAAATGATAATGTCACAGGAGAGGTGAGGACATACGATTATTCATTTGAGGTGATGGAGGTTCCGTAAGGTTTAAAAAATTCTTCTATCACATTTATCATCTTTTGTTGAAAAACCTTTAAATCAAATCTCCTTGCGTGCTCTCTTATTTTTTCTGGTTCAAAATGCATCTTTTCAAATTTTTTAACTGCTTCAATTATGGCATCAGGAGTCTGTTCGTAAAAAAATATGCCGGTCTCATCCGGAATTACAGTTTCAAGCACTCCTCCTTTTCCAAATGCTATTACCGGTCTCCCTGAAGCCATGCACTCTAGGGGGACAATTCCGAAGTCCTCTTCCTGAGGGAAAATCAGTGCAGAAGAGGTGGAATACAATTTTTTAAGGGTTTCATCGTCAACGGAACCGCAAAATTCTATGCTGGACGATGAAATCCTTTTTAATTGTTTGTAGGCGGGTCCACTTCCCACTATGAGCAGTTTTTTCCTGAGCTTATTAAATGCTGAGATCGCAACATCTATCTTTTTGTGAGGGAGAAGCCTTGACACGATGAGATAAAAATCTTCCGTTTTTTTTGCCATCCTGAAATTTTCAACCTCAATTGGCGGATATATGATTACGCTATCTCTTCCGTATATTCTTTTTATTCTTTCCTGTGTATTTCTACAGTTTACAATTATGAAGTCTGCACTTCTTATACCCTTTATATCTTCATTTTTTAAATAATTTAAAAAGGTGTGAAGGTATATTTTTTTCATAAATGAGAACCTTTCATTTTCAAGGTATTGCTCTTTGAAGTATATAAATCTCGGCGGGGTATGGACATAGGCTATATGAATTGCTCCGTTCTTTTTTATGCATTTTGCAAATGCTGATGATGAAGAAATGATGAGGTCATATCCTTTTAGGTCAAGATTTTTAAACGCCACAGGATATAAGGGAAGGTATGTCCTGTGACCCAGAGAAGGAAGGTAGATTTTTTGAAGGAATGTGGTGTTTATTTTTATCTCTTTAAAAAAAGGAAATGTCCCTTCGGGTTCGTAAACGGAAGTGAACAAATCTGCATTCGGAAAGGTTTTCATAATTGCAATGACCACCCTTTCAGCCCCTCCTTTCTGGGTGAGGTAATCATGAACGACTGCTATTTTTTTATCCTGAAATTTCATCTATCAACTTTCTTATTTTATCGGAAATTTCAGGGATAGAAAAGAGTTCGTATGAAACCAGGATTTCATTTATTGTTTTTTCTTTTAATTTCTCATCACTGAAAATGGAAGGTATTTTTTCTGAAATTTCATCTTCTTTTGAAAACCACCATCCACAATTTTTTTCCTTTATGATTTTTCCAATCCCGCTTTCTTCTGGAACGAGAACAGGAACACCGCATGCCATAGCCTCTCCTATAACCCTTCCAAAGGGTTCATTATAAGATGTAAGGAGAACTAAATCGGATGCATTCATTATCATCTCCACATCTTCTCTGTATCCCAGAAACATCACATTCTCTTTGAGTTTTTCTTTTAATACCATACTTTTGATTTCTTCAAAGTATAACTCGTTTTGAAGCCTTCTCCTTCTTCCCCTGAAGACGACATCACCCACTATTAAAAGAAGGACATCAGGATATTTGTCTTTTATTACCTTTACCGTATTTATTGCCGTTTCAATCCTTTTCCAGGGAGCAATCTGACCTATTACGCTTATGACAGGAAATTTTTTTTCGATGCCAAGTATCTTTTTTGCGTATTTTGAATCAATGAATTTAAAAAATCTGTAGCCAACCGGGCTATACATCACTTTTGCCCTTTTTTCATCTTTTATTCCATATTTCTCCTTTGTGAATTCGGAGTTAAATATTAGAGCGCTTGAAAAGCGGACGAGAAGATGGGAAATGAATTTTGTGATAAAATTTTCCGGGAGTATATCCCTTATGTGAATGAGTGTTGGAATTCCGGATAAAAAGGAAGGAATAAGCGCTATCCCGCCCCTTATGGTATTAGCGTATATCAGAGTTGCCTTCCATTTCTTAGAAAAGAGGAGAAGCCATAGACCCGCTCTTATGAAGGAGAGGAAAAATAGGAGAATGTGAAATGGATTCTTTTTAAAACCTATATCAAGGGAAGGTGCTCTCACCCAGTTTATTCCTTTTTTTATTGCCAGTTCTGAAAGTTTTCCTGATGGACAGGCGAGGACGATTTCCTCGTCTTTTATTTCGGAAAGCATCTCTAAGAGGGAAATCTCCGCACCGCTCACGAGGGATGTGTGATTATAGAATAGAATTTTCCTCTTACTTTTCATTTATGGATGTATTTCGGGGCAAATTCGTTTAATAAAAGTGATATTGCTTCTTCCTTTGTTTTTATCCTGTTTGCAATCATGTTGTTAATTATAAAATCCTTTGCCTTTCCCACAAGCGGGGAGGGTGGGACCTTGAGAATTTCCTGAATTTCAAATCCATCAAGAAGGGGCTTTATTTTCGTGGTCTTCATCTTTATCACCTCATCCTTAACCCTTCTTAAAAGTTCTTCCGCAAGGGCGAGCCTTTTTTCATAATCCAGTGAACCTTTCGTAGATTTTATATCCGCAATAAGATGGTCAAGGGTTTCCCACAGGTGGTCTCCGAGTTTATATATCAACCTTCTTATTGCTGAATCGGTCCAGGATGCTGTGTATATAATCATATGCTCTTTAGTTATAAAGATGGCTTTATCTCTGATTTCTTTTGGAATTCCCCATCTTGTCAAAACCTTCTCGCATATCTCTGCAGAAACTTTTTGATGTCCATAATAAACCCATTTGCCTTTTTCAAATTTTTCAGTAAAAGCCTTTCCGAAATCGTGGAAAAATGCAGCAATTTTTAGGGATGTTGATTTTCCCTTTAGAAGGCTCAATGTTCGGAGGCTATGGGAGAATATGTCTTCTGTATGATATGGTGTCTTCTGTTCCCTGTAAAGGGCAGGGGCAATCTCAGGGATTATTTTTTCCATTACTCCACACTCCCTTAACATAAAAAGAGAAGATGATGGGTCTGAAAGTTCAAAAATTTTCAGCATCTCCTCTCCTATTCTTTCTCCAGGTTCCTGTTGAAGGAGATGGGAAAGTTTTTTCATCTCTTCCCACAGGTTTTCTTCAATTGAGCATGAAATTTCTGAGGTAAACCGAACAGCCCTTATGATTCTTATAGGGTCCTCTCTCAGGGTTTTTTCAGGAGACCTGGGGGTTCTTATAATTTTCATGGAGAGGTCTGGTTTTCCGGAACCAAGAGGGTCAAGGATTTTTAATGACTTTTCTTTAAGCGGGATAACAAGAGTATTTATGGTGAAATCTCTGTGAAGGAGGTCAGTCTTAAGAGTTTTAAATTTTGAAGGTATGATTTCAATCTCTAAATCCTCTATTTTGAAAAGAATCCTTTCAAAACCCTTACCTGTTTGATACCTTATGGGAGGCGGAAAACGATATACTCTCTGTAATATCCTTAAAAGCTCTTCCAGTCTTTCGCTTTCAAGAATAAGGACATCAATATCCCGAACCTTTCCTCCAGCGATTTCTGCTCTCGGATACCCACCTACTATATAGCCTGTCAACCTCAGTTTCTTTACCGCTTCAACCAGTAACCCAATAGTTTTTTCTGCCCTTTCTTTCTCCATAATTTTATCCTTTATCACAAAATAGGGATTTATGATAGGGAACCCTTTAAAGCCACATTACTACTGGTCAGCCTCTGATGGCTTTCTTGGTCTCGGCTTCTCAAACTCAATAATATGGACAGCCCCGTCCACCCCAGGAACATACAAAATAAAAGTAGTCGTCAACGACCATAAGGGGGGATGGGATGAGGGAACAATAACGGAAATATCAAATGGGCATTTTGGACAGGCTATCCGATGATGGAGTGGGCTCCCCCCATAAGCATTGGAGAAGATGGAAGTATTTATATAGGAAGAGGAAATGAAATTTATGCTATTAGTGCGGACGGGACTTTGAAATGGTACTATTATGAAGAAGTTCAAATACCAATCTACTTTTTTCCTCCCGGCGCAGTAATAAATGTGGACAATACAATAATATGGTCTCTTCCCACGAAGACCATCGCTTTTAACAATGATGGCACAAAAAAGTGGGAGATACCAATAGGTAGTGGTGATAGTGTAAGAGGAACACCTGCGATAGGAAATAAAGGCACAATTTATATTCCAAGCGGAAATGTTCTTTATGCAATTGACATAGACTCTGGAGTAATTAAATGGACCTTTCAAGGAGAAGGAATATACTCTTTTACAGCGCCTGTGATAGGGAAAAATGGGATAGTATATATTCAACATGCTCACGGGGGAGAGGGAAGTGGCTGGTTATACGGAATATTTAGTTCGGATGAATCTCTTGCCCCTTCACCTTGGCCAATGATTTATCATCACCAGCTTCATTCAGGACATAAATAGTTTACTTCTCTTTTTTGATATTTTGTAATTTCAAGAGGTATTCATGATAGTGGAGAGTATCGCTGGTGATTTTGTATATAGTGAGGAGGTTATAGTAAGGGGCAAGAAAAGAAGGGTTTAATTCTATAGCCTTTTTAAACATCTCTTCAGCTTTTTGGTAATTTCTTTCATAATCTGAATATACAATTCCCAATGCGTTAAACATATCTGCGTCATAAAATTTAAACTCATCTATCAGTATTTGAAGATGCATTTTCCCCTCTTTCCACTTGCCCAATTCAAGCGCCGAGAAAGCAAGGAACTTACGAGCAATTTTATCTGTTGGTGAATTTTCAACCCCCTTTTTCAGGTATAAATATGAAAGTTTATATTCCCCTCTGCTAAAACACAGCGTTCCATACTGAATATAAGCGGCTGGTTCCACCTTTTCAGTGCTCACTGCCAATTTCAACATTTCTTCTATTTTTCTTTCATCTTCTCCTCTACGATACAAAATAGATGCATATCTTGAATACCATCTTGAAGTATTTATATCATCCTGAATCTTCAACCACTTTATTTCACAAAATAGAATGGAAACGCAGCAGAATAGAAAGAACAACACAGGAACACCTCTTTTTATATTTTCATATAACATTTTTCACCATTAGTATAAGTAATAAAAAAAGCCCACTTAAAAATAGAAAAATTCCAATTTTATACGATGAGGGTGAATAGATAAACTTAATTGTGTGATAACCCGGTTTAATATGAACTGCCCTCAATATATTATATGCTCTATAAATTTTTTCTTTTCTTCCATCTACATAAACTTTCCATCCAGGGTAATACATATCGGAAAGGACAAGAAAGCAATCAGTTTTCGCATGTGCTTTGATAATCACCCTGTGGGGAGAATAATCGACAATTAATGCTTCCTCAAAATATCTTTCCTGAACAGAAATAAGGTTTTCTTCTGGAGGTTCATTCAGGATTAAAAAATCTTCCGGGATGAATTCTTCTTCCAGCATGTGCTTTCTACCTTCCTCCTCGTTCATAATTTTAAATCTGTTTATAAGAAAAGCCCTTGGCAAAACCCCTTCAAGTTTAAATATACTCACATCCCCATCATAAATTTTTTCTACTTTATCTTTCGGGACAAAAGGAGGAAATTTTTTTAAAGGTGAATATATAAACTTCACACCTAAAAGCCTCAGTAAAGGATATACGGATTTATTGGAAAAGACATCCAATCTTATGTGAGCGAATTCCGGAGGTGGTGTTGGATTGAGGAGTTTGTAATAGTAATCAGGCCATAGGCTCTCGTAGCCTTCTATGCTGTAGAGTTTGAAAAGAATGGAAAGGTTTGGCTCAAGCCCTGCTATGCGGTATAAGCCAGTTTTATTTTTCAACACATTTATGTAAGCGCTGGAGAAATCAGCCAGTTTTTTTGACACAGGAAGGTTGTGGATATATCCGAGAAATCCTGTATCAAGAAGCGTAAATGTAATTATTGAAATTTTTAGAAGGGTATGTTTTCTCAATATGAAAAATGTAATTGAAGCAGAAATTGTTAAAATTACTGGCAGGGAAAACAATGGATTTGATAGAGAAATCCATGAAGATGGTAGGCATTTCTTATGGATGATAAAAGTAATGGTGCAAGAAAAGATTCCTGCGAAAAATGTGAGAAGAAAACTGAACAAAAGTTTTTTATTATCAATCCCATTTAGTTTTTCCATTCCAGATGCTGAAAGAATGCCCATGCCGAAGCTCCACAAAAAAAGAGCCCTTCCTTCATGTAATCTGTTAAATCCAGGAACTGTCAACTGAAACAAGAATGTGATAGGGGTGGAAAGGGCTGTGAGTAAGAAAATAAGGGAAAAAATAAGATATAGGAAAATAAAATTTGATTTTTCCCCAAAAAGAGAAAGTATTGCGAGGTAGAGAGGAATAAGACCCATATATCCCTGAATTTCAAAAAATCTACTTCCCATTATATCGCAGTCGGTGGGCATAAATGGTGTTCCAATTATTCCGGGCATAAAAAATGTGGAGAAAAGAGTGAGCCATCCCTCCCATCCTCCTGGATGAAAGTGCCGTGCGGTTCTTAAAAAGTTGGTGGAAAGTTTAATAAGTTCAAGTGTTGGAATTATTAAGGGGGAGGCGAGGAGAAGACCAAAAAAGGATATTATTAAAAATGAATAGATGATTTTTATACTTTCTTTCACATCTTTCTTCTCCTTTATAGTGAGCATCGCTCGGAGAAGAGAATATGTGAAAAATCCTATACACACATACAGGGTCCAGTTTATGTTTCTTGAATAGAAGCTTAAAGCAAAAGCAACACTGCCAAGGAGGATATAAAGATAAGATCTTTTTGAGAGATAGTTTTCATAAGAGAGAAAGAGGAGCGGTAGCATTGCTCCTGCTTCTACTGTTCTTTCATACTCAAACCATGTCATCATATGCCCACAAAACATCCATACTATTCCTCCGAACAGAGAAGAGCTGAAGGAGAAATTGAGTGCCTTCAAATAAAAAAACATAAAGGTACCACACATCCACAAATGGAGAAACAGTCCAATCATCCTCGCAGTTAATGGGTCAAATAAAAAATGGGTGAGCAACCTGATGGGGTGGAGAAAACCGCTCTGTCCATTTGCAAATTGAGGGTATCCTGAAAAAATGTAAGGATTCCATTTTATAAGAACTCCTTTTTTCAGCCATTCATTATAGAGGGTATCTTCTGGATAAAAAATAAGGACAGGATCTCCTTTAATAATTGAATGAAACTTTTTTTCCTTTTTCGGAGGATAAAATAGCCCCTGGTCATAAATATATAATGGAAGAAAGACTTTTTTGGAGATGAAAGCGGGTAAAAAAAATAATAAAGTGAGTAAACCCAAAAGAAGTGTTCCTTTTATTTTATCCATGTTTAAACATACTGTTATTAATTTTATATATTTCCTATTCCTGAAGAGTCAAGGGAAAAAGAAGGAATTTTACCTCCTTGAAGGGGGCTGAACGAAACGGTTTGCTCGTTCACTCGTAAACCTCCCCCATCTTTAAAAATGGACGGAATACCCATTCTCCTCACAATGTGCCTCCCTCTCAATAAGAGCCACCTCCTCTAAAACCTCCTTCAACATCCCCTTTATGTGTTCCCTCAAAATCTCAATCAACTCCTTTCTTTTTTCTTCGTCCTGTGATAAACTATGAATAGTCTCTTTCAGTCTTTCTTTATTCATGTTGCACCTCCTGGTGGCATTCATTCCCATCTCTTTTCATCTCATACACAAAATTCAAAACACTACCTAAAATTAGAATGTTGGAAATGTTGCGGTCGATCCGGATAGTGGGATGTATATGGGAGTATGGTGGAAAGGTGGAGTTCTTTACGCGCAAAAAGTTACACAGGATGGAGAGTTAATCGGAGAAAGAATACCTATTGTGAATGATGCTATCCGCATAGAAAGCGCAAGAATTGTGTTCGTGCCAGAAAAGAAGGCTTTCTTTGCAGTATGGGGTGAATTAAGGCAGGATGGATACTGGATAAGGGGAGCTTATTTGAAATAATTAAAATTATTTTGAATAATAAAATATCAATATGAAAAAGGTAATCCTATTTTATTTTCTTCTGACTTTATTTTTCTTCTCAAGGAGTATATTTGGAAAGGTGTATCTTCCAGGGGACATTCTTGATCAGGGGTTTATTTCTACACCAAGAAAATGGAAACTTCACAATACCATGATTGGGGATGTTATAGTAATATTTTATCCGGATGATGTGCTTTACAACTCTTCTTTGAAAGAGGGAAGGATACCATTGTGGAATCCATATGTGTTTTCCGGATACCCGGTATTTGAAAGCGGGCAATCAGCCTATATGCACCCTTTAAGATTAATTTTTCATTTTTTATTTGACCCATTAACCGCTCATGACCTTGACCTATTTATCCATCTCTTTTTAAGCGGGCTGGGAATGTTCCTTTTCCTGAGAGAATTAAAGGTAAGCAATTTTTCATCTGCTTTTGGAGGGGTTATCTGGATGTTCAATTTCCACAATATGGTGTGGTTTGAGTATGGAAGAACGGTTCATGTCGCTGCGTTCTTGCCCTTTCTCCTTCTTACCTATGAAAGGGCTCTGAAGACAAAAAAGGCAATTTTTCATTTTCTTTCAATAATATTTTTCTCCCTCATTTTTTTCTCAAGAAACCTGCAATGGAGTATGTATGGATATTTATTGTTTTTCTTTTATTTCGTTTTTAAGCTTATTTGTGTAAGAAATAATCCTGCTTTAATAAAAAGAGCAATTTTTTTGTTTGTAACAATTGCCCTTCTGGGAACGGGTCTTGTTTGTATTGAACTAATTCCTACAGCCGAACTCTTATTTTTCTATTCAAAAACCCAGAGGGGGGAAGGAGGGATTGGAGCCCCTGTAATTTTTTCTATCAGGGAAATTCTCACAAATATTTCCTCATTTATTTATCCCAGAATTCTCGGGAGTTCTATAGACTCAGTTGATTTAAAGCCTCCTGCATTACAATTTGAATCACAGGGATATATAGGTATTATTCCTCTCACATTAGGACTCCTTTCAATCTTCAATAGGAAAGTTCCTGTGAAAAAATTCTTTGCTATATTGGCGATTTATACATTTTTTCTGTGCGTTTTTCCTATTTTAAACGCACCTCTTTTTCTTATTATTCCAAAATATTCCAGCCTCCCTGCCAAATTGAGAATATGGTTCCTCACAGGATTCTGTATGAGTGCGCTTGCGGCGTTTGGATTAGATGAATTAATGGAATTTGGAGAAGCGGAGAAGAAGAGGTTTTTAAAAAGACAACTGATGATTTATTCGGTGGTGCTTTTTATCATTATTTCTCTTTTTATTCTCTACAGGAATAACCTTCCTCGGGGCTGGGTTTCCCTCACAAATTCAGCGGTTACTATACCGTTATTACTTATGGGCGTTTCTCTTTCAATTTCAATTTTATATATAAAAGGACTGAACAGAAGCCTCCTGAAATTATATGTAATGATGTGGACAATTTTTGACCTCCTCTCTTTAAGTATGTCATTTAATACATCCGCAGAAAGAGAACTTTTTAATCTTGAAAAATCTTTCATCAAAGACCTCGTGAGGAAGACTGGGTATTATAGAATAGCGGGGATGGACCCCAACTACTCTACAATTTTCAGGATGTTTTCTCCTGAGGGATACAATAGCTTTTATCCCGACTGGTATCATAAAGCCATAAATCCCTCCGAAAATCTCAAAGTCCGTTTTTTGGACCTTTCACCTTCTATGCTGAAACTTTTGGGAGTTAAGTATGTGATTTATCACCGTCCACCTCCAAACTACAGAAGAGTTGAGAATTTTCCAATTCCTTTGTATGAATCTGATGATGCCCTTCCGAGAGCATTCTTCACAAAAAATTATAAAATACTGCCAGACAAAGAGATATTTTCCATTCTAAAAGGTGATTTTTCTCCCTCAGAAATCCTTCTTTTGCCCGATGAAGGAAAGAGATATCCTCAACCTATTTCTAATGATGGAAAGTGCGAGCAGTTAGAGATAAAAAAATATGACCTTCACGAGGTAAGAATAGAGGTTAACTGTTTATCCGATGGATTTATCGTCCTTTCAGATACCTATTACCCTGGATGGAAAGCAGAAATTGACGGAAAATTTTCTGAAATTTACAGAGCATACGGGTTTTTAAGGGCGGTTTTTGTTGAAAAAGGGAAACATACTATTGTATTCAAGTATAGACCTTCTTCCCTACTAATAGGAGGGATAATAAGTGGATTTTCTGTGTTTCTAATTCTCATCATGCGTTTACTCTATTTTCTAAATTCAGGAGAGAAAAATGAAAATGAGGAAAATTGATTTTCTCTCTTTTCCTGTGATTTTTATATTTTTTCTGTGTTTTTTCTTTACTCTTCTGAACTGGATAAATCAAATGGCGAATATAGATAGGGCAAACTTTTATGTGAGATACGCCCTCTGGAAGGTGAACTATGGGGAAGAAGATAAAGCGATGGAGTATTTGAGGAAGGCGACGGAATTAAAATATTCTGTCCCAGAAGCGCATACCCTCCTCGCTTCTTTTTATCTCAAAAAAGGATTTGTTATGGAAGCATTAAGACATTTGAAAAAAGGAGGGGAGATGCTTCCGCATTATCAGACATATTTTCTTATAGGGTACATAGAACTTTCTCTTGGAAGATATGAGAATGCGAAGAGATTTCTTGAGAAATGCCTGAAATTAAAACCAGATTTTCAACAGGCTGTTGAGCTTTTAAACCAATTAAAAGGCTCACTAAAATGATTTGACGAAGGTCAAAGATTTAAAATGTTCTTTCCCCATCCATATCCCAATAGTTTTTTCAGCCCTTTCTTTCTCCATAATTTTATCCTTATCACAAAATAGGGATTTATGATATAAATGGATTCTTTCTCAATATGAATGCAGACCTCTCTGGTCCAACTGAAATGCCGTAAATTTCTACACCAGTCAATTTTTCAATTCTCTGTAGATAATTCTTCGCCTCTTCGGGTAATGCTTCAAAGGATGATATCCCTGAAAGAGGGGATTTCCATCCGGGCATTACTTCGTATTCTGGTTTAACCCTTGAAAGGTCATTGACATCAGGAGGATATTCGTCAATCTCTTTACCATCTATCGTGTAAGCAGTGCAGATGGCAATTTTATCAAGTCCGGAGAGGACATCCAGTTTCGTTATAATTAGCCCTTTCAATCCCCCCACTTCAACGGCTTTTCTCAATGCGGGTATATCAATCCATCCACATCTCCTCGGTCTGCCTGTAGTTGAGCCATACTCATTTCCTCTGTCTCTCAATGCATTTCCAATCTCGTCAAACAGTTCGGTTGGAAAAGGTCCTCCACCAACCCTTGTTGTGTATGCCTTTGATACACCGAGGACAGTTCCTATGCTTTCAGGAGGAACTCCTGCTCCTATTGCTACCTCTGCAGGGATTGTATTTGATGATGTAACATAAGGATAGGTTCCATGGTCTATGTCAAGCATAAACCCCTGTGCTCCTTCAAAGATGATTTTTTTCTTCTCCTCTATCCATTTTTTCAGGTATCTGGAGGTATCTTTTATGAAGGGCGAAAGAATATCTGCTGTTTTCATGTATTCGTCATAAATTTTTTGAAAGTCAAATCCCTCTCCACCCAGAACCCTTGTTATGTAAAGGTTTTTCTCCTCAAGAACATCTTTCAGGTGTTCTTTGAACAAATCTGGTTTTAAAAGTTCATATATTCTTATTCCCCTCCTTCCAACCTTGTCTTCGTATGCTGGACCAATTCCCCTTCCAGTTGTTCCTATCTTTTTCGTCCCCTTCTTTTCTTCTCTTAAAATGTCTATGGCTTTGTGATATGGCATGATGAGGTGTGCCCTATCGCTTATAAACAACCTATTTTTTACATCTATCTTTTTTGCCTTGAGGTTTTCCAGTTCTTTTATCAAAACCAGCGGGTCTATTACTACCCCATTTCCTATCACACATTTGACCCCGGGATGGGTTATTCCTGATGGAAGAAGGTGAAATATGAATTTTTCTCCCTCAATCACTACAGTATGTCCTGCATTATTACCCCCATTGAACCTTACCACTACATCTGATTCCCTTGCAAGATAATCCACTATCTTTCCCTTCCCCTCATCTCCCCATTGAGCTCCAACTATCGTTACATTTCCCATTTTTTACTCCTTCCCAAGTTATACAATTCTTTTGACTTTTTTCAAGGATTTTATAAAATTAAGCAAAGGAGTATTAAGATGGAAGGAGGTTCAGATGAAGAGCGATTTTTTTAAGGGAATTGTGCAATGGGAATTCAAACAGGAAGGGCTTGAAGGAAGTTTTAAACTTCCTGTCTTTTACTATGATAACACCTCTATCACTGCGATTTATACAGCCTCAACTTCTAAAGTGAAAAAATACCTGCCCCATTCAGAGATGTATCCGGTTGAGCTGTTTCCAGGAAGATGCCTTGTAGGTTTCACTGCCTTTGAATACAGAAATACGGATATAAATCCCTATAATGAGTTTTCCATCTCTATTCCCATAAGTTTTGGTAAAAAGGCGTTTCTGGGAACGGGGGTTTTGAGACAGATGTTAAAGAGGACTTTTAGTGTTTATATATGGCATCTTCCTGTTACCACCGAGATTGCAAGGTTCGGGGGTGTGGAGCTCTACGGTTATCCAAAATTTATAGCAAAGATAGATTTTTCTGAGAAAGGTGATTTCATAGAATGCAATCTCAGTGAGGGGAATGAGCATATACTGACTCTGAGGGGGAAAAAACTCAAGACCTCAAAGGGAAAACAGATGAGATACATCACCTATTCTATAAAGGATGGAATACCACTTGTCGCAAATGTTTTTGTCAATCCGATAGAGTTTGCACAGAGTATGAATCCTTCATCTGCTGAAATTCTAATAGGAAAAGAGCATCCAATTTGTAAGGAACTTCAGGAAATAGAACTGGGGGAATACCCCATTCTTTATCAATACATCCCTCTAAATGAGGCAATCCTGTTTGCCCCAAGAAACCTCATTGATAGATGAACGAAATTTTGAGGGAACATCCTTATTTAGTAAGGGATGAACTTGCATTGTATGTGCTTGAAGCGGGCAGGAAATTTAAGGAAAAGTATATAATTCCGAATGCCCATGAACTTGATAAAAAGCTCCTTCTACAACCTCAATATCATCCAGATGAAATAGTAAGAAAGGGATGCGAGTTCAGATTTTTTAGCCTTCCAATTCCAAAATTTATCGGTGGGCCTGGAGGAGGTGCCTTGCATGTTTCATTGCTTATGGAGGAACTCTGTTCCGGATGCGCAGGAATAGCAAATATCTTTGGAGCCCATTATCTCGGACTTGCAGGAGCACTTGTGTCAGGAGACCTTTACATTTATGGAAATTTTGTCTCAGAGGTGGTGAAGTGGGAAAGGGAGAATAAGCCAGTTATATTTTCAGCAGCAATAACAGAACCCACAGCAGGAACGGATGTGGAGGAGAGGGAACTCCTTCAAAGGGCTAAACTTGTTCTTTCAGCGAAGAGGGTTGAGAACGGCTATCTACTCAATGGAAGGAAGGTTTTTATAAGCAACGGAAGCATTGCGGATTACAACATAGTGGTATGTGCAATTGATAAGAGCAGACCCCTTGAGACATTCAGCGGTTTCGTTGTTCCAAAAGGCACCAAAGGTTTTTCTGCTGGAAGGGTTGAATTGAAGATGGGGCAGAGGGCATGTCATGCAGCAGAACTTGTTTTTGAAGACTGTTTTATTCCTGAGGAGAACAGGATTGGGACAGAAGGTGATGGAATGCTCGCTGTTGAACTCGTCCTTTCTGCCTCAAGGGGACCGGTTGGAGCCATAGCAACAGGCATTGCGAGGGGAGCATACGAAAAGGCACTTGAGTTTGCAATAAATAAAAAAACAAAAAGCGGAAGGTTGATTGATAAGCAATGGGTTCAGTTAACCCTTGCAGATATGGATGCGATGATAAGAATGGCAAGAAACGCCTATATTCAGGCTTCCATTTTCTTTGACAGATTTATCCTTAATAAAATAATGAGAGGTCTTCCGCAGAGCAGAATTCTGGGAGGAATTTTTAAGAGCAAATCATTTATTAACCTCACAAAGAGAGATTCCTTCAAGAGGATATGGGCTGAGTTTATAAAAAGGAGGATAGATGAGAGAAATCTTTATACATCCTTTGGGCTATCTTCCTTTGCAAAATTTTCCTGTAGCGACATTGCAGTGAAGGTATGCCTTATGGCCATGAGAATTCTCGGTGCAGAGGGAATTGAGGAGAGAAATTTTGTTGAAAAATACATGAGGGATGCGAAATTGACCCAGATTTATGAAGGGACGAATCAGCTGAACAGGTGGACCCTCTTTAAAACCCTAGTGAAAAAATGAACGGAGAAAAGAAGTTAATAATTGATATGGCTGAAAAGTTCACCAAAAAGGAACTCCTTCCATACATATCCCAGTTTGATATGTATCCTCTCATTCCCCATCGTTTTGAGCTGGGCGAAAAATTTTTTGAACTGGGAATTACTGAAATTGTAAAGACAGAGGATTTTCGGACAATTGTGGAAGTGGTTATGAAAATCTCTGAATTCTGTGCCGGATTCGGAGCCTTCCTTGCATACATAATTGCGGGTGAAATTCTAAAAATGAAATGCGAAATGGAATTTGACGCCATAGCCTCCATTGGTATTTTTGAAGAGGAGGATTTGGAAATAGAGAGGGGAGGAAGGTTTGGTATGAAAATTGAGGATGGGAAGATAAAGGGGACAAAAAAATCGGCTTTCCTTTCTCCGCTGGCAAAGGTTTTTGCTATTTTCTGCGAGGATAATGGGAAAAAGGCAATTGCCTGGATAAAAAGGGATGAGGTTGAGGTTAAGGAATCAATCGGTCTCATCGGAATAAGAGCCTGCCCCTGTGCAGATATCCTCATTAAAAATTCAGTTAAGCCTTTGAAAATAGTTCCTGCGGATGAACTTTTTCATTATACCATTTCCCTTATATGCCTTTTTTCCTCAGCCTGTGCCTGCTCTACAGCACTTTCTGCAATTGAGAAGGCATCTTCTTATGCAAGAGAGAGGTATCAGGGTGGGAATCTAATAATTGAATACGATGCAATAAAACTGATGATTTCACAAAACAGGGGTTTGCTTGAGACCTCCGTGGGTTCGGTTTTGAAATCGGCGGAAAAATTTTCTCAAGATAGAAAGTCATGGATTGATGTGATAGATTCAAAAATACTCGCCTCCGAGATAACAGTCAATGCCTGCCTTGATGCGATTCAAGTTTTTGGGGGATACGGATACATGAGGGATTACGAGGTTGAAAAGAGGTTCAGAGATGCGGTTGCCCTTTCCCATCTGCCCTTTGACACCTCAAGAGCCTCCCTTTATCTCCATTTTTTACAGGAGCATTTTTAGAGGTTTTGAATAGATGAGAGTAAAAGAAGGAGGAGAAAGATGGAAGTTTTGAAGAAAAAAGAAAGGATAGGCAGAATTTTTCTGTTTCTGTGTGCGGGTCTTCTCTTTTATAAACCGCTCAATCTATTCGCAGTTGACTTTGAGAGGATGCAGAAAGAAATTGATGGTTATCTGGCGGGTAAGAAATTTAATTTTGAGAAAACTTATACAATTAAAATAGGAGCTCTCGCTCCGGAAAAAACTCCGTGGACCGACATTCCGCGAAACTACATAATTCCAAAAATTCTTGATGTTAGCAACGGGAAGGTAAAGGTTATCTTTTATACGAGTGGAGTAATGGGTGATGACCCGGATGTGGTGAGGAAGGTCAGGCTTGGTCAGCTTCAGGGATGTGGATGCACTGCTACCGGATTATACATTCTTGCACCAGAACTCTCAGTTTTTTCTCTTCCATTCATGTTTTCAGATTATGAGGAGGTAAATTATGTTCTTGATAGAGTGAGACCTGATATAGAGGCTATACTTAAAAAAAGAAATCTCTTCCCCTTCGCAATAATTCACACGGGATTCATGTTCCTTTTCTCAAAGGAGATGATAAATTCACTAAATACGATGAGGAAAAACAAGGTTCTGACATGGTTCGGGAAAATTGAGCAGGAGACATTGAAGACCCTTGGTATAAATCCAATTCCCCTTTCTGTTCCAGAGGTTGTTATGGGATTGAGAAGCGGTCTCATAACTGCTCACTTTTCTCCTCCTGTATGGTCGCTCAGTGCTCAGGCATACCTTTCAACCCCTTTCAGCATGGAGCCTCCCTTTTTCTATGCTCCCGCAGGTGTGATTGTTGATGCTAACAGCATAAAGGATATTCCGTCCGAAGCGATTTCCCTTACGAAGGATATAATGAAGATTGTTGAAAAATCCTGGGCTGACGCGGTGGTAGAGTATGAGCAGAAGGCAATATCAGCCTTTAAGGAGATAGGGATAAAATTTGTCAGAATGGAAGAGGGCGACATAAAGGAGGTAAAGAAAAAATCTGAGGAACTATGGTGGAGACTGGCAGAGGAGGGGTTATATCCGAGGGATTTTCTGGAGAAGGTAATCAGGGCAAAGGAAGAATTTAAATTGAAAATAAAGAGGTAATCCACTACAAAAAATTTTGCTTGACATTTTTTTCAGGTGTAGTAGGGTAAGGGTGATGGAAAGAGGAATTTTGTGGATGAAGGGGATTTTGTTTATTTTTGTTTTGTTATTTTTTTCAATTGAATTTTCAGATAATGGTTTATCAGGGGAGGTGGAAGGGAGTGATAGGTGGAGGGAGTATATTAAGGCAAAAGTAAGCGGGGAGGGGATAAATGCTTTTATAGATGGGCTTTTTAATGAAGGGGAGGGTATATTGAAGGAGGTGATAGAGAGGGGTCGCGATGAATGGGTGAGGGGTTCTTTGATTGAGTTTAGAAGGAGGTTGATGGAGGAGATGGTTCTGGTGAGGGAGGAGATGGTGGATAGGTTGAATGTTTTGAGGGATGCGGGGGTATCAGAGGAGAAGTTGAAGCATATCAGGAAGGTTGAGAGGGTGTATGAGAAGGAGTTAAGTAAGTTTGAGAGGAAGCTGAGGAGGATAGAGGGGATGGTAAAGGAGGAGCCCTATAGTAAATGGGTGAGGTTGAAGGATTTTTTCCGTGTTCTTTTTGGTATAGATATTAAAGGGAGTGCGGAGGGTTTGATTGAATGGATGAGGGAGAGGCGGGTTGTGCATAAGGGGGTATTGTCAGAGGAGGTTACCTATTTTAATTCAGACCTTAAGGGGGTGGAGCCTTCTAAAGAGTCCTTGATAGTGCCTGCCTATGAGGGTGGAGGAGGTTTTACACCTGTTCTTGATGATAGCAGGATTGATTATGAGATAAGGATTACAGAGGAGATAAAGAAGAAGGTGGAGGAGTTGAGGGGTGGTCATCCGGTTCTTATTTATGAGTATGTTAAGAACAATTTTGTTCTTGATTGGCATTATGGTGTGATGAAGGATACGGG
>Ga0207433_10003124_pt1 | contig 32367 bp, 34 predicted proteins | sample YelNatPaOPGAMG01_FD_187559 | JGI IMG/M metagenome (GOLD analysis project Ga0207433, IMG submission 187559) | Hot spring thermophilic microbial communities from Obsidian Pool, Yellowstone National Park, USA - OP-RAMG-01 (SPAdes) (version 3) | ecosystem: Environmental > Aquatic > Thermal springs... | reverse complement strand
TACTACAACAATCAGCGGTATCATTTAGGTATTAATCTCAAAACTCCCGCCGGAATGCTCCAGAATTGTTTCCAAGCTATTGTTTAGAAAACGTAATGCCAACAAAAAACCGCTTATTATAGCGGATATCAATCCCATAAATATTATCAACTTCCCTACTAAAATACTAAACCCGCCTTTGGCGGATACTAAAGTACTAAATTTCAATACAAATTCACTATTCTTTTAAACTTTACCCCTTCTTTCGTAAAATTCGCTAAAATACCTAATTTCAGGCCCAAAGCCCGAAGATAACCATTGACCTGGTCGATATGCTGCTTGGAGAAATAATTATCCTTTTTGATTTCCAACACTACCCGTCCCTCTATTAGAAAATCCAAAATATAAACTCCAATGGGGACATCCTTATAATCTAAAGTTACCCTGACAAATTGTTTGTAATTGTAATTTTGGCGCTTCAACTCCTCTGCCACTCCCCTCTGGTAATACCGCTCGCGGTGGCCACTGCCCAGATGTTTATAGACCTCCATCAATATCCCCACGATCTTATAGCACAGATCCTTTTCAACCAAATCCTCTCTTATGTTTTTCATTTTAGTATTTTAGTACTTTTTAGTACTTTAGTAGGGAGGTCAGCACCCCATATCCGTATATCAGTATCCGCCATCCGCCAACTGGCGGAGGCGGAAATCCGTAATCCTTAACCCTCTCCCGCCACCCTAAAGACTTCTGCGACATCCGTTATGCCGTCCAGCGCTTTGAGCAGGCCGTCTTGCAGCATCGTGACCATCCCCTGCTCCAAAGCCACCCGCCGGAACTCGCTCATCGGCGCTTGGGCCATGGTCAGTTTCTGCACGGCTTCGGTCATCTCCAGCACTTCATAGATGCCAACCCGCCCCGCGTAACCGAGATAGCGGCATTTGTCGCAGCCTTTGGAATGGAAAAATTGCGGATGCGGAGGTAATTTGACATCCGCGGACTTCGGGATATGCTTTAACGCGTACATTATCTTTTCCATCACCATCGGTGAGAGCGCTTCCGGCTCCTTGCAGTACGGACAGATCTTGCGCACCAATCTTTGCGCAATGGCCGCAGACAAGGCAGGGCCCACAATGAACGGCCTGACCCCCATATTAATGAGACGCGGAATGGCGCCGGCCGCGTCGTTGGTATGCAAAGTGGACAGCACCATATGCCCGGTTAGGGCTGCCTGCATCGCGGTTTCCGCAGTTTCCTGATCACGAATTTCACCAACCATTACGATGTCCGGATCCTGACGTAAGACAGCGCGCAGCCCTTTTGCAAAATCAAAATCCACATTGTGGTCTATTGGCGTTTGTACAATACCTTCTAATTTATATTCAACCGGATCCTCTAAAGTAATTATTTTTACCCCAGGCTCATTGAGCTCATTTAAAAATGCATACAGCGTGGTTGTTTTGCCGCTGCCCGTGGGGCCGGTAGTGACTATCATCCCGTTCGGCCGGGCCAGTATCTTGCGAATCACTTCCAAAGGCTGCGGCCGAAAGCCCAAATCCTCCAGCTTCAGGCCTGCCGCGCCCGTACCGAGCAAACGCATTACCACTTCTTCACCATAAGCCGAAGGCAGGACGGATACACGCACGTCAACGGGCTTGCCCAAATAATAAAAAGTCAGCCGCCCGTCCTGGGGCACATTCTCCACGTTCAGTTTGAGTTTAGACAGCAATTTGACACGCGAGACCAAGGACCGCTGCAGATCTTTGGATAGATGTAAAACATCCTGCAGCACGCCGTCCACGCGAAAGCGCAATTTGACGATATGCTCTTCCGGTTCCAGATGGATATCGGACGCCCCGTAAGAAATAGCAGCCCCAAATATTATTTCTATCAACTCGGTCACGCTCTTGCTTTTCTGTTCCGTTTCCGGCCGAAGCCCCTTGAGCGCGGCCGAAAAATTTTCCTCTTTCTCTATCCGCACGATCTCGTCGCGCGGCGCCTTGGGCCGCAAAACCTTGCCATAGAATTTCAGGACCTGGGCCAAACTGCGCCTGGAAATAAAATACACGCTGACTTTGTATTTTTTGGACAATTCCTTAACCTTCTCGGCTAACAACGGATGCTTGGGATCAGTGGAAGCGATGCGCAGATCCTTATGCTCCTGAAAAAACGGCACCGCGCCGCTTTCCTTGGCTTCTTCCTCCGTGAAGATACCAAGCACGTTCAGGTCCACGGGAAAATTATGCAGATCAATGTAAGGCAAACCCAATATCTTGGCTTGGGCCTTGGCCTCCTCTTCTTCCATCTTGCGGTTAACGTCATCCATTGCCTCGTACAAATCCTTTTGGTTGCCGAGCAGAAATTTGTTGGACATTTTTGTTTCTAAATTGACTTCTTATCGTACTATATATTATATCATTCCCGCGATAATCTGGAAAACCGGCATCTTGGCGTAAAACAGGCTGGCAAGAGCGGCAAAACAAAAACGCCGGACACCTGTCCCCGCATTCTACCCCTTACTACTTACTACCAACTACTTGCTACTTGCTAGCTTCGCCGCTTCCAAAAGCCCATCTTCCGCGCGCGCCAAATCCTGCCCAAGCCGGACATCCACTATTTTAAACGGCGCGGCCTGGTACTCCGTAACCCGCCCCTCGCCGCCGAGTTTCTGCCTAAAGCCTTCCGCGTCAATATCCAGATGCACGGCAGCCAACAACCTGGTCCCGCCCGCGGGCAGTTCGCTGAGCACGGCCACCACCTTATAACCTGATACATTAGACAGCATCTCCTTCAGCACGCCTGGCAGGTCCGTTTCGCTGGCTTCGGCTTTAAGGAAATCGTTGGCGTTTAGCATGGAATAGGCGATGGGAAGATTTTCGGGCAAGCGGAGCCGCGCTAGCGCGCGTCCCCACAACCGCAGCAGAGGCAGGGACTTGCTTTTGTAGACGTTCTTGATGACTTCCTGCTGCCGGCCGCCCAGGGACACCAGCTCAGATGCCTTTAAAAAAGCGCGCGGCGTGGTCTGAGCATGCTGGAAACTGTTGGTCTTGGTGATAATGCCGGTAAGCAGGCAGGTGGCGATGTCCTCATCTAATAGCGCGGCTTCGTATTTTTCTAGGAGCGAGGACAGGATCTCGGCCACGGAACTGGCGGTAATGTCCACCAGGTTAACCGCGCCGAAATATTCGTTACCAGCACGATTGTCTATGTTGACCTTGGGCGCGTTGTAGAACAATTCCGAATGCCGCTCGAACAATCCGCCCAACTCCCCCAGTGACCGGCATTCCAGGGTCACTATCGCGTCCACCGGAAAATTCTCCTCGGAAAAACTCACGTCATCCGCGGTCAAGTGACCCGTTTTGGCTTTAAGATAAATATGCACCTTGTCATCCGTGGTTTGGTAGCTGATCTCGTCCAGTTTCTTAACCGACGTATCCACGGTCACTACCAGGCTGTTGCCTTCTCCAATATCAACCTTTATAGTATCAGCGCCGGGCAGGAACTTGAGCCCTTCGGGAAGAGGGCCACTGCTAGCCACTTCCACGTCCTTTTCCAGCTTGCGCAAAAACAGGGCCAAAGCCAGGCCGGAAGCCACGCTATCGGGCGTCAGCGACTCGGGCAGAGCAATAAGCACTTTCTTGGCCTTGCCCAAAATATCAAAAATCTGTTGTTCGGTAGATAGTTCCATTTCCTTAATTAAGACCTTTAGATTCCCTGCTAAATTACTAAAGATTAACCTAGGAGGTTTTAATACTTTAGTAAAGCCGAAAGGCGATTTTAGTACTTCCGTCGGGAATGAATTGACTCTAAAGTATATAAAATTTTACTAAAATCGTCAATAACGGTAGAATGTACCTACAGAAACTATTACTGCTCTACGGAAGGCTATAGAAATTAAATGACGATGGTTCCTAAGAAGTTCTGCAGGTTTCTGTAGTATTCGTATATATTCTGTAGATTTATGGAAAAGATCAGTTTGAACGAAATAGACGACTTCGCCAAAAAGCTCGCGAAAGAGCTAAAAGGGGGCGAAATCCTGGCGCTGGTCGGCGATTTAGGCAGTGGCAAGACCACTTTTACCAAGGCGCTGGGCAAGGCCCTAAATATAAAGGCCAACATCATCAGCCCGACCTTTATCCTAATGAACGTGTTCCCGGCAAAGCTGCCGGGACAAAAAGGCAAACCAATCTACCTGTACCACTTAGACCTTTACCGGACAAAAAACTTTCGGGAGGTCAAAGCCCTGGGGATTACGGAGGTCTGGGGGGAAAAAGATACTGTCACTGTCATAGAATGGGCGGATAAGATAAAAAAATATTTGCCGAAAGAGGCTCGATTCATTTATTTTAAAACGAGCAAGGAACGGAGCGTACCATGAAAAAAACTTTTTTGATGATATTCCTGCCTGTGGCGGTCCTATCGACGGCTGTTCGCGGCGCGACCGCGCGCGCCGCGCTGTTTAACCTGCCCGCGGTCGCGCCGCGCAGCAGCGGCGCCAGCCTATTCTCCTACCGCCCTTTGCCCGCGAATTCCGATTTTACCTTCACTTACGAAGACCAGACTTTCACGGCCAAAGCCGCCATAGTAAACTCCTGGAAGGGTAACGGAAAACTCGGCCGGTTGAGCCAACTGGAAAAACCCACACCCACGCCCGCGGACCTGGTGCAGGATTTCGTAAAACAAGATTGGTCAGTAACCCAACCCCAACCCACATCCTTCCATTTTTTGCCAGGCAAGATATTTAGTTATTTAAAACAGCTCGCTTTGGAAATAGACGCCACATCCTCGGAACCGAGACTGACAATCGCTGACGGAAAAGCCACGGAGTTTGCGCCTCCAATAACCGGCCGAAGTCTGGACCTGTACCGATCCACGGCTAATGCCCTGCTGGCTTTGGAGCAAGGACAAACCTCGGCCGCGCTTACGGTCAACAAGATCTTCCCTAAAACATACCTATCCGAACTCAACGACCTGGGGATCAACGAGCTCATCGGCCACGGCGAATCCAATTTTAGCGGCAGCCCAAATAACCGCAGGCACAATATCGCCGTTGGCGTAGAAAAAATGAAAGGCGTCATCATCCAGAAAGGTGAAACATTCAGTTTTAACAAATATCTCGGCGAGGTGACGGCTGAAGCGGGATTTTTGCCAGAGCTGGTAATAAAAAAAAGCGGGACCGTGCCTGAATTAGGTGGTGGCTTATGCCAGGTGTCTTCCACTACGTTCCGCGCGGCCATGGACGCGGGCCTGCCTATTACAGAAAGAAAAAATCACGCTTACGCGGTTTCCTACTATTCGCCGCAAGGGACTGACGCGACCATCTATCCGGGAGTGGTGGACCTAAAATTCATCAACGACACGCCGGGCGCAATACTGATCTGGCCGTATCTAAAAGACAAGAATACTTTGGTATTTGATCTTTACGGGACCAGGGACAGCCGCCAAGTCACTCTGGAAAAACCTGTGCAGTGGGACCGCAAAGCCGACGGCTCAATGAAAGCGTCCTGGACCAGGATAGTGACAAAAGACGGGCAAACCGTGACTAGCACCTTCTCCTCCAATTATCTCCCGCCTGCCCTGTTTCATAAAACCGAAGAGGCCAACATTACTGCCCCCGCCGCCCCAAGTGCCAGCGCCTCCTCCACCCCAGCGCAATAGGCGCCTTTGACATCACGCTTAAACCCGCTAACTATTAAAGTTGGCGGGTTTATTTTTCCTTATCTATGACATAAAAATCAACGGCAGGAACTGTTAAGAAAACGGGAAAAATGATAAACTATAGTAGCAAGTAGCATGCAATAATATTAAGTCTATTTTAATTGTGTAATACTTGATACTTACTACGTACTACTAACGATTTTATGATCGAATCCAACCACGACAACGAAAATCCCTCCCCTCTTGACCCCGCCTCTATGGACGAGGAAGACGCTGTTGTTGAACAGAATCTACGGCCCTCGGTCCTGGACGAGTACGTGGGCCAGGCATCGGTCAAGGAAAATTTAAAGATCGTGATGGAAGCGGCCAAGAAGCGTAAGGAAGTGCTGGAGCACCTGTTGTTCTACGGCCCGCCGGGACTCGGCAAGACCACACTGGCGTTCATCGTTGCCAAAGAAATGGGCACGAACATTAAAGTCACCTCAGGCCCGGCCATCGAGCGCGCCGGTGATCTCGCCGCGCTCTTGACCAACCTAAGCGAAGGCGACATTTTATTCATCGACGAGATCCACCGTTTGAACAAAATGGTTGAAGAAGTGCTGTACCCTGCCATGGAAGATTATGTTTTGGATATAGTCATCGGCAAAGGCCCGGGCGCGCGCAGTATCCGCATGGAACTGCCCCGTTTTACGCTGGTTGGCTCCACCACCAGGATAGGACTTATTTCCAGCCCCTTGCGCGACCGCTTCGGCGCGACCTATCGTTTAGAATACTACACGCCCGAAGAGCTGCAATCCATCATTACCCGCTCCGCCAAGATCTTGGGAGCGAAGATAGACAAGAAGGCTTCCTTGGAGCTGGCCAAACGTAGCCGCTTTACCCCGCGCATCGCCAACCGTCTGTTGCGCCGCGCGCGCGATTTTGCCCAAGTTCACGGAAATGATACAATTATTTTGGAAGTAGTCAATGACGCGTTAAAGCTCCTGGAAGTGGACGAACAAGGCCTGGACAAGAACGACCGCCGCATCCTAGAAACGCTAATAGACAAGTTTTCCGGCGGCCCCGTGGGATTGAGCACCCTGGCCGCAGCCACGGGAGAAGAAGAAGACACCATCACGGACGTGCACGAACCGTTCCTCATCCGCCTCGGCATGATCGCCCGCACGCCCAAGGGCCGGCAGGCCACGGAAAGCGCATATCGCCACCTGGGAAAAACACCACCTGCTAGTCAGCAAAAAACTCTATTATAATTCCAAATTGCAAATATCAATAAAGTATCAATTAAACAATTTATTTGTCATTGGGTATTAATTAATACTTTGTAATTAGATTTATAAAATTAAACCTATGAACCTCTCCAGCCCCGCAAACCTTCTCATCGCTGGCATCTACTATCTACTTGTCGGCGCGATGACGCTGTTCTCCCTGTTCGGTGTCTATATCCTTATCCGTTACGGCAAATCGGCCATTACCGCCTTGATCGTCGCACTGCTTTATGGCTTTATCTATCTGGAGATCTTGGCCCAAAGTTATTCAACCTTAAAAAATATTCTAACCTAAAATGACCAAAGGAATTACCCGCCGCCTGCTTCCCAGCCTCCAGGAGGACGAGACCATATATATGGTGGTAAGGGAACATTGGGCGCATCTTTTCCTTAAGATCGTAATTTGGATGTTTTTCGCGGCTATTTTGATATTATTCAACCGCTACGCCATTCCGGCCGTGCCCGCGCTGGGGGAAGGCACTTTCGGCCAGATCGTCACCCTCTTTACCCAGGTTTACACCCTATTCTTGGCTTTGAGCCTGTTTCTGATCTGGGTCTTCTACTATCTAAACATCCAGATAATCACCAATATTCGCATTGTGGACATCGACCAGGTCGGACTGTTCTCCCATATGATCTCGGAGCTGCATATAGATAAAATTGAGGATGTGACTAGCGAGACGCACGGGCTGTTCGGCACCATTTTCAATTACGGCGACGTTTATGTGCAAACCGCGGGCAAGGTGGAGCGGTTCGAATTCAGCAACGTCCCGAACCCGGCTGGCATAGAAAAGATGGTCCTGGACCTATACGAAAAAACCCATCCTGTAAAAGAGAAAAGTTGATTTTTTCTTTTTTTCATCAGCTTTGGGGACGTTTAACGTCTAATAACCCAGAATAAATTAACTCGCAGATTGATCATATGAAAATCGTCGCTATATCTGGGGGATTCGACCCGGTGCACATCGGCCACGTGGAGTTGATGAAGGAAGCCAAGGCGCTTGGCGACAAGCTGGTAGTAATATTAAACAACGACAACTGGCTGAAAAAGAAAAAAGGGTTTGTTTTCATGAATGAAAACGAACGCAAGGCCATAGTGGAAGCAATCCGCTACGTGGATGAAGTAATAATAACCGACCACCCCGCAGACCCTAAAGATATGTCTGTCTGCGCAGCACTGGAAAAGCTCCGACCCGACATCTTCGCCAACGGCGGGGACAGGGATATGGCTGACGCGCAAAAGAGCACCTCCTCCCTCAAGCCAGAGGCCATATTGTGCCAGCGCCTGGGCATAAAGACGGTCTATAACGTCGGCAAGAGCGGCAAGATCCAAAGCTCCAGCGAACTCGTCCGCCGCGTCAAAGAAACGGCGAAATAGATATACTGGACGCACAAACACCTCAACCGCTCGGTTGAGGTGTTTAGATTTATAACGACAAAGTATTTCAAAAATTGATCATAACGGCTAAACCGGCAAGGGCGGCGGTTTCGGCGCGCAGGATCAGGGGGCCGAGGCAGACTGGAGCGCAGTTGGGAAGGGACTTAAATCTATCGATCTCTTGCTGGGTGAACCCGCCTTCCGGCCCAACGAGGATAGCATAATCTTTATCTTCTTCTATTATTAAATCTTTAAATCGTCCGCCGGCCGGGTCCAGTAAAACAATATTTTGATAATTTGATAGCGCTTCTTTAATGTCATCAACAAACTCTATTTTGGGCGGATGAACCCGGTCGCATTGTTTTGCCGCTTCCTGGCAGATCTTTTGCCAGCGTGGGAATTTTTTCTTAAATAGGTCAACTGACAGTTTTGTCGCGACATTTTCGGAATTGAACAATACAATCTTACAGGCCCCAAGCTCTGTCCCTTTCTGCAAAATGAAGTCCAAAGCCTTTTCGTTGACCACAGCCTGGAATAGCGCGATGTTAATAGTGGGTTCCGGCGGAGCGGGGATTTGGTCAAGGACCTTTACGGTCAAATCCTTTTTTCCGGCATTAACTATTTCCACCTTGAACCGCTTCTCGTCGCCCCCCTGCAAAGCCAGCCGCTCGCCCTTCTTAAACCGCCGCGACAATAGAATGTGCTTAGCCTCGTTGCCAGTGATCTGGATTTCCCGCCCAGATATTAAATTTTGGTCGGTTAAGAAGTAAGACACAATAGTATTAAACAAAATTGACCATAATTGGCATAATTGAACATAATTAAAATCCTTTTATTTTGTCAATTTTGTCATTTTTTAAATTTTGCAATGTTTATACTTCCACTTGTATCGCGAACACCACTGATTTTCCGATAAGCTGGTTAAGCGCGAGTATTATTCGTTTTGCGAGCAGTTTTATCTGGTACGCGATCTCTTTCGACAGGCAGGCCACGACCAATACCCCTTTTCTCAAATCCACGGCTTTTGTCTGCTCCCTGGCTTCAGCGATGAATTCCGCAGCCACTTTTTCCCAATACTTCAACACCCGATACTTATGCAAGACCGCCTCCAATTTATGTTCCTTGGCGGTTTTGGAAAGCACTTTGTCTATCTTTTCGTAGTTTTTATACATTTGTTTCAATACTTCTTCGAAATACGAGAGTTTCAAAATACGAAAATAAGGGACCCCCGGTTTCGTATTTCATTATTTTCGTATTTAGTAGAGGTTATACTTCTTCCTCTTGCACCGCCGGTGCAAGCGTTACGTGCTGGGCCGGCATCTCCAAGGGGTGGGTGGTGGTGATGAACGTCTGAAATTTTCCCTGCAGGTATTTAAGCAAAAAGGTTCGCCGGATTTCGTCCAGTTCCGACAGCACATCATCCAACAGCAATATCGGCTTATCATTCCCCTTGCTTAGATATTCCAATTCCAACACCTTCAAAGCCAAAACCTGGCTGCGCAGTTCCCCACGGGAAGAGAATGGCGACAAATACAACCCTTCACTCTTTAAGAAAAAATCGTCACGGTGCGGCCCCACCAGGCTATTGCTGAGCAGGACCTCTTTAGCAGCTAAGGTTTCCAATCGACTTTTGAAATTTTCTTTAATCTCTTCCAAGGTGTCGCCGGCTAAGGTCTCGTAGGACACTTCCACAGGGCGATGGAACCCGGAAATGGCAGTATAAACCTCTGATAGGCTGGCGTTAAGGTAGTTCACGAATTTTTTCCGCTCCGCGATTATATAGCTACCTAAATTCATCAATTGCTCATTCCAGGAAGCAAGGCTACTGCCGCTATTCCTGCCGACCTTCATTTCGGACAACAGTTTATTCTTTTGATACAACACCTTCTTGTATTGCGCCAGGCTGTCCAGATACTGCAGATTTTTCTGCGACAGCACCATATTCAGGTATTTGCGACGCACTTCCGGGGGTTTAGTGAACATATCCACGTCCGACGGGTCGAATATAACCACACTTATGAATCCTTGCGCTTCGCGGCGTTTTTTCTTCACCCCGTCTATCATGAAACTCGCGTAGATTTTGTCGCGCTTTTCCAAAAAAACTTCCAGCGTATGTTCTTCCCCTTCCTTTTCCACAAACATCTTCATCTGCAGGCTATTACTATCCTTAAGGAAGATAAATTCCGTGTCGTCGCGGAACGACTTGAACAGCGAGGCAAAATATACCGACTCCAAAAGGTTGGTCTTCCCTACCGCGTTCGGGCCGGTCAACACCACCACGTCATTATTAATATCCAAATTCAACTGCGGATAATTCCGAAAGTTCTTTATTTGTAGGTTTTTTATTCTCATATTCTCCACAGACCACCAATCCTACAAATGGGACCAAACAGCTGTATTAGTATCTATAGTATTCGTCTCCATCTGTAGTTAGTGGATAATTAACTTTTAATCGGCATCACTAGGTAAATATAATCATTCTTCCCTTCGGGTAAAATCAGAGTTGCGGCACTGTCGTCGATTATTTTAATTTCCACCCCGGCGGTCTCTATGTTGGAAAGGCAGTCCAAGATATAATGATGGTTCAAAACCACACTCCCAGAAGGGCCTTCCACTTTTGACGGTAGATCCACCACGCTCTTTCCAAGCTCCGCTGATTCGGAAACCAAGGTCAACACCTGCTTTTCCGAATCATAGTCCAGCTTGACGCTGTTCGTGCCCTGGCTAAAGATGGCGCCGGCCCGCAACGCGTTAATCAGCGGCTGTTTTTCGGTAAAGACCTTGCTATTGAAGCTAGTGGGGATTATTTGCTCGTATGGGGGGTATTGCCCGTCAATTAGACGGCTAATTATTTGCGTTTCGTTAAAACAAAGGGAGGTTTGGGTTTCGTTAAATGATATCTCTACCACCCCTTTTTGGTTACCAATGATGCGAGATAGTTCCACTGCGGTCTTCTGCGGTAATATCACTTCCCTTGGGGTAAGGAATTTTTCTTTTAGCATTATCTTCTTTTCAGCTAAACGGTAGCGGTCAGTTGCCGTCACTTTCAGTATTTCCCCTTCTAGTTTAAACAGAATTCCGGAAATTTCTGGCTGGGTCTGGTTGGTGGAAGCCGCAAATACCACTTGGTTTAGTGCGTTTTTAAGTTCTTGAGAATCCAGAGATATAGTGTTTTCATTCTCCATTTGAGGAATAAGGGGAAATTCTTCCGCTGGTAGGGTCTTAATGGAGGTGTGGTAGTTCTCGGTTTCTACCTCCACTTCATTATGGGCGGTCTGCAAAGTGATATTTTTGTTGGGTAAATTGTTAACTAGATCCATTATAGTCTTGCTTGCGACTGTTATCTCTCCATCTTCTTCCACCTTACAACGCACGTGAGTGGTAATGGCTATCTCCAGATTTGTTGAAGATATCTTTAACTGTCCATTCTCTGTCTTTATTAATATATTGTTTAAAATCGGCAAAGTATTGGAAGAGGAAATTATCCTCCCCACTGTCGCTAACCCTTGTTTGAGATTTTCTTGGGTGCAGACTATTTTCATATATTTAAAATTTATTTGTTATAAACAGTAGTAATAATAAGTGTTGTGAATTTGTTGATAAATTAATTTATTCTTTTTATTAAAATAGATTTTCCTTTCTTTGTTGTGAATAAAAACTTGACTGGCTTGTTATTGGATTGTGGCTAAGGTTGACTGCAAAGTAAAGAAAAGCAGGAAAGTTTTTTAAACCACATTATGTAAACAACTTATCCAGGATTAAATCCACTTCTTGTTTAAAACTTTCTTTAGCTTTTATCAAGCTTTCCACTTTTTCTACAGCATGCATTACGGTGGTGTGGTCACGGCCGCCAAAAAATTCTCCGATGGACGGAAAAGAGCTGTCTAATTCTTTCCGCATCAGGAACATAGCAATTTGTCGTGGTTTGACGTACTCCTTTTTTCTGGATTGTTTAACCAGGTCATCTACGGTAATGTTGTAAAACCCAGCCACGGAATCTGCGATTTTTTTTGCGGAAATGACACGCTTTTTCGTTCCCACGATGCTAGCTAAGATGTTTTTGGCCTGTTCTAATACCAAACCGCGGTTTTCCATTTGTTGGTAGACAGCTAGACGGTTCAACGCCCCTTCCAGTTCACGGACATTGTTTTGGATGTTTTCCGCTATGTAAAAAAGAATATCCTCAGAGATTACGACACCGCGTTTTTCCATTTTTGTGCGCAATATAGCCATTCTGGTCTCTAGATCCGGCGCTTGGATGTCCGCAATCATCCCCCACTCAAAGCGGGAAATGAGTCGTTGTTCAATAGCCGGGATCTCTTTAGGCGGCCGGTCGGAAGTGATGATTATTTGCTTCCCTTTGTCGCGTAATTCGTTGAAAGTATGGAAAAACTCTTCCTGCGTTCCTTCTTTACCCGCTAAAAACTGGACGTCGTCCACAAGTAAGGCGTCAATATTGCGGTATATTTTCTTGAAATCGTCCATCCGCTTTTGGCCGATAGCGTTGATGTAGTCGTTGGTGAACTTCTCGCTGGTGACGTAAAGCACTCTTTTACCGTTGTTCTGGGCCAAGCGCTGGCCGACTGCATGCATTAAGTGGGTTTTGCCAAGTCCTACACCACCGTAGATAAATAAGGGATTATATTGGGTTCCTGGGTTTTTGGCAACGGCCAAACTTGCGGCGTGGGCCAGTTCGTTGTTCTTGCCCACAATGAAGGTTTCAAAAATATATTTAGGGTTGAGCCCGTTGGCTAGCGGAGCGGCGGATTCTTTATAGGAATAAGTTGCAGTATCGGCGCGTGAGGTGATTTTGGCCGCGGTTGGGGCCGGGGAAGATCCCCCGACCTGGTATTTTATTTCTTTGATCTCCGGGGCTATCCCTTTAAGGGCTTTGAGCATATCGCCCTGGTATTTACTGGCAATCCAGTCGCGGTTAAAGGCGCTGGGCACGCTGACCAAAATATAGTCCCCTCCCCGTTCTATGATGGAGGTGTTTTTAAACCAAGTATTGAAGTTGGCCTTGCTCAAGGCCACTTCCATGTTCCCCAAAATAGCTTGCCAGAGTTGTTGGTTATTCATAGGTAGGGTTCTCAAATATACAAATATATAAATTCTCTATCTGTATTTGTATATTTGTTATTTGTGTTGATTTGTATATTTGCGATTACTGCTTAATGAATTTTAACAGGGACTTATTAACATGTAAATAACCATTTTTACCTCATAATTAAAAAGAAATATTCTAAAGCTGTTAATATCATGTGGAAAAGATGTGACTAAAAATCAGGTCTAAATTCTTTCGTTTTCTCCGGTTGACCAAAACGGGAAATTTCTTTATAATTACTGAAGAAATTATTATTGTTCACTAATCACAAATAGGAACAAATGCTGCAAATACTAATAATGCAGAAAATTTGGGCCCATTTGCAGGATCAGTGATTTGTGGAAAATATGAAAAGGACATACCAACCGAAAGTGAAGAGGAGAAAGCGCCGCCATGGTTTCTTAAAGCGAATGCAGACAAAGAATGGCCGCAACGTTCTAGCCCGCAGGCGGGCAAAAGGTCGTAAGAGGTTGTCTGTATAATTATTGAGCGCGGATCGGGCCTATGCTGAACAAAAAACACCGCCTTGCCAAGACCAAAGACGTGGAACTGGTTTTTGCCCGGGGGCGGAGTTTTTTTAACCCCTTGGTTTCCGTAAAATTTTTCCGCAACGACAGGGAAAAGAAGCGGTTTACAGTTGTGGTTTCCACCAAGGTCTCGAAAAAAGCGGTCAGCCGTAACCGGCTGAAAAGGATATTGCGGGAATTTGTACGCTTGCGCCTGGATAAGTTCCTACCCGGCGACTATGCGATAGTAGTCAGGCCGGCCGCGGCAAAAACGGAAGAGAAAGTCTTGCTCCAGGAATTAGAAAAACTTTTTAAGAAAGGCGGATTATTGGAATAAGGGGGCCTATGGATATTATTAGACAACTCCTCAACTTGCCAAAAAAGCTCGCCGTGTTGTTGATAGAAGCCTACCAGCGCGTTCTTTCCCCTGACCATAGTTGGCTGAAGCACCGTCATCCTTACGGTTATTGCCGTCATTACCCCACTTGTAGCCAGTATACCAAGGAAGCGATAACCAGGTTCGGCCTGGTTAAAGGCGGGCTGCTTGGGGCAAAGAGGGTCGCGCGATGTAATCCTTGGGCGGAACCGTCGGTTGATCTGGTTCCAAATGTTACCAAATTTTGATATTTGTGAATTAAATATCCATTTGAAATTGGAAATTTGATATTTGACATTTATTAAAGGATTCCCATGATAGCATTATACAATACCATCATCTACCGTCCCCTACTGAATTTGTTGGTGTTCTTTTATAACGTCATCCCCGGCCACGATATCGGCGTGGTAATAATCCTGCTGACCATCCTGATCCGCCTGGCCTTAGCGCCCAGTTTCCACAAGTCGCTTAAGAGCCAGCAGGCTATGAACGAATTGCAGCCCAAGCTCAACGAGATCCGAGAAAAATACAAGGACGACAAGGAAGGCCAGGCCCGGGCCATGATGCAGCTTTACAAGGATCACAAAATAAACCCGATGTCGTCTTGCCTGCCGCTGATTATCCAGCTGCCGATCCTGATAGCTTTGTATCAAGTCTTTGCCAAAGCGCTAAAAAGCTCTTTGGAAGGGCTTTATTCCTTTATCCAGAATCCCGGTACCATCAATCCGTATTTTCTGCGTTTAGTGGATCTGTCCAAGCCGAGCGTCATCTTAGGGGTGGTGGCCGGCGCGGTGCAGTTTTGGCAGTCAAAGATGATGTTGCCTAAGGTCCCGGGCCAGGATGCCACCGCCAAGATAATGGCAATGCAGACCACCTATATTTTACCCGTGATTTCCGCCATTATCGCCATTAAGCTTCCGGCGGGCTTGCCGCTTTACTGGATTGTGACCACTTTGTTCGCCGTAGCCCAACAGTACTACATCAAAAGGAAAAAACCCGCTCCGCAGAACAATTGACAATTGACAATTGACAATTAACCGTCCCACAGGGGAAGTTAATCGTCAATAGTTAATCGTTAATCGTATTACAATCATGACTGACTACGACAAGATTGAGACAGTAAAAAACATCATCCGGGAACTGCTGGAGGAAATCGGGGTGCGGGGGGATGTGGAATTCGAGGATAGCATTACTAAGGGATTGATATTCAATATCATTTCCCCGGATTCCTATCTTTTAATCGGACGGCAAGGCGCAACTCTTCACGCCATCCAGATATTGGTTCAGGCTTTGGCCGCCAAGCGCCTGAAGTCGCAGGAACCATTCTGGTTTACGGTGGATGTGGATGATTACAAGAGAAAGCGCGAATGGTATCTTAAGGAGACGGTCAAGGGCGCTGTGGAGCAGGTCAAGCGCACGGGTCGACCCGTGGCCTTAGAGCCGATGCCGAACTACGAACGCCGCTTCGTTCATTCTTATCTGCAGGAGCACCATCCGGAAGCCGAAAGTTCCAGTATCGGTACTGACCCGCATCGCAAGATAATCATCAAGCTGAAGAAATAACATTAAAACCCGAGGATGCCTTCGGGTTTTTTGTTGGTTGATAATTTAAGCCGTTCCTTCCCCTTCTTTATCTTCCTCCTCATCCTCATCTGCTTTGTCGCTTTTTACTTCCTCTTCGGTCAAAGGGGGTTTGTCGGTTCCGCGTTCTTTGGTCTCTTCGGGATTGGGCCTTAAGTTTTTGTCGCCTTCCATGGTCTCGTCCACATAGCGGGGCGAGTCTTTTTCATTATTGTTTGGCATAAATTAAAAGTTAAAAGTCAGACATAGTAAACGACGGAATATTTTGCGGATAATTAAAACCGCCATCCGTCGGCTGGCGGATGGCGGTTTAGCGATAAACAAATTGTCAGACAGCGAACGAAAGGATCATCCAAAAAATCATAGCAAGATCATTCTTGAAATACGGGTTATCAATAAGGCCTTGAAAAACCATGGCGATGAGGAATAAGGCAACGGAAAGCTTAAAACAATTATCAATTAACGATTGACCATTAACATCGCTTTTTAAGGATCTTAAGCCTCGGTAGATCAGTAATCCTATTAGTCCCGCAAGACTTATTAGCCCTAACATCCCGGTCTCCACCCACAGGTCCAAAAAAATGTTGTGCGGAAAATTGTGTGAGTCTGCGGCTAGGCCGGGGTCGGTGTTTAATGTAGGCCATTCCCTGGCGAAACCGGCTAATCCCAGTCCGGTTATAGGAGCTTCTTTGACGCCTTTTAATCCCGTGTTCCACAGCGATAAGCGCGAGACCGCGGATTTTTCCCCATAAAAAGGAAGCATTAATCGCCAGCGGAGATTTGGGACAACAAGGATTATCATAGCGATTATAATCGCCGCGCTTAATATTAGCCTGCGGATCTTTTTGTCTGTTGCCAATAAGACGTATATAGCTACTGCGGCAGCTAAGCCCAACCAACCAGCACGGGACATGGAGAACATTAGTCCGATCGCTCCAATTATCCAGGCAGCGGTGAATAACCAGTTTTTTGTTAAATCTTTAATTTTTAATCCTAAATCCGGCAGTAGAAACGCCAAGAGCGGGGCGGAAAAGAGCGCGTAAAAATTCGGATGGCCGAAAAAACCTAAAGCCCGACGCGGCTCCTCGCCGTTTCCCCACCAGGCTGGCGGAACGCCGAGCAGGGTAAAGTATTGGATGATGGCATAGAGGCCCATAGTAACAAGTAGCAAGTAGCAAGTAGCAAGTAGCAAGCTTTTGGTTCGCGATTGCCGGTTGATGGTGAAGCTAGTAATGAAGAATAGGCTGATGGGTTGGAGGAACAGGACAATGAATTGGCCGAGTTTTTGGCGGTCGAAACTTTTAATAAACAGCGAAATCAAACCGGCCAGAAAGAACAGACCGCTTAAGACTAAGATTTTTTTGTCCATCGATTTTATGAAACCGATAAAGCCGCGCCAACCCTTTTTTAGGGAAAGATCCGCCACGAAAGCTGCCCATACAAACAGTATCCAGACCATTAACAGGTTGGCAGGAAAGCCAAAAAGCGCAAACCTTAAAGCATAGGTCGGGGCAAGCAGTAATGTTATGGCGAGTAGATAACTCATTGTATGTGTAATTTTAGTATTCGGTTGCGCAACGCGTATTGTTAAACATCCTACGTCAAGCGTGACGCTTAATGCCACCGTAAGACGATACGCGCCGCGCTTCCTTAAAACACACAACGTTTTTTATTGGACGATGACTTTGACTTTCGGCGTTACAATTCCGGTGTCAGTCCGGGCATATATCTGATATGTGCCCTTATCCAAACCACCCAAGACCCAATTGAGGACGTATTGGTATTTGTCTCCGAGCCTGGTGATGTTGTTAGCCTGGCCGATGAGTTTGGCGTTTGCGCTGTTATTCGGCTGATAATAAAAGCTAACCTGACCGTAGGAATTTCCGCTTTCCGCGATCAGGTTCACGGGAAAGGATATTTTGCTAGACGCCTGGGGTTCCACTATGGTCAAAGGCGTGTTCAAAGAGTAGTTGACCGTGATGCTGGTGTCGGAAGTGCGGCCGCTGCTGTCTACTGCCTTGACCGCGATTGTGTGTGCGCCGTCGCTTAAGTTGTTGCCCACGGTAAAGATATAAGGCGCGGAGGTGAGGCTTTGGATAAATTGCCCATCTATTGACAGGTCCACTCGGACGATGGGTTCCTGGGAGATGGCGGCCACAGAGACCCGCAAGGGCAATTGGGATACAGTCGCGCCGTCGCTGGGTTCCACGATTCCGACGGATGGACCGTCACCGCTCAGGTTGGAATTGTCCTGGTTGACCAGTTGCGCGTCCGGATAATTGTAGCCATGGCTTTGGGCCCAGGCTACCACGGGCGCTTCCCAGTTCGGGTCGTCGGGTTTCTCGCTATGGAAGACCGTGTAGACACGGTAGGTGATGTTTGTCGGCGGGGTTAAAGAGGTAGCAGGTAAGCCGGTAGCGCTGTCTATAGCCACGCTTATATGGACATTGTCACTGTTTTTGGGTACAGAATAATCGGCAAAGACCTCGGTTTTGGTGGAAGGGGTCGCGTTGGTTGGTAGTAGTCCCGAAACCGCGTCTACTACGACGTGTTGGATTCCCGGTGGCACCGTGAATTCTTCGGCTGGCGTGCCTTCAAGCGCTTTGCTCATGAACGCGTTCCAGATGGGAGCGGCGACGTACACACCATCAGCGCCTTTTTTCAACAGTTCCCCGTTGTTGTTTCCCGCCCAGACGCCGGCAGCGAGGCTCGGCGTAAAGCCCATGGTCCAGCCGTCGTGCCAATTCTGCGTGGTGCCGGTCTTGGCCGCTACGACGCGGCCCGGCAGGGTCAGGGGGGAGTGGGAACCGAAGACGTAGCTGCGTGCGTCATTGTCGGTCATTATACTGATAAGTTCATAAGCCGCCTGCGGGTCCAGGACTTGTTTGGCGTCGTCTTTGTATTCTTCCAGAGTCTTGCCATTGCGGTCTTCGATTTTCAATATTGACGTTTCGTCGTGTTTTAGTCCCATGTTCGCAATGGCCGCGAATCCCCCAACATGATCTATCAACTTAACCTCGCAGCCGCCGAGCACCAAAGACAATCCGCAATTCTGCAAGGGGCTAGTAATGCCGAGGTCGTGCGCGGTCTGGACCGCGTTTTCCACCCCGACTAAGGCCAAGGTCTTTACGGCGGGAACATTCAGACTGCCGGCGAGCGCTTGGCGCATGGATACTGGCCCGTAATTGGTGCCGCTGTAATTTTGTGGTTTGTATTCCTTGCCGCCGAACACGCCGAACATTGTGGGTACGTCAATGATCATGCTGGCCGGGCTGTATCCGAATTCTTTCTTGAAGGCGGTGGCATAGACGTAAGGTTTGAAGCTGCTTCCCGGTTGCAGGGGCGAGAGTGCGGCGTTGACGTTCGGTTCAAACTTGCAGGTCTTTCCCGGCACGCAGCCCGCGGGCTCGGGTTCGCCAAAATAATCTTTGCTGCCAACCAGGGCCAAGATTTGTCCGGTCTTCGGGTCAACCGCCACCAGGGCCGCGTTGTAAGCGTTATATTTGGAAGCATTCTTTTCCGCGCCTTCCTTGACCACCTGCTCCGCGATGTCCTGCAGGCGCGGATCTAAAGTGGTATAGACTTTGAGCCCGCCTTCCTGTAGGGACTCTTCGCCGTATTTGCTGGCTAGGTAATCTTCCACCATGAACACGAAGTGCGGCGCCTTGATGCCGGTAGAGCTTTGCAGGAAAGCGACTTGTTCGGATTGCGCCTGATCTTTTTGTTCTTTGGAGATATATCCTTGCTCCATCATCTGCTGTAGGACGTAGTCCTTCCTGGCATCAAGGGAATCACGATAAGGACCGAACGGGTTGAAGTGGCTCGGCGCCTGTGGCAGGGCGGCCAAGTACGCGCTTTCGGCCAGGTCAAGGTCCTTGGCCGATTTGCCGAAATAACTTTGGCTTGCTGCCTCTATCCCATAGGCATTGCGGCCATAAGGGATCTCGTTAAGATATAATTTCAGGATTTCGTCCTTGGAGAAACGCGCGTCTATCATTATCGCTAAAAGTGCTTCGCGTATCTTCCGATCAAAGGATTTGTCCTTGGTCAACATCGCGTTCTTGACGAACTGTTGGGTAATGGTGCTGCCGCCCTGGCCGCGGCTGCCGGTTAAGATATCCGTTATGGCTGACCGGGCGATGCCGGTGATGGATATCCCGCCGTGTTTGTAGAAATTTTTGTCTTCAATAGCCACAGTCGCTTCTTTCAGATAGGGCGAGATCTGATTCAGGTCCACCAGAGTCCGTTTGGTTTCCCCGTGCACTTCGTATAGCAGGCTCCCGTCGCGGGCGAAGATCTTTGTGGATTCCGCCACATTCCTTTCCAGCAGTTTGTTCGGATCCGGCAGGTCCTTGGCGTAGTATAAAAACAGCAGGGCGACGAAGAACACACCCACCGCCATTATTCGGAAGACCCAGACGAAAGTCTTTCTGGTGAGCAAGCGTTTTAACAGTTTTTTTCTTTTTTTGTTCGGTTTGTTATCTTGCGGCTCTTTGGTCTTATAGCTGTAGATTTTCATTCTTGGTGTCAATGAATTATTTCGTTCTGCTCTTTAATATTATAGACGTTTTTGGGATTAAAGAAAAATGATATAATTAAAACAGTAACTGTTAAATAATACGAAACAATATGGCAAAAGTCACTCAAGATCGGCTTATAGAAGAGGTTTTGACCCGCGGGGTGGAAGAAGTGATAGACCGGGCGCATCTGGAAGCGGCGCTGAAATCCGGCAAGAAATTGCGGATAAAATTGGGGATCGATCCAACCAGCCCGAACATCCACATTGGCCGTGCTGTAGTGTTGTGGAAGCTGCGCGCTTTTCAAGAACTGGGACATAAGGTCGTGTTCATTGTGGGCGATTTTACCGGCCTCATCGGCGACACGTCAGACAAGGATTCGGAGCGGCCGATGCTTACCGAGGCCCAGGTCAAGGCGAACCTGAAGACTTATTTCGCCCAGGCCTTCAAGATATTGGATAAATCTAGGACCGAAACGCATTACAACTCCAAATGGCTAAAGCGTCTGGGCTTTGCGGAGATTGGCCGCTTGGCCGATCTGTTCGGGCTGCATGAGTTCGAGGCCAGGGAGAATATCTCCCGTCGGCTCAAGGCCGGCAAGCGCGTGTCGTTGCGCGAGCTACTCTATCCCCTGATGCAGGGCTACGATAGTGTGGCCGTAAAAGCGGACGTGGAGCTGGGCGGCACGGACCAGCGGTTCAATCTGTTGGCGGGCCGTGCCATTCAATCGGCTTACGGTCAGAAACCGCAGGATATCCTGACCACGACTCTAATGGAGGGGACCGACGGAAGGAAGATGTCGTCTTCGTGGGGAAACGTAATAAATATTTTGGACGAACCGAACGACATGTTCGGCAAAGTGATGTCGGTCCACGATAACCTTATTAAAAAATATTTTATTCTTGCTACCCGTTTACCATTGGAGAAGGTCGATGAGGTAATGAATTCCTTTGACAATCCCCGCGACCAAAAATTAGTTCTGGCCGAGGAGATCACCAAACTGTATCATAACGAAAAGAAGGCGGCCGCGGCTAAGGAGGCATTTATTAGCCAGTTCAGCAAAGGGGAGCTGCCCGAAGATATTGCGGAAAAAAAGATCAAGCCGGGTTCCTATCAGCTTTCGGAACTGTTGGTATTGGCCGGTTTAGCAGCCAGCAGGTCGGAAGCGAGAAGGCTTATAACACAGAACGGGGTAAAGTTGGACCGGGAGGTCGCAAAAGAACAGGTGGTAATAATCAAAGGCGGGGATGGGATATTGCTCCAGGTAGGCAAGAGGAAATTCGCAAAAATCGTTTGAATGGAAATTTAAAAATCCCCATCCAGCTCTTTTGGGGCCGGGTGGGGATTTAATTGTTTGCTTAAGCTTATTGCTGCGGGGCAGCAGGGGCTTCGGTCGGGGTAGCAGTTGTCTCGGTTGAGGTAGCAGCGCCGCCGTCTACCGGGGTCTGAGTGGCTTCATCGTCAAAAAACATTTGTTTATTCTCCTTTTGCCTGTTAAAAAACTTTAACAGGATTACAACTAAGATTAATTATTAATACTTATGTATGTTTATTGTATTACAATTTTTCCAACTTGTCCAGAGGAAAATATTATTTTCTTATCGTTCAAGGGATTTGTTTAAAATTTTTTGCGTGAAAAGCGGCGCATAGGGCGATGGCCAGCGCGTCAGCCGCGTCGTCGGGTTTCGGCACGTTTTTTAATTTGAAAGTTTTTTTCACCACGAACTGGACCTGTTTCTTTTCCGCTTTGCCATATCCGCAGATGAAGTTCTTCACCTGCAGTGGAGTGAATTCCAATATCGGGATATTTTGGCGCTGCGCAGTGAGCAGAACCACTCCCCTGGCCTGCGACACGGTCATTACGGTTTTTTGGTTGGTGGTGAAGAAGAGTTTTTCTATTCCGACAATATCAGGCTTGAATTTCTTTATGAGCTTTTCCAGGTCGTCCGACAATACTTCCAGGCGCTTGGCGTCAGGAAGACCTTTTTTCGTTGAAATTACACCAAAATCCACCAGGCCATACTCCCCTTGCCGTTTGACGGAATTTATTATCCCGTAGCCAGTCGTGGCAGTCCCGGGGTCAATGCCTAAGATAATCATGTTAACAAGATAACAATTTAACAATTTAACATTCTATGCCGCGTTTTGGATTTTGTTAAATTGTTTAGTTGTTTAATTGTTAAATCGATCAGAGGTTTGCCGAAGTGTGTACCGCAATTACGTCTTCGTCATTCTCTAGTTCTTCGAATAGCGAATCTACTTTCAATTTCTGTTCTTCGGTCAGGTCAGTGCCCTGCGAAGATTCCTTGATAATGTCCGCGCGTGCTATCTTCGCGCCAGCCTGCTGCAAAACCTCTTTGATCTTCTGCAAATCCATCAGCGGAGTGTAGACTTCTAAACCTTCTTTGGATTCGCGCACGTCTTCGGCTCCGGCATCTATCGCGGCCAGTTGCAGGTCCGAGAGGTCGTCGCGGTCGCGCTCAACGAGAATCTGTCCCTTAGTCACAAATTGCCAGGCCACACTTCCTTGCGCGCCCATATTACCGCCATGCTTGGAAAAGATGTGTTTGATGTTGTTCGTGGTGCGGTTTGGGTTGTCCGTTGCCGCTTCTATCAGGAACGCGGTGCCGTAAGGGCCGTAACCTTCATAGACAACTTCTTTTATCTCTCCGGCGTTGGTAGTGTTTTTTATGGCCCTCTCGATGTTGTCGTTGGGCATGCCCTGGTCTTTGGCGTACTCGATCGCAGCCTTGAGTTTGTAGTTTGACACCGGATCCGTACTGCCACCCTCCTTAACCGCAATACTGATCTTTTTTGAAAGTTTCGAGAACAAAAGCCCGCGCTTCTGATCAAGCACGCCTTTGGTTCTTTTGATCTGTGCCCATTTGCTATGTCCGCTCATACTTTTCTCCTGGCGTCATTCCGAGCGTAGCGAGGAATTTCTTAACCCGTTGGCTCTCGGTAAAATGCACAAGAGATCCTTCACTTCGTTCAGGATGACGCCTCTTAATTATTTAAAGGATACCAAAACCGTAAATTCGCCTTTTACGGAAGGTCTTTCTTTGAGTTTTTCCAAGACTTCGCCAGCACTACCGCGGATGAATTCCTCGTGCACCTTAGTTAGTTCGCGCGCGAGGACGACTTGGGACATCGGAAAAGCGTTGGCGATATATCCTATGGTCTTGAGTATCCGCTCGGGGGATTCGTAGAATATGGCCGTGGCTTCGGCCTGTTCCGCCGCTTTTAGCGCCTCAATAGTTTTGGCCGCGGTCTTCTGCAGAAAACCTAAAAATAAGAATCTGTCCGTTGGTAAACCGGATGCTGACAAGGCCGCGACCGCGGCATTGGCTCCGGGAATTGGGACGACCTGCACGTTTTCTTTGACGCACTCGCGGACCAATCTGAACCCGGGGTCGCTTATCCCCGGCGTGCCCGCGTCCGTTATCAGACAGCCGTCTTCCTTAGCCAGCCTCCTGGCCAGCTCTTTGACCACCTGCTGTTCGTTGTGTTCCGCAAATTGGACAACCTCCTTTTTAGTTGCCATTTTCTCCCCTGTTGTTTCCGGCCCTTCCTCTGTCATTCCCGCGGAAGCGGGAATCTTTTCATTTTCAGAGATGGATTCCGGAACGACGGGAGAAGAAAGATTGTCTATATGCTGCAGCAGCCTCCTGCTGTACCCCGGATTTTCCGCAATCACGAAATCGCACGTCTTCAAGACTTCAATGGCACGCAGCGTGATATCTTTTAAATTTCCGATCGGGGTGGCGACGATGTATAACATAATTTAACAAGTAACAAGTAATATATAACAAGTAACAGTTACTTGTTATATATTACTTGTTATTAGTTTAATCTCACCAGTTCCTGTCATTGGGTTCGAGATGAAATATCTCTTCCAGCAGGTCATACTCGGCCTTGAGCTTGTCGCGGTAGTCCTGCAACTGATCCTTCCTGTCCCCTGTGGCCTCGAACCACTCGTCATAGGTCCGGTTAAGCTCGCGGTCTATCTCGATGCAGCGGGCGTAGGCCTGGTCCTCGGTCTGGGGCGCCTGGGCCTGCCACTGGCTATAGGGCATTCCCAAGGCTTCTTCGTACTTATCGTCAAACAGGTTTTGGATGTCTTCTTGATCCATATTCGAAAGATGCTAATATACGAATCTATACTAATGATACCAATAATACCAATGGTTGCAAAGGTATTGCCGCCCGTTTTCGAATTATTTGCATTATTGGCATCCGTTGCTATATTAGTATCATAATCATATAGTAAAAACCCCCGGATTTGTCGGCCTAAATCCCTTCGGGGGATATCGTTGGTCCGCAAACAGGGGTTTTTAAGAAAAGCTAGAAGAAGTTTGGAGCCAAAAGCAACCCTTTTGGCCGATCATCACGAAAATAGTGATGATAGTAAGCAATCTTGCGATTGCCTTGGTCTTTTATCAAATTGTTTTTGATTTTTGTTTCTTCAAATGAAGAACTCACTTTTCTATAGGTATTATAGCAAATTTTGGGAAAGTTGTCTAGACCTAGCGGCTTCTGCGGTTACTGAGAATCCATTCTTCCGGATACCATTTTTCGCGCAAACGTCCGGAGAGGAAAAAGGAACCGGTGACCAATATCACGTCATCTTTGCTGGCCAATCTCATCGCTGCTTCCAGCGCCTGCCACGGATCATAAAAAACTTCGATGGTCGCGTTTGCCTTTTTAATCTTTTCCGCTTGGTAATAAAGTGCCGCCGGGTCAGCGCATTTACGTAAAGGCATCTCAAAGCGGGTCAAATAGGCTTTATCTGCCGCGGGAATAACCTTGTTAAGGATGCAGGATATTTCTTTGTTCTGGGCCAAAGCGAACACCAAGTGTAGTTTTTTGTAATTGATGTTTTTTAGGCTATGCAGAGTGCTTTTGATCTTGTCTTCGTTGTGTGCGCCGTCTAGGATGACAATAGGGTCATTTTGGACGATCTCAAACCGGCAAGGAAGGAAAGACCTGCTAAAACCCTTTTTAATATCATCATCTTTTAATCCGATGGACCGGCAGACAGCTGCTGCAAGCTCTTGATTCAGTTTGAAATAGTCGTTGTTTTGTTTTTTAATCCAATGGAATTCCGCGCCTTCTTTTTTGCAGACATCCTGGAACATCCTGAGCAGGCGAGGTCGCTGTTCACTGGTGAAGAAGTTGCTCCCTTTCTTTACGATGCCGATTTTTTCAAAGGCGATCTTGTTTAGGGTCTTGCCTAGGATTTCAGTGTGATCATAACCTACGTTCGTCAATACGGCCGCTTTGGGACTTGGGATGGTGTTGGTTATATCGTACCGGCCGCCGCAGCCGACTTCTACCACCGCCCATTCGCAGCCGTGATTTTTAAAAAACAGCAGGGCGAGGCCGAATATTATTTCAAAATAAGACAAGGGGCCCCAGGGCGATTTCAGGTTAGCTTTGGTTATTACCGGCTTCATTTCCTGCGTCAATTCCGCAAATTCGTCGGGAGAGATGTAGGAATTCCCAACCTTAAATTTTTCTATGGTTGTTGTGGCGAACGGCGATGTGAACAAACCGGCCTTCTTTCCCGAAGCGACCAGGGCGGAATGGATCAATGTGGAGACCGAGCCTTTGCCTGCTGTACCGGTCACGTGGATGTATTTAAAATCTTCCTCGGGATTTCCGAGCAGGTCTAAAAGGATCCTGGCTTTTTCCAGGTGGATCCAGCCGTTCCCTCGGTTGGTCATATAGTCCTTGTCTCGGGGCAGGTTGGACAGGCTTTCTAAGAAGCCGACAGCTTTACGGTATGAATCGAATTTATCCATATATCATTGTAGGGAACGGTTTTAAACCGTTCCCTACATAGGTTAAACCAATGCGTACTAATTTGCAACTTACGCTGCTGTCCATCTCCAGACGTATCTCTCGTTGACCAAAAAACCGAGTTGCGCCAAGGCTTTTGGCCAGCAGGTATTTTTCCTACAAAAAGTAGCAGGCGATTAGGATGAGTCAGAATAGGGAGAAGAACCAGGTCGCGCGTCCTGGGGGGTCAAGTTCCAGGCTAAAATGGCTAGCAACGGGATGGCGATGTTAAATTTGGTCTTGCGGCCGAAATAGCGCGCGTCAAAGATTATTGGGAATATCCGGATGATGGCAGCTGTGTCGTGCCAGGAAAAGCCGTGGATAAGGAAGTTGAATGCTTGCATCGGGAATATGGCAGCCATTCCCGGAATGGTGCTTAAAAAGCCGGAAGTGATGGGTTTAACAGGTCAAAGGCTGTGAACTTGGTCTTGGAGCCAATAACGGCGAATAGCGGGATCTGCAGGGCGAGCAAACCCAGCACCGCGAACAGACCGACGAACAACAGCCTTCTCCTGTTGAATATTTTTTCGCCCCTTTTTTTACAAGGTTTTTGAGTATTTGCCTTTATAATAACCGAAATTTTCAAACATTCAAAGCGCGGCTGATCTCCTGGCGATCCCAGCCGGCCTTGCCTAGTTCTTCGGCAATCTCCTCGTCTGCCAGCCCTACTTTCCTGGCCTCTCGGACAAATTCCGTGACGTGCGGGTGGGGAATGTCCAAGGCCAGGCGTGAAGACTGGTGGAGTTCCGTCTCGGGGAGGGGTAATGGTGTTCCCTGGTCAGCCAATTTTTTCAGCAGCCTTTCCGTTTCCTGTTTTTTCTCTTCCTCATCGGATGACTGCGTCTCAGCGTCCCTGTCGCCGCTCAAAAAATCTTTGACCTTTGTCCACATCGATCTTGTTTCGTTCATGGTCGTTTGAATTTCAGGATTTGGTTGATTTCATCCAAAGTCTACCATATTAGGGGGATTTTATCCATTATATTCGCATGGCCCCGGCCTTGAAAAGATAAGGTATAAACGGTATAATAGATTAGCTGTGGGCGCATAGCTCAGTTGGTAGAGCGGTCGTCTTGTTATGAGCTATGAGGAGCCGGCGGAGGCCGGCACTTTGATAATTTGATTGCCCTGGTTCCTGAATTTCCGCTTTTGCGCGTGTAGCTCAGTTGGTAGAGCGGACGTCTTATACACGTCTGGTCGTAGGTTCGAGTCCTACCACGCGCACCAGAATTTGACTCGTTGGCTTTTGACCGACGGACTCATGGGCGGCACAAAGTGCCGCCCACTGATTTTGCGGCGCATTCGCGCCGCTTTCCGCGCCTTCGGCGCGCACCCGCCCGCCCACCAAAACGAGGTTCGAGCCGAACAAAGTTTAGCAAGCAACCTTTTTTGCAAAAAGGTTGCTCTCTTGTGCGATTTTAGACAGATTTTCTGCCTCTTTTATCCACTTCGCCATCGGTTCGAGCCAGCCAGTCCGCTTTTGTTCAAGACGAGTTGATTGCTCTTCCAGCGACTTTTTCTCACTCAATAACTTTGCTTTTTCGCTTCGGTAAACTTCTTGCTCAATAACTTGTTCAAGATAGCCGTCTAAAAGTCGCTGGAGCTTTGTTTGAATAGCGCGGATTTTTTCTCGCGCTTCTTGAACAAAAGCGGTTGCGGATTGGGCGGCTTTCAATCTGTCTTTTTCTAACATTTTCCGTAATTCTGCCGCCCAATCCGGTTTCAAAGAAAATTTTTGAAGCATTGCGGAAAGTTGCTCGTCTAAAACTTCTTGGCGAATACAAGGTTCGGGACATTTGAAGTCCTTGCGTTTTTTCGTGCAACGATAATAAGTGTAGTAATGAACATTGCCGTTTTTCTGTTTCTTAACCTTGTATTCGCCTGTTACCATCATGTTGCAACTTCCGCAATGCAAAAGGCCGCAAAACGCTTGCGGCTTATTCTTTGATTTTTGCGGTTTGCCGCGCTCTTTCAAAACTTCCTGCACTTTATCAAAAATTTTCTTTGAAACTACTGGCTGGTGCTTGCCCTCGTGAATTTCACCGGCATAACGAAAGAGACCGATGTAAAACGGATTGGAAAGGATAAAAGAAATTCTGTCTTTTTTAATTCGCTTGCCGCCGCTTGAAAGTACGCCATGTTGCGCCAAAAAGTTTGAGATGTCTTCCAACCTACTCCCGTTTTTCGTGTACAACTCGAACGCGCGGCGAATAACCGGAGCTTTCTTTTTGTCCACGACGATTGATTTAATGCGAACGTCATTGATATATCCAATCGGAGCTAAACTCGGATATTCGCCGCGTTCCAATTTTTTGGCGCAATCCTCGTTTAGTATTTTCGGCAAGCGAATCCACATAGTATTTGCTTTGCCCAAATACAATGTTCAACATAAACTTTCCTTGCGGCGTATTTTCAAACCACAGCGTTGGAAATTTTAATGCCGCAAGACGCCCGCAGTCCAATAAGTAAATTATTCTTCCGCCATCAACAGAATTGCGCGCCAATCTGTCCGCGTGCCAAGCTAAAATTCCATTGGCTTCGCCTTTCTCGATCCTGTCGAGCATATTGTTAAAAATAGGTCTGCCCGGAATTTTGGCGGATTGCTTTTCGATAAACTCTTCAACGATATTGAGTCCTTCGGTTTTGGCAAAGGCGCGCAATTCTGCAAGTTGGTCCTCAATCGAACGAACTTGCTTATCCTCAACATCGGTGGACTTGCGGGCATACAAAAAGAATTTTTGCGGAGATAAATTTTGCATAGGTTTATCCATATTTTTGAAAACTCAAATGGCCGCCCCGGTTGTACCCAACTCAAGTCGCCTTGAATTGACCGAGACGGCCATTAGAAAAGACGACTCTGCAAGTTGGGTACATCTTTAGATAGCAAAAATTCTTCTTGTTGGGCAATGCAAATACTATCAAAAGACAGAATTTCAAAATCGCACAAGAGCAAACCTCGTTTTGGCGGGCGGGCGGGTGCGCGCCGAAGGCGCGAAAAACGGCGCGAATGCGCCGCAAAATCAGTGGGCGGCACTTTGTGCCGCCCACGATCTGGCTCTCAAAAAGCCGAAAAGTTTTGTCTTGGTGCCCAGGGAGGGAGTCGAACCCTCAATCCCTTGCGGGCCCGGGATTTTAAGTCCCGTGCGTATGCCATTCCGCCACCTGGGCTCATCGCATCCTGTCCTGTGCTTAAAAGACCTCTGGAGGCGCAGATGGGATTTGCACCCATGAATCGCGGTTTTGCAGACCGCTGCGTTAGCTACTTCGCCACTGCGCCTTTATAACAACAGGGGATAAGTGAAAACAGCATTTTCCTTAGCCGCCTCATAGCCCCATAGCCTCTTAATTTTAATGGAAATCGTCCAGTAAGTAAAGACTGCCAAAACATTTGACAGCAAAAAATTTTCTTGATAAATTAGTTCTATTGATTAATCCATCAGAGGTGAACTTAACGCTTTTGCGTCGCTCCAATCCGTCTATCATCGACAAGTCAACCCAATGGCTTAATTAATTGTCAACGAATTCCGAAAAAGGGTTCGTTTTTATTTTTCCGCCCCTAACGTTTGGTATTGACAATCATAGCAAAATCAAGTAACATACCAAGTCACTAATAATAATTATGACCACGAAAACCGCGGCAAAAAAGAAGAACGGCTTCAAGAAGTTCTGGCGCCTGGGAATAGAGGAATACAACACCCAGAACTTTGATATCGGGCCGGACGGCGAATTAATAGTACGGGAAGGCAACTACCAGTATAATATCTTTGATATTGTCAAAAAATACGGCACGTCCACGGAAATAGTCTTTCCCACGGTGATAGAGAACCGCGTACGCGACCTAATAGAGACCTTCAACGCCTACATCAAGGTGCTCGGCTACAGGGGCAAGTTCTATTACCACTACGCGATGAAGGTCAACCAGAACAAGGAGTTTGTCCTGCCAGCCGTGGCCGAAGGCGCGAACCTGGAGGTCTCCAGCGCTAACGAGCTTTTTTTGGTCAAAAGGATGATAGAACAGGACAAGTTTAACGTGAAGATCCGCGTCATCTGCAATGGCCCAAAGACCACGCGGTATCTTGACCTGATTGAAGAGCTCAAAAACAAAGGCTTAATAGTCATCCCCATAATAGAGGACTTCGTGGAACTGGAACGGCTGAAAAAATTCAAAGGCGAGGTCGGCGTGCGGGTCAACCTGGACGTCAAGGTCAACAGCCACTGGGACAAGCGCTTCAACCGCTATGGCTTTACGGAGAACGAGCTGCTTAAGCTCGGTAAAATCAAAAACTTGTCGATCCTGCACTACCATATATCTAGCCAAATTGAGAAAATTGACGGCTTTATTAAGCCGATGAAGCGAGCCTTGGAACTTTACGCCAAATTGCGGGAAAAGAATCCCGGCCTGGACACCCTCGATATGGGCGGTGGCGCGGGCGTGCCTTACGAGAAAAAGAAACATTTTTACTCGGCCAAGACCCTCATCCAGCATATCGTCAAATCGGCCAAGAACACCTGCGACAAATTAGGAGTGAGACACCCGAATCTCATTACGGAATGGGGGAGATACGTAGCCGCGCCGGCACAGATCACTATCTATCGAATCCTGGCGGAAAAGACCGTGGAGAATAAGGGTAACAACAAGTGGTATGTGATAGACGGCAGCTTCATGAACGACCTCATAGATACTTGGGCCATTCACCAAAAATGGCACGTCGTGCCCGTGAATTATATGAACATGAAGAAGTTGGACAAGGTCTGGCTGGCCGGTTCTTCCTGTGACAGCGACGACAAATATACTGCCGGCGGCAGCTACGTTCTGCTGCCGCGCCTGAACGAGACCGACGAACTGTATGTGGCTTTTTTGGACACGGGAGCTTATCAAGATTCCCTCGCTTCCCACCATTGCCTGCTGTCTTCGCCGCTAAAACTCATTGCCAGCAACGGCGAAATCAAGATTGCGCACCGCAGAGAAGTGCCCGAAGAGGTTGGTAAGCTGTTCGGATGGTAAAGTTAATGACAAAAATGACATAATTGAGCAAAATTGACAAAAATTAACTGCCCCGAAAGGGACAGTTTTTATATATTCAATCATAGTCTATTAGATAAACTCCGCGTATGTTAAAATAAAATCAGATGGTTTAATAAACAAATTTCTTATATGAGCAAAATAAAAATCTATAGCGTCGCCCTCCTTGCTTTAATGTTAGTATATATATTTATTCCTTTTCAATATGCCAATTATACAGCAATTGCTGTAATGGCAATTTTCTGGTTCTTGATGAAAAAAGAAAATCAGGAGGAACAGGCCCGTTGGAACATAATCAACAAATTCGATTGGAGATTATTTTTACCCATCGGGATAGTGATACTGATTTATTTTGTCTATCAAATACAAACTCAGCGCCTGATTGAACCAAATATGCTTGTTAGATTTGGCATGCTGTGTTTCGTGTTAGGCGTTGTAAATCTTGCGGGCAAATTCATGTTCCGTAAACCTGTAGAAAATCTAAAATCCATGACAATAACCGGAGAATATAACCCTATTTTTTTTAAAAGAAATATAATTGCGGTTTTTGTCTTAATAGCCGTTTTGGTTTTAGGTTTTTGGATAATTTCCCTTTTTTCCTAACACTACGCGTATACCATCGGCTCAACCTATGATTGAGCCGTTTAAAATTCTCCAGGTGGATAACTAACATACTCAAAATATCCAGCGGGAGTATAATAAAGGCAGAAATAAGCTTTAATTCGGCTTCAAAAACCTAAACAAAGGGGGTGAGAGATATGAAATTAATCAATTGGATCGCTTACATTTTAGTGGTCATTGGCGGGCTGAACTGGGGTTTAACCGCCCTTGGATACAATGTGGTGGAAAAAATCCTTGGTACCGGCACCATAACTACCATAGTGTACATCTTGGTCGGCTTATCCGCTCTCTTAACTATCTTCACCATCAGACCAGTAGAAAAGAAAGCTCCGGTCGCGCAACCGATGATGTGATGCTTTGTTCGTCAAAAACCGTCCCGAATTGTCGGGACGGTTTTTTGTCTTAGAGGAAACCCCGGGCAAGCGGCCAATGCAGAAGCGTCAGATAACCATCAATGCCCGCCGCTGCCCGGGGATGAATCAAGCCCGGACACAAATTCCTAAGATTTAGGAATTTGTGGT
>Ga0207433_10003114_pt1 | contig 32442 bp, 25 predicted proteins | sample YelNatPaOPGAMG01_FD_187559 | JGI IMG/M metagenome (GOLD analysis project Ga0207433, IMG submission 187559) | Hot spring thermophilic microbial communities from Obsidian Pool, Yellowstone National Park, USA - OP-RAMG-01 (SPAdes) (version 3) | ecosystem: Environmental > Aquatic > Thermal springs... | reverse complement strand
ATTCTTGAAGATTTAAAAGAAGAAAAAGATTATGATTAATGAATTCTTCTGGTTTGTTTCCAATATATTTACAATGAATATGATTAAAAACTCCATAAGATTATGGTCTTGTGGAGTCCAAGATGTACAAAATGAGAAAATGCCGATTCAATAAAGGAGGATACCACAAACGTTTCAAGAGAAATGTTATTTAATGACTTAATAAACCTGCCGTTCGAGCTTATGGCATCTATGGAAAATGAAATTTCCTGCCGAAAGTCGCGGTAACGGGAACGAGTCCCGTTGCGCTATCCGGGGAAGTAATTGCTCCGAGCGAAAAACCTGCAGACAATATATCTCCGTACCGGGTTCAGAAAACGCACCTCAGCAATCTGCGTCAATCTCCGCAAAAGAAATACCTTCACAAGCAATCAAGCTTTCAGTAACGGAAAGGGGATTTTCTTCCTCATCGTTTACAGTGAGTGCGGAAAAGACAATCACACTTTCGTTGACATCGAGCGACGACTAAACGTATGTTTTTAGATTTGACGATTCATCTCTGAAGGCGGTCGCAATTGGAATAGGGCCGGGACAATCTCGCGTTATTTCCTTCAATGCTCCGCAACAACTGGGCACCTATGCATTTCACTGCGATGTTCCCGGACACGCAGACCGCGGCTAAAAAGGAGAAATGGTGGCGCAATAAAACAAGAGAATAGGATATAAAAGCGAGTACAAAAAATTAACTCCAACGAAAATGTTGGAGTTAATTTTTTTATATATCACTCTCAATGTTATTTTATCACTTAATAATCAGCCTCCCCTGCATCGCACCGCTTGCAGGGCAGACATCTTTACAAGTAAATATGTATTCTCCCACCTTATCGTCCGAGGCATCAAATCCAAACACAGCCGCTTGTCCCTTTTGAATATTCAAATAAACACCTAAGGGCGCAGCAAATACGACATCATAATTTGCATCGGCGGCTATCATACTTATCTGCACCCTTCCTCCCTTTTGCACAACGAGTTCGGATGGGTTGTAGATACCGTTTTCTATCCTCACCTCATACGTCTTTACGGAATTTTTCCCTTTCCCGAACGGCCCCCCCGCTACTTCCATTGCTTTCGTAGGTTCTTTCTCCTGGTCTGCCTTCGACAATTGCCTATTAAATGTCGGCTGGACTGGATTCTGTGAGGTCGTTTGAACGTTGTTTCTCGTCGTATTGGTCGACGAATTTACAGCCCAAAGCACGACAACAATCACAATAATAAGCACTGCGATAATGATTGCGCCCGTCGATTTTTTTGATCCTTTTGTTTGTGGAGTTTGTTCCATAAATTAAATAATGATGCTAGACCCTATAACCTCTTATACGACCTTTATACATTTTGTTGCATTTTTATTATAACATATTCCCTCCGCCGTTATCATCTTCTGTGCCTCCTTGCCGCCTATTTTTACTCTCTTATCCCCTGTTAAAAATTCGCGTTAAATGCGATGCCGTCGTATGTGCTGTCAACACCATTGTAGATAAAGCCGATATAATCACTCTTCCCGGCGGTAGCGGTCAGTGTCGGAGAAACACCGCTCCCCCATCTTACCGAAGCAGGCCATGTTACGGTACGCGAGCCGGTAGTGTCTTGTTTCAAGATAAGACGATAATTTCCCCCGCTTCGTCCATTTGTAAATGTAAATGTGACGTTCCCGGTAAGTACACAATGCTGTATATTCCCCGCGCTCCAGTCAATAGTAACAGCGCCACTGCAATTTCCCTTTACTACTAAACGTGAATAATATGAACCGGAAATATCAAGCGCTGCTTGGGGTGTAATGGTGCCAATCCCCACATTTCCCGCAAAGAGCGCCGAATATGGCATCACGTTGGCGGCAGGGTCGAGGTAGTAGTTTGTGTTGTCTTTGTCGTAGTAAATACTGGCGGAGATGTTGTTCATTGCATAGGTGCCTGCAGAGAGAGTGCCGGTTACATTCAAGTTTCCGGCAATCGTAGATGTGCCTGAAACATATTGGTCTCCGGCAACATAGAGTTTGTAGCTTCCGGGATTTGTGGTGCCGATGCCGACGTTGCCAGTTCCTGCAATATAAAACCTCGAAGTAAAATCGGCTGTCGTCCAATCAGTTGCCGGAGTTTGAAAATCAAAACCACCCACAGCCGAATTCCCCGCCCTAAAGAATATTTTACCGCTAGCCGTGGAGTATTGCGATCTTAATTCTATATCACTCACGGTCCCTGTTAATAATCTTGAAAGAACGGGGTATGCATTCCCATCTTTGTCCGTCATTTTTATGACCGGAAGTCTGCTTGTTGTTCCTGTAAATGATAGGTTTCCCTCAAAAATTGTTAATTTCTCTCCAGGACTCGTCGTCCCAATCCCCACATTCCCTCCTGATTGATAGATGACAGAATTGCCTAAGCTGGAAGTGCCAGTGAAGACAGGGATGTAGTTTGTGGTGCCGCTGATGCCTGTTGCTCCTGCGGTGGAGGTGGCATAGAGATTTCCTGAAGAATCTGCCATTACAATTCCTCCCGGCGCAAGGAGAGGGATGGTGACAGATGAGCGAGCAATGAGTGAGCCATTCACATCCAATTTCGCTCCCGGACTCGTCGTCCCGATGCCGACATTACCACCATTGGGAACAAGATAAGTATTTCCACCACTATTAATTCCGAGTCTTAATACTCCCGAACCAGGAACTCCTTCATAGATATTAAAATCTCCGGACGCAAAGTGAGGTCTAATATTAGCTGAAGATGCAATGTCTCCAGTACTATTTGCATAGAACTTTAATGTTGTAGCACCACTTATTGTAAGTTTTTGGTCTGGATTCGTCGTCCCGATGCCGACGTTGCCTGCAAAAATAGCAGAATATGGCATCACGTTGGCGGCAGGGTCGAGGTAGTAGTTTGTGTTGTCGCGATCATAGTAGATAGACGCATTAACATTGCCGTTTACATCCAACTTTGCGCCCGGCACTGTCGTCCCGATGCCGACGTTGCCGGCATCATTCACAATCATAGTAGCAGGATAAGTATTCGTACCAAAAACATCAGCGGCAGCACCGCGCAGAGCAACAACATCTGAAACTGAATTCATTCCATCGTTTTGTGTTCCAATTACTAAAGCACTATTTTCACCCGTTGTGCCCCAAAATGCATAAGTGCTATTTGAATCATAATAGGTGAGATAACCATAATCACTTCCATAATTTGACCTTGAGGTAAATACGATACTACTTGCACCTCCGGAAGTAGGATGTTCAAGGAGTAAATCCCCCTGCGTGGCACTCAAAAGATTATCTTTATAAATAGTTAATGTTCCATTTGGTGCTGTCGTCCCGATGCCGACGTTGCCGGAATTATTAATTATCATTCTTGGAGTTGGAGTAAATGTAGCTCCAGCTGTTGTTGGTACACTGTCAGCATAAAAAATAATTCCACTACTCGGACTGGTGCCGTAGAAAAATCCAATACCCCTGCTACCAAAAGTAGAATGAGATGTTACCCATTTAAATGCCTGAGGGGTTGTACAGTCACCTTTTACAGAATAAGCATTTTGAAAAATAAATGAATTTGCAGAACAATCTTGAGTGCCTTGAAAAGTTAATGCATAACTTCCCCCCGTTTCTATACCATATACACTCCCTGTGGGTGCATAAGGGACATTTACAATTCCATTAATATTAACACTACCACTATTTAAAGCATAAGGCATAATATTTCCTGATGGATTCAGGTAGTAGTTGGTATTTGCTCGATCATAGAGAACAGATCCCACATTGATGTTGCCTGCCACATCGAGGTTTGTGCCAGGATTCGTCGTCCCGATGCCGACGTAGCCCGTAAAGTCTGCCTGCCCCATAACTTCAAACGCACTATTAGTCCATGAGTCACTTCCAAATCTTGCAATATTTGAAAATGAATTAGCGGTGCCGCGCGATTCCTGGATATAAAGAGGGAGATTACCACCTCTATCTATTTTCACAAACCTTGTACGATACATTCCGTTTGTATAACTGCCATCAAAAACAAGGCCACCAACTGGAGTAGTATTAGGAAGAGTAGGAGAATCTGGTGCATTTGTTTGATCTGCCCAACCCATCCCGGATATAGACAAAACTCCATAAGGTGCTGTTGTCCCGATGCCGATGTAGCTTCCTGATTGATAGATGACAGAATTGCCTAAGCTGGAGGTGCCAGTGAAGACAGGGATGTAGTTTGGAGTGCCGCTGATGCCTGTTGCTCCTGCGGTGGAGGTGGCATAGAGATTTCCTGAAGAATCTGCCATTACAATTCCTCCCGGCGCAAGGAGAGGGATGGTGACAGATGAGCGAGCAATGAGTGAGCCATTCACATCCAATTTCGCTCCCGGACTCGTTGTACCGATTCCGACGTTGCCGGCAAAATAATTGATGTCTGAAGATCCGGCTTGGTAAACACCATACGCATTAGTTACAAATGGTTGTTTAAGACCGGTAAGATAAAGACCATAGGCATTAGTAACAGTTCCTGTCCCACCATTCTGTCTAACATTTCCACCAAAGAAATTATAGAAATTGTCGATATTGCCTTCATTTACCCAATGCCATGCACCGCCAACTGCTATCATCTGCGTCACTGTACCAGGACCAAATTTTCGCACAATGGGCCTAAAAGCACTAAAGTGATTATCGTTTGAAGTAATTGTAACGCCCGTCGGTGTGTTTATTTGTAATAAAGCAGTTCCTGCTCCGCCAGATGTAGATGCGGAAACAGTTGGATTAAAATAGGTTTCGTATCTAAAGCCTGCCATGTTTGCTGATAAATCTGAATCACCATAATCGGCTCTCATATGAAATCTGCTTATTGGTCCTGTCGTCCCAATGCCGACGTTACCAGCGCTATCTATAACCACCCTATTACTACCATTAGTTTTAAAATACATTTTGTTATCACTGTGAGTATAGGCAACATAAGCAACATTGGGGTCATCTTGGTCTCCAAAATGAATATATTCATCACCTGTGTTAGAAGTAAGTAATTGTATTGATGAACGATTTGCATTCTCAATTGTCAACCTACCATTTCCTTTACCATCGTTATAAGGAACTCCTCCAGAAGCTGAACCAAATATATGAACCTTAGTTAGTGGACTCGTCGTCCCGATGCCGACGGAACCTGAAACTGATAAATCTCCACCCTGCCCAATTGAGGATGGAGTAGAACCTACACCATAACCAATACTTACCTTTGATGGGAAGCCAAAAAATCCTCCGCCTGTGTTAGCGGCAAACGATCCTGCACTGACTGACTGAGCGGAGACACCAAAGCCGGAACCAAAAATTAATCCGCCTCCGGGAGTGACGTTTCCTGCGCTATCAATTGTAAAGATGTTAGAGCCGGCAGTAGCAGTGTTCGTCCACAAGAGTAAACTACTAGAGCTATTTACATACCACGTATATTGCCTTCCAACTGCTGTATTAAAAAGCGAAAATCCGGGATTTGAACTTGAAGCAATTGTAAAAACTTTACCAAATGTTCCCTGCGAAGGAGTGATTTGAGTAATTGATGGAGCAACACCAAAGTTGCCATATTGATCAACCTGTAGCACGCCGCTTCCTCCGGGAGGATTTTGGGTTGGCCCGCTAAATGCTAAAACAAAAGTTAAAAAACCAAAAAATAAAAACAAAATCAAGGCAAAAGATAAAAAGAGGCTTGGTCGATTAAACCAATTTAATTTTAATTTTTTCACCTTGCGGTGTTTCCCTCTTCCTTTTACCATTTTTTATAAATTATAACATAATCATTATTGTTAACAAACAACAATTAATGACTAAAAATTAACTGATAACGAAATGTGGTTTTTATTCATAATTCTTAATTCATAATTCTTATGTATTCGTTACCAGCTATTTATTGTTTTGCTGTCTTTTTAAATAATCGTAAATGTTTAAAACCGCCTTTACCGCGTCGCCAACGGAAATATTATTTTGCTTGTATAAAACATCTGTGACGTCTCCCGCTGCCCAAATTCCGGGCGCGCTTGTTTTTTGTGTTTTGTGATCAACTACAATTTCTCCCACCTCATTAACCCTGACCAAATTTTTCACAAGGTTGCTATTAGGAACACTGCCTATTTCCACAAAAACGCCATTAACAGCAATTTCTTCAATTTTTCCAGTTGTTTTGTCCAAGTATTTTACACCCGTCACAAGTTTTCCATCACCTAAAATTGCTTGCACCTCAGAATTAAAAATAATTTTTACCTTCGGATCTTTATAAACCATTTCTTGCGTTAAATCATCTCCTTTTAACAAATTGCTGCGAACTAAAAGATAAATATTTTTGGCATAATGGGAAAGGTCGACAACAGACTCCAAAGCAGAATTTCCGCCACCTACAACCGCTACATCTTTTCCTCCAAAAAATGGAGCGTCGCAAGTTGCACAATAAAAAACTCCCCTGCCTTCATATTCTTTTTCTCCTAAAACATTTAATTTTCTGCGGGAGCTGCCGCAAGTTAAAAGAATTGTTTTGGTGACAAATACTTTTTTGTTTTGAGTTAAAACTTCAAACAAGGGCAAGGAATTTTCTTTTTGCTCTTTTGGTTTAATTTCAACTACCAAATCATTTTCGTCAATTTTAATTTCGGGGAAGGATTTTAAATGCTTTTCCATTTTTTGAGCCAAATCAAATCCGGAAATTTTAATTTCTCCAATCCAATTGCCAATTTCATCTGATACCACAGATTGTCCGCCAAAAGTGTCGGTCACAAGAACGGTTTTTATTTTTTTTCTTGCAGCATAAATACCTGCAGCCACTCCAGCTGGTCCTCCGCCTACAATTATTAAATCATAAATAAAATCATCCATAGAAAAAATTATATAACAATTAACAACCAACAACAAATAACGTGAGGTTTAAATTATAAATCAAGAATTGGAAATTCTGATTTATTTGCTAATTGATGAATTCCATAATGTAAAAAGGATAATTAAAATTCCAAACACAGCATTATTCCATGCAGGTAAATTTAGCGAAGAAAAACCCAAAACCCAAGGAGAAAGCAAAAGCCATATTCCAAGCACTATTAAAACTATACTTGTCCATTTCATTGTTTTATTTTTATTACTTTAAAAAATTATTTAACAATCATTTTGCCTGTAAGATTTTGGTGGCCGGGAACATCATCGTGAAAAGTATATTCTCCAGGCTCTTGGGGAGCGTTAAAGTTTATAAGCCTTGTCATCTTAGGTCCTAAACCAATTGCAACCGCATTTAAAGATGGGTCGTCAAATCTTAAAACATGAACTTGATCATCAGTACCCGTTAAAGAAAGAGTAACGGCGCTTTTTGCTTTAACCGTAAAAGTATTCGGCTTAAAACCGGAATCAGTTGAAATTTCCAACTTAATTGCGGTTGGAGGAACTTCTTCTTTTGCTAAAGGAACTGACTGAGCGGGAGCATTTTCAGAACCAGGAACAGCTGAATTATCAGCTGGTTTTCCAGTTGGGGTAACTACCTGACCTTCTTTAATAGGACTTGCGTTTGGCGCAATAACTTCTCCAACTGTCTTTTCCTCTTCTTTTACATTAGCATTGTTGGATTGCCCTACATTTCCGACTTGATTATTTTTATTACCAATAACACCAAAATAAACAGCAACGACTACAACTATAACAAAAATAATACCTGCAATAACTTTTTGTTTGTTTTCCATTTTTATATATTTTTAGTAAATTATAAAAACGACCTTTTTACAAATATTATATACAATGTTCTTCATAAAAACAAACAATATTATTCTAAAAACTACTTGTTAATTATAAACGTCCCGCTCATATTTGGCGGACAAGTAGGAGTAGTCTTTTGATCACAAAAGAACTTATACTGACCATAAGGAGACGCTGTAAATTGACCACGGCCATTTGTTCCTTTTTTAGCAAGAATGACATTTCCAAAATCAGGAAAATAGATATTGTAGTCAGAATCAACCGCATTTAGTACAAGGTTTACAACATCACCTTCATTAACAACTATAATTGAAGGAATAAACTTGCCTTCTTGTGCTTTAATTTCAAATTGTCTCAATGCATTTCCTTCTGCCGGAAGCACTGTTGTTGGTCTTGCAACATTTTGAGGAACGCTGCTATTTACATCCGGTGTGGCAATTTTTTCTTGAATAACTTCTCTTGTTCCGCCCGGCACAGTTGTTAAGGCATTACTGCTTGTAGATTGAGTAATTAAAGAAGAGGTTTCTGATGTTTTTACATTTTGATAATTATTATTTCCGCCTTGAGACAAATTACCACCTTTATTCCTGTTATAAATAAAAATAAAGTAAAGTAAAATTAAAACCAAAAATGCAGCAACAATACTAATAAAAATTTGCTTTTTTTGATTCATATTAAAATTATAACATATTACAACTAATATTTTTATCTTTTTTAACGAAAATTAGAAACTAAAAAAGAACTCGCGCTAAATTGCAAAATTCAGGATAAATTTCAGTTTTTAAAAGACGAGCAAAAAAACTTTAAGGCGCTCAAGTTGCCATAATTTAACGCTGCTAAAATTATTTCTTCATTTCTCTTCTTTATTTTTCTCTTCTTTATTTTCCCAAATATTAAGAGCATTCCACTTTAATCCCCATAAAAGTGGTTTAAACATTTTAGGTCGTTGTTTCCTGAGAATAAATTTATTATTTTTATATTTCTTCTATGCATATTTTATGATAATTTTCAGTTTAGTTCTACAAATAATTATATCCGCCATTTATTATTAGTTATCGGTTATTGATCGTTTATTAATCATTATTGGACAATCATTTTGCCTGTAAGATTTTGGTGGCCGGGAACATCATCATGAAAAGTATATTCTCCCTGGTTTGAAGGAGCATCAAATTTAATGGTCCTTGAAGAAAACGGCCCAACGCCAAAATTTACAGAATCTAAAGGTGGATCAAATTTTAAAACGTGTGTTTGATCGTCGGTTGAAATTAAATTAATAGTCACTTTGCTTCCTTTTGTAACTATAAAAGATGAAGGAGAAAAACCTAAAGAGTTACTAATCTCTAAATTAATCTCTGCTGTCTCGGGATTGGGGTTAATGTTGTTAATATTAAAGAAACTTCCATTGTCGGAAGAAATAATTTCTCCTTGAGAACTTAAAATTTCAAAAGCTGCATTTTTCAAATCAACTCCGCTAAAATAACCACCAACTATATTTTCATTTCTCCCATAAAATTTTACATTTGCCCACCCAACACTCAAAGAAAACTTCCAGCGATATTTTTTACCAGCTTTAAGTTGTAAATTGGAATTTTGAAAAGAAAAAGTTGGTGAATTGCCACAACCGGGACCGCTGTACTCATTGTCCGCCGTTGCTAATAAATACCCACCATCAACATTTTCCAAAGTTAAATTACAAAAATCTCCATACAAATATCCACTTTGTGTTGAAAAATCTTTTGTAAAAACAGTAATTGAACTTAAATTAACATCTTTTGATAAAACAAATTCTTGGGTAGCCAAATTATACTTTTCACTAACCAAGTAAGGATAAAAATCGGAAGGAAATTCCCACTCAAACATTTCAATTTCTGAATACAATCCTCCTTCATCCACCGCTCTTACACCAATTTTATATTTATTTGGAAAAACAAGAGGCAAAAGATATTCCTTTGTTTTTCCAACATTAATCCATTCATTAGGGTTAAAATCAGATAAAGTGGTGTAATTAATTTCGTAAGTAATCCGATCATCTAAAGAATCTAAATCGGTTGAGGTTGACCACAAAATATTTAAAGTCATACCAAACTTGTCAAAATTGGTTGCTAAAATTTGCGGAGTGGTTGGTTTTTGTAAAATTGAAACATCAACCTCCGGGCTTTTTTCTCCTTCCATTAAAATAAATGGATAAAAAGTATAATAGTTAAAAATTCGTCCTCGATCTACAATAAATGTATTACTCATTGCTTGTCCCCTTGAATTGTCGCCAAATAAAATTACACTTCGGTTTTGATGATTTTGATAAGTTAACAAACGATAAAAAGAATAAGGATTAAGCTGAATATTTAAATTTTCTATTTTAACAGTTCGCGGTAAATTAGTGAAAGGAACATCGCCTGATAAAAGATAGGAATTAATTAGGTGGGTATAATTTTCATCCTCATATTCTTCTAAAGTAACAGAAGAACTTAAAAAATGAACATCATCAATAAACCCTCTTAATGTTAACGCTTTTAAAACACCGGAAAATCCTCTGCCTAAATTGTACCAATTATCACTAAAAAAACTCCCATATGAAGTTGATTTTAAAACTCCATTGGAAAAAAGAATTGAAAAATTATTTAAAAACGGGGTATTCAAAGACAAATTAAGAGGATTTGATGGCATACCATCACGATCATAAGCAATTAAACTAAATTTATAATTTTTTCCAATTTCTGGTAAATCATAAGAAAATTCCAAAGAAGTTGTAGCAGAAATTAAATATTCTTCTCCATTATCATCCTCCCCAAAAATTTTATAAACAATGCCGGAAGGAGAATTTTCACTATCTCTTGAAGCGACCCAATAAAAATGAATACTTGCGTTTTCATAATCATAATATGCAACTTGATTCTTACCTGGAAAAGGACCGGGGGTTTGAGGCGCTATTCGCGGTTCAGGCAAACTTTGAAAATTTGAAGGATGAGGATTTTCAGAAATTTCAAATTCCTGCGCGCTTTCTCCAAAACCAATTAAACAATTTTTAGGAAAAAATTCTTTTCCAGTACCAGCTAAGGCGGAAATACATAATCCATTTTCAAAACTTTTTCTTTGTAAACTTTGGTTATTTTTCGGCACAGGAGAAGGATTATAAGATCCAAAAATTTGTCCATTTCCATAAAAAACACTGCTAATTATATTTTTATCCTCAAATGAGGACAAAAAAGAAGTTGTTGCCACTAAAAAAATTGCTCCTCCTTCGCTGCCTTCTGAAAGACTAAAAGAACGATAAGTTAAATCCGGCAAAATTTTTCCTTGATAACCATCTTCGTTGTTTTCATCAACACCGCGAGCAATTAAGAAAAATCTATGAGGTTTAATAATACTGCCACTTTCAAAATTTTTCTTACTTAAAGTAGAAGATGAAATTAAATCTGCGCTGCCACTTAAATATTGCAAAGACCAACCTCCCAAATTTACTTCTTGATCTGTGGAATTATAAAGTTCAATAAACTCATCGCCTGCATCTTTGCCGCCGACTTGCACTTCGCTAATTACTACATTTAATGCTTGACTGCCAGCTACATTTGCTGTAGAACTTCCATTTTCCGAGACTTGATGCAATTGATTAAAAAAGTTGGCACTTCCAGGAGTAGGATAAGACCAAATCCAGGCGCCGTCTATCAACTGAAGCGAATTTCCATCTCCATTTGCCCCCAAAGAAGATAAATAAGAAACGTTACTAAAAACTAAATCTTGAAACTTTAGCGCAATTTCTTCCCCGCTGTTACTTAAAGAAAAAGAAGCAAAAAACAAATTACCAGAAAAATTTGGAAAATTATTTAAAAAGGTAGAAGTGCTGTTTGCAATTACCGCAAATTCGCCCGGACGCAAAATATTTGATCCTAAAATTTTTGAAAGGTTATGCGCCGTTCCTCCTTCTAAAAATTTCAAAGCTGAAATATCAATTTCATCTAAACCTGTGTTTTGAATTTCTATCCACTCGTTTCCAGTATCACCACCGGGATAATTATACATAATTTCGCTAATGATGATCTTAGAAAAGTCAAGCGTAGAAGTTGACTGCGTAGACGTTGATTGAGTAGAAGTTGATTGATTAGATGAATTTTGGGAATTACTATTTTGCGAATTGTTATTTGTATTTGTTCCTCCAACATAAATATAGGTAGTATTATTAGCTGGAATATATCTTGGCCCGTTATAATTTTTTGGCGTGCCAAATATTTTTCCATTAAAACTGCCGGATGTATACCAAGAAAAATTATTATCTCTTTCCATTGTTCTTTTTAAAGCAGCGTCTCCTGCTGGCCAATCCGGATCAGCTACAACCTTATCCAATAAATTACAATTATTATCAAAAAGCTCAAGCCCATCATCAGAATTAGCAAGGCTACCGGCATAAATTAAATCAGCTTTAATATTGGGAACAGAATTGTCGTCCGTCCTTTCTAAAAGATAAAACCCAAACGGTCCAATTTTTGAATTGGTTGGAAAAGAAATATGAATTGAGCCTCTTTTACTTACAATTTGAAATCCTGACAAATTTAATTCATTTCCAGTTAAATTTTTTATTTCAATCCATTCGTCGGAAGAATTTAAGCCATAATCTTCGCTTCCTCCCATCCAAGCAATTTCGTTAAAAATCAACTTTTGGTGGGAAGGTAAAAAATTTTCATTATAAACACATTTTTTAACGCTTTGAGTTACTTCAGAAAAATTAGAAGAAGATTTAAGTGTGTTTGAAGAAACAGTTGATGTTGTTGAGGTTGTTAAATTAAAACTTACTTTATTAGTTGAAGTTGAAATATTAACCACAGAGGTTGTGGCAGTTGCTTTTAAAGCCTGATTATTGACAGAAGTTTCCTCAACTACTGAAAACAAAACTTGATTGCTAAAAGAATTTGTCTGAAGATCATAAGCATAATAAGTATAAACTCCCAGCGGTTTTTGATTAAGAGAATAAACACTTTTAATTTCTCCCCGACTATCAGCATAAACACTTAAAGTATTCTTTTGGGCTAAAGGAGAAACAAAAAAGATATTTACTTTTCCATTTGGGGTAAAATTTTTCCCATAAACATTAATTGGTTCATTATTTTTAAAAACTGATTGATTAATAAAAACAACAGGACCTCCACCGGCAGTTTGAGTAGTACTCGAAGAAAATTTGCTTTTTTCCGGAATCTTTTGAACCAAGGCGGCCGTCATCTCCGATGATTTTTGCAAGGCTAGTTTTTGCGCTTCTTTAAAAAATAAATCCAAAACTCCGGCTGCATACTCCACCGCTTTGGTCGACAATAGTTTCCAATAAGAAGATAAAATTTGCTCATCATTAATGCTAAATTTTAAATCTTTTAATCCTAAAAAAGTTAAAGGTAAAAGTGTTTTTACTAAAAAATATTTATTTCCCTCTCCATCTTGAAAGGTAAGATAAGTAGATGATCCATTTAAAGCAATAGAGGTTAAATCCGGTAAAGGATTTTGATAGCCGCTTTGAATGCCAATGGTATCTTTGCTATAAAAATTATAATTAGAATAAGAAGCAATACCATCAAAATAACTATCTAAATTAGATAAAATGATTGGGTTTTTGCCGTTTAATCTTTGGGATAGTTCTTTGTCGGGATTTTGAAGAGTATAACGGCGAGCATAATTTTCATAAGGACTGCCATCAAGATGAGGATCGTTGCGAGTATGATCGGGAACGCTTGCATCTTCTATTAAATGCAAAATGTGTCCTAAGGCAAACATTGCATCTTCCTTTTTGCCGGAGACATAAAGATCTAACGCCGTTTCCCAAGTAAAGTCAGTGTTAGAAAAAGAATCTACAAATTTTTGTTTTTGTAAAGAAGAAAGCAAAGAAGACAAAAACGCTTCTCCTTTATAAAAAATTGAATTTTGAGCTTCTTTGTCGTGCGCCCACTTTTTAGAAGGCATCCAACTACCTATATTTAAAACATCAATTTTAGGATCGTAAGTTAAACCTCTTTGATAAACTGGATCATAAAAATGATTCAGCCAGCGCGGCGCGTCATCTTCCCTCACTGCTCCCTCCAAAAGATAACTTCTAAATTCCTGAGGAATTGGGTTTTGAGGAAAGTGAGCATTATAAAAATCAATGGCAGTATTTGTTAAAAAAGAATGAGTAGGTGTGTCATAAGCAAACGCATTTAATTTAAATAAAAAAGTTAAAAACAAAAATGAAAAGATAAAAATTATCTTTTTCATATTTACATTTCAGAAATTTTCCAAACGCCCGTGTATTTATTAAGTTCAAGAGAAATGTCGCCTAAATGGGTGCCGTTTTGATCAACAAGTCTAAACCACGCAACTCCTTCATAGGAGGCTTTTTCATCGTAAACCGCCAATGACAAGATATTGGCAAATTCTAAAAGTTTTCCATTGTTTTTTGCCTCCGATAAAATTTGATACCAATTACTTCGCGAATTTTTAGTGTCAATTTTTGTATATTTAACTGCCAAATCTATATCGCCTTTTCTTAAAGCATCCGCAAAAAGTTTTAATGTTTCTTCGGGCGTTTTTCCTCCTTCTACATCCGCTTTCATTTGACTTTCAAGATTTTTAGTAATTTCTTCAACTTCTTTGTACTGCTCAGATAATAGAGGTTCCTTTCTCAAATTTAACCCTAAAATCAAAAAATAAGCTCCGCCTATCAAAATTACAAACGCAATTAAAAACCAGATTAAATTTTTTTTGCTTTGAAACATATTTTTAAAAAAATTAGCCGACGAAAACAAAAGAGCAACCCGCTTTTGCGAGTTGCTCTTTTGTTCTACCTCTGTTTTTTATTTTAAAAATGAATGTTTTTAAATCAACAAAATTTATTCACTTTTTTATCATATTCAGAAAACAAAACTTTTGTGAAAATTTTTAAAATATTCCCAAAACTCAAATTCAAATAGTGGTATAATAATAAAAATGAACGAAAATCAAAAAATTGCAGAAATTTTTTACGAAATTGCCGAATATTTAAGTATGAAAAATATTCCTTTTAAACCGCGGGCTTATGAAAAAGCCGCAGAGGTTTTAGAAGGATTAGAAGAAAACGTTTCTTTAATTTATGAAAAAGGAGGAATTGCTGCTTTAGAAAAAATTCCAGGGATTGGTTTATCTTTAGCTCAAAAAATAGAAGAGTTTATTAAAACTAAAAAAATTAAATATTACGAAGAACTAAAAAAAGAACTGCCGGTTAATTTAGAAGAATTAAGAAAAGTGGAAGGGTTGGGTCCTCAATCAATTAAAAAACTTTATGATTATTTAAAAATTAAAAATATTAATGATTTAAAAAAGGCTGCCTTAAATGGAAAAATTAGAAACCTGCCAGGCTTTGGAAAAAAAAGCGAAGAAAAAATTTTAAAAAGTTTGGAGTTTTTATCAAAATCCCAAAATCGATTTTTACTTTACAAAGTCCTGCCTCAAATTGAAGAAATTAAAAGTGAATTAGAAAAAGTAAGGGGCGTGAAAAAAGTAGTTATTGCCGGTTCAATTAGAAGAATGAAAGAAACTGTAGGAGACGCAGATATTTTAGTAATTTCATCCCAGCCTCAAAATGTGATTGAGCGATTTACTAAACTTAACAATGTTGTTAAAGTTACTTCTGCCGGATCAACTAAAGCTGCAGTTAAATTAAATTTTGGAATGAATGTTGATTTAAGAATTGTAGAAGAAAAATCTTTTGGCGCAGCTTTAAATTATTTTACAGGATCTAAAGCTCATAATATTGCTTTAAGAGAATTATCCATTAAAAAGGGGTTAAAGTTAAATGAGTACGGTTTGTTTAAAATTTCAGCTAATCAAGAAAAATTTGTAGCTGGAGAAAATGAGGAAGAAATTTATCAATATTTAGGTATGGATTATATTGAACCTGAGTTAAGAGAAAATACCGGCGAAATTGAATTAGCTTTAAATCATCGCTTGCCAAAAATTATAGGATATCAAGATTTGTTAGGAGATCTTCAAGTTCAAACCAACTGGTCAGATGGAACATTTTCAATTGAAGAAATGGCGCTTTCTGCTTATCGGTTTGGATTAAAATACATTGCTATTACCGATCATACAAAAAATTTATCGGTTGCAAATGGTTTAGATGAAAAAAGAATTTTAAAACAAATGGAAGAAATTGATAAAATTAACACTAAATTTAAAAAACAAGGAATTAATTTTACAATCCTTAAAGGAACTGAATGCGATATTTTAAAAGACGGTTCATTAGATTTGCCGGATAAAATTTTAGAAAAGTTAGAAGTAGTGGGAGCAGCTATTCATACTTATTTTAATTTATCTAAAACCGAGCAAACCAAAAGACTTATTAAGGCTATGCAAAACCCAAATGTTGATATTATTTTTCATCCAACCGGAAGAATTTTACAAAAACGCGAAGCTTATGAATTAGATATTGATGAAATTATTCAAACTGCAAAAAAAACGAAAACAGTTTTAGAAATTGACGCTTATCCCGACAGATTAGACTTAAATGATGAATATATCAAAAAATGCGTTGAGTGTGGTGTAAAAATGTCAATTGACTCAGACGCGCATAGCAAAGAACATTTTGAATATTTAAAGTATGGAATTGCTCAAGCCAGAAGAGGTTTTGCAAAAAAAACAGACATTATTAACGTATGGCCGCTTTCAAAAATGCTAAAATTTCTAAAGCAAAAATAACATTTCTAATTATTTGTTTTTTTATTTTTATTTTTTTAATTGTAAATAATTTTACATCTATTCGGCTTGCTTTTTTAAATATTATCAATCAAAAACAATCCCAACTCATAATTCCAAAAACCCACCAAACCTTAAATGAAACTTTAAATAACACACGCTCTCCAGAAAAAAGTAAAATTGCGGGAAAAAATGAAATTTTTCCACTTGTAATTAGTGAAGTTTTTGGCGGGAATCAAACCTTGCCTTCTTTTGTTGAAATTTATAACCCCTCTCCTTTTCCAATTTCCCTTACAGGTGCAAGTATTAAAAAAATAAAATCAAATAAAGAAACAACTTTTGTAAGTTCTAAAAGATTTGCTAACAAAATTATTCAACCATATTCTTATTTTTTAATTGCAAAAGAAAAAAGTGAAATAAATGCTGATGTTTACTGGCCTACTTCTTACAAATTAGAAAATAAAAGTGGAATTATTTTATACAACACACAAAAAGTAAAAGTTGATGAAGTTTACTGGGATAATTTACCCTTAGAAAAAAGTTTTACCAGACTAAATTGGCAAACAAAAGATTTTATTTTAACAAACCCAAATCCTCAAAAAAGTTATTAGAAAAAAGAAATAAAGTTTAAAGAAATGAACTCTTATTATTTTCTTCTAAAGTTAAGTGCGCAATTTGGTCAAAACTTAAATTTAAATTATTGACCCAAACTTCAAACTTTTTCTTATAATTTTCTGGACCATTAAAAAAATCAAACAAAAATTCTTTTTTTATAACCTTTGGAAAATTATTCCAACCACAATAATCAATATAACTACTCCACCGGTAATTTTTTAAAAAATCAAAAGAATTTTTATAATTACTCTTACAAAAACTTTTTAAATGTAGTGGCTTTGCATGCACATAGTGCAACAGATTTGAAAGATAAAATTTATTCTTTAAAAGAACTACTTTATATCTCCCATTAAATACAACACCATTTCTTTTATACTTTTTATTAAAGTAAAGCGCATATCCAGCACAAAGTTTTTGCATAAATAATGAAATATTTCTTTTCTTGGTAGCTTTTAAAATCAAATGAAAATGTGTTGGCATTACAACAAAGGCTAAAATATTTACTAAAGGTTTAATGCTTTTTTCAAACAAATAATTGTCCGACAAAGAAATTTTATTAAAGTCTTTAAAAAAATAATATCCGACACTTTTCAACTTCTTTTGATTATTAAAAACAAAAAGATCATAAACAAATCGTAAATAGTCCGAGTTATCAAAAAAAATCCTTGAGTTATTTGCTCCTTTTTGCAGCAAGTGATAAGCCCTTTCAGTCGTGTTTTGAAAATTTTTATCTTTTCTATCTCTCTTAGTGTCTTTCTTAAACATATTATATTTATTTTAAATAACAAAAAAACAAAAATTAAAATCAACAAAATTATTAAGCTCGGAAAACAAAAATTTTGTGAACAACAAATAACCAATAACCTATAACCAATAACTTACAGCCGATAGCTAATAACTAAATAAGTTTTTATTCTTAATCCTTAACTTATTAATTCAAAATAATCTTCCTTCCGGAATTGGAAGAAATTTCTTTGTTCAGAAATAGGTTGTTTTTTTAAGATTCTTTTAAAACGTCTTTTTTGCTTCCTCTTTCTTCTAAAAGTTTTTGAAATTGAAATATATAATTGTAGTCTAAAATAGCATTCCAGGCACTCACAGTTTCACCAAGCTTTAAACCAGATTTAACATCGGATTTCAAAATTTCTTTTGCATTTTCAATTAACTGCTGATTTTCAATGTTTTCTTCTGCCCACTTTTGAAATTCTTGATCAACTTTTGACCATAAACCAGATTGTTTAAAAGAAACATAACCTAAAATAGCGTTTCCTGCATTTAAAGTTATTGCCATTTGCGGTTCTTGACCAAAACCAATTTCAGATTTTAACCATTGCTTTGCATTTTCAATTAACTGCTGATTTTCAATGTTTTCTTCTGCCCACTTTTGAAATTCTTGATCAACTTTTGACCATAAACCAGATTGTTTAAAAGAAACATAAAATGAAATGACTTCTTGAGCTTCCAACATTTTTTCTAATTCCTGGCTGGATTTAATTTGGATTTTTAATTTTTCTTTTGCATTTTCAATTAACTGCTGATTTTCAATGTTTTCTTCTGCCCACTTTTGAAATTCTTGATCAGCTTTTGACCATAAACCAGATTGTTTAAAAGAAACATAACCTAAAATAGATTCCCAAGCATCTAAAGTATTACCTGGTTTTTGTCCGCTTTCAATTTTAATTTTCAACATTCCTTCTGCATTTCTAATTAAAAACTCATTTTCCATTTCTAACTTAATTTCCTCTAAAATTTTTTTTAACCAATAAGCTAAAACTGTTTCTTTTGAAAATTCCCTTTTTGTCTCTTTTCCCTCTCCGGGTAAAGAAAAATATTCTGGCAATAATACTTGCTTTTCTTTTTTAAACTTTTCAACTATTTCTTTTGCTTCTTCTTCGGTAAGACGAGCGGAGGGTTTTTTTGGCTTTTGTTCTTTATCCAACATATTTTAATTGATTATAACATATTATAACACATCTAAAATTAGAATAAACTATTTTTAGATTTTTTGGAACATAAAACTAAATTATTTTCTTTTGAATGGCGGCTTTTATCAAACCAACAAACAAAGGATGCGGAACAAGTAGCCTTGATTTAAACTCGGGGTGAGCTTGAGTGGCAATAAAAAACGGGTGATTTTCAAGTTCGATTACATCCACCAATCTTTCATCATCAACCGACCAGCCGCTAAAAACTAAACCATATCTTGAAAGAATTTCATGAAAAGCAGGATTAACCTCATAGCGATGTCGATGTCTTTCAAAGGCTACTTCAGTATTGTAAAGTTTTTGGGCTAAAGATCCTTTTACTAAAAACATTTTATATTGCCCAAGTCTCATTGTTCCACCTAAATTTTTTACCCCCTCTTGCGAGGGTAATATACCAACCACTGGATAAGGAGTATTCTTATCAAACTCAGTGCTATTTGCTCTTTTTAATCCGCAAACATTTCTCGCAAATTCTATTACTGCCACCTGCAATCCTAAACATAAACCCAAAAAAGGAACTTGATTTTCTCGCGCGTATTTTACCGCTTTGATTTTTCCCTCTATTCCTCTTTTACCAAATCCTCCCGGGACCACAATTCCCTGACAAGCCTTTAATTTTTTTACAAGTTGCTTTTCTTCAGAATTAATTTTTAAAATATTTACTTTTACACCGGCTTCCACTCCAGCATGTTTAAGCGCTTCTTCCACTGAAATATAAGCGTCTGGATTGCTAACATATTTTCCAACTAAACCAACATTTACTTCTCTTTTAAGATTTTTAATCTTTTGAATTTTTCTTCTTAAATTACTCAAAACAATAGGATAGCAAGGAAGTTTAAGTTTTTTTAAAACAATTTTATCTAAGTTTTTTCTTAAAAAGTTAATTGGAATTTCATATAAATTTGAAGCATTGGGAGCTTCAATTATATTTTCCAAAGCAACATTGGTAAAAAGAGAAATTTTTTCTTTAATTTCAAATCCAAATTTTTTCTTTGCTCTTACTATTAAAAAATCCGGAACAATACCAGCTTCTCTTAAAAGCCTCACTGATTGTTGTATTGGTTTTGTTTTTTCTTCATCTGAAGGAAAAACATAATCAATTTTAACTACATGGATAAAAATTACATTTTCCGGCCCAAGCTCTCCAAAAATTTGTCGCGCAGCTTCTAAATAAGCTTCTTCTTCAATGTCGCCAACCGTTCCGCCAATTTCCACAATTACCACATCCACATTTTTTTCCCGAGCCGGTTTTAAAATTCTTGCTTTAATTTCATCCGTCACATGAGGAATTATTTGAATTGTTTTTCCTAAAAAATCTCCTTTTCTTTCTAATTCCATTACTTTGGCATAAACAGCACCGGTTGTAAAATTAGAAAATCGATCCAAATCTAAATTTAAAATTCTTTCATAATGTCCCAAATCTAAATCCGTCTCTGCTCCATCGTTTGTCACAAAAACTTCGCCATGTTGATAAGGATTCATTGTTCCTGCGTCTTGATTTAAATAAGGATCGATTTTAATTGGTAAAATTTTAAAACCACGCGCTTTTAAAAGATACCCTAAAGCAGCAGCCGTTACTCCTTTTCCAATTCCAGAAATAATTCCACCTGTAACAAAAATAATTTTGGGTTTCATATTTGAGATAAATACCTAAAAGCTTCAACTACATTATCACTTTCCCATAAATAAGTTGCTACTATAGCCCCATCTGCTCCGCTTTCTTTAACAGTCAAAATATTTTTATCATTTACGCCACCGTCAACAAAAACAAAAGTTGAATTAAATTCCGCTTTAATAATTTTAACCTTTTCTAACATTTCAAAATTAAGTTTTTGCCCCGAGGGTCCCGGCAAAACAGTTAAAACTTCCAAAGAAGAACAACTTAAAAAAAACGCCATATCCAAAAAATCTCTTAAATTGTCATTTGGAGCTAAAACTAACTCTAAATTAATTTTTTCTTTTAAAGCAAATAAAAAATCAAAATTGTATTTTGAACTTAAATGAAAAATAATTTTTGAAACATTAGGAAAAACAATCCACTCATTTGCATTTTTTTCTAAATCTTCAACCATTAAATGCACATAAAAATTAAAATCTTTTCCCAATTCTTCAAAAAACATTTGAGGAGTCCAAATAGTTTTTACTGGAGTAAATTTACCATCAGAAAAATCAATATGAATATCTTTTATACCTATTTCTCTTAAAAGACCCAACCGGGAAAGAATTTCTTGGATTTTGTTCTCTTGGGTAAAATTTAAAGAAGGAATAATTTTCATATCTTATTCATCCTTTTTATTGTTTTCCAAAAGCACATTAGTATCACGTAAAAGCTTTAATTCTAAATAAGTTATCTTATCCAATCTTCTTTTATATTTAGGATTAGTAGAAAATGGGGTTTTTAGCCATGTAACCAATATTTTTTTTGCTGTATTTGCATCTAAATAATTTGCTGACAAGGCTAAAACATTAATATCATCATCATTGCGCGCATCAAATGCTTGATCCGGCGTCATAATTAAACCACAACGTACATTTTTAAACTTATTAGCCACAACATCTACCCCCACTCCAGAGCCGCAAATTACTATCCCTCGCGCAGTTTCAAATTCTAAACTCACCTTTTTTGCAACTTCAGAAGCAAAATCAACATAATCATCATTTTCATCTTCAACTTGATTACCTAAATCAGCTACTGTATAACCTGCTGCTTTTAAGCTTTCTTTTAAAACTTCTTTTAATCTAAATCCATTATGATCTGCTCCTATATAAATAATCATTTTAATAATTATAACACGGAAACTATTATTTCCTAAAACAGGTTTTTTTACCTAATCTAACAAAAATTATTAAATTTAAGAATTTATTTCAACTTGATTTAATTTGTTTACAAAAACATTTACTTGTTTTCCTTCTTTCAAAAGTCCCCGAACCATTTTATCCGCTAAACTATCAACAATAACCTTTTGAATTAAACGTTTTATTGGACGCGCTCCATAATCCGGATCAAAACCATTTTCCACAATATACTTTTTAACCTCCGGCTTAATATTTAAAATTATGCCTTTTTTATTTAATCTTTCTTCCACTTCTTTAAGTTGAATATCAACAATTTTTTCAATATCGCGACGAGTTAAAGGATTAAAAATAATAATCTCATCCAATCTATTTAAAAACTCGGGTCTAAAAGTTTCTTTAAGAGAAGACATTATTCTTTCCTTTAAAAGTTCTTCTTTGTTTTCAATTTCTTTTTCTGAGTTTAACGAGAATCCCAAAGAGGAAATTTCTTTAAAGTAAGCGCTTCCTACATTTGAAGTTAAAATAATAATTGTATTTTTAAAATTTACCACTCTTCCTTTATTATCTGTTAAACGACCGTTGTCTAAAACCTGAAGTAAAATATTAAAAACTTCCGGATGAGCTTTTTCAACTTCGTCAAATAAAATCAAACTATAAGGGCGATGTCTAATAATTTCAGTTAACTGCCCTCCTTCTTCATATCCAACATATCCCGGCGGTGAACCAATAAGTTTTGAAACAGCGTGCCGCTCCATATATTCAGACATATCAATCCTAATTAAAGCTTTTTTATCATTAAACATAAATTCAGCTAAAGCTCTTGCTAATTCAGTTTTTCCCACTCCCGTTGGACCTAAAAACATAAAAGAACCAAATGGTTTTTCTTCCTCAGCTAATCCTACTCTTGATCTTCTTAACGCTCTGGCAACTGCTTCCACTGCTTCCTTTTGACCAACAATTCTTTTTTCTAACTCCTCTTCAATTCTGCTTAATTTTTCCATTTCTGACTCCAACATTTTTGAAACCGGGATTCCCGTCCAACGTGAAACCACCTGAGCAATATCTTCCTCCACAATTAATTCTTTAATAAATTTACTGTTTTTTTCCTCTTGAGATTTTTCCAAACTGCGATATTCTTCTTCAACTTTAGGAATGATTCCGTATCTAATTTCCGCTACTTTATCAAAATTTCCATTTCTTTCAGCCAATTCCGCTTCCTTTTTTAAATCATCTATCTTTTTTCTTAACTCATGAAACATTTGAACTCTTTTCTTTTCTTCTTCCCATTGGGAAGTTAACCTTTGATTTAATGTTTTAAGTTTTCTTAGTTCCTTATTAATTTCCAACAACTTGGTTTGATTTTTATTTTTCTTTTTACCAACCGGTTCTTTAGTCAAAGCAGACTTTTCAATTTCCAAACGGGTAATTTCTTTACGCACTTTCTCAATTTCAAATGGCAAACTATCAGATTCAAGCCGGCGCGAAGCCGCAGCTTCATCAATTAAATCAATTGCTTTGTCGGGCAAAAACCTGTCAGTAATATATCTTGCGCTTAAATTAACTGCGGCTAAAATTGCCTCATCTGTAATTTTAATATTATGGTGCGCTTCATATTTTTCTTTTAATCCCCTTAAAATTGCAATTGAATCTTCAATTGATGGTTCTTCAACATAAACCGGCTGGAATCTTCTTTCAAACGCAGCATCTTTTTCAATATACTTTTGATATTCCTTTAAAGTTGTAGCTCCAATTGCGTGCAATTCGCCTCGCGCTAAAGCCGGCTTTAATAAATTTGAGGCGTCAACTGCTCCTTCTGCGGCTCCTGCTCCAATAATTGTATGAATTTCATCAATAAATAAAATAATTTTGCCTTCCGCTCTTTGAACTTCTTTCAAAAAAGCTTTAAGACGATCTTCAAATTCTCCCCTAAATTTAGTTCCTGCAACTAAAGAGCCTATATCTAAAGCAATTACTCTTTTATTTTTTAAAGGTTCAGGAACATCACCGGCTACAATTTTTTGAGCTAAACCTTCAACAATTGCTGTTTTTCCAACCCCAGGCTCTCCAATTAAAATTGGGTTATTTTTTGTGCGACGAGAAAGAATTTGCATTACCCTTCTTAATTCATCTTCCCGCCCTATTACCGGATCTAACTTTCCGGTTTTTGCTTTTTCTGTAAGGTCAATTGTATATTTTTCAATTACCTGCAATTTGGATTCCGGCGTTTCATCGGTAACATGTTGAGATCCTCGGATATTTACTAAAGCTTCCATTAAATTTTCTTTTTTAACACCCACTTTGGAAAGAATGTCTTTTGCGGTTGAAGGAACATCCGTCAAAGCTAAAAGCAAATGTTCACAAGAAATATATTCATCTTTTAACTTTTGGGATTCTTCTGCTGCTTTATCTAAAACTTTTATGATTTCCTGCGATAAATAAATTTGACTAACATTGCTTACACCAAAAATTTTAGGTAAAATTTCAAGATTTTTCTGAATTTCTTTATGAAGCAAAACCGGATCAACATTATTTTTTTCCAAAAGAAGGACAACAATTGTGTCAGTGTCCGAAATTAAAGCTGCTAAAAGATGGATGGCTTTTAATTCACCATGATTACGGCGCATTACTATTTCCTGCGCATTTTGCAACGCTTCTTGAGCTTTAAATGTAAATTTTTGAAAGTTAGACATAAAATGAATCTATTTTCGACTTTTATATTATAATTATTTTTTTCTGATTAGCAAACTAAACACGGGAGCGCTAAAAGAGTTATAAATTATCCGGTCTTTTACCTAAAGTCACGGAAACATAAATAGTTTTTCCTCCTCTTAAAACTTTTAAGTTAATCGTATCACCAACATTATATTTTTGAATTAAATAAGCAAGGGGGTTTTCTTGTGTTACTTTTTGATCATTTACTTCTAAAATAATATCTTCTGCCATTAATCCAGCTTTCGCGGCTGGCGAATTAGGTTCAACTGCAGGACCGTCTTCACTTCCTCTTAAAAGCGTTCCATAATCAGACTTTAGATTTTGTTTTTTGGCAATTTCAGGTGTAATAATAATATATCTTACACCCAAATATGGAACTTTAATTGAACCTGTTTCTTTTACCGATTGAATTGCCCTTTTTACCTGATTTATTGGTATTGCAAAACCGATATTTTGGGCTCCACTTACAATTGCCGTATTTATTCCAATCACATTTCCATCTAAATCAAGTAGCGGCCCACCTGAATTACCCGGGTTAATAGCAGCGTCTGTTTGAATAACCCCCTGAATTGTTTCCGATCCAAAATTTGCCCCAGATGCTGTAATAGTGCGCGATAATCCAGAAATCACACCAACCGAAACAGTGTTTCTAAATTCTCCCAAAGCATTCCCAATAGCAATTACCGTTTGACCTAATTCCAAACTATCAGAATTTCCCAAATTTAATGTTGATAAATTAGAAGCGTTAATTTTTAAAACCGCCAAATCCTGCATTGGATCACGGGCAACAATTTTCGCTGAATATTTTTTCCCATCGTTTAAAAGCACCGTATAATCCGCGCTTTGGTCCGAAACAACATGCTTGTTGGTTACAATTAAACCATCAGGAGAAACAATAAAACCGGATCCACCTCCAATTTCTTGTTTTTTGGTGCCTTTTTGACAAGGAGCATAAAATTGAAATCCGCCAAAACTATCATCTCCAAAAAATTGCCTAATTTCCGGCGGAAGATCAAAAAAAGGATTAAATGTTTGAGGACACTGCTCAATTATTGGCAAATCTTTGGTAATAACAATTGAAACAACCGCTGGAGAAGCTTTTTTTACAGCATTAATAATTGCTTTTTCATAATCATAAACCGAATTATAAAAAGTTTTTGGAAGATTTTCAGAAGTAGAAGTAGAAATATTTGAAGAAGTACTATTGTTTTGAACTTTATTGCTTATCCAACCCCAAATATCATTTAAAATACTAGCCGAAGCTTCTTTTGAAGTAACTGTAATCAAAGAGCCAACCAGCCCCCCCAAAAGAGCAGCAATTGTAATTAAAACAATAATTTGTTTTTTATTAAAATTCATAAATTTAAATTAAAGCTAAAACGACCTTGTATTAAATTTATCGAATTTCATATTGCAATGTTACAGATGCAACAACTTCTTTTGATCCTGGTTCAACTTCCGGCAAAGAAACCTCTTTTGCAACCTTAACACTTTGACTTGCATATAACATATCTCTGGAAAAATTGTCATAAGAAATATTAAGAGATATTAACTTTCCTAAATTAAAACCCCCCACTTTTGCTATTATTTTTGCCTGTTCTTTAGCTTTGGAAATTGCAATATCGCGCGCTTGATTTTGTAAAGCAGTAAGATCATCTACCTCAAAACTTAAAGAAGAAACATTATTTGCTCCATTTGAAACAATACCTCCTAAAATATTACTAATTTTGGTAAAATCCCTAATTTTAACAGAAACTTCTTGAGTTAAAGTATAGCCAACTATTTCCGGTGGCGGGCAAGGTTTTGATAATTTTTCATCAGAAGAACAAGAATAATATTGATAACGCGGACTAATATTGTAGTTTATTGTTTTAATATCCTTGTTTTCAATTCCTTCTTTTTTTAAAAAAGCAATTATTTGATTCACTTTTGATGTATTTTCATTTTGCAATTTACTTAAATCTTTACCACCTTCGCTAATAACACCAAATGTAACTTTAGCAACATCAGGCAAAGCTACCACCTTACCGTCAGCAAAAACACTAAAACTTTTTAAAGAAGAAGACTGAGCTTCAAGTGAGTAAGATTTTGCAAACCAAAAAACAGCAGAGGCAAAAATAAGCGCTGCTAACATAATTACTATATATAAATAAATTTTTACTTTTTCAATATTCATAATTAAATTACTCTGAAGTCTTTATTTTCAATTGCTTAGATTTTCTTGTACGATGTAACTTTGGCATACGAACAGTTAAAACCCCCTTGTTTAAAGTAGCCGATGATTCCTCCGGGTCAACTTCTTCGGGTAAAATAATTGAGCGGGAAAATTTCCCCCAAAAAAGTTCCTGATAAAGGTATTTGCTTTCGTCTATTTTTTTACTTTTTTTTCTTTCTCCTTTTATAGTCACTTCACCCGGATTAATATCAACAATTAAATCATCCTCGTCTACTCCCGCCACTGTTGCTTGCACAACCAATTCATCCCCATCATCATAAACATCAACGACAAGTGTTCCTTCTTCGTCTACCGAATTATTTTCATTTTCCACCTTTAAAGAAACCGGCTCGCTTTTAACTTTGCTTAATTCCACAAAAATATCATCATTATTCATACTTTTATTGTATCACAAAAAAGAATACATAACAAATTAACTCAAAAAGTAATTTTATTCTTTATCTTTTATTTTATTAAAGTTTTCAAAAATATCTTCCAAATGTTCGCTTTTAATTTTGTTGTCGGTTTTATCCGTTTCATTAGTTAAGCTTTTTATTTCTTTTTCAACTTGTCCTTCCGCTTTTTCTCCAATCTTTTTTAATTTAATTTCAGTGACAAAAAGCTTATTAATAACTTTTTTAAAAACAAATTCTCCCACGATAATTATGATAAAAAACCCAATAATAAAAATTTCAGCTTGTTTAAATATTTTTTCGGCTTTTAAAAGATAAACACCTTCTGCTAAAAAACAAGAAATTAAAGAAAAAGTAAAAAGCCACATTAGTGTTGATTCAAGGTGAGACTTGGCAAATTTACCAAATTTTACTTTTGCCCAGCCAATAGTAAAAATAGACAAAATGTTCATTCCTACTAAAAATTTTGAAATAATAATAATTTTTCTTAAATTTTGGGAAACATAATAATTATAAATTTGTATTTTTTTGTTTTCCTTAATTCTTTTATAAAAACGCCAACCAAATTTTGTATTTCTTAATCTTCTTCCTAAAAAATATAAAAAATAATCACTTACTAAAATTCCCAAAAAAGCAAATAAAAAAACTCCAAAAATATTTAAGCTATTTTTAGCAACTAAATACATTGCTACCAATAAAGTAATTTCACCTTGAATAATTATGCCTAAAGAAATTAAATAATAACTCAGTGATTGATGAGAAATAACAATTTGAGCAAGACTATCTAAAAGGTTTTCCATAGTACTTTAGTATAACAAATTAAAAGCTTTATTTATAAGAAGGTGGAAATTCTCTTACTTTAAAATAAAAATTAACAAATCGGGCCAATGCAAAAAGTAAACTAGACAAACGATTTAAAAAAGCAAACATCGGGACAATTTCCTTTTTATTTTTACTTTTTAAAAAAGATATAATTTTTCTTTCGGCTTTTCTACTTAAAGTACGGGCAAAATCCAAATTAGCGGAAATTGGGTTGCCGCCCGGAATAACAAAATTTTTAATCGGCGGGAGTTGAACATCAATCATATTAATTATTTCTTCCATCCACATAACTTCCTGCATTTTAATCCAATGAAAATTTTTAATCGAGGAACGAAACTTAGTCATTGCAACTATAGCTTGAATTTTAAAAATTTTTTCCTGTAATTCAAAAATAATTTCCGACAATTTTTTGCCCCCAATAGTAAGATTTGTTTTGGGTTTAATTTGAGACCTTAAAACGCCCAAAAAAGAGTTTAATTCATCCAATGAACCAATAACTTCAAAAAAAATATCATCTTTTTTTAAACTTTTCTTACCAATTTTACTTTTACCCCCATCCCCCTTTTTTGTATAAAAAATCGTTTTCATCTTATATATATTATATCATTTAAATGAAAAGAAAATTAAAATTATTTTGTAAAGAAAGCCGAGTTTTCTATCAATCATTCTTTTTAATTCAGCTGGATTAAGAGAAATTAAGAGATTGGTATGTTTTTTAGTTCTTCCTTCTTTTCTTCCGCAACCTCTCTTGATTTTATTATTCTCTGGTAAGGAGTTTTTTTAGGAGTATCATATTTTCTATGAATTTTCTCACCTATTCTTTCTTTAGGACTTTTTAAATGATTTAACCAATATCATTTCACTTACATTTTAGATAATTTATACGTTATATCTTTTATTTTTTAATTTATGTTATAATGAAAATATGCTCACTCTTTCTCAAATGTTAGCAAGATTAATAATTTCTTTAATTCTTGGATTTTTAATTGGATTAGAAAGAGAACTCGTTGGAAAAGAAGCTGGAATTAAAACCAATATGCTTGTAACGGTAGGGGCTACTCTTTTTTCTTTAGCCGGCATTTCACTTCCTTATATTATTTCTACAGAAACCGGAAACTTAGCAGACATAGTGGCAAGAAACAGCGGTTTTTTAGGGCTAATTGCCAACGTGGTAGTAGGAATTGGTTTTTTGGGCGGGGGAATAATTATAAAACAAGGAATTCACGTAAGAAGTGTAACAACGGCCGCTGTTATTTGGTTTTCCGCCGCAATAGGAGTTTTGTGCGGGATTGGACTCTTAAAATTGGCTGTTATTTCAGCAATTTTTATTACCTTTTTACTTTTTATATTGCGAAATATAGAAATTACACCTCTTCCACTTAACAAAAATAAAAATTCTCAAGAAGAAGATAAATAAAATATATGCAAAAAGTATACTTGGACTATGCCGCCTCAACTCCGGTAAGAAAAGAAGTAATGAAAAAAATGCTGCCTTATTTTTGCCATCAGTATGGCAATGCCGGTTCTTTACATTTTTTTGGACAACAATCAATTCAAGCAATTGACGAAGCAAGACAAAAAATAGCTTTGGCTTTAAACGCTAATTTTCGAGAAATTATTTTTACCTCCGGAGCAACCGAGGCAAATAATTTAGCCTTAAGAGGGGTTGTAAAATCGTATTTTCACCACCAAAAACAAAAAACTTCTTTATCACAAACCCCTTCAAAAATTATTATTTCTTCAATTGAACACGAATCTATTTTACAAACAGCACTAAATTTAAATCAGGAAGGAGTTGAAATAGTTTTTCTTCCTGTTGATAAAAAAGGTGTTGTAAATTTAAAAAAATTTGAAGAACTATTGGATGAAAATGTAATTTTAGTTTCTGTTATGAGCGTTAACAACGAAATTGGAACATTGGAACCAATAGAAAAAATTTCTAAAATTATTCAGCAATTTAAACAAACTAAAAAAGAAAAAATCTATCCACTCTTTCATAGCGATGCTGCGCAAGCTTTAATGTACTTTAAATGTGATGTTAAAAAATTAGGAGTTGACTTAATGACAATTTCCGGTCAAAAAGTTTTTGGGCCAAAAGGAATTGGCGCGCTTTATATTAAAAAAGAAATTCAAGAAAACAAAATTATTTCTTCTCTAATTACCGGCGGTTTTCAAGAGTTTGGATTAAGAGGAGGCACTGAAAATACACCGCTTATTGTTGGACTTGGTAAAGCAGTTGAATTAGCGCAAAAAGATCTCAACCAAAATTTTAAATACGTAGAATCAATTAAAAAATATTTTTGGAAAGGTTTAAAAAAAATTTATCCTCAAGCCTTTATTAATGGTTCTTCTTCCACTCCTCATATTCTAAATGTCTGTTTACCAAACGAAAGTTCGTTTGATTTTCTAACGGCTTTGGATATTAATGGGGTAGCTGCCTCTTATGGTTCTGCCTGCCAAGCAAGATTTTATGAACCTTCTTATGTACTTCAAGCATTAGGATTAAATGAAAAAATAGTAAGAAGTAGTTTAAGATTTAGTTTTGGAATTACAACCAAAAAAAAGGAAATAAACTTTGCAATAAAAACAATTAAATCCTTAAAAAATAAAAAGGGTGCCTAATGGGAATCGAACCCATATAACCTGCTCCACAGGCAGGCGCTCTACCATTGAGCTATAGGCACCATTTCAAATTAAAACCAACCCACAGTTTGTAGAGTCTTAACTTTCTAATTATTAAATTGAGGGCAATAAAACCTCTCCCTTTTTAAATATAATCCCTTCTTAAAAATTTTACAATATAAATACACTTCTAGTATATCAAGTATAAACTTGGGTGATTAATCGTTTTAAAGACCAAATCCTAAATTTTAAATTTCAAACAAAATTTTAATCTTTTAATTTTTGAACATCTTTAAAATTAAATGTCTAAAACTTATTCAAAATTTGAAATTAAAAATTAAAACTTCCATTTGCTATTTTGTAGCATCATAGATGGCTTTGATTTCAGCATCGGAAAGAACACGGTTGTAGATGCGGACTTCGTCGATGAGACCAATTTATAACAGTTCTTTCAGCTTCTCCTCGTCAAGACCCGCGTCTCTTAAAATGCTTTTCAGCATTTTTGGATGGAGAGTTTTATTCGCATGAAAAGGGACGGTGACGCGTTTACCATCTTTGTTTTTGTAAATCTGATGGCTGCCGCTCTGGCGTGATAAAACAAAACCGACCTTAAGAAGGACGGCGATGATTTCTTTGGCGGTTAATCTGGGCAACCGCATAAAGCTAAACCGCTACCTCCACCGTAGATAAACTCACGGATGAGATTTGCGGCATCTCTTCTTGACTTTCAATCCTGTCTTCCACGTGAAGTTTGATTGCATCTTTTATATTCTCCAGAGCTTCCTCATAACTTGCGCCTTGGCTGTAACAACCCTGGAGCTCGGGACAAAAAGCAAAATACCCATCTTTATCTTTTTCAATAACAATAGAAAAGCGATAAGTTTTCATATTACCTTTATATTAATTCTATATACTGATAAAGTCAAACTTTATCACTTTGTAGCATCATAAATTGCTTTGATTTCAGCAGGAGAAAGAGCGCGGTTGTAGATGCGGACGTCGTCAAGATAACCTTGAAATGGGCCAGGGGCACCGTATCCCATGCTTAGAGTTAATAAGTTATCAAAACTATATCCTGCTATATTTGAAAGGCTTACTTTTTGGGTGAGCTTGCCATTTGTAAAAATAGAAAGATCAGAATTGCGATCAATTGTGGCTACAACATGGTACCATTGATTTGCAAAAATTGTTTGAGAATCTACTGCTTGTATTGTTCCAGGCGGATTCTCTACCTTTAATTCCATTCGAGCTTTTTGCTGACTCATCCATAATCCCCAAGATTTATAATTCCAAGTACCCTTTCCAATTATAAGAGAATTGTTTATTGGATTATAAGCATTTATCCAGACACTAATAGAAAAATTAGAAACTCCTTGATTTAATTTATTACCTATATCCACATAATCATCCACCCCATCAAAACTCAAAGCACCACCGACTTTACCCTGAGTCCAAGTAGGGCCATTTATAAGAGTTCCATTGTTATTATTCCCAGATCTATCATAAGCAATTGTTCCTGAACCTTCATCAAAACTCCACCAACCAACAAGGCCTTCAGATTGAGCAATGAGTTTGAAATCTGAGCCTATTTCATATTTAGCTGGGTTATAGCCACCATCAGTTAAAGCTTTGTCTTTAAGGTATTTTTGAGATTCAAAAAGAGAAGATAAAGCCCAAGATCCTCCTGTAACATAGGTATAATAATTTCCTGTAGATGTTTTATTTATAGGATCAACAGGTAATTTTGATAAAGGAGAACCTGAGGAAAATTTGGTAAAATCTACTGGTATCCAGCCTGTACCATCTATTTTGCTGTAGTTGGAAGGAGAGGAACAACTATATGACCAGCCTGAAGGTAAAGAAGGAAGG
>Ga0207433_10003110_pt1 | contig 32465 bp, 33 predicted proteins | sample YelNatPaOPGAMG01_FD_187559 | JGI IMG/M metagenome (GOLD analysis project Ga0207433, IMG submission 187559) | Hot spring thermophilic microbial communities from Obsidian Pool, Yellowstone National Park, USA - OP-RAMG-01 (SPAdes) (version 3) | ecosystem: Environmental > Aquatic > Thermal springs... | reverse complement strand
AAAACGGGGGGCCAGGGGGGCGAAGCCTCCATGGCAAGGGGCTGTGGGGGGTGTCCCCCCACGAAACTTTAAGAAGGGGGAAAGTCGCCCACATTAGCAACCCGCCACGAGTGGGACCCAAAACGCCGGCGAACCCTCAGCCCACGGGGGTGGGCAAAAACGGGGGGTCCAGGGGGGCGAAGCACCCATGGCAGGGGGCTGTGGGGGGTGTCCCCCCACGAAACTTTAAGAAGGGGGAAAGTTGCCCACATTAGCAACCCCGCCAACGAGTGGGACCCAAAATGCCAGCGAACCCTTAGCCCACGAGGGCGGGCAAACGGGGGTGGAGGGGGCGCAGCCCCCTCCCAGGGGGCATGGGGGATGTGCCCCCAGAATAAAACAAGGGGGGCGAGTTGCCCACATTAGCAACCCCACCCACGAGTGGGACCCAAAACGCCGGCGAACCCTCAGCCCACGGGGGTGGGCAAAAACGGGGGGTCCAGGGGGCAAAGCCCCCTACCCCCAAGGTGATTTCCTCCCATAAATCGTTTGCCTCACCCGGTGAACTGTGCTAAAATTAAAACAACTTCCGGGAAAGAAAAGAAGGATGGAACTCGTAGATTCCCATACTCATCTGGACTTTCCAGAATTTGACCCCGATAGGGCCCAGGTCATAGAAAGAGCCTGGCAGGAAGGCGTCCGCCTCATCGTCAATATCGGGACAGACCTCAACTCAAGCCAGGCCTCAATCGCTTTGGCCGAAAGTTACCCATTCATCTACGTCTCCATAGGCTTACATCCACACGATGCCCGATTGCTTGATGGGGAAACAAGCCAAGCTTTGGAAAAGCTTGCTCACCACCCTAAGGTCGTGGCCATTGGGGAAACAGGCCTTGACTATTACCGTAACCTCTCCCCCAAGGAAGCCCAGAGGGAAGCCTTCGCCTTCCACTTGGAACTGGCCCGGAAATTGGGGAAACCTTTGGTCATCCACAGCCGGGAAGCCCACCAGGATACGCTTAATTTCCTCCGGGATTTTGCCCGCAACCCAGGCAAACTTTCTCCCCCCTACGGCATAATGCACTGCTTCTCCGGAAGCCTGGAAATGGCTAAAGAAGCCATTGCGCTTGGCTTCTTCATCTCCGTAGCTGGCCCCATCACCTTCCAGAACGCCCGCAAGCTCCCGGCCATCGTCAAAGAAGTGCCCATTGACTTCCTCCTCATAGAAACCGATTGCCCTTACCTCGCTCCGCACCCGCACAGGGGCAAAAGAAACGAGCCGGCTTACGTCCGGTTTGTAGCCGAAGCTGTAGCCGAGATAAAAGGGTTGAGCTTAGAGGAACTGGGGAAGAAAATGCTGGAAAATGCCTTTAAAGTTTTTCGGCTTGATTAGGAGGTAAGTGGTGAAGCTCTTGCCCTTCCTGGAGATAATCCGCAAAGAGCTGGGAAAAGTTGAAGAGCTCATCTTTTCAGAAGGAGGCCTGAGTTACAAGCCACTGGCCCAATCGGTGGAAAATATCCTACGAAGCGGGGGAAAGCGCCTCCGCCCCGCCCTCACTATCTTGGCTTCAAAGCTTTACCCTGCCGATGAGGAAAGGCCAATATTGGCTGCAGCAGCCATGGAACTACTCCACTCCGCAACCTTAATTCACGACGATTTCATAGACCAATCCCCAACGAGGCGCAACGTCCCTACGCTGAACAGCCTCTGGCCCCCGGCGGCCGTAGTCTTAGCCGGGGACCACCTCTTCGCCAAAGCGGCCTCTTTGGCTGCCATGACCGGAAGCCCGAGAGTGGTGAGAATCTTTGCCAATGCCCTTAAAACCATTTGCGATGGAGAAATACGGCAACTTTTCGGAGCCTTCAGCTGGCCTCAGGACCAAAGCGATTACTACTACCGCATCTATGCCAAAACCTCATCCCTATTTGAAGCTTCTGCCGAAATCGGTGCTATCCTCAGCGCCGCCCCGGAGGAGGCCATCCAATCCCTCAAAGAATACGGGAGAAACCTCGGGAACGCCTTCCAAATTGTGGACGATGTGCTGGATTTCATCGGGGATGAGAAAGTCCTGGGTAAACCTGCCGGAAGCGACCTCCGCCAAGGCATCGTCACTTTGCCCGTCTTATACTTCGTGAAGAGCGGGGGAAACGAAGAATTGGTGGTAAAGGTCTTAAAGGCCAGGCCTGAGGATAAGGAAAAGCTTCTGGAAGAACTAATGAGGGAAATCCGAGAATCACCGGCCATAGAGCTTTCCCTGAGCGAAGCCAAGGCCTTCGCCGAAAAGGCCCAAAGCGCTATCGCACCCTTGCCCGAAAGCCCTTATCGCTCAGCGCTCATCTCCCTGGCCGATTTCGCCGTGGGGCGAAATTACTGAGGATATGGGCTCCGACCTCACAGTTGTAATCGTAAACTGGAACGTCTCAGCCCTCCTCAAGCGCTGTTTGGAAAGCTTGAAAAATTCCAGGAACATATCTTTTACCTCTGCTCCCGCTCCCTACCAAGGCGATGTCATCGTAGTAGACAATGCCTCCACCGATGGGAGCGTGGAGATGGTGCGCTCCTCCTTCCCCTGGGTCCGCCTAATCCCCAGTCAAGTCAACCTTGGATTCGTCAAAGCCAACAACCTTGCCATAAGAACCAAGATGGAGGAAAAGCCGCCGGCTTTCTTCCTCCTCCTGAACCCCGATACCGAAGTGGCTCCAGATGCTATAAGCCTCATGCTGGATTTCATGGCTACCCACCCAGAGGTAGGGGTCCTCGGCCCCAAGCTCCTGAATCCGGATGGGTCCGTTCAGCCCTCACGGCGGCGTTTCCCTTCACTCCTCACCGCTTTCGTGGAAAGCACAATCATCCAATGGCGGCTGTGGAAGGATAATCCAATCCTCCGCCGCTACTACATGCAAGATTTGCCCGATGATGAAATCCAAGAAGTGGACTGGCTTACCGGTGCATGCTTGATGGTCAGGCGAGAGGCAATTGAGGCCGCAGGCTTCCTGGATGAAGATTTCTTCATGTACTCCGAGGAACTGGACTGGTGCCGGCGGATTAAAGCCTTGGGCTTCAAAATCGTCTACTTCCCCCAAGCCACCGTAATCCACCACTCGGCCCAGTCCAGCGAGCAAGTGAAGCCTCTCCAGCACATCTACTTTCAGAGGAGCAAAATCCGCTACTTCCGCAAATACTTCGGCTCGTTCTGGGCGCTAATGCTCCATTTGTTCCTCCTGCTCAATTACTTGGCCCTCTTCACCGAAGAATCGGTCAAATGGCTCATTACTCGCCGCACGCTGCACAAAGCACGCATGGATTGCTACCGAGAGGTTTTAATTTCTGGGCTTTTCAGGAGGTGGGGGGTATGAAAGTATGCCTCGTAACCGGTGAATTTCCCCCGATGGAGGGGGGAGTAGGGGATTATACCAAGGAATTGGCCACGGCTATGGCCGCGCAAGGGGCTGAAGTATGTGTGCTAACTTCCAGGGAAGCACGAGGGTCTGAATTCCCTTCGTTTAAGGTCTTTCCGGTGGTAGAAGGATGGGGGTGGCGAAGCTGGGGCGAAATTGTAAAACTGATAGGCCGGGAAAGGCCCGATGTCCTCCACATCCAATATCAAGCTGCCGCTTACAAGATGCACCCGGCCATAAACCTCCTACCTTGGCGCCTCAAGCTCCTCCGCTCCCGCCCCTTGGTCATCACCACCTTCCACGATTTGCGAGTCCCTTACCTCTTCCCCAAAGCTGGAATCCTCAGGGAATGGGTCATAACCCTCATGGGGCTTGGATGCGATGCGGTCATCGTCACCAATGTAGAGGACCTTCTGAAACTGCGGCGTCGGTTTGAAAGCTGTCGCCTCCTTTCCCCTCCCCCAATCCACCATATCCCCATCGGCTCCAACATAAAGCCTACCCCGCCCTCAGGCTACAATCGGGATGCCTGGCGGGCGCGTTGGGGTGTGGCAAAAGAGGACATACTCCTCTGCCATTTCGGCTTCCTGAACCAGACCAAGGGGGTGGAAGCCTTAGTAAAGGCCCTCTATTGGCTGGTGGAAGCCGGTTACCCGGTCAAGCTCTTGATGGTAGGAGGGGAAACCGGCTCCAGCGACCCCACCAACCTGGAGTATGCCCGTAAAATCAAGGCCTTGATAGAGGACTTAGGGCTTGAAGAGCGGGTCAAGTGGACCGGATACACCTCGCCGGAGGAAGTATCGGCCAACCTGATGGCTTCCGACATATGCGTTCTTCCCTACCGTGATGGGGTCTCCTTGAGGAGGGGGAGCCTCCATGCGGCCTTAATCCATGGCTTACCGGTGGTAAGCACCTACCCCCGTGTTCCGATAAAGGAGCTTGAGGATGGGGAGAACATAAAACTTGTACCCCCTGATAGCCCCGAATCCATAGCTCAAGCAGTCATGGAACTCAGCAACAAGCCTGAACTCCGCCAAAGGTTAGGGGATGGAGCCAGAAAACTCTCGGCTCTATTCGGCTGGGAAGGGATTGCGGAAGAGACTTTGAAGCTTTACAGGGAATTGGCGTAGCTCTCGGAATTTGCCTCAGCCAAGAGCTAAGGTCCGACACCGAATGCGCAGAGGCATCACCTGGCGTACTCTGTCCAGGAGTTTAGGGGTGGGATAAAGACTGGCCGATTGTTTCGGCTCTTGGCAAGCATTTGACGTGGTTGCTCCTTCGTGCTAGGATTGTGATTGAAGGAATTCAACGCAGGTCCCATTATAGGAACGGATGCCGTAAAAGTCAACCAATAGTTAGCCAGCGCTTTGGAGTTCCAGCATACGCTTGAGGAGTGAACAGATGAATACGCGAATTGCAGAAAAAGTGATGGAACAGTTGCAATCCCTGCCGTACGACTTACAGCGCCAAGTATTGGAATTTGCTCGTGCTCTGGCGCTTTCTGTGCCACGCGGCGTGGCAGGAAAACAGTTGTTACAGTTTGCTGGGGCAATTCCTCGCAGTGATGTTGAGTTGATGCAAGACGCAATAGAGCAAGGATGCGAACAGGTGCACACCGATGAGTGGTAGGGTAGCTGTGAATGTAATTTTGGGCTGTAACGCTTTAGCGCTGGCTAACCTGCGCTTTCAGCCGAGGGCTTCGCGGCGCAGGTGAAGCGCAGGCCGTTGGGCGGCCAAGAGCCTATCCAATGAGGCAATTCCCTTGACGAAAAGGAGGGGTTAAAAATGAACTACAAGCTTCTACAAGTGTTTTGCGTTCTTTTCATTTTGGCCGGGCTGAGCGCCTGCCAGCCCAAGGAAACCGACTTGCCCTTCGAGACCATTGAGCAGCGTGATGCCTCTGGTACTGGGCAAGTTTACAAAGACGAGAAGCCTGGCCTAATAGTTATTACTGCTCCAGAAGAAGCAACCAATTTGGATGCTCTGATTACATCCGAAGCTCAAGCACGGCTGGCAAGATTGAGCTACGATGAGTATTTCGTCATCGCAGTGTTCCAGGGACGGAAGCCAACCACACGGTACGGCGTGCAGATTGAACGTATTGCCCGTCAAGGAAGCAAGGTCACTGTTTATGCGCAGTTCTCAGAACCCAAGCCAGATGAGGAGAAAGCACCCGAAGAAACATCGCCCTATCACTTAATACAGGTGCAAAAAGTTGGAACGTGGGGGCAAGAGGTCACATTTGAGTTGATTGTCAAAGGCTCCATTGTGGCCTCAGTCTCGCAATATATACCTTGACTAGCGCAGAAGGAGGCAAAAAATAATGGGTAATAAGACAAATCTCTCAGTTCCGTGGAATCTTCTAATAGCTCTGACCTTAATAACAGCATTAGCTGTTACTGCTGCGACTAAGCCATCTTTTGACATTGCTTCCAAGGCAGGAGCGCTCTTCGAATCGCCGCTTTTCCATTCACCTTTACCAACACCTACCCTTACAGCCTCTCCCAGACCCTCTCAATTTGCTCAGAGAGCTTTATTGCACATTGCAAAACGAGAGGGGATTCCTTTGGAGGTTCTACAGGTAGTGGACGACCATCCCACAGAATACCCCAATTTGGGCCGTCAATTTCAGGTAGTCACCATCCTGGACAATCGTCCACAGGGACAGGTTTACAAGCTGCTGGTGGATTTGCGAAGCGGCCGCGTAGAGGAAGACATTTCGGCTTTGCTGGCGGAGGAGGCTCGAGCCCATGAGTCCCGATATGGCAAATTGCAGCCAGCTCTTTATGAGCGTCTGCAGTCGCTTAACGACGATGAAACCTTGCCGGTAGCCATCTGGGTTGCGGCTGGACCAGGGCAAAGTCTAGCCGAGCAACAAACAGCAGCCTTTGCTACACTGGCAGCCAGGTATCCTGAGGTGCGAGCAGCGCTGGAGCGCTTCGGCAAGCCAATGGACGTAAACGCTCCGGCATTACGCCAGCGCATTGAGGCCGAGTATATTGAGCTACTGAATGCTCAAGCAGAGGTACGCTCCCGCCCCCTAATAACCGAATTGACACATGGAGGTTTCACTGTCACCACTTACCCTGGTATGCCTTCATTCACCGCCGTATTGCCCAAGCGGGTGATCCTGGAGTTGGCTCGCCGACCAGATGTGAGTGCAATTTATCTGGTTGAAACCGAAGAACAACCGGCGTTGGACTCCGCTGTGCCGACCAGTCTGGCTCCGCTTGTGTGGGCACGCGGTTATGATGGCAGTGGGGTGACCGTTGCCATTCTGGAGCATGGCAATGTAGACCCCAGCAATAGCTTTCTCCATCTCTCGCCGGTCAGACGTGATGCTGATAACGGTGTTCAAGATCACACGGCCCGTGTAGCCAGCGCTGCCGCCAGTTTCCACGATATATATAGGGGAGTGGCCCCTGGTGCAACGATTTTAAGCGCTGGAGAGAATGGCCAACAGGCTGATGTGGTAGTGGCTTTACAATGGGCATTTAACCAAGGAGCCCGGATCGTCAATTATAGTGCTGGGTTTGAAGAAGACAACAATGTGAATTGGATTGATCGGGCTTTTGACTACTGGGCACGTCAGCGATTCCGGACTATTGTAGTGGCAGCAGGCAATAGCGGAGGAAGTCTTATAAGTCCAGGCAAGGCATGGAACGTCATCACCGTAGGGGCCATTGATGACGGCAATAATGCTGATTGGTCTAATGACCAGATGTGGCCAAGCTCGGCCTATGTAAATCCTGTTAGCCCTCATAACGACCGCGAAAAGCCGGAAGTTGTTGCCGTAGGAGTAAATATAACCGCGCTCGGGGTTAACAATATCCCCCAGACTGCTTCGGGTACCAGCTTTGCTGTCCCTCAAGTGGCGGGGCTGGTGGCGCTTCTAATCCATCGGAATGGTGCTTTGGGTGCTTGGCCTGAAGCTGCTAAAGCGATCATTATGGCTTCAGCTACTCATAATATCATCGGCCCGACAATCATTGTTCGTGGGCAAGGAGACTTGCGCGATGGCGCAGGAGCAATCAATGCAGCTCTTGCTGATACCGTGGCTCAACTACGTGCTGATGCTTCGACAACGTGTCAAGAGCCATGTTGGTGGGGTGACTACATTGATAACAGTAACTTTCCGGTTGGCACAGAATGGGAACGAAATTTTTATGCCCGAAAAGGTGATTTAGTGCGGGTAGCAATTGCTTGGTGGGCTAATGCAGATACTCCAAGCAACAATTACAGTTTTGATCGGTTAGACACGGACTTGGACCTTCGTATCAAAGGACCTAACGGCCAATATGTCCCGAACGTGTACTCGGTGAGTTGGGACAACAACTACGAAATGGTTGAGTTTGTGGCCCCTCAAACGGGCAATTACCGAATTGCTGTACACAAAGTACGGGCCGATGAGACTTACAATTTCCTCGGCATCGCTTTTGTTAGACTGCCTTGTGTGTATATACCTCTTGTGCTCAAGAACTATCCGTAAGGGTGGCCCAACCTGCGCTTCGAGTCGACAGGCCCCCCTTCGGTCGGCCTGCGGCTTAAGCGCATACCGTTGGCCCGCATAAGAATTTACCAAAGCCTTTTATCTTAACGTGGCTTTCGTTGCTACCTTAATTCGGTACAAGTGGCTTAAAAGGGTTGACAGCTCCCCAGGCCACCAGGTATACTTAGCCTGGTGGAGGGAAAGGTGAAAAGGGAGGCTATCCTTCAGGAGAAGGTCGGGGATAAGGTTCGGTGCTTGACTTGCGAGAGGCGTTGCCTGCTGAAAGAGGGCCAGAGGGGCTGGTGCGGGACAAGGGAGAATTACAATGGCTCTATCTTCACCTTAACCTACGGCATGGTCTCTTCCCTATCCGCTAACCCCATTGAAAAGAAGCCACTTTACCACTTTTACCCAGGAAGCGTGGCCTTGACCGCCGGAAGCTTCGGGTGCAATTTTGCTTGCCCCTGGTGCCAGAATTGGGAAATTTCTAAATCGCCACCGGACCCCCTCCACGCCCGCTTTTTCTCCCCAGAAAGCTTCGTTCAGGAGACTATCCGGCGCCGCTGCCAAGGGACTTCTATCAGCTTCAATGAGCCCACCCTCTCCCTGGAGTGGTCCCTGGATGTTTTCAGGTTGGCACGAGAAAAGGGCCTGTATAACACCTTCGTAACCAACGGTTACATGACCGAAGAGGCTCTCAGGCTCCTCAAGGAGGCAGGCCTTGATGCTATGAACGTGGACGTAAAAGGGGGAAAAGAAGCCGTTGAAAAGTTCTGCGGGGCCGATGTGGAAAAGGTCTGGAGGAACTGCCGCTTAGCCAAGGCTTTAGGAATCCACCTGGAAATCACAACTTTGGTCATCCCTTCGGTCAATGATGATGAGGAAACCCTGAGGTCTATAGCATCCAGGATTTGCCGGGAGCTGGGGCCGGAAACGCCTTGGCATGTCACCGCTTATTACCCTGCCTACCGCTTCCAGGCCCCTCCAACTCCGGTGAAAACTCTGGAGAGGGCGCGCCAGATCGGCTTGGAAGAGGGGTTAATGTTTGTCTACATAGGGAACATCCCCGGCCACCCTGGAGAAAACACTTGGTGCCCTAACTGCGGCTCGCTCCTAATCGGCAGGTTCGGCCTCAGCTTAACTTCATTCAGGCTCAAGGATGGCCATTGCCCGAAGTGCGGAATGGAAATCCCAGTCATTGGTAAACCACCAGGCGAATGAGGTATGGGTTCTCAGAGGATTATCGTTTTGGGCACTGGGGCCTCTCTCTCCTCAAAGGACAGGGATAACACCTCCCTGGCCTTTGATACCCCTACCGGCATCCTCCTCATAGATTGTGCTTCCAACCCCTACCGCCAGCTCCTCTTGGCCGGGCTTGACCCCAACCGCCTCTTCGCTGTTTTCCTCACCCACCCTCACCCCGACCACCTCTACGGTTTCCCTTCCTTAGTCCATCACTTCATAATGGCCCGCAGGAGCTCAACCTTAGCGGTCTATGCCAATTTCCCCACCCTCCGAGTGGCTGCTTCGCTCCTCAATGCCTTCGGCCTCAGAGCCGAATTCCTGCGCTTCTTCAAAGTCCCCGAAGAGAGGAACTACACCCTCTTGGAAGCCGAGGATTTTTCCCTCATCACCACTCCTGTCCGCCACGTCGTCCCAACCCTTGCCCTCCGAATCAATTCCAAGCTCAACTCATCCTCTTTCGTTTACTCCTCCGATACAGGGCCATGTCCGGAGCTTGTGGCCTTAGCCAAAGATGCCGATATCCTGGTGCACGAGTGCTCGGTCTCAAGGCCTTCCCAAGGCCATACCACCCCCGCTCAGGCCGCTCAGCTCGCCGAAAGCTGCGGGGTCAAAAAGCTTATCCTCTTGCATTTCTGGCCTACTATGGAGATGGATAAGGTTTACGAGGAGGCTTCTCAGCATTTCAAGGGCGAAATCCTCTTAGCCCATGATTTCCTGGAGGTGGAGCTGTGAGCATTTACCCTGTTGACCTACACACTCACACCAATTTTTCCGATGGTGACCTCAGGCCCAGCGAGCTGGTTCGGGAGGCAAAAGCGGCAGGATTAATCGCCTTAGGTGTAACGGACCACGATAATGTCGGTGGGGTAGAAGAAGCCTTGGAAGAAGGCCGAGCCATCGGGATTGAGGTGGTGCCGGGGGTGGAGATAAGTGTGGAAGGGGCGTTGGAAAAGCGGGAAGTCCACATCCTCGGCTATTTCATCAACCATCGGGATGAAGGGCTGCGCTCTTTGCTCCAAAGGGTGGTAAAGGCTCGTGAGGAGCAGAAGATAAGGCAGATAAGGCTCCTCCAAAGCTTCGGCTTCAAGATAGAGGTAGAAGAAGTTTTCGCCCGCACCAAGGGGGTTCCGGGTAGGCTACACATAGCCCAAGTCCTCTTGGAGCGAAACCCTGAACGGTTCCAGAGCATCCAGCAAATCTTTGATGAATACCTCTCCCGGAAGGGCAAAGCCTATGTGCGCCGGGAATGGTATCTTTCGGTAAGCGAGGCAGTTGAAGCCATAAAGAAGGCCGGAGGAATGGCCGTCCTGGCTCATCCGGGTGTTTACAAGCGCCCGGACGAGGCCGAAGGTTGGCTTTTGGCCATGAAATCTCAGGGCCTGAACGGCCTGGAAGTCTGCTATGCCTACGACAAAAACCGCCCTTACGTCGGGGCCTCTGCCGATTTTGTGGCCGAGCTTATCTCAGGCTACTCCTCTCTGGCCGAAGGGCTTGGCCTATTGAAAACTGGCGGGTCCGATTTCCACGGCAACGGCAGAGGAGCAACCCTTGGGGAAAAGGGCCTTACGCTTGAAGAGTTTGAGAATTTGAAAAAGCTTTGGGGAGGTAAATCATGAAGAAGGTTGAGCTTGATGGAGAGCATCTCACCGTGGAGGATGTGGTGGAAGTGGCCTGCAAAGGGCCAGACGACTGCCTTGTTTCCTTCTCGCCCCAAGCGGTGGAGAGGATGCAGCGCAGCCGCGAAATCGTGGAGGATTTGGTGAAGAGGGGAGAAGTGGTTTACGGGGTTACTACCGGCTTCGGATACTTCAAGGATAAGTTCATTGACCCTTCCAAGGTGAAAGAGTTGCAGCGTAACCTCATTTTGAGCCATTCGGTCGGAGTTGGGGATTTCCTCTCGGTTCCGGAAGTCAGGGCCATGATGCTCATAAGGGCCAATTCCTTTGCCCGCGGGAATTCAGGAGTCAGGGTAGAATTGGCTGAAATGCTTGTTAAGATGCTGAACGCCGGTGTTCACCCCCTTGTCCCGAGGAAGGGTTCGGTGGGGGCAAGTGGCGACCTTGCCCCGCTGGCGCACATGGCTCTGGTGATGATAGGGCTTGGGGAAGCTTACTACAGGGGGGAAAGGCTTCCTGGGGCCGAGGCTCTGAAGCGCGCTGGGCTTTCCCCAATCACCCTTGAGGCCAAGGAAGGCCTCGCCCTCACCAACGGCACTTCCCTCATAGCCGCCCTCTCGTGTCTCGCTGTCCACCGGGCTTGGAACCTCGCCCTGGCTGCTGATATAGCAGGAGCTATGTCTTTAGAGGCCCTATGGGGAACATTGAAGGCCTTTCACCCTTCCATCCAGAGAGTTCGCCCTTACCCATCCCAAGCGGAGTGCGCAGCTTTCATCTCTGCTCTGCTGGAGGGAAGTGAATTCGTCCGCCCCTTAAGCTCCCCCTACGTCCAGGACCCCTACTCTTTGCGCTGCATCCCCCAGGTCCATGGGGCTATCAGAGGTGTGATAAGTTATGTCAAGGGTTTGGTGGAAGTGGAGGTAAACTCTGCAACCGATAACCCCCTCTTCTTCCCAGGGGAGGATTTGGTATGCCTTTCGGGTGGGAACTTCCATGGTGAGCCTCTGGCTTTGGCCCTTGATTACTTAGCCATAGCCTTGGCTGACCTTGGGAACATCTCGGAGCGCCGGCTGACGAGGCTTTTGGATGAGAAAGCTAATGGCGGGCTGCTACCGCCTTTCCTGACCAAAGAGGGTGGGCTCAATTCGGGCTTCATGCTCCTACAGTACACTGCTGCCGCTCTCGTCTCCGAGAACAAAGTCCTATCCCACCCGGCCTCGGTAGACAACATCCCCACCTCGGCCAATGTGGAAGACCACGTAAGCATGGGCGCCTTGGCGGCCGACAAAGCTTTGAAGGTGGTGGAGAATGTGGAGACAATCGTGGCGATTGAGCTCATGGCTGCGGCCCAGGCAATGGACTTCCGAAAGGAAACCCTTGGCCCCAACCGCAGAATGGGCCGAGGCACCCAAATCGCCTACAGCCTAATCCGAGAAGAGGTGCCGTTCATCGCCAGGGATGAGCTTCTCTACCCCTACATCCAGAGAGTGCAGAGGTTAGTCAGGGAAGGCATCTTAGTGAAGGAAGTGCTTGAAGGCATAGGCCGGAAGCCTTAGATTACGACTTTGCAGTTAATTTTTCTCTAAGAACGAGGAAGCAAAACACAGGCAGGGCCAATTGCCTCCTCCAGCGCCAGGGCTGGATTAAGAGCCGGAAAAGCCACTCAAGCCCTGCCCGTTGAATGAGCTTTGGAGCCCTCGGCACAACGCCAGCTATGAAATCAAATGCTCCCCCTACCCCCATAGCCACCGGTACCCCAAGCCGATGGAGGTTACGGGCAATCCATTTCTCCTGGGCGGGTGAACCATAGGCCACAAAGAGGGCATCGGGCGAGGATTCTCTTACGAGCTTAACTATAGCCTCTTCTTCTGAGGGGGAAGGGGAGCCGGAGTAAAAGCCGGCGACCTTGAACCCTGGGTACCTCTGGGCCAGGGTAGAAGCAGCCTTCTGGGCCACTCCCGGAGCGGCCCCCAAGAAAAATGGCCTGTAACCCTTCTTAGCGGCTAAGGCTGCAAACCTCTCCACCGTATCAACCCCGGCCACCCTCTCCTTTAGAGGCGTCCCCAAAAGCCTGGAAGCCAACACAATCCCTATGCCATCGGGAATAACCAAAGAGGCGGAAAGGACAATGCTTCGGAACTCGGCATCGTGGGAAGCCCTCACCACCATCTCCGGGTTGAGGGTAACCACCATGTGAGGTGAGCCTTCCAAGACGAAGCTTTCCAGAGCCGCAACGGCTTCCTCGGAGCTCACATTATCTACAGGAAGGCCAGCGATATAGAGCCGTCGCATAACACTTAAGGGGTTGGGGGCAGGCTGAGTATTGGTCGCAATAATTGCCAATAAAAAAATGGGCGGGGCAGGATTTGAACCTGCGAAGGCTGAGCCAGCGGATTTACAGTCCGCCCCCTTTGGCCACTCGGGAACCCGCCCACAAATTCTCAGTTAATATTATACCGATTCCCTTTCTCCCTGTCAAACCTCAGGCAATCCCTACCCTGATGCCTCGGGCCTTGCGGAGGGCTTCGGCCCCTCCGGCTATATCCATCATCTCACGAGTTATGTTCCACTGCCTCGCCTTGTTGAAGCGGATGGTAAGCTCGTTTATCAGCTCTTGAGCATTTTCCGTAGCATTCCGCATCGCTACCATGCGGGCAGAATGCTCGCTGGCTTGAGCCTCTAAGATGGCCTGGTAAACCTGCAGTTCGGTAAAGCGAGGAAGGACCTCCCCCAGAACCGTTTGGGGGTCAGGCTCAAATATGTAGAGGGCAGCAAGCCTTTCCTCAGGCGCCGGCTTCTCTATGGGCAGAAGTTTCATAATCGTAGGAGTTTGGGTTATGGTGGAAACAAAGCGGGTATAGGCTATGTAGACCTCGTCCACAAGCCCGGAGGTGAATTCATCCATCGCTACCCTGGCAATCGGGGCAATTTCCATGATGGTCGGCCTATCCCGAACCTTGGTGAACTCGGCTACGATGTTGTGGCCGTAGCGGAGCATGAAATCCCGCCCTTTCCTCCCAACCGTTATCAGGCGAATTCCTATGCCTCTATCCATGTAGCCGAGCATGAACTGGACCGCTGCCCGGAGGATGTTGTGGTTGTAGGGGCCACAGAGGCCACGGTCGCTGGTTATGAGGATTATGCCAATAGCCTTGACCGGTCGGGCCTCGTAAAGGGGGTGAGCAAGCCCGCCTGGCTGTCCGGCGAGGTAGGTTAGGACCTCCCAAGCCTTTTGGGCGTAAGCCCTGGAGGCCAGGGCCTGCTGCTGCGCCCTCAGCATCTTGGAGGCCGCTACCATCTCCATAGCCCTGGTAATCTGGGAAATGTTGCGAACACTCCGGATGTGTCGGCGAATTTCCCTGAGGGTTTCCATGGCTATATGATGACGCTCCGCTTGAATTCTTCTATGGCCGCCCTAAGCGCCTTCTCGGTCTCCTCATCCAAATCTTTAGTCTCGGCAATGCGCTTGCCGATTTCTGGGTGATATAAATCCATCCAGCGGTGAAATTCCCTTTCCCATTTCTGAATTTTATGAACCGGAACATCATCCAAGTAGCCCTGGGTCCCGGCGAAGATAATCATCACTTGGTGTTCAACGGGCATGGGTTCGTATTGAGGCTGCTTCAGGATTTCTTGCAGCCTCTGCCCTCTCTCTATGACCTTGCGAGTAGCGGGGTCAAGTTCTGAGGCGAACTGGACGAAAGCCGCCAGCTCTCGGAACTGGGCCAGCTCCAGGCGAAGCTTGCCCGCTACTTTACGCATGGCCCTTATCTGAGCATTACCCCCAACCCTGGAGACCGAGAGGCCAACGTTTATGGCTGGGCGGATTCCGGCGTTGAAGAGCTCTGGCTCCAAGTATATTTGGCCATCGGTTATGGATATGACGTTGGTGGGGATGTATGTGGTGATATCGCCAAGCTGGGTTTCAATTATGGGGAGAGCAGTGAGGGAGCCACCCCCGTATTCGGGGGCGAGGCGAGCAGCCCTCTCCAAAAGGCGGGAGTGGAGGTAGAAGATATCGCCGGGGTAGGCTTCTCGCCCCGGTGGCCGCCTGAGGACTAAGGAAATCTGGCGGTAGGCCCAGGCGTGTTTAGTAAGGTCATCGTAAACGATCAAAGCATCCTTGCCCGATTCCATGAACTCCTCGCCCATAGCGCAGCCAGCATAAGGGGCAATGTACTGCATAGCTGCCGGCTCTGAGGCCGAGGCCACCACTACGATTGTGTGCTCCATAGCCCCGTATTTCTCCAGCGTAGCCACAACCCTCGCCACTTGCGACATCTTCTGCCCTATGGCCACGTAGATGCAGTAGAGGTCCTTCCCCTTCTGGTTTATGATGGTGTCAATGGCGATGGCTGTCTTGCCCGTCTGCCTATCGCCTATGATTAATTCCCGCTGTCCCCTGCCTATCGGAATCATGGAGTCAATGGCCTTTATCCCCGTCTGGACCGGGGTATTGACGGGCAAGCGAGTTACGACGTTCGGGGCTATGCGCTCTATCGGGCGATATTTAGTGGCCCTTATCGGCCCCTTGCCATCAATAGGCTGGCCGAGGGCGTTCACTACCCTCCCCAAAAGCTCCTCCCCCACCGGGACGGAGATAATCCTACCGGTGGAGCGAGCTATGTCCCCTTCCTGGAGGTGGCTGTAATCTCCCAAGAGGATGACCCCAACATTGTCTTTCTCCAAGTTAAGGGCCATTCCGTAGAGCCCACCGGGGAACTCAACCAGCTCTGAGGCCATAACCCCGCTGAGCCCCCTAACCCGTGCAACCCCATCCCCAACTTCAATCACTGTCCCGACATCAACAGCTTCTACGGGAGCTTCAAAGGCCTCTATCTGCTTCTTGATTTCCAAAGCTATATCTGCAACCCTTAAAGCCATATGCCCCCTCCACTACTTAGATTTCCCGCTTTAGCCTTTCCCTCAAGCTCTCAAGCCTTCCCGCTATGCTCCCATCTATGACCTTATCCCCAATCCTTATGATGACCCCTCCCAAGATTTCAGGGTCAACATCGTAGCGGAAGTCCAGGTCGGGGCCGAAACGAGCTATCAAGCGGGCCTGGAGAGCACTCTTCTCCTCCTCAGTCAGAGGGACAGCGGTAGTGATGTTGGCCACGCGACGGGCAGCACCTCCTCTGGATAGCCTGTTAAGTTCGTCCAAGATTTCCGGCAAGTAATGGAGGTGCCCTTTGGAGGCAAGCAGAGAAATGAAGTTGCGTATCTCTGGCGCAGTTTCATCCCCTATTACCCTGTTTATTATCTCCTGTTTCTCTTGGAAAGGCACCTCCAAAGCGTCCAGCTTCTCCAGGAGGCCGTTTCGGGAAATATCTCTCCAAATCCTGGTCAGCCTATTTATCCATCCTTCCAGGGCGGCCTCATAGAAAGCCTTGGCGTAGAGGTCGGCCCTTTCCCTTCGCTGGAAGATTTTTTCCAATTTTGCCTCCTCCGGAACTAATCAGCTTGCTCCAAGGAGGAGAGGAAATCGCTTATTATGCGATGTTGGGCTTTTTCATCCAAAGCCTGCCCCACAATCTTGCGTGCGGTCAGGACGGCCAGGTCTATGGCTTGGCGGCGGATTTCAGCCATAGCCAATTCTCTTTCCCTCTCCGCCTCCATCCTGGCCCTCTCCAAGATGCGAGCGGCTTCGGCTTTGGCCTGAGCGATTATGTCCTCTCTTACCCTACTCCCCTCCTGAGTAGCTTGGGAGACAATCTCCTGGGCCTTGGCCCTTGCCTCGGCTAAAATTCGCTCAGCTTCGGCCTCGGCCTCGGCCAAGCGCTGAGTGGCCTTCTCCGCCTCCTCAAGCCCTTTCCGGATTTTCTCCTGCCGGCTCTTTATGGCGTTTAAAATCGGCTTATAGAGGAATTTCTGCAGGATGAAAAGGAGCAAGAGGAAATTTATTGCCTGGAAGAGAAGGCCTGGAAGGTTTACTCCAAGTGCCCCCATCCTTATCCACCTCCAACGAAGATAAGGGCCAGAGCGGTAACGAGGCAGTAAATGGCCACGGCTTCGGCGAGGCCAAGCCCCACAATCATGGGGGTAAAGAGCCTATCAGCGGCCTCGGGGTTCCGGCCTATCGCTTCCATGGCTGCTCTTACCCCCATACCTATACCAAGACCTGGGCCTATAGAGCCTATACCCATGGCAAAGGCTGCCCCAAGGTTGGCTGCAACTTTAGGGTCCATCTCTTCACCTCCTTGTTAATGTTCCGCCTCGTGGGCGGCAGTAGACATGGAAAAGTAAATAGTGCTGAGAACGGCAAAAATTATGGCCTGTATTAGGCCGAAAAGGGACTCAAGGAGCAAGAAAACCGCCGGGATGAGCGGCGGAAGCATCACGAAAATCACGGTTAAAACCACATCGCCCCCGAAGATGTTACCGAAAAGTCGTGCTGAGAGGGAGAGGATATGGGAGAGCTCGCTGACAAGGTGGATGGGGGCCATGAGGGGGGCCAGAATGGGAGGAGTAACGAACTCCTTGAGGTAACCCTTCAGGCCCCTGTAGGCAATCCCGGCCACCTGGACCAGAAAGACTGTGATTAGAGCCATGGCCAGGGTGGTGTTGAGGTCGCTGTTAGGTGGGCGGAAAATCGGGACATGGTGGTAAGTTATCGTGCCGAAACCAGGCAGAAGGCCAAGCCAGTTGGCGGTAAGGATGAACAAGAAGAGAGTCATGATTAAGGGGAAGATAATGTTTCCCACCCTTTCCCCGGCTATGTTTTTGACGAGATTGTAGACAGTTTCAATGACCATTTCCACGATGCTTTGCAAAGCGCCGGGGATTAGGCTAATTCGCTTTCTCACCACGAAGGCCAGAGTTACAAGGAGCACCATCACGACCCAGGTAGTGAGGATGGTATTAGTTATGGGTATAGGGCCGAGGTAGAAGAGCTTCTCGGCCCCCATGGATATCTCATGGAACTCTATCCCGAAGAGCTTGCCTAACATTCTTCACCTCACGGAACAGGTTTCTTTTGGGCATACCAAAGGTAAGCCTTGTAGATTACCCGCAAGGTCTGGTGGGCGAGTATGCCGGCGATAACACCCCAAAGGTTAAAGCCGAGGAAACGGATGACGGCATAGCAAAAAGCGAAGAAAAGGAAAAGCTTAGTAACGAAGAAAAGCCCGAAGAGGCCCCCGAGCCATTTGGGAGCTTTAGGGGAAAAGATTAGCTTTCTTACGCTGAACTCCGTAAGGAAACTATTGAACCAAGAGCCTCCTGCTCCAGCCAAGAATCCCGCTGCGAACAGAATTAATTCCTTCATCTCCTCACCATAGAGGAAAGCCTGTAAAGATTATATCCAGCCGAAGCCAATCCTAAAAAAAGGCCGACGAGAGTGAAAATGGGCTTCGTTCCGAGCTTGCTGTCCAACCACCACCCTGCCCCTATTCCTATGAGGATACTGAACCCGACTGTAAAACCCAGCTCTGTGATGAAAGCCAAAACCCGCCACTTTTTCACCCGCCCCGCTCCGAAGGAAATAAACCGAAACAATTATACTCAAGAAAGGGGAAAATGCAAACTTGGCCTAATCCCCTACTTTCAAGCCGACTGAAGTCAGCCTCTCTGAAAAAGGTCGGTTTACGCTGACCTTTATTAAAGCGGAGGGTGGAGAGCGTACCCCCTGACCCCATTCCCTGCGAGGGGAGGGGGAAATTTTGGCGGGGTTCTCCCCTCTCCGCCTCAGAGAGGGGCAAAACGGGGGTCCAGGGGGCGCAAGCCCCCTGGCGGGGGTGTGCCTTTCTGACCTAACCCCCTGACCCCCTTCCCTGCGAGGGAAGGGGGAAAATTTGGCGGGGTTCTCCCCCCTCCGCCTCGAAGAGGGGTCGGGGGAGAGGTTAACCCCCAGAGCGCTGGCGAGCCCTCAGCCTACGAGGGTGGGGAAAACCTGGGGGGTCCAGGGGGGCGAAGCCCCTGGCAGGGGGTCTGGGGGATGTGCCCCCACAGAACAAAAAGAAGGGGCGAGTAGCCCACATTAGCAACCCCGCCACGAGTGGGACCCAAAACGCTGGCAAACCCTCAGCTCACGAGGGCGGGCAAACGGGGGTCCAGGGGGCAGAGCCCCATGCCAAGGGGCCGTGAGGGGTGTCCCCCGTTCACGCCGACTGAAGTCAGCCTCTTTGAAAAAGGTCGGCCTGCGCCGACCTTGATTAAACTGAGGGGTGGAGGGGGCTCCGCCCCCTCCCAGGGGCCTGGGGGATGTGCCCCCAGAATAAAAAGAGGGGGGCGAGTTGTCCACATTAGCGAACCCGCCACGAGTGGGGCCCAAAACGCTGGCGAACCCTCAGCTCACGAGGGTGGGAAAACGGAGGTCCAGGGGGGCGAAGCCCCCATGGCGGGGGGCTGTGGGGGGTGTCCCCCCACAAAATCAAAAGGGGGGCGAGTTGCCCACATTAGTAACCTGCCCACGAGTGGGACCCAAAGCGCCAGCGAACCCTTAGCTCACGGGGGTGGGCAAAGGGGGTGGAGGGGGCGCAGCCCCCCCCCAGGGGCCTGGGGATGTGCCCCCAGAATAAAAAGAGGGGGCGAGTTGTCCACATTAGCGAACCCACCACGAGTGGGGCCCAAAACGCTGGCGAACCCTCAGCTCACGAGGGTGGGAAAACGGAGGTCCAGGGGGGCGAAGCCCCCATGGCGGGGGGCGTGGGGGTGTCCCCCACAAAACCTTAAAAGGGGGCAAGCTCGCCACATTAGCAACCCCGCTACGAGTGGGACCCAAAACGCCGGCAAACCCTAAGCCAGCGGGGGTGGGCAAAACGGGAGTCCAGGGGGGCGAAGCCCCCATGGCGGGGGGGCGTGGGGGGTGTCTCCCCACAAAATCAAAAGAGGGGCGAGTTGCACACATTAGTAACCTGCCCACGAGTGGGACCCAAAACGCCAGCGAACCCTTAGCTCACGGGGGTGGGCAAAAGGGGTGGAGGGGGCGCAGCCCCTCCCAGGGGGTTTTGGGGGATGTGCCCCCAAAAACTTCAAAGAAGGGGGGAGTAGCTAACTCTTACCACCCCACCACGAGTGGGACCCAAAACACTGGCAAACCCTCAGCTCACGAGGGCGGGCAAACGGGGGGTCCAGGGGGCAGAGCCCCCATGCACTCTCAAAGCACAAAGAAATACCTCTCCAACTCCCAATCCGTCACCTTTATCCGATAATCATCCCACTCCTTCCGCTTGGCCTCCAGGAACCGCCTGAAGGCATGCTCTCCGAGCGCTTTCCTCACAAGTTCGCTCCGCTCCATCTCATCCAAAGCTTCGGCCAAAGAGCCAGGGAGGGTCCGAATGTAAAGTTCTTTAAGGCGCGCATCATCAAAATGGTAGACATCTTCCTCAACCGGGTCGGGAGGCAAGAGGCCCTTCTCAACTCCTTCAAGCCCGGCATGAAGCATCACGGCAAAAGCAAGATAAGGGTTACAGCTGGGGTCGGGGCAGCGTAGCTCTATCCTTGCTGAGTTCTCCTTCCCCACTGAAAAACCGGGCACTCTTATTAGAGCCGAACGGTTTATCCTCCCCCAGCATATGTACACCGGCGCTTCGTAGCCGGGAACAAGGCGCTTGTAAGAATTAACGGTAGGGGCTAAAATTGCCGATAGTGCCCTGGCGTGCTCAAGCTGCCCCGCTATAAAATGGTAAGCCAGCTGGGAGAGCCCGTATTTATCTTGCGGGTTATAGAAGGCATTGCGCTCATCCAAGGTAAATAGGCTTTGATGGGTGTGCATGCCTGAGCCATTTATCCCAAATATAGGCTTGGGCATGAAGGAGGCGTGAAGGTTGTGGGCTTGAGCCACCGCTTTTATTACGAACTTAGTGGTTATGACATTATCAGCTGCGGTGAGGGCATCGGAGTAGCGGATGTCCACTTCGTGTTGGCCAGGTGCAACCTCGTGGTGGTCCATCTCCATATCAATGCCCATAAGCTGGAGGAAGTTTATAATCTCGGACCTAACTACTGCTGCCTGGTCCCGCGGTGAGAAGTCAAAGTAGCTGCCGACATCGTGAGGCACAGGCTGGGGTTTAGGGGTATCGTCCATCTTAAAGAGGAAGAACTCAACCTCAGCCCCTACCTTGTAAATGTAGCCCAAATCCTTTGCTCTCTGGATGGCCCTCTTGAGGATATAGCGGGGGTCGCCCTCAAAGGGTTTGTGGTCGGGGGTGTAAACATCGCAAATTAGGCGGGCTTTGCGCACGTTTTCCGATTCCCATGGGAGGATGCAGAAGGTGTTGGGGTCGGGCATGAGGTACATGTCGCTTTCATGGATGCGGGCGAAGCCTTCTACCGAGGAGCCATCAAACCATACTCCATGTTCAAGGGCTTCCTCAAGTCTTCCGGCAGGAATTGTAGCACTTTTAACTGAGCCCATAATATCGGTGAACTGTAGGACTATGAATTTAATGCCCTCTTCTTTTATGGCCCGGAGAACTTCTTCTTTGGTTAAGTTTCTGGCCATGGCTAGCCCCTCCTTATAAAATTGAAAAGCCCCTGAGCCTAAATTGGCCCAGGGGCTTCATGGCCCCTACTTTTAACCTTGAGCAAAGTATACCACTAATTTTCTTTTGAGGCAAATTTGCCCAACCCCGTTGGCTGAGGCTTCGCCAGTGTTTTTGGTCTTACTCGTGGGCGAGTTACAGGGGTGGACTGTTCGCCCCTGGCCCCCCCGTTTGCCCACCCTCGTGGGCCAAAGGTCCGCCAGCGTCTTGGGCCCCACTCGTGGCGGGATTGCTGATGTGGACTACTCGCCCCCTTTTAAAGTTTTAGGGGGACACCCCCACGCCCCCCGCCATGGGGGCTCCGCCCCCCTGGCCCCCGTTTGCCCACCCTCGTGGGCCAAAGGTCCGCCGGCGTTTTGGGTCCCACTCGTGGCGGGATTGCTGATGTGGTCAACCGCCCCCCCTTTTGATTTTGTGGGGGGACGCCCCCACAGCCCCCGCCATGGGGGCTTCGCACCCCTGGCCCCCCCGTTTGCCCGCTTTCGTGGGCTTAGGGTTTGCCGACGTCTTGGGTTCCACTCGTGGCGGGGTTGTCAATGTGGGCAAATCGCCCCTGATTTTGGTTTCGTGGGGGGGACACTCCCCACAATGGGGTTGCTCACTTGCCTTGGCCTAAGGAATGATGTCAAGCGGTTGACAAAAGTGGGCTTATCGTGGTAATTTTGAACCGTTCAGGGTTTTCACCACCATCTAAAGGAGGAAGCCATGGTTGAATGGAAGGAAAGGATAGAGAGCCTGCGTTTGAAGTCCCTTAAGGAGCTTTTCGGGGTGGAAAAGCCAATAATAGGGATGGTCCACCTCTGGCCACTCCCTGGAGCTCCGGGCTACACAGGCTATGGGATGGATTTAATCATTGAAAAAGCCCTTGAGGATGCCCATGCCCTGGTGGAAGGAGGGGTGGACGGAATCATCGTGGAGAACATGTGGGATTTGCCTTACTTTGTGGGGAGCGATGTCCCGCCTGAAGAGATGACTGCTCACGCCGTAGCGGCTCGCAAGGTAGTGGAAGAGGTAAAAGTCCCCGTGGGGATAAATGTCGTGCACAACGGTGGGGTGGTAACCCTGGCTATAGCTGTGGCCTCCGGAGCGAAATTCATAAGGGTTTGCCTTTTGACAGGAGCCCGGGTCTGGGATACGGGGGAGTTTGACCACGGTTGCGCGGCCAAGCTTTTGCGCAAGCGAAAAGAGCTTGGAGCCGAGCACATAAAAATCTTCGCCGATGTGGACAAGAAGCATTCGGTCCCATTCCCCGGAATTGATTTGGCCACCCACATAGAGTGGACTGAATTTTATTTGGCCGATGCTCTAATCGTTTCGGGTAAGATGACCGGAAGTGCACCGGAGCTGGAAAAGGTTAAGGAGGCTCGGAAGCTCGCTACGCGCCCAATCCTTGTGGGAAGCGGAGCTACTCTGGAAAACATCGCCGAATTCCTAAAGTATGCCGATGGAGCTATCGTGGGCACATATTTCAAAGCCGGCGGAATAGCCGAAAATCCGGTGGATTTGGACCGGGTCAAGCGCTTTATGGATGTGGTAAGGAAAGTTCGCGGTAGCCCTTAGCTAAGGTGCCTACTGGGCCTTTGCGCCAAGCACCGAAAGCTTTGGCTCAAAATGGCAAGGGGTTGACAATTACGAGCGGAAGAGGAGGTGGCGGGGTGGACGCCTTTCCATGATTACTATTGAAGCCCAGGAAAGGCCCACCGCCGCTAAGGTTAGCAATATAAAAGTCAAATTCCAGCCCGGATTCCCTTTCGGGCGGGCATTGGGCATGAGCATCAAAAGGCGCATCACAACGTTAAGCCCCTGCACGAAAACCAGAAGGTTCCTCCCTGCCAAGGGGGTCAATACCCCAGTATTTAGCCCCAATATGGCCGCTATAAAGAGGATAAAGAGGATTCCAGGGAGGACCGCTATTTGGATGTTTTTGAGAAGCATCTGGGGCGTGTAAAGGAAAATTGCCACAACCTGAAGCAATAAGACCCCTGCAAGCCAGAAGTATCTCCTTGCCACGATTATTCCCCTCCCAAGTAGGCCACTTTAACGTGAGGATTTTCTCGGAGTTCTTGAGCCGTGCCTTCTATGGTAATTATTCCGGCCTCCAAAACGTAACCCCTGTTGGCCACTGAAAGGGCCATGTGGGCGTTTTGCTCCACAAGGAGGATAGTTACCCCTTGGCGGTTAATTTCTTTTATGGTTTCGTAAATTTCCTCAATGAGGACAGGAGCCAGGCCCATGGAGGGCTCATCCATGAGAAGGAGGCGAGGTTTAGCCATCAAAGCCCTACCCAGGGCAAGCATCTGCTGCTCCCCTCCTGAGAGGGTCCCTCCCATCTGGTAAGCCCTCTCTTTAAGCCTGGGGAAGAGTTTAAAGACCCTTTCCAAGTTCTCCTCAATTTCCCTGCGGTCTTTAAGGGTATAAGCCCCCATCTCCAAATTTTCCAGAACTGTAAGGTTAGCGAAAATCTTCCGCCCCTCCGGTACGTGAATCACCCCTCTCCTAACAATGGCATCGGCCGGGAGATTGGTAAGGTCAATTCCGTCGTACAATATCCGACCTTTATCGGGGCTGAGGAGGCCGGAAATCGTGCGCAAAGTTGTGGATTTTCCAGCGCCGTTAGCCCCCAATAGGGTGACGATTTCCCCCTCGTTTACATGGAAGGAAATTCCGTGTAAAGCTTTTATCGCTCCGTAAGAAACATGCAAATCCTCCACTTTAAGGAGAGGATTCATCCCTTTTGCCCTCCTTCTTAGCGTATTGCCATCCGGCCTAAGTAGGCCTCAATAACTTTGGGGTTGTTACGCACCTCTTCCGGCTTGCCCCTGGCTATTACCTCCCCAAAGTCCATCACCGTAATCCACTCGCAAATGTTCATTATGAGCCTCATCCTGTGCTCTACTAAGAGGATAGTGAGGTTGAAGCGGTCTCGGATGAAGTGGATAAGCTCCATAAGCTGGTCAATTTCCCTGGGGTTCATCCCTGCTGCCGGCTCGTCCAAGAGCAAAAGCTGCGGTTTAGTGGCCAAAGCCCTGGCAATCTCCAGCTTCCGCTGCATCCCGTAAGGGAGGCTCCCGGCGATATCGTTCTGCCTATCGGCCAGGCCGAAGATTTCCAAAAGCTCCTGTGCCAGCTCAGTTATCTCCTTCTCCCCTTTCCCAAACCTCGGGGTGCGGAGAAAGGAGTCAAAAAGCCCATAATCAACTAAGTAGTGGTGGGCTATGCGGATGTTGTCCAAAACAGTCAAGTTGGCGAACAGCCTTATGTTCTGGAAAGTCCGGGCTATCCCCAACCTTATGATTTCATGGGATGGCAATCCCACTAATTCTATGCCCCTGAAGCGAATGCTTCCGGCCGTGGGCCTGTATACCCCGGTGATTAGGTTGAAAACCGTAGTTTTACCTGCTCCGTTGGGGCCTATTAAACCTACGAGCTCCCCTTCCCTAAGGGTAATGGAAAAATTGCTCACCGCCCTGAGGCTATCAAAGTAATGGGTTAAACCTTCAATTTCAAGTATTACCGGCCTTTGCTCCGTCATCCCCTAACCTCCGCAGTTTTCCGAACTGGAGGATAAGTCTGGCGCAGGAACGGGATTTCATATCGCCCGAAAAGCCCCTGCGGCCTCAAGAGCATGAGTAGGAGGAGAACCAAGGGGTAAATGACGTACCGCCAGTTCTCAAAGCCAGTGGGAAGGACAAGCCTAAGGACCCCCTCCAAGAGGAAGACCCAGAAGAAGCTGGTAACAATTGTGCCGGTCATGCTCCCAAGGCCACCGAAGACCACGATGATAAGCGGGTTGAAGGAAGGAAGGAAACCAAACATTGTGGGATGGACGAAAGCTAAGTCGTGAGCCCTTATCCCACCGGCAATACCGGCGAAGATGCTTCCTACAACAAAAGCCAAGATTTTGGTGCGTGCTACGTCTATCCCCATGAGAGAAGCAGCCCTTTCATCTTCCCTCACCGAGACAATAGCCCTCCCCACGCTGGAGTGAAGCAGGTTGCGCATGAAAACTATCACGAACATTAAAGTGGCAAAGACCCAGGGCCAAGTGGTCAACTTCGGTATCCCTACCATACCCCTGGCCCCTTTCATCTCGGGGAAAGGAAGGATAGTATCGGAGTTGTCCGCGAGGACTTTGACGATTATGGTGAATCCCAGGGTAGCAATGCCAAAGTAGTCAGAACCGAGGGTGAGGACAGGTATGCCGAAGAGGAAGCTTACGATTCCTGCAACAGCCGCTCCACCGACGAGGGCCAGGAAGAAGACTATCTGCTTGCTCACCGGCTCAGGCAAGCTTTGGATTAGGGCATAAATGGGAGAGCCAAGGTAAGGGTACAGGACCTTAAGGGCTACGGCAAAACCTATCAGGGTGGCAAGGGAGTGGAAGACGAACTCTGTAAGGACGCTTACCCCGTAGAAACGCTTGAGGAAACTCGCCACCCCCCACATCAAAAGCACAGCCAAGATTGCCCCGCCTATCACCACTACAAGAGCAGACGGGTCACCTCTGACCCAGCGCCAAGTTATATCGGCAGAAGTGTAAGCCCCTAAGGCATAGAAGCCATATTGGCCGAGAGAAAATTGCCCGTTAAACCCATAAATAAGGTTAAGGCCGAGGCTGACCATGGTCATGGCCGCGCCCCAGAAGAGGATGGTTTGCCAGTAAGGGTTGAGCTTTCCGGTCTCAATAAGGAACTGAATTAAGGCAAAGATGAAGAGGGAACCACCAAAGAAGAAGATTGCAGGACTTTTGAGCCTCCGGACCATCCTTTCCTCCTTACACTTTTTCCGTGGGGGCCTCTCCGAAGATTCCCTGAGGCCTTATAAGCAGTATGATTATGAGGAGGGAGAAAGCTACCGCATCCCGCATAGGGGTTGAAATGAAGCCAGCGCTCAAAACCTCAGCCATGCCCATTATGAGGGAACCAACCAAAGCTCCGGGTATGCTTCCAATTCCTCCAAGGACAGCAGCAATAAAAGCTTTAAGGCCAGGCAATATCCCCATTAAATGGTGGACTTGCTTAAAGGCGGTAGCGTAAAGGACGCCGCCTGCTCCAGCCAAAGCTCCGGCTATGGCAAAAGTAACCGCTATGACATTATCCACATTTATCCCCATAAGCCTGGAAGTAGGCTTATCGTAAGCTGAAGCCCTCATCGCTTTCCCTGTTTTCGTCCTGGTTACGATGTATTGCAAAGCCACCACCAACAGGACCGAAGCACTCATTATAACCAGCATTACATTAGAAACAGTTAAATCCCACTTGATAATTCCCCAAGTGGGCAGGACCACGACCATACCTAAGATTATAGTCAAAAGGCCGCCAAGATATAAGAAGAACTGGATAATAGGATGATTGCGCCACAAGACGGCTTTGGTGTTGCCTCTATTGCTCAAGCCGTTAAGGGCTGAGTAGGTTGTGAGAGTAATTGCAAATACCCCTCCCACGAGCCCCAAAAGCCAAGGAGGTATATCTTTAGCCGTTAGGACCGTAAGCTCAAAGGGGCGAGGATACGTAATGTAGTTATTGGTGTAGACGAAAGGCAATGCCCCAAAGTACTCCAAGAAAAAGGAAACCCCGATAGCTGTAATTAAAGCTGCAATCCTGGGCATAGCCCTTAGCGGTCGGTAAGCAAACCTCTCCATTGTAACTCCTAAAAAGGAGCAGATAGCCATGGAGAAAGCTATTACTGTAGTTGTCCCCAGTAAAGTTCCAAGGGTGCTATTGATTCCCGGCCATAACTGGAAAGGCCAACGGTGAAGCTCCATGGTTGAAATAGCAAAAAAGCTGGTCATCGCTCCTACCATGAAGACGTCACCGTGGGCAAAGTTAATGAGCTTGATAATGCCATAAACCATGGTATAACCGAGAGCAATAAGAGCATAAAGAAACCCAAGTTGGATACCATTAAGGATTTGCTGGATAAAAATTCCAGGGTCGGCCATAACCCTGCGGACAAAGAAAGCCAAAACAAAGAGGCCCAAAATTACTACAATAACAGCAGCAATTCGGTTTAAAATGGCACCGTTATACCTCTTAAGTAAAACAACCCTTCCCCTTCCCTCCATCCTAAACCTCCTTCCTCCCTTTAGAGTTAAGGGCCAGGGGGAAATTCCCCCCGGCCCTTCCCTTACTCCCTCAAGCCATTACGGTGAGACGATGGTTACGAATTTAACCTTCCCTCCCGTGACCTGGTTTATAACGGCGGGCTTGAGGGGGTTGTGTTGTTTGTCAAAGGCCACCTCGCCCGAGACCACTGAGAACTTCATCTTCTCCATAGTCTTGGCTACTTGAACGGGGTCGTCAGTCCCGGCAGCTTGGATAGCCTCAAAGAGGATGAGGGCCGCATCGTAAGCGAGGGCAGCGAGGGAGTCAGGGACTTTCCCATACTTGTCCTTGTACTTCTTGACGAATTCCTGGACGACTGGGCGGGAGTCCTCAGGGGAGAAGTGAGTAGTGAAGTAGCCACCGTCTACAGCTTTAACGTCAAGCTGCGGGGAGTCCCAACCGTCGCCACCCATCATAACTGCGGTAATTCCAAGCTGGCGGGCCTGGGCAGCAATCACGTTCACGGTGGAGTAGTAGTCAGGCAAGTAGAGGACATCGGGCTTAGCAGCCTTGACCTTGGTCAGGATAGCGGAAAAGTCCTTGTCGGCAGCAGTGTAGGTCTCCCACACTACAACTTTGCCGCCACCCTTCTCAAAGGCGTCACGGAAGAACTCAGCTAAGCCACGGACATAGTCGTTGCCCTGGTCCAGAAGGACAGCTGCGGTCTTAGCTTTCAGGTTTTCAAGAGCGAACTTAGCCCCTATTAGGCCCTGGAAGGGGTCAATGAAGCAAGCCCTGAACACAGTGGGTTTGGCATTGCCCTTTTCATCTACAGTGACTTTGGGGTTAGTGGAAGTGGGGCTTATCTGGAGGACGTTCCCCTTAGAAGTAACGATTTCGGAAACGGGGATTGAGGCCTTGGAGCAAACTTCACCGATGATGAACTTGACCTTGTCCTGTTCAATGACTTTGGTGGCCGCGGCGACAGCAGGCTCAGCCTCGCACATGCTGTCTTCAACAACGGGGACGATCTTGCGGCCCAGGACTCCACCCTTGGCGTTCCATTCCTCAATTGCCAAGAGGGCGCCATCGCGGGTGGACTCACCGAAGGTAGCCACGTCGCCGCTCAGGGGAGCAAGAATAGCAACCTTAAGTTCTGCTGCCGGGGCTACCGTAGGCGTTGCCGGAGCCGGGGTTGGTGTTGCCGGTGCAGGCGTAGGCTTCGCCGGGGCTGGCGTGGGTGTTGGCGGAACCGGCGTGGGTGTAGGGGCTGGAGTCTTGCAAGCCACGAGCCCCGCTACGATGGTAAGCAAGGTCAGCACAGCAAAGATACGCTTACCCATTTTACCCCCTCCTTAGAGGATTTTACCCCAACTTCGTTGGGGCGATTTTGTTTGCTTATTATACCGAAAGCTCTTAGCTTTGTCAAATTTCAACCCCCAGCGTCCTGGGTCCACTCGGAGGTTGGTTTGCTAATGGGGGCAACTTGCACCTTTTGCCCCCTCGCATGGTGTTAGACAGCGAATTCCCCTGCCACGTAAGACCGATAGGGTGACGCATTTGAGACGCATCCGGCTGCAACTTGGAATTTGCCTTATCTGCTTTTTGTGGTATAATATATTTAGGTGGGCGGTTAGCTCAGCTGGTTAGAGCGCAGCGTTGACATCGCTGAGGTCACTGGTTCGAGTCCAGTACCGCCCACTTTTATTTTTCCCAAAGGAACCGAGAAGTAAACCCAAACGGGTAAAGTTCCTTAAGGGTTATAACCTGCCACTTTTTCTCAGCATTGACCAAAATCACCGGGAAGGAAGAGAAGTCGGCTACAAATTCAGCCATAACTTGTAGGCAAGCCCCGCAGGGTGGAGCGCCGTTGGAAGTGGCCACGGCTATAGCGAGGAAGTCTTTTTCCCCCTCGGAAACTGCTTTGCAAATGGCAACCCTTTCCGCACACACGGTAAGCCCATAGGATGCATTTTCCACATTGCATCCGGTGTAAATTGCCCCCGATTTAGCCAAAAGGGCTGCCCCAACTTTGTATTTTGAATACGGGGCATGCGCTTTTTCCCTTGCCTCCAACGCTTTCCCCACCAAAACCTCTACGGTCTCTTTCTCCATAAGCTTGCCTCCTTGACCTCAATGTTCGCTGGGGAAACTGAAATCTTTGCCCACAATCACTCTTATGTCTACTCCCTCAAGGTTGACGGGGCTGTGGCGGATTTCTTCGGGTCGGACATTGAAGATGAGGGCCAATTGCTCCAAAGTGTAATTCTTGTATGTGTAATTCACGATTACGGTATGCTGGTAATCGGTCCTATCCGCAGGGCCGTAAGCCACTACTTGGAAGCCCTTATCCAGGAGGAATTTGACCACTTTCTCCGTAAGTTCTTCATTGCCCGTGCCGTTTTGGACCACGATTTTTGCCCCTTCCATGGCAAGCTTCTGTTTTTCCACAGCCTCTTGACTCAGCGTCTGGGTTACCACCGGGGTTGGGGTAGCAAAAAGCTCCTCTATCAGTGGGCGAATTTTGTCCCGCAGAGGGATTAGAACCTCGGCTCCCCCTGGCGTCACGGTGCTAAGGCACATAGAGCTATCTATCACTGCCCTCTTTATGTTTTGAGGCTCTATCTCACGGGCAATTGCTGCCAACTCCAGTACAACATCCATTGGGATATCCGTTTGAATTGAGTCCGAAAAACTCTGGGTCAATTCCGGAAGCTTGGGCAAGAGCTTGGGGATGAGGTCCAAACTCATCACCTTATCCCGCACCGCCATTATTATCTGCTGCTGACGGCGCAACCGGTCAAAATCCGATGAGCCGTGCCTGGTGCGGGCATATTTCAAGGCCAAATCGCCGTTCATATGTTGCCAACCGGCCGGGATATGCAGTGGCTCGTAACCGTAGCCATCGTAAGCCGGATAAGTTGGGTCGTTTATCTCTTTCTCTACGTAGATGTCAATCCCGCCGACGAGGTCAATAATCCTCTTGAAGCCTTCAAAGTTTATCTTCACGTAGTAGTGGACTGGGACACCAAAGTTGTATTGGATGGTCTTTTTAGCCAAGGCCGGTCCGCCACCGGGATAGCCGTTTTTCTCGCCGATGAGATTGGCAGTGTTTATCCTCCCCTCGCCGTAGCCGGGGATAGGAACCCACAAATCCCTGGGGATAGAGAGCATGGAAACGGTTTTAGAGTTAGGCTCAACACTGATGAGGATGATGGTATCGGTCCGTGAGGGCCCTTTCTCGCTGGGTCGCCTATCCTCGCCTAAAAGGAGTATGTTAATCCTTTCGCCCCTCCGGATATCCGGGAGATTCAAAGCTTCCCGCATCTGCTGGCTTTGCTGGGGGAGGGAAGATATCCCGGGCACTTTTTTGAGGATGGAGAAAGGAGTTGAGGTGAAATAGTGAAAGGCCCACAATTTTGCCGTCAAGTAAATCATGAAAGCGACGTAGAGGGTAGCTACCAGGTAGAAGATGAGCAGCAAAACGCACATCCCCTCTATCCAAACATCAACCTTGGCTCGCTGGGATTTCTCCAAGGATTATCACCTCCTTCTAATAGACCAAAACGAGGGGTTTAGGGGTGAAGAGGAGGATAAAAATCAAGAGCATCGCAATGGCTATGAGGCGATCTATGGGCTTGAGGGGGGTAACTTCATCCAAAGGCCTGGCGTGTTCTCGGCCCAACAAGGCGATAAGGAGGGCCCAAACGAACCATCCCTGCCACCAGAAGCCCATCAGCAACAGGGCTCCTATAATGACCCAGTTTAGGACTTTGGCTTTTTTCCCTAAAAGAGCATAAGCGATATGGCCTCCATCCAATTGCCCTGCCGGGATGAGGTTAAGGCCAGTGACCATGAGGCTTGCCCATCCAGCAAAGGCCATCGGGTGAAGTAGAACGTCTTTACCGCCGGAGGGAAGGATTTGGCCGAAAAGCAAGAGTTTAATCAGGAGGTAGAGGATTGAGTTGCCTTCCAGGTAATAGGGCTGATTGGTTGGAAGGGTTTCAACCTTGGAAAGCATTAGCCCTATTATGGTCATTGGGATACCCACTACCAAGCCAGCCAGAGGCCCAGCCGCCCCTATCCTTATGAGAGTCCTGCGGTTCAAGGGCGGTGATTTCATCCTAATGATAGCCCCCATTGTCCCGAAAGGGCTGAAAGGCATGGGGATGAAGTAAGGTAGGCTAACAGAAGAGCCGAGCCTTCGGGAAACGAAGTAATGGCCGAGCTCGTGGGCTCCGAGGCTCCCCAAAAGGGCGATGGCAAAAAGCAGGCCGGATAGTAAACTTGGCCTTTCGCCGGTGAAAATCCGGGTGAAGACAACTGAGATAAGGGTTAGGGCAAAAAGCAAAAGGCTTAGGAATTTAGCGGGAGGGGATTCCGTTATTACGCCGGGGACGACTATGATTTTAGGGCCATCTTCATCTTTGCGGAAAAGGGGTGTATAGCCTAAAGGCTTTAAATCGGCGCTCAAGATGGCGTAAGCCTCTTCGGGTTCGTAAACGAACCGCCCCTTGAACTGGAAAGCACCGGTTGTTTTTGGCACTGGGGAGAAGCTTTCAATCCAGAAAACTTTCCCCACTGCCCTTAAGAGAGAATCTGGTATAATCTCCTCCATAATCCTGAGCCTTTTTAAATTAGGCCAGGCAATGCTTTTGAATCATTGCCTGGCCTTTAAGGTGGAGATGGCGGGAGTTGAACCCGCGTCCAGAGAACTTAGCCCTGGATGGTTTACAAGCTTAGTCGGCTCTTTAATCTCGCCCGAAACCTCCCGAGCCGACCAGGGTGTTTCGGGCCAGCCGAATGCTGTCTTAGATGGCCCTATTCGGCATCAGGCCATCGCACCCCGAAATCTCTCACGCCCTTCCCTGGCCCTTCGGGGGGAGGCCAGGGAGGACGTGGCCGCTCAATTAAGCGGCCATGGGAATGGTAGCGTAGTTGGCACTTTTTTTAAAGAACCCCCTTTTTACGAGGTTGGGGCGCCTCGGCTTGCCATCCAGGACCACCGGTTCCCTGTCGAACCCACAGCATCCCCACAAGCCAATTAAATTATACAGGCCGAGAGGATTTCTGTCAACCTGGCGTGATCTATCACGTAAAATGTTACCGAGGCCACACGGTTCACTCAAATGATAATGTTACCGGAGGTCAAGATGGACTTGGAGGACAAGATGACCATAGAAGAGCGATATCAATACCTGCGCCGAAT
>Ga0207433_10003109_pt1 | contig 32471 bp, 28 predicted proteins | sample YelNatPaOPGAMG01_FD_187559 | JGI IMG/M metagenome (GOLD analysis project Ga0207433, IMG submission 187559) | Hot spring thermophilic microbial communities from Obsidian Pool, Yellowstone National Park, USA - OP-RAMG-01 (SPAdes) (version 3) | ecosystem: Environmental > Aquatic > Thermal springs... | reverse complement strand
GCGGTATTTTGAAACAGATAAGGAAGCCCGAGAAAGCCTAGAAGTTGTGAAAAAGGCGGAAGTAACAAGGTAAAAGGACTTGTCCACACGGCTAAAAGAGAAGGAAGAACAAATCCTACAAGTTTTAGAACAACTAGCCGAAGAAAACAGAAGCGGCAAGCCCATAATTGTTGAAGGACAAAAGGATGCAGAAACCCTAAGAGAACTTGGCATAAACGGACAAATAATATTCGCCAAAACCGGCGGAAAAAGCCTTCTAGACGTAGTTTCAGAGATTGAGGTGGCTAGCGCAAGTGAAATCCTAATGCTCCTAGACTTTGACAGAAGAGGCAGAGAACTAACAGAACGCCTAAAAAGCCACATAGAAAAATTGGGCATAAAAGCGAACATGTATTATTGGCTTAAGCTTTCCAGCCTAGTTGGCAAAGAAGTCAAAGATGTTGAAGGCTTAGCAAAATACATGAAAACATTAAAAAGCAAGACTGACAATTCATAAAGGTAATATACATCTAAAGTCATTATTAACTAATCCCGGTGTTGAGAGGCACAGTTCTCTCATCACAATAATTAGGCTAATAAGGCATAAATCATGAATGGAGGTGACGCTTACGGGTTCATCACAAACCCTTACCGTAAAGTATGTAATACGCGCAAAATTCGAAATAGAAGGAGTAGTTGAAAAACCAGACGTTATAGGAGCGGTTTTCGGACAGACAGAAGGCCTCTTCGGACCAGAACTAGACTTGAGGGAACTCCAAAAATCCGGGAGAATAGGCAGGATAGAAATTGAACTTCACTCAAAAAACGACAGGACCACAGGAATCATCACTATTCCGACAAGCCTTGACCGCGTCTCAACAGCCCTTTTGGCAGCCAGCATAGAAAGCATAAACCGCGTCGGACCATGCGCTGCAAAAGTAACCCTGGAAAAGATAGAAGATGTTAGAGAAACCCGTCGGAAAGCCATAATTGAAAGGGCTAAGGAAATCCTCCACAAATGGACCATAGAGTCCATGCCGACCGTGGATGAGGTTTTCAAGGAGCTGGCTGAAACCCTAAAAGTGGCGAAGGTTGAAAAATACGGTCCAGAAGAGCTCTCAGCAGGCCCAGAAATCGATAGTGCCAAAGAGATAATCCTCGTTGAGGGGAGAGCCGACGTTATAAACTTGCTGCGGTGCGGAATCCATAATGTCATAGCCCTTGAAGGGGCAAAAGTTCCAGAAACAATAAAGAAGCTTTGTAAAGAAAAGGAGGCAACAGCCTTCCTCGATGGAGACCGAGGCGGAGACCTAATCCTAAAAGAACTATTGCAAGTAACCAACGTAAAGTATGTGGCTAGAGCCCCCCGGGGAAAAGAGGTTGAAGAGCTGAACTGCAAGGAAATCTTTGAAGCTTTGGAAGCCAAAGTCCCCGTGGAGGAGCTTTTCAAACCGCCAAAACGGGAAAAACGCCGAGTGGAACTTCCAAAGGAGATTGTTCAAATAGCAAAAGAACTGGACGGCACGTTTGAGGCTGTGCTTCTAAACGAGAAACTCGAGCCAATAGAGAGGCTTCCAGTGAGCCAGCTAGCCGAAAAACTCCAGCAAGCCAGCGGCGTTGACACCGTTGTCTTTGATGGCATAATAACCCAGAGAATAGTGGACATAGCCAGCGAGAAAAACATAAAACACATAGTCGCATCGCGCATATCAGAGGCTGTAAAACCACCCCTAAATGTGCAGCTTACAACCTTCGCAGAAATATTCGAACAGCCAGCCTAGAAAAAGTCTGTAAGCCTCCTAGTCTCCCTTTCCTTGTCGCTGGCTTTACCCGCCAACAACTGCTCTTCAGTTATGCCAAAACACTCGAGGACTCTGGCGGCTGCAGGCGCAACCTGATTAGTCACGTAATATTCTATGTCCACTTCATCGTAGGAGGCGAACATGTAGGGCTTAACCCTCTCGTATAGGCGTCCCGTTCCAGCGACAACAACGTAGCCAACCTTGTCGCCCATGGCAAGCTTCCAGCCCTTCTCCATCAACATCCTAGCAGCCTCAACATGAGGTGCCTTTACGGCATATTCTTCAACAGGCTTCGTTAAAGTCTTCCAGATTATTAAATCGCGATACGGAACACGCCTCTGCCTCAGCTCATAAATAAACTGTTGAACAAACCTTGCAGCCTTCTGGGGAGACTGCTCCTTCAAAATTATCTCCAAAACCTTTTCTTGGACATTTTTGGCTACTGCCGCCCAGTCTCCGCGGATAACCTCCAAACCAACAATATCCAACCGCCCATCGGGAAGAAGTCCAGCATAACGCTTTTTGGCTTCTGTGAAAAATATGCGCGTGTAAACCTTATCAGGCTTAATCTCCAAACCAAGATTCTCATAAATTTTTGCGGTAAGGCGCTCAACTTTTTCTGGCTCGTACTTTATGAAAATGCTGTCAGTATCGCCATAAACAACCGTTAAGCCCTCCTCCTCAGCCATCTTAATAGCCGTCAAAATCGTGTGCCTACCCCAAGCCGTTGCGGCTTCAGCAACGGGCTTAATGTACCATCTTGCACCAATCCAGCCAGCATAACCATAAGAAGCATTGGTAATAACCTTAATAGCCTTCTGCCTAGCATCCAAAACGCGGTACTCAACACTTTCTGGAGGACATTTCTTCATCTTTGAGCGAACTTCATTCCTGACGCTTATGAGATGCGACAAAACCTCCTTGTAAAACCCTGGAGGCTCCTTCCTAAACCTATGCTTAACCTCTGGTGCCTCATAAACCCCGCATGGCGGAACCACCTCTTTTGGAGCCACATAAGTGTCCGGCGAAAGGTTGTATGTTATCATGAGATTTGGATACATGGAAGCAAAGTCTAGAACGGCAATATTCTCGTGCAAGCCAGGCTTGGGACTTAGCACTATGGCTCCAGCATAGGGTCTATAGGGCTGCTCAACCCTTTTTGGTACAAGTTCGCCAATTTTTTGGGCGTGCTTAATTAGGAACCATTCAACCCGGAAGCCTACAGCTGCGGTTCCAACATGGTCGAGAGGTAATCCTACAAGGCTTGAAAGTTGCATGGCAAAGTCCAAGATGGCATTGGCTATGCCCATAATGCAGCGGGTGTTATCCATGGAAAACCTCTTTAAGGTTTCACGCTTCGCCTTGTCATCCCAGTAGTCGGCAAAATCCACATCCTCAATCAAAACATGTTCTTCAAGCTTCATAACTCCCAAGTAATCAGCCAAATTCTCCAAAGTCTTAACCTTTACATCTGGAAACTCGTCTGCAAAATCGAAAATGTCAAGGTTCGCCCTCCCAGTAATCGAGACATGCCCATAAACACTCGTATGCGGCTCAGTTTTAGCCCTATCAATAGATAGGCGCAAACCAAGCCTCTTGCAACGCTCATTAAGGTAAGCCCAATCCTGCCTATTAACCCCATAACCAACAATGATGTCAGGGTCAAAGTTTCGAACATAATCCATAAAAGCCTCGAGAACACGCTTATCGTTTCTATCATCGTCGGCAACAAACTGTTTTTCCTCACCGCTGTTAGTTGCCACAGAAATGATGACAACGGGGTTTCTGTCAGGCTTTGGTGCTCCCTCACGGCTATAACAAATTGTTGAGAAGCCTAAAACCCTCAAGTTTGGAACTTTTGTCCTTTCAACAAATTTTGGAGGAGAAGCAGCCACATAGACGTGGTCCACCTGCAAATCCGCGTTTTTCGATTCTTCGGCAACCTCAACCTCGTGCCATCCGCATGGGACAACACCGTTGTCAATTAAGTAGCGCATAGAATACCGAATATCATCCTCAAAACACTCCTTCACACCATCAATCTTCTTAAAAGCCCTAGCATACTTCGCCATAACATCCGGGTCGCGACAATAAACCTTCAAAGCTTTAACAGGCTTGCCAAAAAACTTCCTATCAACAACCTCAACATTAACGACGAATGGAAACTCCGCCTTTCTAGACTTAATTTCACTAGCAACCCTTGCAGGGTCAAAATCTTCCTCAACGACAGCATAAAAATACGAAAGAAAACCCCTATCAATAATTAAAACTCTGCCACCAGAAGAGTCTACACCCCAAAGCCAAACCTCAGGCTCATGATCCTTAACCTCATAATTAACATCCAACAACCAAAATGCAACTTTCATTTAACTTCCCCTTAACGATTAGGTTGAATAAGCACTTAAATACTTTAAGACAAGCCAATAAGCCTCAAAACTTTAAAGGTTACCTCATTGATGTTCTCCCGGAGCGCTGTGTCTGGCGAAACTGCGATATCAAACATAACGTTTGAGCAACTACCAGTGCTATGAACGGAAATATTGGAATTAGATAGTGCAATGCTTTCCTCACCTCAATGTATACTAATATCGTAAAGGTAGTTGTTGAAAGCAGCGGAAAAAATTGTGAGGGCTGTATATTTGCACCCTTTTTATAATTCAGCACTAAAAGAACTGGTAAGGCTATAAGGCAGAAAATGTAGAGGATAAATTCTGCAAAGGTGACGTTGTATAGAATCTGTGAAAGGAAATCCCTTTCCGGATGGGTTAATTCTGGTTTCCAGTGCTGATTTATTAGGGATATAAAATCGCAAATTCTGAAGTTAAAAAGGTAAAGCTGTGGAATCCAAAAAGCAATTAAAATTGCCAATCCTATTATAAGCGATAAAGCATAGAGGACAAAAGTCTTCTTTTTCCTATAAAAAATTATTGCGAAAAGCGTAGTTGGGATTATGAAAAGAACTGGCTGAAGCCATTTTGTCGCGAACAGTAACCCATTGGCAACTCCACATAAACTCATGGTTTTCCATCCGGGTTTCTCTAAAAAATATAACGCTGCAAGCACCGCGCATAAACCGAAAAATATCATCGGAGCGTCTAAATAAACTAAACCAGAAATTCTGGCATGAGCTGGGTTAATCGCGAAGAAAAATGCGGCTATTAACCCAAAACCCTCACCAACCACCATTTCGGCAATAAAATACAATGGAACAACCGACAAGGCGCCAAATAAAACTATGAAAAGACGGGAAAGTATCAATAACTTGTAGTCCGAAACATTCACGTCCCAATAATCTTGATACGCAGTTGGATAGAGCATTTTTAGATACGCGCCCAGCATATATTTAATGAACGGTGGATGCTCATAGTTTACCAGAAATCTTCCTTCCATATAATGTAACCCGGCGCTGATATAGTAATGCTCATCAAACGAAATTTCATGTATTAACGCCATCGGTAAGCGTATAGCAAAAGCAAAAAGGAACAAAACAAAAATAAGGAGACATTTACGAGTTCGTGGAATCTTAAATTTTCCATAGACCAACATGACAAATAAGATTACAAAGACTGCAACCGTGGCATAAGACAATACTGTTCCATAAGATTCTACCCTGCTCCATTCAAACATTTCAACTTCCCTTCACTTCGCTTCTAAAAGTCCAAACTTTATTCCAAAAATAATTCCAGTAAAACACAATGAACGTTGAAATCACCATTCCAATTAAGGTAGCAAAATGGAAAAGCGGGCGAAAGATTCCCTCATACAACAACCAGTTTAAAACCGTTCCACTCGCACCAACCACCATAAAATTCCATAATCTATAATGTTTAATATACAGTTCGGCAATAAACGGAATCTTGAGCCTTTTTAGAAATCGGTAAATCTTCAAAGTCACAACATCAAGCACAATATTTCCCCGCACATCGGTTTTATAACAAATTCAAAATAAGATTTTATCTAACAGCCAACAAAATCTTCAACTTTAATAAAGTGGCGGGTCCGCCGGGATTTGAACCCGGGATCTCCGGCTTAGAAGGCCGACGCGCTCTTTGGATTAAGCCTCACGCTTTCTCGTCCAAGCTGCGCCACGGACCCTCCGCTGATTCTCATATGAAAAGTGTTGAAGATATAGTTTTACTTGGGCTTATATATGCTGATAGAAAAATTTTACTTAAAACTTTTAAGGGCGAATTTTCCTCTTTTATTAAAGGGGGAGGGCAAGCTTGTCTGAGAATAGGATAGGTGAAGTTCCTATCCCCCTTATAAATTACATATACTTAATCAAATATCGTAGGTCACCCTATTATGACATTGTTAAACATCTTTTGATGGAGATGGAGATGCACTACGCAAGAGCCGGAAAAGAAGGATCTGAAGTTATTTACACAATTAATCCTAGAATGTTGCAAGAGGATATCGAAGAACGGGTGAAGAGTGAGAAGGTGACAACAGTAAATATTTGTCGGACAATTTTAGCCCTCCTATACGGCTCTAAACTTCAAGAAGAAAAGGACTTTTATGTCACAACCACAAGCGGTGGTAGAAAAAACTATCACATTCGCATTAATCCCCGAACATTAAACACTTTGAAAAGCTTCCTGTAACGCTACTCTATGTATATTGCTGGCCGCCATGGCTTAGCGAGCTTCGCCCTGCCTTTCGGGTCGTAAAGCTCTACGCCTTCCTCTTTATAGATTGTTATCTCGGCGTTGATTTCTGCTTTCAAGAATTCCTTTGCCTCCTCCAATATTTTGGCTTCGTCCACGTATCTAACAAGCATTAACCTTTCTTTTCTCTCTTGGGGCATCCTATTAACCTCTTCGATAATTTTGCCTGCGAAATCAGCTATTTCCTTAGCTTTTTCCCTTAAATCCGCATCCTTTAATAGTTCCCTGATTAGGCTGCCTTGCTCGAGTTTTCCTTCCATGGATTTTTCAATCGCTTTTAAGTACGCCTTCCACTTCCATGTGGAGGCTGTATAATAGAACACTTTTTTGGGTGCTATGCCAGTTGCCTTTACGATGTGTGTTGTGTCCTCAAGCAATGTTGCTATCAGTGTTTCGCTTTCTTCAGCTTTAACATCAACTTTTGTTTCATCTGGTTTTGGCCATGGTGCCAATGAGGCAAAGCCTTTTCCACCCATTTTTTCCCAGAGCTCTTCACAGGTGTGTGGGGCGAAGGGAGACAGCATCAATATTTGAGTTTTCAGCACTTCGTTTATTATGGGGGTTATTGCAGCTTTGGGCGTTGTCTTTGCCCGTTTCTGGTACCATTGTAAGTCTTGGTCCAGTTCAAATAGGATTGTGTGAATGGCCTTCCGCACCGCCAGTTCTTCCATGGCTTCTGTTGCTTTTTTAATGTGCTCCTGTAATCGGCTTAACATCCACCTATCGATGGTTGTCAACTCCCCTTTTGATGGATGCTGCTCCTGGCTTGCCTTGGCTTTTTCGGTAACAAGTTTATATAGGCGTTCAAGTTTATCCCGCATTGCCTTTGCAATGGATGGGCTGAAATCCGCGTCTTGGAGAAGTTCAGCTGCTGCTAGTACGCTAAGCCTTATTGGGTCTGCACCGAAAGTGGCTAAGCCTTCTCTTAGGGGTATTATGTTGCCGAAGGATTTGCTCATTTTTGCGCCTTCCATAGTGACTAGCCCATTTGTCACTATTTGCCTTGGCCAAAGGTTTTCTGGGAATATGGCTGTATGGTTGAATATCATGAATGTTAGGTGGTTTGGTATAAGCTCGTGGGCTGAATGTCGGCTGTCAAGGGGATAAAAGTATAGGAATTCCTGCCGCATCTTTTCCAGCACTGTAGCGTCTATTCCTGTTTCTTTAGCTATTTCCTCATGGTTTCCGTTTCCAAGGAATATGTAGTCGAAAACCTTGTCTGTTAGCTGGTTTGGCTGGATTTTATGCTCTTTTATGTGGCGGATTATGGTGTAATATGCCATGTAAATTGTCGAGTCTGATAGGGACTCTATAATCCATTCTGGATCCCATGGCAGTCGGGTTCCCAAGCCAGACTTTCTTGCGCATGCTTTTTCATGGAGCCAGTCTATCACATACTTGTATTGTGCGCGAAGTTCTTCTGGAAGTATTCTCATTCTCTCTAGGCATTTGTGGGCTAGGGCCTTCCATTCTGGGTTCCCATAATCTATGAACCACTGGTTTTCGAAGATTTTCACGACGCATTCTGCTCCGCAGCGGCATCTCACTGGTCTGTTTAGTAGCTCATACATCGTTGTGGCTTTTCCTGCGGCTATTAAATCCTGCTTAACCTTTTCTTTTGCTTCCGCCACAGACAAGCCAGCATACTTTCCAGTGTTGCTTTTCATTTTTCCGTTGTGGAACTCGTGTCTGTAAACCTCTTTTGTGGCGTCTTCAAGCTTGGGGTCTGTCTGCTCTTTTATGCCCATCCGTCTAACAACATCTGCCGCTGGAACCTCAGAGTATTGGGGAACCTCGATTATAGAGATGGCCTCTATGGATTTTACAGCATTTTCTGCCAGACCATATTCCGCAAGCCTTTCCGGTTGGCTTTTAATGTTCTCTAAAGCAACATAGTCGTAGGGGGCGTGGCCTGGCACAGACATCACCACGCCAGTTGCGTTTTTGGGATCAACGAATTCCGCTGGCAAAATTAGTATGTCTTGGTCTGTGGCTGGGTTTTTGGCAGTTTTACCTATAAGCTCTTTTCCTTCGAAGTTTTCAAGAACTGTCACTTTGCGATTTTGGTATGTGAGCTTTTCAGCGCACTCTTGGCTTACTATCCAATTTTCGCCGTCAACAAAGGCTTTTACGTACTTTGCCTTTGGGTTAAGCCAAATGTTTGTAACGCCGAAAACTGTTTCTGGACGCAGTGTAGCCGTTGGGAGAACCCATTCGCCGTGCCTAAACTTTATCAGCGTAAACTCGCCTATTTCTGGTTCCACATCGCCTTGTGTGTCATGTTGTCCAACGGGGTTGCCGTCTTTGGGGCACCAGCCCACTGGGTGGCTTCCCTTTGTTATGTAGCCTTTTTCGCGGAGTTTGTGGAACTGCCACTCTATGAAGCGGTTGTAATGGGGGTCAACTGTTGTGAACTCGCGTCTCCAGTCTATTGAATAGCCTATTCTCCGCATGCCCTCCTTGATTTCTTCGTGGAAATAGCGCGCCATTGCAAGGGGATCTGTTAGCTCCTTTAATTTTTCCCTTGGAACCTTGTAGACGTCTACAAAATCGCTTATCAAATCCTCATCATTTTCCGCCAGACGCTTTGCCATGGCTAAGACTGGTGTGCCAGTATAATGGAAAGCCATTGGCAAAAGCACGTTGTAACCTCGCATTCGCATGTATCTTGCGTAAACGTCAGCCAAAGTGTAGGTTCTAGCATGGCCTATGTGCTGCGGAGAGTTGGGATATGGGTAAGCCACTGTTATGAAGAATTTTGGTTTCGACGGGTCTGGGTTTGCCTCAAAGATTTTTGCTTCTTCCCAGCGTTTCTGCCATTTCTCTTCGATTCGCCTTAAAAATTCCATAAAGCTTTCTGAACTGTTCTGAGGGATATTAAAGGTTTTGTCTTTATCCGGAGAGAACATAATCCCTCATGTTTTGCACCGACAAAACAAATGCGGAACTTGAATTAAACCTTTACTGCTTTTCAGTAAATGTGGAAGGTGATCTATTTCGTAGCTGAAAATTGTATCCTTTTATAATTGCAGTTTTTGTCTAATGTTTTGGCGTTTTTCTTCCGCTAATGGTCCGAACTTTTTGACTCTGTCTGTGAACATTGTGAAGAGTTCCGCGGCCTTCTTGTAAACTGGTAATGGGACGTAGCTGTACCGAAGTCTCATTATCTCTATGCCGAAAGCCGAGAGCTCCTTGCCCATTTCTATCATGCGCTTCTTTGTGAATTTCTCGTCTATTTCTTCACTTCCTTCAATTACTAGCACTCCATCTGCTCCATATGCAAATGCCATAAGGATATGTTTCTTCCCGAGGATCGCTGTTGTTGGAACAGCCACTATGCGGACGTTTTCCGGATAGTTTGCGCGGTCAAGTCCCAAGAAGTCCATGCCAGTATAGCCGACATTCTTGTCGACGAAGGCTATTATGCGGATTTCCTGTGGTGTTTTGTCGGCTAAAACCCCTCTTATGGTGGCTTTTATCTGCTTTGTTGTTGAGTTTTTGAAGTCTATGGCTTCTTGTGGGCATGTGGGGATGCATGCACCACAACCAGTGCACTGGAATGGGTCTATTTTCGCTTTGCCATCTTGCATTGTTATAGCGTTTACTGGGCAGATTTTTACGCATTCGCCGCATCCGTTGCATAGTTCCACGATAACAAAGGCTTTCTCTGGGCTTGTGGTTACGTACTCGCTTTTTAGGAATAGTGCCGCCCTTGCCGCTGCGCCTAGAGCATCTGAAACTGTGTCTCTAACGTCTTTGGGGCTTAAGGCGCATCCGCATGCGAAAATCCCAGTTACAAGCGAGTCCACCGGGTCGAGTTTTGGATGCTTCTCTGTTATGAAGCCATCCTCGCCTATGGCTACTTTCATTTTTTCAGCCAACTCCTTCAAACCGTCGGGCGGAACCATTGGTGTTGCCAAAGCCACCATGTCAAATTCGTCTTCCCTAGTTTCGCCAGTAAGCGTGTCCTCAGCTTGGACAACAAGCTTCCCGTTGTTGTTTTTCCATACTTCGGCTACTTTTCCACGGATGAAGACAACGCCAGCTTCTTGGTCTCGCCAGTACAAGTCCTCATAGCCTTTGCCAGTAGCCCTAATATCCGTGTAGTAGATGGTTACGTCTATTCCCAGCATTTTCTTGAGGACGAAGGCTTGTTTGAGGGCGTACATGCAGCATATTCGGCTGCAGTATGGGATGTGATTCTTGTCCCTTGAGCCGGCGCATAGTACTATGGCAATTTTGCGAACGTCGCCCCCATCAGCCCTCTTAACATAGCCTCCAGTCGGTCCAGTTGCGGATGTCAGCCTCTCCAAGTCCATCATTGTTATGACGTCTTTGTAAATGCCGTAACCATAGTTTTCCAGCTTCCGCGCGTCATACAGCTTGTAGCCAGTTGCTAAAATTATGGCGCCAACATTCAACTCTACAACCTTGCCAGTATCATTCAAGTTTATGGCTTTTGCCGGGCAGTACTGCTCGCATTTTCCACATTTTGTGCAGGCATTGAAGTCTATGGCGTAGGCGGATGGGACCGCCTGTGGAAACTCTATGTAGGCGGCTTTCCGCTGGGACAAACCCTCATTAAACTCGTCTGGAACGGTGACAGGACAGACTTTTGCGCAGACGCCGCAGCTTCTGCATTTTTCAACGTCGACGCCACGGGGCTTCATGAAAACTCTGACCGTGTAGTTTCCGGGTCGCCCACTAACGTCTTGCACTTCCGCATAAGTCAGCAAATTCACATTTGGGTTTCTTCCAACCTCAGCCATTCTAGGCGTTAAAATGCACTGAGCACAGTCTAGTGTGGGGAAAACCTTTGTCAGCTTAGCCATGTTTCCGCCTATGCTGGGTCTGCGCTCAACAAGGTGAACCCTATAACCTAAATATCCAAGTTGGAGAGCAGCCATTATGCCAGCTATGCCGCCACCAACAATGAGGATTTCCCGTGAGCCCTTTTCGCTTATTATTTCAAGAGGCTCAAGTTCGAGGCTGCGTTCGTATCCTCCCCTTATTAGGCTTATGGCTTTCCTTGTCGCCTCTGGATTTGGTTTTGGTCCGTGAACCCATGAGTCTTGTTCCCTTATGTTTACGAATTCAAGCATGTAGGGGTTTAGTCCAGCCCTCTCCAATACGCTTTGGAACGTGGCTAAGTGCATTCTTGGTGTGCATGAGGCCACAACAACCCTGTCTAGGTTTTCCTTTTTTATGGCTTCTGCAATCATTTCTTGGGCTGGCTTTGAACACAAATATTTGTGGTATTTGGCTACTGCGACACCTTCCCAGTTTTTGACGGCTTCAACAACAGCTTTAACATCAACAACGTCCCCGATGTTGCCGCCGCATTCGCATACGAAAATTCCTATGCGGGGTTTTCCCGTCTCCTTCTTTTCCTCTGGCATTGGCTGATGTCTCCAAATTGCATGGTTGTTTGAACCCTTTTAGAGGGAAAATGCTTTTAAAATCTTACCCTTCAACTTTCAACAAAAGTGACATGAAATGAACCCCCAAGAACTTGTCCAGAAGCATAAACTTTTGGAATGCATCCAATGCGGCATGTGCACTGGAAGCTGCCCGGTCGCCAAGAAAGCAAACTTGAATATTAGGCGTTATATGCGTGAGGTTTCCGCTCTAGGCAAGCTGGTGATACATCCACCAAACGAGTTGTGGAGTTGTACGACATGCTCCACCTGCGGAGTGCGCTGTCCCAAAGACTTGAACCCATATGAATTCCTCATAGACATAAGAAGCATGGCTGTCGAGGAAGGTCAAATAGCCCCAACCATAAGAGATGCCTTGGAAAGCGTATTCAAAAACGGTAACCCTTGGGGCAGAATTCGTGGAAAACGCACAGAATGGAGTCAAGGCTTAAATGTTAAGCACATTTCGCAAGGGGCTGAAATCCTATACTATGTTGGTTGCACACCAGCCTATGACCCGCGAGTGCAAAGTGTCGCGAAAAGTCTCGTGAAATGTTTTGAGGCTGCTGGGCTTAACTTTGGGGTTTTGAGTGAGGAGGAAAACTGTTGTGGAAGCGAGGTCTACGGCATGGGTGAAAAGGGACTCTTTGAATTCTTGGTAGAAGAGAACATGAAAATTTTTGGCAAGTATGGAGTCAAACAAGTGGTCACAAGCTGCCCCCATGGTTTTCACGCCTTTAAGAACAGGTATAATCAAACAAGTTTTGAACCTCTACATCATACGCAGCTTCTGGCAAAGCTTATCGAAACTGGAAAGCTAAAACCGTCAAAGGAAGTAGCTAAAAAGGTAATTTATCACGACCCCTGTTATCTTGGCAAACAAAACAACATTTACGATGAACCCCGCAAAGTAATTGAAAGCATAAAGGGCGTCACACTTTTGGAGTTTGACCGTTCAAGAAGCAGAAGCCTATGCTGCGAGGGAGGAGGCGGAAGAATGTGGGTTGACATTCCGGGACCGCGACTGGCTGAAATCCGCGTTAAAGAGGTTGTTGATATGGGGGCGGAAATTTTGGCTGTGGCATGTCCCTTCTGCATGCTCACAATGGAGGACGCCGTTAAAACAACTGGTAATGAGGGCAAAATACAAGTTATGGACGTGGCGGAGCTTTTGGCACTTGCCTTATAAAAGCCGTGTGCATATAAAATTTTGAGGCTTATGAATGGAGGAAGATGAAGAAGAAACCTACCATTGCATGCTTTGCGGCAGAGAAATCACAAAAGAGGAGTATGAAACCTATGATGGGCTTTGCCCTGAATGCTATGAGCTTGAAATAGCCGAACTTGACATGGACCTTGAAGAAGACTAGTCGGGCTTACAAAACAATTAAAATGGCGCACAGCCAAATAATGTGTTAAGGTTGTTAGATATGGAAGATTGGGAATTAATAATTATTGGAGCTGGTGCTGCTGGCTTAACTGCTGGAATTTACGGCGTCAGAAGCGGGTTGAAAACTTTAATCCTTGAGGAGAAGATTGCTGGTGGAACTGCTGCTGATGCTCCAATAATTGAGAATTACCCGGGCTTTGAGAGGATAAGTGGTCTTGAGCTTATGCAGAAAATTGTGGCGCAGTGCAGGAGGCTTGGTGTGGAAATCCACGAGTTTGAAAAGGTTATAAGGCTAGACCTTAAGGGCGATGAGAAGATTGTTGAAACGGCTAAAGCCACCTATAAGGCTGAGGCTGTTATAATTGCTTCTGGCACAAGCTACACTGAGCTTGGGGTTCCGGGCGAAAAGGAGTTTCGCGGCAGAGGCGTAAGCTACTGTGGAATTTGCGATGGTCCCCTCTTTAAGGGTAAACGTGTCTTAGTGGTTGGCGGTGGCAACTCTGCTGTGGCTACAGCCCTTTATTTGGCTGATTTAGCCTCAGAAGTTAAAGTTGCCCATAGAAGAGACGCCTTCAGGGCTGAGGAGGCGCGTGTCAAAGTGCTTTTGGAAAAGCCTAATGTTGAGGTTTTATGGAACACCGAGTTGAAGGAGATTAAGGGTGAAAAGCTCGTCAGCAAGGCTGTGCTTTTTAATGCGAAGACTGGCGCTGTCACAGAGCTTCCAATAGATGGAATTTTTGTCCAAGTTGGTGAGAGGCCCAACAGTGAGCTTGCCAAGGATGCTGGAGTAGCCGTGGACGAGCATGGCTACATAATTGTTGATGTTCGCCAAAGAACTAATGTTCCCGGGGTTTATGCGGCTGGTGATGTCACTAATCATCCTGTTAAGCAGGTTGGGACGGCTGTGGGGCAGGGGATAACCGCCGCCTTGGAGGCTTATGGGTTTATTCGCAGACCCTACTATTTTAAGCAATAATGCGTTAAGTCTGCTCCAAAAATATTATATTACTCAGAGTCTTATCATTCAAAACTTCTAGCGCCGAAAAGGTGCTTTGAGCAAGCAGCGGGTTGGAGATGTCCGAATGGTTGAAGAGCAAACGGTTGTTGTGCGTATAAACCAAGATTATTGCAGCCGCTGTTCAATTTGTTATTCCATATGCCCCTACGAAGCCATAAGGCGGGATGCGGAAACTGGCAAGGTTGAAATAGACATTCAGAAGTGCCAAGTTTGTGGGATATGCTACAGTGCTTGTCCAGTTTTTGCCATAGAAATAGTCTATTACGACTATGACAGTTTAGTGGGCTATGTTGAGAATGAACGGAAAAGAACCGGAGCTGAAACTCTTGTGCTCATGTGTCGTGGAAACTCGCCCTCAACAAGGGAAGTTCATGAGATTCTTGCTGAGCAGGGCTTAAGCGTGAAGGAGTATATTCCGCTGCGTCTGCCGTGTTCTGGGCGGGTTCCAACAGAATTCATATTCAAGGTTTTGGGCTTCGGCATTAAGAATGTGGTTTCAATTCAGTGTGAGGATTCCTTCTGCCGCTTTAAAGAAGGCACAAAAATTAACACGAGGAGGCTTTTCCTTGGGAGAAGGGTTCTTGAAGAGCTGGGCTTTAACAAGGATGCTGTGCGAGTTGTTAAATATTCGCGAAAGGCTGTTTATGACACCACGAAATGTGTTGGCTGCGACAAGTGCGTCTTCATATGCCCATACGCCGCCATAGAAGCAGAGCCCTTCGCCACGCCAAAGATTCTAAGCGATTATTGTATGGGCTGTGGTGCATGCGCCTTGGTTTGTCCGCACCACGCCATCCAGATTAAGGGTTTTGAGTTTGAAAATGTTTTGAAGCGTTATGGTGATTCGGCTTTTAGGCTGAAGGCTGAGGACAAATCGCCGGTAATTCTTGTCTTCTGTTGCCAGTGGTCTGAGTTTTCAGCCCTTGACAATCCCGAGGGCGTATTTTTCAAGCGGAATGCTGTCACATTGGAGGTCCCATGTTTTAAGGCTCTTGACCCAGTGCATGTTGTTAACGCTTTGAGGAACGGCTTTGATGGGGTTATGGCTGTTGTGTGCTCTGCTGAGGATTGTAAGCTTCAGGAGGGGCGTGACACTGCTGAGAGGAACATGGCTGTTCTTAGGGATGTTTTGAAGAAGATGGGCTTGATTGAGCGTTTTGAGCTTTATGAGGCTTCTCCACGGGAGGCTGGCAAGTTTGAGGAGAGGCTTGAAAATTTTGTTCGCAAGGTTGCGGCTTTACCGCCAATAAAACCTTTGAAAAGGGAGGCTTAGCAGTATGTATGAGATTTTAAGGGTTGAGGAGCTTGCCCCAAAAATAAAGTTGTTTGAGGTTTATGCCCCCGAAATAGCTGAGAAAGCCAGACCAGGACAATTCATAATAGTGATTATAAATGAGAAGGGCGAGAGAGTACCTTTAACGATAGCTGGCTATGATGCGAAGAAGGGTTCAATAACCTTCGTTTTTAATGAGGTGGGCAAGACTACACGGCAGCTTGGCTTGTTGAAGAAGGGAGAAAGCATATGGAACATCACCGGGCCGCTTGGAAACCCCTCTGAGATTAGGAATTTTGGCAAAGTTTTATGTGTGGCTGGCGGCGTAATGATTGCGCCCATGCTTTTGCAAGTCAAAGCCTTGCAGGAGGCTGGAAACACTGTTGTGACGGTTATGGGTGCCCGCATTAAGGAACTGCTTTTCTTTAAGGATGAGATGAGGGCTTTAAGCCATAGGCTTTATGTGGCTACGGATGATGGTTCTGAAGGCTTTAAGGGGTTGGATTTTCTAAAAGAGGTTTTAGCTGAGGAGAAGTTTGACCGCTGCGTTGCCATGGGACCCGTTCCGATGCTTCAAAGGGTCTGTGAGTTAACGAAGCCTTACAAGATTCCGACTGTTGTTACGCTTATGCCTATCATGGTGGACGGCATGGGCATGTGCGGCGTATGCCGTGTAAGTGTTGGTGGGCAGATGAAGTTTGGGTGTGTTGATGGTCCGGAGTTTGATGGGCATCTTGTGGATTTTGACCAGCTGATTAAGCGTCAGCGTATGTATCTTCCAGAGGAGCGTTTAAGCGCCCTTTTATGGGAGCTTGGAGGGTGCGGCTGTGGCGGAGAGTAAGCCTCAACCAAAAGTTAAGAAAAAGGCTGTTCCAATGCCTAAGCAGCCGCCGGAAGTGCGGCGGCACAACTTTAACGAGGTGGCTTTGGGCTACACTGAGGAGCAAGCCTTAGAAGAGGCTAGCCGCTGTCTGCAATGTCCAAAACCCCAGTGCGTTAGCGGCTGCCCAGTTGAAATTGACATTCCAGCCTTTATTAAGCTTCTTAGGGAAGGCAAGTATGAGGAGGCTATAAGGAAGATTAAGGAGAAGAACAGCCTTCCAGCCATTTGTGGGCGGGTCTGCCCCCAAGAAGAGCAATGCCAAAAAATGTGTGTTCTCGGCAAGGTGGGCGACCCGGTGAGCATTGGCAGACTTGAGAGGTTTTTGGCAGACTGGGAGAGGGCGCGTGGCTTCACGATTCCGGAGAAGGCTCCGCCCACTGGCAAAAGAGTAGCTGTGATAGGTGCTGGTCCTGCTGGTTTAACGGTGGCAGCTGATTTGGCGAAGCTTGGGCATGAAGTTGTTATTTTTGAGGCTTTGCATCTTCCTGGCGGGGTGCTTGTTTATGGTATTCCGGAGTTTCGTCTTCCAAAGAGTATTGTGCAGGCTGAAGTGGACTATATTAGGAAGCTTGGTGTTGAGCTTAAGCTTGGCTACCTTATTGGCAGAACCTACACAATTCCAGAACTGCTAAAGGAGAGGGGTTTTGACGCGGTTTTCATTGGAACTGGTGCTGGCTTGCCCCAGTTTCTAGGCGTGCCCGGAGAGAACCTTGGCGGGATTTATTCGGCTAATGAGTTTCTGATTAGGGTTAACTTGATGAAGGCTTATGCTTTTCCGGAGTATGACACGCCCATAAGAATTGGGAGACGGGTTGCTGTTATCGGTGGCGGGAACGTCGCTATGGATGCTGCTCGTTCAGCCCTACGCCTTGGCGCAGAGCAAGTTTACATAGTTTACCGCCGCTCCAGAGAGGAGATGCCAGCCCGCAAAGAGGAAATTGAAAATGCTGAAGAAGAGGGTGTAATATTCAAACTTTTAACAAACCCAACCCGTTTTATTGGCGATGAGAAGGGCTGGGTTAAACAGATGGAATGCATATGCATGGAGCTTGGGCCTCCAGACGAGTCTGGGAGACGCAGACCAGTGCCAATTAAAGGCTCAGAGTTTTTGATGGACGTAGACACTGTCATAATCGCCATTGGGAGAACACCAAACCCCATAATTCAGCGCACAACAGAGGGCTTAGCCGTTACAAAGTGGGGCACTATTGTGGCTGACGAGAATGGCAGGACAAGCCTTGAGGGCGTTTACGCTGGAGGCGACATTGTCACTGGCGAGGCCACAGTCATAAGCGCCATGGGTGCTGGAAAAAGGGCTGCTAGGGCTATCCACGAATATTTGATGAGCAAGAAATAAAGTCAAATTTAGGTGTCTGCCAAAGCCTAAATTGGATACCCTCCTTCCTCTAGATAGAATTTTCCAACATTTTTTGGCTGCTGGAAAAGCCAATAGATGCCTAGCCTTTCTAGATTTTCGTCTGCGAAAATAATTGCGGAAAACAGTCCATAGTGACTACCCCCTCCCCCTAGGTTTTCTCACATCAAAAATTCTTTAAGCCTTCTCTACGTGTTGTTTATCGTTATGGAAGCCAAAACTTCAAATCCAGCTTTTTAACTATGCTTAGGCGTGCTTTAAGGATGATTAAACGATTAGGTGTTAACATTATGGAGAATAAAGGTTTGAATCAACATTATTCCAATAATTTTGAATAGGTAAACTTTTAATCTTTGCCCCCAATTTTCAAGGTGCTGGTGTCCGAAGATTGGTTACGTTGTATCTTGACAAGATTTTTAACCCTAAAAGTGTGGCGGTTATAGGCGCCAGCGACGAGGAAGGCTCTGTAGGCTACGCCTTAATGAAGAATTTTCTCGAATCCGGCTTTGAAGGGGAAGTTTACCCAGTAAACATACGTAAAAAGGAGATTTTAGGGGTTAAAGCCTACCAAACCGTTTTGCAGCTTCCCAAAACCGTTGACTTGGCTGTTATAGCCACTCCAGCGAAAACCGTTCCAGAAGTTGTTGAGCAGTGCGGCAAAGCCGGAATAAAAGGATTAATAATTATAAGTGCTGGTTTTAAGGAGACGGGTCCAGATGGCAAAGCCTTAGAGGACAAGATTCTTGAGGTTAAGCGGAAATATGATTTACGCATTATTGGACCTAACTGTTTGGGGATTATCCGCCCAAGCATCCGCCTAAACGCCACCTTCATTAATAAGATGCCTAGACCTGGCAACATTGCCTTCATAAGCCAGAGCGGCGCACTAGGCACAGCCATACTGGACTGGGCTGTCCACGAGAATGTTGGCTTCAGCCACTTCGTCTCCGTAGGCTCAATGATAGATGTGGACTTCGGCGACTTGATAGACTATTTTGGAACAGACCCAAAAACAAGAAGCATCCTCATGTATATTGAAGGCATAACAAACGCCAGAAAATTCATGAGCGCCGCTAGACACTTTGCAAGAACAAAACCCATAATCGTTGTTAAAGCTGGAAAATACAGCGAAAGTGCAAGGGCTGCCGCCTCGCACACTGGTTCGCTTACAGGCGAAGACGACGTTTACGACGCCGCCTTCAAGCGTGCCGGAATAGTTCGCGTCGAAGAAATAGCCGATCTTTTTAATTGCGCCGAAGTTTTGGGCATGCAGCCACTGCCCCGCGGACCAAACCTTGCAATAATTACGAATGCTGGCGGTCCCGGTGTTATGGCTACAGACGCCTTAATAGGAATGGGAGGCAAACTAGCCAAGCTAAGCCCCCAAACAATGGAATATCTGAACAGCATTTTACCGCCGTACTGGAGCCACGGCAACCCCATAGATATTCTGGGCGACGCCAGAGCCGACCGTTACAGAGCCGTTTTAGAAGCATGCCTAAACGACGAGAATGTGGACGGAATCCTCATAATCTATACTGCACAAGCGGTGGCGGAGCCCGTTGAAATCGCCAAGAGCATAGTGGAGCTTGTGAAAAGCAAGGGACAGCGGGGCAAGACAATCCTAACATCCTTTATGGGCAAAAAGGCTGTTGAAGAGGCAAACTACATTTTCAACGCCAACGAAATTCCAACCTTCTCCACTCCAGAGCAGGCGGTTAAAACTTATCTTTATATGTACCAGTATAAGCGAAACCTTGAACTGCTCTATGAAACCCCAGAAGAGCTGCCAGTTGACCTATCACCGCCGAAACTTCCAATAATGGCTATTTTGAAGAATGCCGCATTGGAAAACCGTGAAGTGCTGACAGAGTTTGAAGCCAAAAAGGTTTTAGAGTTTTACAACTTTCCAGTTGTGAAGACTTATGTTGCCAAGGACGAGGATGAGGCTGTTGCCATTGCCTCGCGGATAGGCTACCCAGTAGTCCTAAAAATTCTTTCTCCACAGATAATCCATAAGACGGATGCTGGCGGCGTAGTCCTAGACATTAAAAGTGAAGATGAGGTTAGGGAAGCCTTCAGAACCATAATGAGGAATGCCAAAAAGTATAATCCAAAAGCCGAAATTTTAGGAGTCACGGTCCAGCCAATGATTAAGAAGCGCGGCTACGAGGTTATCCTCGGGTCGAAAAAGGACATTGTTTTCGGTCCAGTCATAATGTTTGGGATGGGCGGCATCGGAGTGGAACTTTTCAAGGACTTCTCCATAGGCTTGCCGCCGCTTAACCAGACTTTGGCTAGGCGGATGATGGAGGAAACCAAAGTCTACCAGCTTTTGAAGGGTTACCGCGGCATGCCGCCAGCCAACATTAAACGCTTAGAAGAAGTCATGGTTCTATTCTCGCATTTGCTCATAGATTTCCCACAGATAAAGGAAATAGACATTAACCCGCTGCTTGTGGATGAGAAGGACGCCATAGCCATAGACGCCCGCATAATAATTGATAAGGAGCTTGTCTTCAAGAAGGTGGAGCCCCACCAGCACCTGGTTATAAGCCCATATCCCAAAAAGTATGAAACCTTATGGAAGCTCCGCGATGGGCGAACAGTGCTTCTGAGGCCAATAAAACCCGAAGACGAGCCCTTATGGCTTGAAATGTTCAAGAATTGCTCAGAAGAGTCTATACGCTATAAGCTGTTTCAGACGCTTAAGCACATGCCCCACGAGGTTAGGGTTCGCTACTGCAACATAGACTACGACCGCGAAATAGCCATAGTCGCAGAACTAACAGAAAACGGCAAGAGAAAAATAATTGGAACAGCAAGAGTAAGCATAGAACTGGACGGGAAAACAGGCGAAATAGCCTTCCTAGTGGCGGACCCGTGGCAAGGCTTGGGCTTAGGAACAAAGCTCGTAGACTATGTTATAGAAATCTGTAGGGAAAGAGGCTTAGAAAGCGTTTATGGTATTATGCTTCCAGAAAACCGAAAGGCAATTGAGCTTATGAGGAATTTGGGCTTTAAACTGAAGTATATGGAGGACGGCACCATAAGGGGAACCCTAAACCTCAAAGAAGAGGAACCGCCAACCCCACCCGTAGAAGAGAAAGAGAAAGTGCAAGAAACCGTTGTAACTGTGGAGGAGGCGGCGGATAAAGGGGCTGAGGCGGAAAAAGCAGCGTCAAGCTAAACTATCGTCATCCGCATTTTATGCTTTAAATTTGAACTAAGCTTAATGAAACATATTTTCTATTTACTTAGAAAAGCTTAAATTATAATTTTTATGGTAAAGCTTATACTCTATAATCAGGAGGAAATAAAATGAGCGAATTAAAACCAACCGAAACTTTGGACGTTAGAGGCGAAGTGTGTCCATATCCAGACGTGATGACGCAGAAAAAAGTAAAAAGCATGAAATCAGGTGAAATACTAGAAGTTCTTGTTGACTATCCGCTATCCGTTGAACGAATACCAGAATCAGTCAAGAAAATGGGCCACGAGGTTCTAAAAGTCGAGAAGACTGGAGCAAGCGAATGGAAAATACTAATAAAAATAAAGTAGGAAAGTGATACTTTGATCGAGCCCACAGCGATTCTTTCCGGATTAATAGTGGGAATACTTTTCGGTTTTGCATTGCAACGCGGCAGATTCTGCATGAACTCTGCTTTCAGAGACATACTACTTCTAAAAGAATACACGCTACTCAAAGCCGTCATAGTGGCCATAATAGTTTCAATGATAGGTTTCCACCTAATGGCTAGCTTTGGGGTCATACAGCTTAATCCTAAACCCTTGTCTTGGGGTGCTAACATAGTTGGCGGCTTCATATTTGGAATTGGCATGGTCTTAGCTGGAGGATGCGCCAGCGGAACAACATACAGAGTCGGAGAGGGAATGGTCGGTTCTCTTGTCGCTTTATTAGGTTATATGATGTCGGCAGTCATAACTGGCTCAGGAGCGCTAAGTGGAGTAAAATCGTATTTGGAGACGACGACAAAGATAACAATAACTAATCCTGGACCCCTTATTGCGCCCTCAAGTCGAAGCCCAACACTTGCAAACATAATAGGTGTAGATCCATGGATTATTGTCATAGTAATTGCAATTGTGGGAATAGGCGCATTGGCTTGGAAACGTGGAGGCAGAGAAAAAACTGAAGGAAGCTTGTATGAAAAAATATTCAAGCGAGGTTGGCCATGGTGGGGAACAGGCATAGTCATCGGAATAATTGGTATGATAGCGTTTCCAGCTTCGGCAACTGCAGGACGAAATTACCCATTAGGAATAACGGGTGGGTGGTCAACGTTTCTTAGCGCTCTCATCAAAGGAGATGCGAATGTGCTGTCCTGGGAAACTTTCCTTGTTATCGGAGTGGTCATAGGAGCAGGCATATCAGCTGGTATTGCAGGAGAATTTAAATTGCGAGCCCCTGGTCCTGGAAGGCTGATACAACAGTTTATTGGAGGTTTGCTGCTTGGAATAGGCGCTGTGATTGCTAACGGCTGCAATATTGGACACGTGCTTAGTGGAATACCCCAACTTGCAATAAGCAGCATAATTGCAGGGTTCTCTATAATCATTGGCTGCTGGATAACAGCATATCTACTATTAATGAGGCGATAATTATGGCGACCATTAGCATTCTATTTTTCTCCGGTCCATATCAATCTGAAAGCCCAGAAACAGTAGTTGAATTAGCAAAGGCAGCTTTAGCAAAAGGACATAAAGTCAAGATTTTCTGTTACATGGACGCCGTCAATTGCGTAATGACTTTTCAAAAGGAAGTTCCGGGAGTCACTAACATAGAAAAGCAGTTCAGAGAATTAATAGCAAAAGGGGTTGAAGTGCGCTTATGCACCCTTTGCATGCTCGTTAGAGGAACGAAAGATGTCATTGATGGAGCCAAGAAAGCCGGAACGCCCGACTTGGCAGAGATGGCGGAGGGATCTGACCGATTCCTAGTTGTCTTTTGGGAGGATGGGCATATGCCGAAGAAAATTGTTGTCATATTAAGAAAACCGCCTCACGGGTCACTATTTCCAGCTGAAGGCTTACTAGCTGCTGTTGCAGTTAGCACAATGGACACCACAGTAGTCTCTATAGGGGATAGTGTCTACGCCTTCCTGAAGGAAACGGACATGACACTTTACAAGCGTCATTTAGAGTTCCTCTCAAGGCCTATGCTAGAAGAAGCTAAACCTCTTCTCGTTCACATCGACAAGGTTTCATTGTTAGAACGTGGGTTAACCGAAGGAGATCTAATTGAAGGAGTGGTTGTAAAGGAACGCGATGAAATTCTTAGAATAATAGCGGAAGCTGATGTCACTTTAACATTTTAGGTGATGGTTATGGCTAAGATTCTTTATTTCATAACCGATATGGACCCTATAGGTATTCAGCTGGCTTTGGAACATAAAGGCGCTGATGTGGGAATCTGCTTGCTACAAGACGCGGTTTACTATGGATGCAAAGGAAGGAATGACGTGGATTTGGCCAGTGCTATAAAAAAGGGTATACCTATCTACGTGGCTAAGAAGGATGTTGAGTTGCGAGGCTTAACAAAACTGCTTCACCCAGAAATAAAAATCTTAGATTACAGTGAAATAATCGACTTAATCTTTAATTACGAAAAGATAGTCAATTTATAACATCCCCTTTTTCCTTTTCAAATTTGTTTTTAATAAGGCGAGAGAAAAGAAGTTAGATGATCTGTTTAAGTTTGAGCGTAATGATAATTATAAAAGTCTTCCTTTGTAGAACACTGTGGCTGGGCATCCTAGACATTTTCCATCTGGATAACAAGGTTGTTCTGTACAAATTTTTCCGCATGGAGATTTCCTTAGCTTTTCACTATATATCATAAGCGGAACAACAAAGTCCTTTGTGGGCGTCACTATCACGTTAGATTCAACGTCCAAAACGTCGGGGTTTTTCCTTAAATTATAATTAACACAACATTCAATTGCTTGTAGTTTTTCACTTACCAAAATTAGGCATAAATTATATTTTCCAGAAGTGATAAATCCATTCAGGAACATTGGGCACTTACTGAAAAAGTCAACGATTTTCCAAGGTTCTTTAGCGGTTATCTCTACTTTTGCCATATGTAAATCAACCTCTCTCACGTTTACACCTACTATTTTAGTTATTATTCCAGCTTTTCTCAAACGTTGTATTCTTGCATAAACGGCAGGTTGTGAAAGTCTCAAATGATTTGCTATTGCAATTTGTGTAATGTCTGGCTTTTCCATAAGTAACGAAATAATTTTTTTATCAGTTTCATCAAACTTTTCCAAATACCTCACCAATTTGCTATAGCCCCTCTTTATTTTTTCAATTATTAACAATAAAAATTATAAGCGTTTACTCTAAAAAACTTATTAGTTATAAAAAGAGAACAATAACCAAGAAAACTTTAAAAACTAAACATCGAGAAGCAAAGAAAGCGGGTTAAATCACACCCATCGTATGATGGTTTGTTAAATTTCACTTAAGCCTAACGTGAAAAAGGCTATAATAAATTTTCTATTTACCAACAACTAAATTTAAATTATAGAAGCTGCAATAATCTAGCTTCATTAAATTATGGTCTAGACTGGTGAGAGAATGGAGAAACCCCAAAAACTTAAGTTCGCCTTTTACTGGGCAGCAAGCTGTGGCGGATGTGAAATCGCTGTTTTAGACATTAACGAGAAAATCTTGGATGTCATAGCCAAGGCGGACATTGTGTTTTGGCCTGTCGCCATGGACATAAAATATAAGGATGTTGAAGTTATGCCCGACAAGAGCATAGACGTGTGCTTCTTTAATGGCGCCATTCGCAATAGCGAACAAGAGTATATGGCTAAGCTCTTAAGGCAGAAGTCAAAAGTGCTTGTGGCTTTTGGCTCATGTGCATGTGACGGCAGCGTTGTTGGTCTAGGCAACTTATGGAACCGCGAAAAAATCTTTGAAAGAGCCTATTTCGAAACCCCTTCAACGCGGAACCCTGAACGCATAACGCCCCAAACTCGTTTTAAAGCGCCGCAGGGCGAGCTTGAGCTTCCAGAATTCTACGACACTGTTAAAACTTTGGCTCAAACAGTTGACGTTGACTACTTTATTTCTGGATGCCCACCTCCAGTTCCAAGAATAATTGACGCTTTAGACGCTATTCTAAGCGGCAAGCTTCCACCAAAAGGCGCAAGTTTGCTGTTTAACAAGTCCGTCTGCGACGAATGCCCAAGGGAGAAGAAAGACCGAAAAATCACCCAGGTGAAGCGAATCTACGAGATAAACGATGACTTCAAAACATGCTTCTTGGATCAAGGCGTAATATGCATGGGACCGGCCACAAGAGGCGGATGCAGCGCCCAGTGCTTAAAGGCGAATATACCATGCACTGGATGTGGCGGGCCAGCACCCCTTGTGGCGGACCAAGGTGCAGCCATGATAAGCGCCTTCGCCTCCATAGCCACAGACCCAAAAGTCATCGAACAAGTTGTCGACCCCGTTGGAACCTTCTACAAGTACTCTTTGGCTAACTCTATTCTGCGAAGGAAGGTGATCCGCGAATGAAGGAGATAGTTATAAACCCAATAACAAGACTTGAAGGCCACGGAAAAATAACCATATTCCTAAACGCGGAAGGCGACGTGGACGAGGCCTACTTCCAAGTTCCAGAACTCAGAGGCTTCGAAAAATTCTGCGAAGGAAGAAGAGCCGAAGACCTACCCATAATAACGCCCCGCATATGCGGAGTCTGTCCAGTAGCCCACCATATGGCAAGCGCCAAAGCCCTAGACGCAGCCTTCAACGTGGAACCGCCAGAACCAGCCAAAAAACTCCGCGAACTCATGTACTGCGGCTACTACCTATACGACCACACCCTACACTTCTACTATTTGGGCGGGCCAGACTTTGTTGTCGGACCAGACGCACCACCAGAAAAACGAAACGTTTTGGGCGTTATTGAGAAGGCTGGGCTGGAAATCGGCAAAGAAGTTATTAAGCATAGGGCTTACGGCCAAAAAATAACCGAAATTTTGGGTGGAAAGGCAACTCACCCAGTAAGCGCATGCATCCCTGGCGGGTTTGCAAGGCCAATATCGGAGGAGGAACGCCGAGAAATCGAGCGTATGGTGAGAAGCTGCCTTGAATTCGCCAAGTTCTCGCTGAAACTTTTCGACGATATTGTGCTGAAAAACACTGCTTATGTGGACTTGATTAAGAGCGAGGCGTACACGCTTAAAACCTACTACATGGGCTTGGTGGACAAAAACAACAAGGTAAACTTCTATGACGGAAATGTCCGCGTTGTCGACCCCAACGGGCGAGAGTTCGTAAAATTCTCGCCGAGAGAATACTTGGACGTTATTGAAGAACGTGTTGAGCCATGGACCTATGTTAAGCTTCCATACTTGAAGAAGGTGGGCTGGAAGGGCTTCGTTGATGGAGCAGAAAATGGCGTTTACCGTGTTGGCCCCCTTGGAAGGCTTAATGCGGCGGATGGCATGGCAACACCACTCGCCCAAGCCGAATATGAGCGCATGTACGCCACACTGGGCGGAAAACCAGTCCACAACACTCTGGCTTATCATTGGGCAAGACTTATTGAACTTTTGTATGCGGCTGAAAGAGCCCTAGAACTTGTAACAGACCCCGAAATAACGAGTAAAAACGTCCGAAACAAGCCCGGCAAACCCGGAGAAGGCGTAGGCATAGTTGAAGCCGCCCGTGGAACGCTTATCCACCACTACCAGTTGGATGAGAATGCCTTAGCCAAAAAAGTAAATCTAATCGTGGCTACAACGCATAACGTTCCAGGCATATGCATGTCGATTAGGGATGCGGCTAAAAGCTTAATCAAGAAGGGAAAGGTTACAGACGGCATACTAAACATGATAGAGATGGCTTTTAGGGCTTACGACCCATGCTTTGCATGTGCAACTCACTTCGCGATAGGACAAATGCCCTTGGAGGTGGAAATATATGACAGTGAGAAAAGGCTCATCCAAACAATCAAAAGGTAAAAGCCGGAGGAGGAGGGTGAAAACAATGGAAGAAGTAAAAGTTGGAGTCTTCCTATCCGACTGTGGCGGTCAAATAGCCAAAATCCTAGACTTCGAAGCCTTAACAAACTTTGTGAAGGATGTTCCCGGAGTTGCGCTTGTGGCTCGGGGAAGCGAGTTCTGGCGTGGTGAAGGCCTAAAAACCATAGTGGACGCTGTTAAAGCCAAAAAGGTAAACCGTGTTGTCGTGGCCGAGTCTATTCCAAAAATCAGCGAAGTAGCCATAGTAAAAGCTGTGGAGGAGGCTGGGCTCAACCCCTACCTTGTAGAAGTTATAGACTTAAAAGACCATTGTGCATGGCCCCACAAAGACACGCCGCAAGAAGCCACTGAAAAGGCTAAGGCAATGCTTCTAGCCGCCATTGAAAAGGCTAAACTTCAAGAGCCCATCGATAAGGCGGAGTTTCCAGCCGTCAAATCAGTCCTTGTCATTGGCGGTGGATTAGCCGGAATCCAGGCGGCTGAAGACTTGGCGGATATGGGCTTTCAAGTCTACCTTATTGAGAAGGAGCCTTTCCTAGGGGGCTTGGCGGCAAAAGCCGTCCGCTTCTTCCCAACAGATGACTGTGCCATATGCATCCAGTCCCCAACAACAAACCTGAAGGCTGTGGCTCAGACATCGCGAAAATGCGTTTACCGTTCTGGTTTTTCGGAAATTCCAAACCTAAACGTTCTAACAAACGCCAAAGTCATAAAGGTTGAGGGTGGACCTGGCAACTTTCACGTGACAGTTGAGCGTAAACCCCGCTACGTTAACGAGAAAAAATGTGTTGCGTGTGACTTGTGCACAAGTGTCTGCCCAGTCGAGGTGCCAGACGAGTATAACGCTAAACTCACAAAGCGAAAAGCCATATACATAAACAAGCCTCTTGTTTATCCGCCTGCCTACGCCATAGACGCCAAAGCCTGCAAGTTCCACGAATGCGCCAAATGCGTTGAAGTCTGCCCAACAAAGGCTATTGAGCTTGACCAGAAGCCCGAGCAGGTTACGCTTAATGTTGGCAGCATTATTGTGGCTACCGGCTTCCGCGAGTACGACCCAAGCGTAATAAAAGAGTACCATTACGGCGAATATCCAGACGTAATAACCCACCTGGAATTGGCAAGAATGCTCGACGCCTTCGGCCCTACAGGCGGAGTACCCGTAAAGCCTTCCAACATGAAACCGGCGAAACGCATAGTTTTTGTGCAGTGTGTGGGCTCAAGGGACCGACGCTGGAACCCCTACTGTTCAAGTATTTGCTGCATGATTTCGCTGAAGCATGCCACAATGGTTAAGGAGGCTTTCCCCGACGCTGACGTGACCATATGCTACATAGATATCCGCACAACCGGCAGGGAACACGAATACTATTATGAAAGAGCCAGAGAAATGGGCGTAAAATTCGTTAAGGGAAGACCATCAGAAATTATCCACGACCCAGCCACAGACACGCTTATCGTGGAGGTTGAAGACGAGCTTTTAAGAAGGCTTATGGAGCTGGAAGCAGACCTAGTGGTTTTAGCCACAGCCATGGTCCCATCAGAAGACACAAAGGAACTTGCACAAATTCTCGGCTTGGAACTGGACCATGACGGCTTCTTCAAGGAGTACAACGCCAAGCTTAGGCCGACCGAAACAAAGCGGAGGGGCATATTCATCTGCGGAGGAGCAGTCTTCCCAAAAGACGCGCCCACGACTTCGCTACATGCACATTCAGCAGCTGTTAAGGCGGCTAAATTCCTCATGAACGGCAAAATCGTCAAAGACTTGAAAGTGGCCGTTGTAAACCAGGATTATTGTGGAAACTGCCAGTTCTGCCCAGTAACATGCCCATACGGCGCCATAACCCTCGAGCCTAAAGGAGAAGGCCACTTCGCGGCCAAGGTTTCAGAAATCATATGTGAAGGTTGCGGCGTCTGTGTTGGAACGTGCCCCGTGGGCGCCATTGAGCTTCGCCACTTGAAGCCAAGCCAAATCACAGCCCAAATAAAGGCACTGTTGTCTGTTAATGGCACTTCAAAGCCGCTGGTGCTGGCTCTCAGCTGTTCGGAATGCGGTCACGCAGCCATAGACTCTTCTGGAATGGCTATGATGAGCTACCCCGCCAACGTGCGGGTTCTGCGGGTTCCATGCACGGGCATAATCCAAGTTCAGCACATCCTAGAAGCCTTTAAGGTTGGAGCCCAAGGCGTTATGGTTGTGGGATGCAAACCAGACGGATGCCACTATGAGGTTGGAAGCCAAAAAGCCAAACAAAAGGTGGAGTTGGCAAAGGCTCTGCTTGGGGCTTACGGCATAGAACCAGAAAGGCTTGAAATGTTCAACCTAGTCTTCATCGAAGGAGACAAATTCGCCGAAGCCGCCAAAACCATGACCGAAAAAGTGGAAAAGCTAGGCTTGCTCCAACTAGCCTAGCTTAAGCAAAAACTCCAAGAGGGAGAGATGCAAAATGGCTGAAGAAAAACCCCCGGACTTTACAAGGGAGATAACCAGCAGACTCGGAGGAGAAACAATAACCCACTGCTACCAGTGCGGGACATGCGCCAGCACATGCCCAGTTGCCAGAACAGCAGAAGAACGCTACAACCCCCGCCAAATAATACGGCTCGCGTTACTAGGGCAAAGGGAAGAGGTTCTTAAAGGCGATGCCATATGGCTTTGCGCCTCGTGCTACAACTGCCAAGAACGCTGCCCCCAAAAAGTTGAAGTGGCAGACGTAATATACGCCCTAAGAAACATGGCTATACGCGAAGGCAACATACCAGCCATATACACGGAATTCGCAGCCGGGCTAACAAGCGAGGGACGCATAGTACCCATATCAAAATTCCTTGAGAAAAAGCGAGCAGACTACGGTTTGCCGCCATTAAAGCCAACTGGCATAGAAGCCCTGAAAAAGATTCTTGCGGCAACGGGCTTCGACAAAATCATGTTTAAAAAGGAAGGTGCACCCAAATGACAAGCTACGCGCTTTTCCTAGGATGCACAATACCAGCCCGCCAACCCCACTATGAACTTGCAGCGAGAAAAGCCCTAACAAAACTCGGCATAGAACTTGTGGACTTGGAAGGCATGACATGCTGTGCACCCCCACCACTACAATCTATAGACTTGGAAACAAGCTTGGCAATAGCCGCCTACAACATCTGCCTAGCGGAAGAAGCAGACCTAAACATAGTCACGCTTTGCACCGGATGCTTCGAATCCCTAGCCATAGCTAATCGCCTCCTAAAAGAAAAGCCACAACTGCGCGAAAAAGTGAACAAAATCTTGGCGAACGCTGGAAAGGAATTCAAGGGCACAAAGGAGGTTAGGCACTATCTACAAGTGCTAATGAACGATGTCGGCATAAACAGCCTAAAACAAAATGTTGTCAAACCCTTAGACAAGCTTAAAGTGGCAACCTTCTCTGGATGCCACTTGCTGAGGCCAAGCGAGCTATTACGCTTTGACGATCCAGAACGTCCCCGCATATTTGACACTTTAATTGAGGCTTTGGGCGCCAAAAGCATACCCTACAAGAATAAGCTGCGGTGCTGCGGAGGCCTTTTAAGAGGCTACGCCGATGATATAGCCTTAGCCATAGCAAGAGACAAAATTGTAAACGCCTACAACGCCGGAGCAGACTGCATCTCCACGCTCTGCCCATTCTGCTTCCTAACCCTAGACCTTGGACAAATGCTAATAAAAACCACATACAAGGAAGAATACAACATGCCAATAATTCATTACGCTGAACTGTTAAGCCTAAGCCTAGGAGTAGAACCAAAAGAGCTAGCATTAGACTTCCACAAAGTGAAAATAGACAAAGTTTTGGAGAAAATAGGCTGAAACTTTCTTTTGGTCCTTAATACCTAAAGGTTTTTATATCTTTATCCCTTTTTAAGTTGTGGTGCTTACATGGCTGGAATTAAAGTTTATGTAAGGGATGATGTCGAGGAGAAATTTAGAAGGTTGGCTATGAGTGTTTATGGTTATGGCAAGGGTTCCCTCAGCAAGGCGGCTGAGGAGGCTTTTTTGTGGTGGATGAGGCGTCATGAATCTAAGCTTGGGGAAGTTAACATTCTCGAAGATCCTGTAGCTGCAATTAGAGGTTTGCTCTCCGGTGTTGGAAAAAGTGGTGTTGAACTTCAACACGAAGCTAGAAAAATCAGGGCGGTTAAAGCTGTTGCATAAGGCTAAAAAGGCTGAGTACTTGGTGGATGCAAACATTTTCCTCGAATTAATGCTGGGTCAGCAGAAGGCAGATGTCTGTGAAAAGGTTTTGAGGAAATTTAGCGTGAGAGTGCTTGAAGGCTTGTTAGTTGATTTCGCCATAGACACCATTGTAATAGTTATGGAGAACTATGGAAAAGGGGTGAATGAAATTAGAACTTTCCTTTCAAGCCTCATGGGCTATAAGGGTCTCAGCATCTACTTTTCCTCTTTAATAGATAGGATTATGGCCACGAATCATATGAGGGACCATGGGTTGGATTTTGACGATGCGTTAACATTACAGGCTATGAAAGAAAACGGGATAAATAAGATAATAAGTTATGACAAGGACTTTGAAAAAGTTCCATTTGTTAAAAGAGTTCAACCTGAAAATTTGCTTTAGTTCATTTTGTCACCGAAATTATTTGAAAACGCGCGCCTTATAACAGTAAGATTTAAGTTGCTTGTTGAGTGCTGGCTGAAGGGTTAAACACGGTGCTTACCGTGTGAACTGATTAGAAAATGTTAAAAGTGGAGCAAGCCGATTAGGTTTTGAGGATGCTGGAATGAAGGTTACAGCCCTTAAAGAGCATAAATGCTTCTGTTGTGGTGGCCCCATCAAGAAGGGCGAGGAATGTTTCGTCTTCATTGTTAATCCTGAAAATCCAAGCAAGAGCGAGTTTGACGTGATTTACACGTGTGCAAAATGCGCTGAGGAAGAGGCTTGCCGAAGGAGGATTAGGCAGAAGGGCGTAACAGTATAGTAATGGCAGCTTAATTTCTGTAATTCACTATTGTTTTCAGCTTTGGAATCTCAACCTCTAAAGCCTCATTATTGTTGCACTTCATAACCATGTTTTCTACTTGTAGCTCATCAACTGGAAGGTTAAGTTTCCAGCAAGTGTTTTCTAGGCATATTTGCAAGCCATCATCAAATTTGTGGAGGGTTACCCGCTGGTCCTTGCAGCGGCACTGCATCAAAATCTTAACGTAGTTTTCATCTTCAAAAATGTCTATTAGGGGCTCTTCAACATGGGGTAATGGAATAAAGTGTTTTGCGGTTGGGCTTTCCTCAAATCTTTCTTCAATAACATACTTCTTTTTCAAGAGCTTATCCATGGGCTCTAAGGGGTTCTCGCCCTGAGGTTCTTCATCCTTAAGGCTTTCCACCAATTTTTTAGCTAAAACTTTACAGAAGACGTCTATATTTCTTAGGGCTTCTTCAAAATCATCACTCATGACGTCTTCCTCTGTGGATAGTTTACATTTCATACTATTTTAACTTTGTTACTTTAAGCATAGTTGAATTGTGGTAGTATAAGTTTTGAAAGCTATTTCTTTCCAATAGTCAAAGGCAATGTTCTCACATGCTTAACTGCCCGAACAACGTCGCCAACATACTTACTTGGGTCTTCTAGGGCTCTGTTTATGGCAATT
>Ga0207433_10003106_pt1 | contig 32479 bp, 24 predicted proteins | sample YelNatPaOPGAMG01_FD_187559 | JGI IMG/M metagenome (GOLD analysis project Ga0207433, IMG submission 187559) | Hot spring thermophilic microbial communities from Obsidian Pool, Yellowstone National Park, USA - OP-RAMG-01 (SPAdes) (version 3) | ecosystem: Environmental > Aquatic > Thermal springs... | reverse complement strand
AGGTAACCCTGCAACCCCTGGCCGACACCGCATAACCACACACGGGCTCACGAACCCCATCGACAGCGCCGGCGGGTCACCCCTACCTGCGCTCACCGGCTTGTGGTCACTTCTATTTTCGTGTCAGACGTCGTGGTGTGTCGCCGCGGTGGCCGCTTGTCGATAGTGACCATCAGCGAGGTCGTGGTACCAGGTCGATTCCCCCGGCGCCGGCAGCCCGGCCTCTCGCAGTTCGGTCGACAGTGGCCGGTAGGAGGGCGTGAGCGGTATGTGGTCGACAATGTGGACGATGGCGGGACGCTGGTCGCGGGGGAGGCCGCCCAACGCGGTGGTCAGGCTGGCCCCCAGGCTAGCCCCAGTGAGGACGCCGTCTTTGCCAACCGTCACGGCCGCCACCGCAACATCGTGCGTTTCGGTCGCAACGGGATACACCACGGCCAGGTCGATCATGGTGATGTCGCCGAGCGCGTCGCAAATCGGCTGGCAGAAGACCGGTCCGCGCGCCGACTGGATCACGGTGTTTCTGTTGTCGACGAACCAGTAGTCGCCGGCGGTGTCGCGGCGAAACAGATGGTCTGTGGTGATCCACGTGTCTCCCTTGGCGAATACGCCACGCATTGAGACACGTGCGGCATCGAGTCCGGAGCGCGGCTTCGCCAGCAGCACGCCCACCTCTTCATCCGCGCAGGCGCGCACGAACCCGTGGTCGTCCTCGGTAAACCGGCCCGTCGCGGCGTCGTAGCCTCCGAGCCGAATCTCGGCGCTGCCCGGCAGCGGCCGACCCTTGGCCCCGGTCTTCGTGCCGGCAACATTGGCCAGCACCGCGTCCCCCTCGGTCGATGCATAGAATTCCAGCACGCGGGCGGGAGCGAATCGGTCGGTGACCTTGCGCCACAGCCCGATCGGCATTCCGGCTCCGATGAACAGCCGGATCGGATGATGTTCGGCAAGCTCGGGCGACGCCGCCTCCACCAGTTCGCCCAGCATGGCCCAGGTATAGGTCACCACCGTGACCCCGTAACGGTGGATTTCGTCGGCGAACCGCGTCGGGTTGACCCCCCGGGTCAAGGCGATTCGCGACCCGCCGGCGACCGCGCCGCCGAGGCCGACCATCAGACCCGACGGATGATGCAGCGGGGCCAGGCAATAGACGGTGTCACCGCGGCCGAGCACGGCGGCAGTGGCCGTGCCGTAGGCCGACAGCGCCCACCGATGATTGGTGACCTCCTTGACCACCCGGCGTCCTCCCGTCGTGCTGAAGAACACGAACGCGAGATCGGCTGCACGGCCCGGGTTGGGCCGATACCACTGGGGGAGCGGCGCAACGGACAGGTCGAGGCGGTCCATTTCGACGACCCGATCCGAATCCGTCCGGCCGAGGTTCGCGGTGCGGCCGTGACCGAGGACGAGCACCCTGGCGTCGGTCGCGGTAGCCGCCGCCAGATGGTAGGGGTCCGTGATGATATCGGCTACCTCGCACAGCTGGACGGCGGCGGTGAGGTCGTCGTCCGGGGGTAGTAGCACCGCCACCGCGCCGATCCGCGACAGTGCCGCGATCGCGGTCACGGCGTTGGGGCTGGTGTCCATCAACACACCGATGTGGGCTCCCTGCCGGACACCGACGGCGATGAGGCCGCGCACCGCGTCGTCGATGCTGCGCTCGGCCGCTGCGTTGGTGTGGACCCGATCCTCGAAGAGAAAGCATTCCTCTTCGGGCGCTCTGTTCGCCTGTTCGGCCATCAACCCGCCCAACGACACCCGGGTATGGGGTTGCAGCCGACCGAGTCGGGCGAGCCGGGGAAGAGTGCGTACGGCCTCCCCGGCCATCTCCCTGCCGCTGCGCGCCGCTCCCACCGCGGCATCGGCCAAACCCAGGCCCACGCCGATGCCCAGTTCGGCCAGTACACCGGCCGAGCGACCGATATGCGACGACAGCCCGACCGCGCCATCGACCCCGACGCCGGGGTCGGGCTCCATCGCATGAACGCCGTCGGGCCTGGGGCCTCGGCCGTCTTGCCACAGCACCCATTGACCGACGGTGGGCCAGGTACGCGTGGCGGCGGTCGATCCGACAACGAGCCCAAAATGGCCTGCGCGCAATAACGCCTCGGACACCTCGGCCCGGGGGGCGGCCCGCAGGATTCCTCGCACGGACGCGGGTTGGCCGATGTCGTCGATCTCGCCGATGAAAGCAAGGACCGGACAGGTGATTTCCGCGAGCGTGATCAACGTGCCGTCGATCACGGCGCCGCCGGCCATCATGCGGTTATGCACCACGAACTGCCGTAACAGTTCGGCGACCGCAGGGCCCGACCATGCCACCCAGCCCTCCGCCTCAAGGAAGCGGCGTTGCTGTTCCCGGGGCAGCAACGCCTCCCGGTCATGGAGTTGCCGTAGAAAGTCCCATCTCGCCCGGACCGTCTTGACCGGGTCCAGAAGCTGAAACCCGGTACGGGCCATCCATCCGGATACCGAGAGACGGTTGAACACGTGGTCGGCGACCAGCTGGGCGGCACGGCCCGCCAGGGCCGCGGGAATTCCGAACGGCAGACCGCTGAGCGCATCGACGGCGCTACCCAGTGTGATGACGCTGGCCAGGCCCACGGAACGTCGGTAGGCCGCGGTTTGATAGCAGAACATGCCGCCCTGCGAGTAGCCCGCCAAATGCACCTTGCGGCCGGTGTGTGCACGTACCGAGTCGATGACCCGGCTCAGCGCGACGACATGGTCGCTCAACGTACGTTCGAGCCCGCCGGTTTCCCGATCCGGTGAGCCGAAGTCCACCACCCACGGGTCCACACCAAGATCGTGCAGGACACCGACCGCGCCCTGGTCTCTGGTGACGTCAAACACGTTGGCCGACATCATCATCGGCGGCACAAGTACTACCGGCGGCCGTGGCGCGTCGTTCGCCTTGTCGGGGAAGTACCTTCGTAGCCGGTACATGTCGGACCGCTCCACGATCTGAAACGGCGACGGACGGGATCCGGTCTGAAAGCCGCCGAACCGCAGCACCTCGACACCGTTCTGCACGGTGGCGATCACCCGGTTCGCGGGACCCGCTATCGAATCGCTACCCCATCTCACCGCTACCACACATCACCCGGACACTCCTGCTGATCACGCATACATTGGCGTCACCCACGCCCGACAGTACGCGCAGTGGCTGCCGTCGCCGCGGGTCCGCCGACCCCGCGAACTCACGCACTGCGACCCTTCGGCCAGCCGTTGACACGCCCGCAACATCGGCGCCGGTTCGCAGTCGAGATGACCGCGCTGGGGCCATTCTTCAAGGGGGAGATTCCAGACTGTGGTCTTTTCGGATGAGGCAACGGGCTCATGCCGCGTTATTGACCGCATTCATGACAGCAGCGCTCGCGCTGCCTGCGCCTATCCTCAGCCCCGCCCAATCCGGTGCACCAGTTCGTGGCCGCATGCCATGGTTGCGCAGAGGCACGCACCCGCGTCCGCCTTCTCGAGAGGCGGTCTTCTCGAGAGGCGGTGATGTCATGTCCCGACTACCCACCACGACCTACCCCGAGGCGGCCAGCGGTGTACTGTGACAAAGTAGGCATACAACGTAGACAAAGTCATTTAGCAAGCGTTTTGACAGAGTCGTTTTGACAGAGTTACGAACCCGAAATATTCGAAAGGCAGTGCCCACTCGAGTTTGCTGCCGTGGTCGATGCGGTTTGCGATTCTGTCCCGGACATCGGGTGCGGTCACTGCGCAAAGCCGACATGCATCGCGACAACCCCAACTATGCGTGCCCGAACCGCGTGCCCGCGCTGTAGTCAACGAAGAGCGGCCCCGATGGAAAAAGCAGCGCTCGGGTCCGCACCCGGCGCGATCACCGCAGCGGCAATGTCGCCGACTGCGCGACAACCGAAAACGAGACCGCCCGAAATGAGGCCACCCGAAATGAGACCACGATGACAAACTCTGAGGACGAACAACGAGATGTCTTCGGGGGCATCATGCTTCATGTGGGTGCGGGATTCAAAGAGAATGAGCGCCCCCACGTGGTGGAGGCATTGTCGACGCTCGCGCCGCACCTGGGAAGGTGGAATCCTGACGACGTGGTCGTGGATGTCTCCCTACAGGACCGCGGCGGCAAGGAGCAGCGCGTCACATTGCGCACGAGCCTGCCCGGCTTTCCGCCATTGGTAGCGGTTGCTGACAACCCGGACGTAACCCACGCCCTCGGCGAAGCAAAGCACGAGCTGATTCGCCAGATTGAACACCAGAAGGCGGAGCGGGAACCCATGCACAACCGCCGGCTCAGGAACAACACGGTCCGGCATCCTAAGACCCCCACGCCGTGAGCACGCCGTGAGAGAGCTCCCCATCCACAACCGCCTCATCCACAACCGCCCCATCCACAACGTGAGTCAGACACCGCTGCAGAGCGTTATCGACGCGGGCGACTCGGCGAACGCCGCGGGCCCGGCCAGCAGCTCGCTTATGTGGGCAGACAGAGACAAGATGACGCACATCGCCGAAGCGCGAGTTATCACCAACCAGCGGGCCATGGGCAGGTCGATGCCAGCAGCTACCGATCGGCCGTACCTCACCGCCGGGGAAGTCCTCCGGGCGGGCATGCGCCGGGCCGCCGGACGCAAAGAAATGGCTGCCGCGAAGTCAACGTGGGATTCCGAAGGCGGCGCTACGGATCGGCGAACGATCCACCGCTCGGCCGGGGCCGGGCCCGTGGTCGGCTAGGTGCTTGATGACGCAGTCAGCTGGACTATCAGGTTCCGGGCAGGCCGGCGAGCCGGATTCCCACGGCGAGGACGAGGAGGGCAGCCGAATCACCCGTGCGGCAATCTTGGTCAGTGCGCTGGAGATCATCGATCGTGATGGCGTCGAGGGGCTGTCGATGCGTCGCCTCGGCGAGGCGGTCGGCCGGGATCCGATGGTGCTCTACCGGCATGTGCCGAACAAGGCCGCCGTGCTCGATGGGGTGGTCGAGATGGTCTTCGAGCAATTATCGCTGGATACCGCACGTCCGGGCTGGGCGGCCGCCCTGCGGGACCTCGCCCATGACTTCCGTGATTTAGCGTGTGCACACCCAAACGTGGTGCCGCTCTTAGTCACCCGGCCCATTGCGACGCCGCTCGGGATGCGGCCACAGGGCATGCTCCGACAACTCGAAGATGTGCTCGCGCTACTGATTGGGGCGGGCTTCAGCGGGGTCGACGCGGTCTTCGTGTACCGGGCACTGTTCGGGTTCCTCTACGGTCATGTGCTCACCGAGTTGCAGGAGGTCCTCGAACGACCCGAGGAGACCGACGACGTCTTGCGTCTGGGCTTGCACCGGCTGCGGATCAGCGAATTCCCCCGGCTGCGCTCGCTCGCGCCGACTTGGGCCGCCTACGATGGGCTGATCGAACTCGACCGCGGACTTGACATCCTGCTCAGTGGGCTGTCCACCCGACTCGATTTACCCGATGACACAACCGGGTCGGCGCGCACGCCCGGGTCACGATAACTATGCCGCTAAGAACGGACATGACCATGATGGTGCCGCCGCCCGAATCCCGTCCGGCCGCGAGCCGGGCGAATACCCACCTCGTCGAGATACCCGGGATGCGTCGATGGCAATAACGAACGTAGCCGCATACGCCCATCTGAGCGACGCGGACCTCGAGGCGCTCGGAGCCGATTTGGAAGCGATCCGCCGCGACATCGAGGGTTCGCGCGGCAAAGAGGACAGGGCATACATTCAGCGCACCATCGCGTTTCAGCGATTTCTCGAGATCGCGGCGCGCCTGGTTATCGCCGGCACCCGCAGCAAGATGGGCTGGGCGCTCGGTACCCTCGCGCTCGCGGTGGCCAAGAGTGTCGAGAACATGGAACTTGGCCATAATATCGGCCACGGCCAATGGGATTGGATGAACGACCCCGAGATCCACTCCAACACGTGGGAGTGGGACATGGCGGGTCTGTCGTCGCAGTGGCGGTACTCCCACAACTATCGGCACCACATGTTCACCAATGTCATCGGGGTGGACGACGACCTCGGTTTCGGTGTCCTGCGGGTAACCCGCGACCAGGAGTGGCGGCGCAGCAATCTCTTCCAGCCCTTGCGAAACGTGCTGTTGGCCGTCATGTTCGAATGGGGCATCGCGATGCACGGCTTGCATTCGGAGCATGAGCGCGCGGCGACCGACGCGCAGAAGTCTGCCGATACCCGAGCGCTGATCCGCAAGATGGCTCGGCAGGGCGGGAAGGACTATGTATTCTTTCCCGCTCTCAGTCTTCGACGATGGCGCCGCACACTCACGGCGAACGTGGCCGCCAACCTGCTACGCAACGTGTGGGCGTATGTCGTGATCGTGTGCGGGCACTTTCCGCACGGCGCAGAGAAGTTCACCGCGGCCGTGCTGGAGGGTGAGACGAAGCCCGAATGGTATCTGCGACAAATGCTGGGTACCGCGAACTTTGACGCTGGGCCGGTGTTGGCCTTCCTGAGTGGAAATCTTTGCTACCAGATCGAACACCACCTTTTCCCCGATCTGCCGAGCAACCGTTATGCGGAGATCGCCCAACGGGTCCGGGCGGTGTGCGCCACCTACGACCTGCCGTATACGACCGGTCCGCTTGTTCGCCAGTACCTGCTCACCTTTCGCATCATTTCCACGTTGGCACTTCCGGATCGGTTCCTGGCCGGCAATGCCGGCGACACACCGGAGGCGGCGTCAGGAAGGCACATTCCGCGACGTCGACGCACCTTACGTGTCGGGCGAGGTCAATGGCGACACGCGGCGACGGGGATCAGTAACCGGGCGACCTGAGCCGTGGGCATTTGGCGTTGCACCCGCGCAGCGTTGGATTGGCCCGACGTCGGACCGAACTATTGGCGAGTCGGCCGCGGATCGGTAGGACCGTTCGGCGCCAGCCGGCCGAGTTTGGGCCCCGCCGGAACCTAACTCCCTCCACGATGAGGTATTGCGACCCTAGTACGCGGCGGCCTCGACTGGTCGACTCTGACCAGACGGCCGGGAGCGACCGGAAGGATCAATGGTGACGGGCGGTACGGGACCTGGGAGCGTGCGGGGGATTGCGCGACTGCGTCCGCTGATCGAGCCGGTCCTGGTGGTGCTCACGGTCGGCGCGCTGGCCGCCGGCGGGATCGCGTGGCTCACCGGGTGGCGCGAGGTCGCCGACGGTTGCTGGATCGCCGGGACGGTGCTGGCGGTGCTGCCGGCCTTGGTGTGGGTGGCGGTGGCGTTGCGCCGGGGACGGCTGGGCGTGGACGTCATCGCCGTGCTCGCCCTGGTGGGCACCCTGCTCGTCCACGAATATCTGGCCGGGGCGTTGATCGCGGTGATGCTGGCCGGTGGCCGTGCGCTGGACGCGGCGGCAACGCGGCGCGCCTCCCACGATCTGCGGGCCCTGCTGGAGCGGGCGCCACGCTTCGCGCGGCGACGCGACGGCACGCAAGTCAGCGTGATCCCACTGGCCGACGTGGTCGTCGACGACCTGCTGATCGTCGGGCCCGGTGAGGTGGTGCCGGTGGACGGCCGCGTGGTCGACGTGGTCGCGGTGTTGGACGAGTCGGTGCTGACCGGTGAGCCGCTGCAGGCCGAACGCGGTGTCGGCGAACTCGTTCGCAGCGGAGTGGTCAACGCGGGCAACGCGTTCGAGTTGCGTGCCACCGCGACGGCCGAAGACAGCACCTACGCCGGCATCGTGCGGCTGGCCCAGCAGGCGGGCGCGGAAAACGCCCCGATCGTGCGGTTGGCCGACCGCTACGCGGCGTGGTTCCTGCCGCTGGCGCTGCTGCTGGCCGGCGGGGCGTGGCTGGCCAGCGGGTCGGCCGTGCGGGCGGTGGCCGTGCTGGTGGTCGCGACTCCGTGTCCGCTGCTGCTGGCGGCGCCGGTGGCGATCGTCTCCGGCCTGTCGCGCGCGTCCCGGGCCGGGGTGATCATCCGCGGCGGTGGCGCTCTGGAAAACCTGGGGCACGCAACGACTTTGGTGATGGACAAGACCGGCACGCTGACGATGGGCCGTCCGGTGGTCGTCGACGTGATCGCCGCGCCCGGCGGTGATGCGACCGAGGTCTTGCGGCTGTCGGCCTCGGTGGATCAGCTCTCCCCGCACGTGCTGGCCGAGGCCATCGTGACGGAGGCCCTCGCGCGCGGCATCGAGCTGTCCTTGCCCGCCGATGTGCTCGAGGAGCCGGGCCGCGGTGTCACCGCCACCATCGACGAGCGCCGGGTGACCGTCGGCAAACTGCCCGCCGACTCCGTGCGTGGCGCGTGGGCGGGGGGAGTGGTCAACCGGGCGCGTCTGGACGGCGCGGCCATCGCCTGGATGTGCGTCGACGGCGAGCCTGCCGGTGCGGTGCTGTTGCGGGATCCGTTGCGCCGCCATGCACCCCGCACGATACGCCGGCTGCGTGCGGCCGGCTTCAATCGGCTGGTGATGCTCACCGGTGACCGTGCCGAACCGGCGCGCGAGGTCGCCACGGTGCTGGGCCTCGACGAGGTCTATGCCGAGCAAAGCCCCGCCGACAAGGTCGCGGCGGTGCGCGCCGAGCGGGACCGCGCGGTGACGGTGATGGTGGGCGACGGTATCAACGACGCGCCGGCGCTGGCGGCGGCGACGGTGGGTGTGGCGATGGGCGCCCGCGGGGCCACCGCGTCCTCGGAGGCCGCCGACATCGTGCTGACCACCGATCGTGTCGACCGGCTCGCCGACGCGATGGACATCGCGCGCTGGTCGCGGCGCATCGCCGTGCAGAGCGCGGTGGCGGGTATGAGCCTGTCGCTGTTGGCGATGGTGATCGCCGCGCTGGGCTGGCTGCCGCCGGCCGCGGGTGCGTTGCTGCAGGAGGGCATCGATGTCGCGGTGATCCTCAACGCGCTGCGGGCCCTGCGCGGCAATCCGCACACGGAACTGGCGTTGCCCACCAACACCGAGCAGATGCTGCGGCGCTTCGCGGCCGAACACGACGAACTCCGCGACACCCTCGGGCTGCTGCGCGACAGCGCCGACCGCCTGGCCGAGGGGCCGGACGCCGCGGCACTGGAATCGCTGAGCACCGCGCACGGCTTGCTCACCGAGCGGATCCTGCCGCACGAACGCGCGGAGGAAACCCTGCTCTATCCCGCCTTGGCGCGGCCGCTGGGCAGCGACGAGGCCACCGCGACCATGAGCCGCACCCACGCCGAGATCCAGCGTCTCGCCGAACGCGTCGGCACGCATGTGGCGCTGGCGCAATCGGCCGGAGCGATCCAACCCGACCAGGTCGACGACCTGTTGGCCTGCCTGTATGGCCTGTACGCCCTGCTGCGGCTGCACTTCGTCCAGGAGGAAGAAAACTACTTCACCCTCGTCGAGGACGAAGCCACCGCGCCTGGCACGGGCCGGCGACCCGGCCCGGCGCCTCGTGCCGACTCGGCGGCGGGCTAGATGAGCGCGGTTTTGGCCGGCATCGTGGTGGCGATGGTCGTCACGGCCGGTGGGCCCGCGTGGCCGTGCTCACCGTCGGCCTGACGACTCTGTGCGTTCTTGCCGCGACGTTGGGCCGATGTGTCCGACAGCGTGGAGGAAGAGCAGGTAATCACCGTGGTGGACCAACCCAATTCGGGAACTCGGCGCAGCCGATCGACGACCACTAACCGGACAGCGGCAGCGCGGCGAGACGGTGAGGAATGGCATTGACTGAAATGGCAGCAGCACCCGGGCCCGGTACCGCGGAAGTCCGGCGAGTCGAACTCGACCTGAAAGGGTTGTCGTGCGGGGCGTGCGCGCGGCGCGTCGAGAAGGCGCTGAACAGGGTCGACGGGGTGCGGGCGTCGGTTGACTTCGGCGCCCGGGTGGCGACCGTCGAGGCCGCTCCCGGCATCGCGGTGTCCGCCCTCTGCGCGGCCGTGCACAAGGCCGGTTATGGCGCTGCGGAACGCTCCGGGGGAGCCGGCGGAAACGATGACTGCGCTGAGCCCCAACAGCTTTCGCCGTTGCGGGCGCTCATCGTCGCCGCGACGCTGCTGCTGCGCTGGCTGATGTCTTCGTGGCATGCCCGTTGACGAAGCCCACCGGCGAATCGACCAGGGCACCGGCGGGACCGTCTGCCAACGTGTTTCGACGGCTCAGAAAGTCTTGCGCCAACAGCGACCGGATCGACGGTGGGCTCGCGGAAAGCTCGGCGACGTGGTCGAGTCCGAGCGCGATGGTCGGAGCCTCGGCAAGGTACTCGGTGTAACGGCGCCCGCCCAATTGCATGCCCAGGCTCACCCAGGCGTCGACCACCGACCACCGTCGCGGATTCATCCTTGCCCAATTGCTTTGGTCGAGCCTGCGCTTCCACTCCGTGACCTCGAGTTCGTCGAGCGCGTAGCCGCCGAGCAACTCCGTGTATGAGACCTGCTCGCCGTGCACGACGGTGATGCCGCGTCCCGGTTCGGCCGGCCCCGCCGACTCCGGCAGCAGCCCGAGGATCGCCCTCGCCGCGGCCCGGGCCGTGGTGACTTCTTCGGTCAACGTCAGGGTGGGGTAGGCACCCGACGCGATGCACGCATCGACAACCGAGACCAAAACATCCGCCGTGTCGCGCAATTGGTGGCCCTCGCCGAGGACCCGCGGCAGTCGAACGACGGTGAACTCGAGCCCGTGCGGTGACCCGGCCACGGCCAACTCCGCGAGCGACTTCGATGCCGCGTAAGGGTACGGCGCACGGCGGGGATCGGTGACACGCGGTGCGGTGACATCGGCATTGACGACGAACGTGGACAACTGCACCAGCCGCGTGCCGTGGTGTGCGCACGCGTCGACGGCCGCGGCAACCAGATCCACGTTCGCCGGGCGAATGTCGCGGTACGGCGCCAGCATATTGGTGTTCCCCGCGCAGTTCACGACCGTTGCGACCCCGCAGCCGCCCAGCAGGTCGTCCAGGTCTGCCGGTCCGAACCCAGCGGGAAGTTGTTCGACCCGCACACCGTCGACACCGCGGAGCTCCGCCCAATCACGTTGAGGCAGCGTCGCCCTCGTCGCCAGCACGACCTCGGGGCGAAGCAACCCGGAACGCTTCATTTCGACGGCAGCCCGGGCGAATCCGGTGCCGAGGATCCCCGACGCGCCCAGCACGAGGATCGACCGCCCGCGGCGGTGTGCCGCGATGCCGGGGCGCCGCCGCAGCGCCCGAGCGAGATCGCGCTCTATCTCGGAGGCGGTCGCGGTGTCGGGCCATCCCCCGGCTGCCGGTGCATCGGGTTCCAGGTCGCAGACCAGGTTGGCGGCGGTGTCGGCGCCGATCAGGTCGAGAACGGTGAGGGGCCGGCCCAGGTACTCGCGAGTGGGCGGGAGGATTCGGATGAGGTCCAACGAACCGACGCCCTCCTCGAGGAGCGAGGTTTCCGGCCCGATGGACCTCCCCAGGTGTCGGCCCCAGACGTCGGCGAGTCCGGCCGCGCCATCACCCGGGCCGGTATCGCGTTGCGCGGTGTCGACGAGCCCGGTCGTCATCCGCAGCCTGTCGCCGTCGATCTTGCCGCTGGGCTTTCGTGGAATGACCGGTACGCCGACGACGAAGAACGACGGCACCCTCAGGTTCACCAGGATGCGCCGGATGCGAGCCGCCGCGGCCGCGTCCTCGTGGCCGTCGCGAGTCCGCTGCGTTTCGAACCACACCCCGAGGCTGCCGTCGTGCGACTCGACGGCAGCATCCGCGACGGCCGGATCGTCGCGGATGCGCGCGCTCACCACGGCGGTGTCGACCCGCCTGCCGGAGATCTTGACGAGCGCGTCCCTGCGTCCGGCGAAGACAGGAAAGCCGTTGGTGTCCAAAGTCACACGATCGGCGGTGGCGAGCGCGCGGCGTCGCACGCCCGCGGCGGTGAGCACCGTGCCGAAGCTCGGGCCATCGGTTCCGACGTAACCGGAGGCGACCAGATCTCCGACGATGACGATTTCCCCGAACGCGACGAACACGGTGTCCGGTATCAGCGGCCTGCCCACCCTGAGCCGATCGCCGGCGGCGAGGGCCGTTTCGCCGTCGGCGATCGGCAACTGGGTGGCAACCACGGTCGCCTCGGTCGGTCCGTAGGTCGAGATGAGCGAGACATTTTCTGCGGCAACGGAAGCGAGCCATGAATCCACGGCGTCGGGGCGGATCGGCTCACCGCCGACGACGATCTGCCGCAGCTGTGAGCCGCGGATGGCCTCGATCGCCGCAGCGTCCTGGCACAGCAGATGCCACACAGCGGTCGGCAGGTCGATGACCGTGGCAGCCTGATCAACCAGATCGCTTGCGAGCGCGTCCAGGTCGCGGTCTCTGGTGGCCGTGGACCGGACCAGGACCGCCCCGCTGATCGCGGCGCCGAAGACCTCCTCGACGCTGATGTCCGACGTCAGCGGCGCGCACTGGAGGATGGTGTCGCGCGGCCCCCACCCGTAGGCGCGGTGGGCCGCGTCGCAGAACGCGGCGAGCGCGGCGTGCGGGATCGGAACGAGTTTGGGCTGCCCGGTGGTGCCCGAGGTCGGCATGATGTATGCCGTCCTGCCGGCAAGTGCCGGGTCGCGCGCGACGTCTTCGATGCGTGCGTCGACCAGCCTGCCGACCTCGTCACCGGGTACCGGCGCGAGCGCGGCGGCGGCCACGTCGACCACGTGCACCGGGGCGCCGCCGCCGTGGTCGGCGATCACGCTTGCCCGCCGGGGCGCGTCGTCGGTGTCGTCGCACACGCTGTAACCGCAGCCGGCGAGATGGCACGCGATCAGCAGGTCGACGGTCTTGTCCGTGTCGTCGTCGGCGAACACCAGGACATCACCGGGTGCGACGCCGTTCCGCACCAACCAGGCCACCCATGGGCGCACCTGGCGACGCGCGCCAAGAAACTGCGGGACACCGCCGTCGGTATCGAGAAACCACGCCGCAGCGGGTGTGTGCGGCGACCGGTGGGCCGCGTCGCTTGGCCGGCGCGACCCGTCCGGGCCGATCCCGAACCAGTCGTCGACGGTCATGGCGATCGGAAGATCCCACAGCGCGGCCGTCGATGCCAGCGCCGCGGCGATGCGTGCGGCCACCCCCGGGGGTGTCTTTGCCTGCGGCAGGTCGCCCCTGTTCCAGATGGCGCAGTCGAGGGTCCGCGCGCCTTCGTCGAGAACGCACGCCACGGTCATTCCCTCGACCGGACCGATAGCCGTCGCGACCGGCGCTTGACAGAGGAATGGTCGAAGATCGGGGACGCACGCCTCGCGGATGAAATTGAGCGTCAACGCCGCGACGTGCGTGGTCCGGTTGATCGCCAACCACATGCGCCGGTAATGCTCCTCGCGAAGCCATCGCCGCCGCAAGGCTTTGACGTAGCCCCGGTCAAGCGCGGCGACGACGTCGGCCACCGACGCGAACGGCGCGAACCGGACCGGATGGCCGACCGAATTGACCAGACAGGTGGCCACATTCAGATCGGGATTCCCGAACCGGTTGTCCACCGTGTGCACGAGCAGGCCTTCGGTGCTCTGCCGAATGCTCGCGTCCACCGCGACGGCCGCCGCGGCCACCAGCACGTTGAGCGGCACCTGCTTGGCCTCCGAGAAGGCAAGGAGCGCTTCGAAAGCATCGCCGCAGACCCGGACGGATTCGTGCAGGACCCCCTGGGATGCCGTGGCGGGGGAGTCGCCACCGCCGAGCCCGGCGCCGCCGCGCCGCGCGTCGTCGGCGAGCTCGCGCTGCACGGCGGGGGCGACACGCCGCAGCGACTCCTCGACCTTGTCCGCCTCGCCGCGGTGCGCCTCGGCCAGCCGGGCCAGACCCGCACTGACGCTGGGCAGCTCGGCCAAACCGTCGGCGGCGAGGTAACGCGCCAGGTCCGCCTCGATGATGCCCGTAGCGCCGCCGTCGAGCAGGATGTGGTGGGTGTGGACATCGAGGCCCGACACGCGTCCGCTCTCGTCGGTCCGCACGGTGAAGCGCACCAACGGCTTGCCGAGGAGGCCCGAAGACCAGCCGCGCGTGAGTTCCCCGCCGCCCGCGTCACCGCCGTCGGCTGTCACGCGCACGAGGTCTCCGACCCGCAGCCGGGGGACCAGATCGGGATACCCGGCGCCCGCCGCAGGCGCCTCGAGAACACAGAGCGCCACGGGGTTGGCGTGGATCGTGGCTTCCAGCGCAGCAAGGAATTGCGACAGGCCCAGCGGGTGGAAGCGGTAGCTCTTGCCGATCAGGTACAAGGCGGGATCGCCGTCCTGCAGCACCCCGTTGTAGAGGTTCCGCTGGGACCTGCTCAACGACACCGGCTGCGCACGGTCCGCTTCAGGCGAAGTCACGCATGCTCTCCAACTCGCGCACCCAGCCCGCGACGGACAGGTTCTGGGCCAACCGCCTCGGCACGTCGGACTCCCGGTCGACGCCGAGCCGCTTCATCAGCAGCACGAAGCGAACCGAATCCAGGCCGACGTCGCGCAGATCGGTGGCGTCGCCGTCCGCAAGGTCCGCCTCCTCGATGTACAGCGCCGCGCAGAGTGCGGCGACGATCCGCTCGCGCACCGACTCAGCCACGCGGGGCCGCCGCGGCTTCGGCGCCGTTCAGCATCGCGGCCAGCGACGCCCGCATGACCTTGCCGGACTGGGTTCGCGGGATGTCCGCCACGATTTCGATGGCCGACGGGCGCGCCATCGACTCCGACTCACTGCGGTAGCGGGCGGCGATCACCTGTTTGAGCTTGCGCACGTCCGGCTCCGCGAGATCCTGCGCGGGAACCACGGCCAGCCCCACCAGCGCCCCGAACTCGGCATCCGGTATTTCGTAACACGCGGCCTCGCGCACGCCCGCGACGCTCGCGGCGATGCGATCGACCTCGTCGGGCGCGACGTTCACCCCGCCGGAGATGATCATCTCCGACGATCGCCCCTTGATGTAGAAAAAGCCGTCCTCGCGGCGCTCGAGCAGATCGCCGGTGTTGACCCACCCCTGTACCAGCACCTCCCGGGTGCGTTCGGGATTGTTCCAGTACCCCAGCATGTTCGCCGGCGACTTGATCCACAGCGTGCCGAACGAGGCGGCGGGGGCCTCGCCCCGGGCGGTGGGTAGGTCGCCGTCGGAACCGGCCAGAAAGACATCCACGCCCGGATACGGGCGTCCCACCGCGCCCGCCTCGATCTTGGCGATCGAGCCCACATCCGTCGGTAAACACAATGCGGTGCAGCCCGTTTCGCTCAGGCCGTACACCTGCGCGGTGCGGATGCCGGCGGCCTCGATGAACCGGACGTCGGCCGCGAGCGCCCGCGAACCCCCGTAGCCGAGTAACCGCAGCGTCGGCACCGTCGCGTTGGCGGACCTCAGTTCCGAGACGAGCTTGGACACCAGGGTCGGGACCAGACAGGTCGACGCGACCTCGTTCGCGTTGAGGATCTCCATCAGGGACGCGGTGTTCTCCCCGCCGGTGATGCATTCGCCGCCGTGCATCAAGCAGGTGAGGATCCACCACAGCCCGCCGATGTGCGTGGCCGGCAGCGGCGAATACGTCGTCTCGCCGGCGACCCAGGTGATCCAGTTCAGGCCTTCGTCCCGCAGGAGGTCGGGGATGGCGTAGAAGGTGCGGTTGGCCAGCAGCACCGCCTTCGGCTCACCCGTGGTACCGCTGGTGAAGGTCATCGCCAGCGGATCGTCGGCCCCCGATGCGCCAATCCGGGAGGGGGTTTCGGCCAGCGCGTCGCCGCCGGCATGCCATGCGCCGGTGGCGATCTCGACCGGGAATGCCGGTATGGGGCGCAGCGACTCGGGAAGGGCGGCCGGACCGGTTCTGTTCCCGGGGCAGACCAGGATCGCGCCCGGTTCGGTGATCTGGCAGAACCGGTCGAGGGTCGCGGCAGGTAGCTTGCCGTCGGCCATGACGGCGACGGCCCCCAGCTGCGCGCAGGCCAACACCGACAGGTAGGTCTCGGGTCCGTTGTCGGAGACGACCAGGACCCGGGAACCGCGGGTGATGGCGTGCGAAAGCAGAGTCGTTGCCAGCGTGTCGACTTCGGCGATCAGCTCGCCGTATCGCAACGCGCTTGTGCCGTCACAGCGGCGCAAGGCGGTGGCGTCGGGCCGCTGCCGTGCCTGCTCGAAGACGCGGTGCAGGACGGTCGGCGGTGAGTGCGACATGGCGGAAATGCTCTCCGGTCAGCGGGTCAGGGAATGTTGAGGGCAGCGAGCTCGACCTGGGCCGACGCGGCCCCGCCGTGTTCGTCCCAGAAGTCGATGGCGCACGGGACCAGCAGATAGCGCAGTGTTTGCTCCATGACCTGGAAATCCTTGCACAACAGGCGCGCCGAGAAGCGTTGAGCGTTGATCGGCTTCCGGAACCGCGAGGACGTGGACTTGATCAACATGCTGGGCAGCTGGTTGTCGAAGTAGTCGGCGATCGACCAGCCGCGCAGTGCCGTGATCTCGCCGTTGAGAACGGCCGGAGCGAAAGCACTGTAGGCGAGTTGGTTGAAGCACAGGATCAGCTCTGCGGCGTTGAAGTGTCCCGTGCTGCGGATGTAGGCGGACTCGGCAATGGTGAAATTCCCGTAGGCCACCACCGAATCGGCGGTGGCCCGGTACGCGGCATCGACGAGATAGCGGCATCCCTTGTAGGAGTAAGGTTCGAGAACCCTGCTGAGCAGGTCCTCGTCGATCGGCGCGGTGTCCGTCGATGCCGCCCCGGTGTACGCCGCAGGGCTCAGGCCGGTGCTCATACGGCGTATCCCGGCGTTGCCAGGCCGTCCAGCATCGTGAGGCGGTGGGTCGTCAGAGTGCCTGGGGCGGTCCCGTGCTTGGCCCGGTGCATCAGAACCCGGTTGTCCCAAAGCACGATGTCGCCGACTTCGTAGTACTGGGTGTGGATGAACGGCGAGGCGAACTCGTGGTCGAGTTGCCCCGTCGCTGTCATCAGGTCATGCAGCAACGACGGGTCGACGGGGTTCCCGTCTGCGTCCTCGATCTTGGTGGTGCCCGACGCGCAGATGTAAAGGATCTCCTGTCCGGTCTTCGGGTGCCGGATGACCGTGGGCCAAGTGATCGGAGGGGTGGTCCGGTTGATCTCGTCCCACACCTCTCCGATCGGTCTGTACACGTCGGTGGGGCGGATCTTGATGTGCCGCCTCGGATCGTGGGTGGCGAAGGTTCCGCGCGCAGGGGTCTGCATGGCGGCGGGAAGTGACTCCCAGACCTTGTTGAGGTCGATGAAGTAGGTGCCGCGGTCCGGGCCGGGCACCGCCAGCGGTACGACCATGGAAAAGGCAAACGGTTCCGGCATGAACATGTAGTCGATGTGCCAGAAAGCGCCGGTCTTGGGGACGCCCCGGCCTTGCTCGGTGGAGGAGACGAAAATCTCCGGATGATCCTCGTGGTGGTACATGGTTTCGTAATAGGGCACGATGTCGCCGATCATCCGGCCCAGCCTGATGAAGTCCTCCGGATCCGGATGAACGTCTTTGAGCACCACGAGCTTGTTCTCGTAGACCACGTCGCGGACCTCGTCGGTGGTGATGCCGTCCAGGTTTTTCGGATCGATGCCGGTAACCTGTGCGCCCAGGCCTTCGCCTTTCACATTCAGCGTCATCCGTTCTCTCTCATCGTCGGTCGATTCTTCGGCGGCCCGGGCGGATCGGTGCGCACCGGGGTCCGGCTACAGCAACAGTCGGGACAAACCGGCTAAAAGTTCCTCCCATTCGCCGTCGGGGTTTCGTCGGCGCCGTATTCCCACGTCGTGGGCAGCAGGGGGACGGAAGCGGTTGCGCCAGCCGACGACGCGCCGACCATCCCGGCCGGGCGGGCCCCGGACGGTGTCGGTGCCGTGCCGGTGAAGCCGAGGTGCCCGGCGCCCTGGTCGCTTGACGACGGTTCGGCGCCCGCGGCGTCTTCCATGGTGGGTGTCGCGGCCAGGAATTCGTCGCGGTAACCGCGGGACGCGGCGCCAATCCTGCTGCGTCGCTTGCGGTGGGCCCCGGCGGCCACACGGGCCGCGACCGCCGCTGCGGAGGTGTGGACGGTGTCGGCTACCGTATCGGGCGCTTTCGCGCCGGCTTTGGGGCCGGAGCCGACGTCGGGCGGCGCCAAGCCGGGCACCGCGTAGCCGATGCCGGGGGAGGGTGAAGCGACGGCGGCCGGGCCCGGCGCGGGCGCGCCCGGCGCCGGGGCACTCGCCTGGGGGCTGGTGCCGGCCGCGGCCGGCGCGGCCGGCGCCACCGCGACGTCGACCCGCGCATCGACGCGGTGACCGGGGCCCGGCGCGGTCGGGCCCGGAAGCGTCGCGGCCGTGGATGTTCCGTTCGGCGGCGACGGCAGCGCGCTCAGGGCACCGAGCGCGCTTAAGGCGGGCGCGAAAAAGGGCAGGAGGAGAAGGGAATACGACGCGTAGTAGGGGTACCAGAGCACGTCGTACAGGAACAGGGCGACGACGGACAGGGCGAAGGCGCCGCCGGGGCTGAATCCGAGCTGCTGGAAAAGCTGTTGAAAGAATTGAAACAGCTGCTCGATCTGCTGGGGAGTGCCCAACTGCGAAACGAAGCTCAGGATCTGGCCGACGAGCTGGCCCATCGAGCCGGAGCTTTCCGCTGCGGCGCCGCAGGCTTGGGTGCCTTGCTTAAGGATGGGCGGTGCCGGCGCAAGGGTCGGCACCGCCGAGGTCGCCGCGTCGGTGATCGCCTGGTACTCGGTCATGGCGTCGGCGGCCTGCACCCACATGCGGACGTAATCGGCTTCGTTGAGCGCGATCGGGATGGTGTTGATGCCGAAGAAGTTGGTGGCGAGCAGGACGGCGTGGGTGGCGTGGTTGGCGGCCAGTTCCACCAGGCTGGGCATCGCGGCCAGGGCGCTGCCATAGGCCGCGGCGGCGGTTTCGTGCTGCGCGGCGGCGACCGCCCCGCCGAGCGAGGCTTGCTCGAGCCAGGCCAGGTAGGGGCCGTGCGCGGCAACATATTCGGCGGCGCCGGCGCCCTGCCAGCTGGCGGCCTGCACCTCGGCCAGCAGCCGGCCCAACTCGGCTGCGGTGGCGCTGTAATGACCGCTGAGTTCGTGCCACTGCGCGGCGGCGGCCAGCATCGATCCCGGCCCCGCCCCGGTGCTCAACAGGGCCGAGTGGACCTCCGGAGGCGAAGCCATCCAGATGGCGGCCGTCACGGGCTCACCTCCTTGGGCCTCCTTGGACGTCCCGGGCCGGAACTGGTTGTCCACACCCGCGAGGTAGTCGGCGGCGGCACCCGTAAAGTTCCCGAGATCGGCGCCCCTCCCCGGGTCGGCTCCGCCGCCACCGCGAACTTTCCACCAGTACAGTCGGATCCATGCCAGCCCTCGATGCCCGCCATCTGGACGGGATCTCCGAAACCGCGCTGCTCACGCTGCATCAGCGAGCGACGGAGGCCGCCCGGCCCGACCGCATCATCGACGACCCGATGGCAGTCGCTCTGCGCGACAACGTGGACTACGACTACCGGCGTTTCGGCCGTACCCACCAGGCGACCGCCCTGCGGGCCCTGGTGTTCGACGCCGCCACGCGGCACTACCTGCACACGCACCCGCGGGCCACCGTGGTCGCTCTGGCGGAGGGCCTGCAGACCAGCTTCTGGCGCCTGGACAACGGTGCGCTGAGCTGGATTTCTGTGGACCTGGCGCCCATCGTGCGGCTACGCGAGCAATTGCTGCCGCCATCCGACCGACTACGCTGCTGCGCGCGTTCCGCGCTCGACTACTCCTGGATGGACGAGGTCGACGACTCCCGCGGTGTGCTGATAACCGCCGAGGGCCTGTTTCAGTACCTGCAGCGCGGTGCGGTGTTCGATCTGATCGCGGCCTGCGCCAACCGGTTTCGCTGCGGGCAGCTGGTTTTCGACAGCATCCCGTGGTTGTTGAGCGCGTATTCTCGGCGCCGCGGCTTCAAGCTCAGTGAGGATTACACGGCCCCGCCGATGTCGTTTTCGTTCACCGCCAACCAGTACGACGAGTTGGCCGCGATACCCGGGATCCGCACGGTGCGCGAACTCCGCTACCCCCCGGGGCGCGGCAGGCTCCTGCGGTGGGTTACTCCGCTGTCCTACCGCCTGCCCCAACTCGACCGCCTCCGGGCTCCGGTGACTCTCGTCGAATTCGGCTGACCCGCAGAAGTATCCGACACGCGCACCTGATGCATGTCCCGGGCCGGCGGCCCGCTCAGCCCGTCTGGTCGTCGCGTTGCGCGGCCTCGAGGAGATCGTCGCGGGCGCGCGCGACGCGAGACCGGACGGTGCCGATCGGACATCCGCAGACCTCGGCTGCCTCGGCGTAGGTCAGCCCGAGCACCTGTGTCAGCACCAGCGCGTCACGGCGATCGGCGTCCAAGGCGTCGAGCAGCATCCTGATCTCGACCATGTCTTCGAATCGGGCCGTCCCGCGGCGGCTGTCGAGCAGACCCTCCAGGTCGGCGGCGTAGCTGGTGCGCGGTCGTCTCTGGTTGTGACGGATCTGGTCGATGACGACGCGACGGGCAATGGACAGCAGCCAGGTCCGCGCCGACGAGCGGCCGGTGAAACTCGGCAGTGACCGCAGCGCGCGCAGGAAGGTCTCCTGGGTCAGGTCGTCGGCGCTGGCGGGATCGGCCAGGAATGCCACAACACGCCAGACGTCGCGCTCGGTAGCCCTGACGAAATGATCGAGGGCCCCGGAGTCGCCGCGACCGGCCGCCAGCGCCCACGAGGTGACCTTGTCATCGTCGCCGCGCTCGCCCACGTCAACAACACTAGGTCATCGAAGGGCCGTTCCACGCCTCGGGAAGGCCGATCCGGGTCGCGCGGGCATCGGGCGGCGTTGCCGGCCGCGTCAGGACGGGTAGCTTGGTCAGGTGAGAGCGGTGAATTTCGCCCGGTCGGGAACTCATGACCCTGGAGACGCGACTAGCTGGAGTAGGGCAAAGCGAGCCCAAAGCGAGGAGGACCATGACGCTGACCGCTGCGGCTGGGTCCGACGCGCCGCAGGCTCGCCGGATCGAGCTGGACGTGTCGGGGATGTCGTGTGCCGCGTGCGCCGCCCGGGTGGAGAACAAGCTCAACAAGGTTGACGGCGTGCAGGCGTCGGTGAATTTCGCGACCCGGGTCGCCACCATCGACGCCCCTGAGACGATCGCCACCGCGGATCTGTGCGAGGTGGTGCGCCGGGCCGGATACGAGGCCGGGCCGCGGTCGCACCGGGCGGTTGACCGGGTCGATCCGGATGAGCTGCAGGCCCGCAGCCTGCTGCGGCGGCTCCTGGTCGCCGCGGTCCTGTTCATGCCGCTTGCCGATCTGTCGGTGGTGTTCGCCGTCGTGCCCGGCATGCGATTCCCGGGGTGGGCATGGGTGCTGACCGCGCTTGCCGCGCCGATCGTGACCTGGGCGGCCTGGCCGTTCCACCGCGTCGCGCTGCGCAACGCCAGGCACGGCACCACCTCGATGGAAACGCTGATCTCGGTGGGGGTCACCTCCGCCACGGTGTGGTCACTGTGCACCATCTTCGGCCCGAGCCGGCACCGCGAGGTCCACGGGTTGTGGCAAGCGGTGCTGGCCAGCGACGCCATCTACCTGGAGGTGGCCGCGGGTGTCACGGTGTTCGTGCTCGCCGGGCGATATTTCGAGGCCCGCGCAAAATCGAGGGCGGGCAGTGCGTTGCGCGCGCTCGCGGCGCTGGGCGCCAAGAACGTCACCGTCCTGCTGCGCGACGGCAGCGAGATGGTGATCCCCGCCGACGAGCTCAAAGAGCAGCAGCGCTTCGTCGTCCGGCCGGGGGAGACGATTGCCGCCGACGGCCTGGTGGTGGACGGCGCCGCGGCGATCGACATGAGCGCGATGACCGGGGAGGCCAAACCGGCGCACGCACACCCGGGTGCCAGCGTGATCGGCGGCACCGTCGTGTGCGACGGCCGGCTCATCGTCGAGGCCGCCGCGGTCGGCGCCGACACCCAGTTTGCGGGAATGGTCCGCCTGGTCGAGCAGGCGCAGGCGCAGAAAGCCGATGCGCAACGGTTGGCCGACCGCATCGCCGCGGTTTTCGTCCCCGCGGTCTTCGCCATCGCGCTGCTGGCAGCCGCGGGTTGGCTGCTCGGCGGAGCGGGGCCCGACCGTGCGTTCTCGGTCGCGCTGGCGGTGCTGGTGATCGCCTGTCCGTGTGCCCTGGGGCTGGCCACACCGACGGCGATGATGGTGGCCTCGGGTCGCGGCGCCCAGCTGGGCATCTTCCTGAAGGGCTACCGGGCGCTGGAGACCATCCGCGCCGTCGACACCGTGGTGTTCGACAAGACCGGAACGCTGACCACCGGCCGGCTCGCGGTGACCGAGGTCGTCGCCGCGGACGGATGGGAGCCCGGCGACGTGCTCGCTCTGGCGGCCGCCGTCGAGGCCGCGTCCGAGCATGCCGTCGCGACGGCGATCGTGGCGGGCACCGACGACCGCCTGCCGGTTGCCGACTTCGCGGCGAGCGCCGGGCGGGGAGTCACCGGGACCGTTGGCGAGCGTCGGGTGACGGTCGGCCGCCCGGCCTGGGTGTCCCGCCGGCTGCCGGTTCCCCTGGCTGCCGAAAGAGCGCGCCGGGAAGGCGAGAGCCGGGGCGAGACAGTGGTTTTCGTCTCCGTCGACGACGTGGTGTGCGGCGCGATCGCGGTCGCCGACGCCGTCAGGGATTCCGCGGCCGAAGCGGTCGCCGCGCTGCATCGGCGGGGGCTGCGCACGCTGCTGCTCACCGGCGACAACGCGGCCGCCGCGGGCGCGGTGGCCGCGCAGGTGGGCATCGACGAGGTGATCGCCGAGGTGCTGCCCGAGGGCAAGGTCGATGTCATCCAGCAATTGCGGGACCGTGGCCGGGTCGTCGCGATGGTCGGTGACGGCATCAACGACGGGCCCGCGCTGGCGTCGGCGGATCTGGGGCTGGCCATCGGACGCGGTACCGACGTGGCGATCGGGGCCGCCGACATCATCCTGGTCCGCGACAGCCTCGACATCGTGCCGCAGGCGCTCGATCTCGCCCGGGCCACCCTGCGGACCATCAGGATCAACATGGTGTGGGCCTTCGGGTACAACATCGCCGCGATACCGATCGCCGCCGCCGGGCTGCTGAATCCGCTCATCGCGGGCGCGGCGATGGCGTTCTCATCGTTTTTCGTGGTGTCCAACAGCCTGCGGCTGCGCAACATCGGCTTGTCCCACGAGCCAAGCGACGACCACGGCGCAACCGACGAACCCGCGGTCAGCGGCGGGACCGCGACAGCTCTTTGAGCATCGCGTTGTAGGCGTCGAGGTCGTCGTCGTAGGACGCCTCGGCGTGACGATCGGCCCGCGACGCGGCGCGCCGATCCTGCTGCGCCCACTGCGTCACCAGTGCGATGATCACCACCAGAATGGGTAATTCGCTCGAGCCCCAGGCGATCGCCCCACCCATGTGTTGGTCGGCGACGACGCTGGACAGCCACGGCAGGTCGACATACGAGTAGAACCTGCCGCCCACCGTCGACGTCATCGTCATCAGCGCGATACCGAAGAACGCGTGAAACGGCATCACCGCGAACAGCACACCCAGACGGCCGATGAACGGTAGCCGGCGCGGACCCGGATCGACGCCGATGATGCCCCAGAAGAACAGGTATCCCGTGATCAGAAAGTGGGCGCTCATGAACTCGTGGCCCCAGTGATACCGGACCAGCGTGTCGAACATCGGCGTGAAGTAGACGACGTACAGGGAGCCGACGAAGAGCACGAAGGCGGTGACCGGGTGCGAGATGAACCGTGTCACCGGTGAATGCACGAGCCACACCAGCCATTCGCGCGGGCCGGGCGGATGACCGCCGCCTGCGGCCGGGAGCGCTCGCAACGCGAGGGTGACGGGTGCCCCCAGCACCAGGAACACCGGAACGAACATGTTGTCGGCCATGTGCTCGACCATGTGAACGCTGAACATCGCCGAGCCGTAAGCCCGGACACCCGACCCCGTCACGAACACCAGCGCCAGACAGCCGATCAGCCAGGCGACCGTGCGTCCCGGAGGCCAGGTGTCGCCGCGCCGCCGCAGGCGCACCACGCCGGCCACGTAGAGCACGGCCAGGACGAGCGCCGCGGTGCCCAGGAATGTGTCGAATCTCCAGAACGTCACCAGCCGCAACGCGCTCGGCGGGCGGGGTAGTTCATAGCCGAGAAAGACGTCCCACACGGTGAACTTGTGCGCCAGCAGCCCCGGTGCGGTCTGGACCGCCATGGCAGACATTGCCGCCACCGCCGTGATGGTCGCCAGCGCACTTGCCGCAGCAGTCCCGCGGCCCGAGTGCAGGCGGCCGGCCCGCCCGCCGATGAGGGCTGCCAGGTCGCCGAGCCAGACCAGGGCCAGCGCGACCGCGCCCAGCATTGCCAGCCGCCCGTAGTCGGAGCCGGTCAGCGAGGTCGGGGGCAGCATCACCCGCAGCAGTAGCGCGCCGTAGAGCAGCGCCACGGCCCCGCTGGTCAGTTCGAGCAGCAACACTCGCCGCTGCAGCGGGCTGCTCGGTGGCGCCAGCATCGCGCAGACCTTCACGCCGGTGAGCACACCGAGGGCAACCGCGAAGACGATCACCGAGCTGGTCGCGTAGTCGTGGTTGGGCCCCTGCCCGGCGTTGCCGCTGACGGGCACGGCGATCACGCCGATCAGCGAGGGAATCAGCAGCACGACATGCCACACCCAGCGCACGGTGAGCCGCAGCGCCAACGCGGTGACACCGGAAAATACGGCAACGGCGATCCAGCCCCGCGCCATCTCCGAGGCGCCGAGGGCGACGCGAAGCGCTTCGGGGTCGGCCAGCCGGGAAACCGCGATGCCCGAGTCGTCAGCCGCCTGGATCGGGATCATCGCCGCCGCGGAGGCCAGCCACACCAACGACACCCGCTCGGCAAAACGGTGGCGACCGAACGAGTCGGCGTCGAGGACGCCGCGGTCGTCGGGGTGTGCCGTCGTCACGACGTAGACGAGCGTGCCGATGACCAGCGCCCCGGCCAGCGTGGCGGTGAAATAGCCGACCGTCTCGGCCAGGGCGGTCAACCATCCCGGAAACGAGTCACCCGTCGCGACGAAACGCCGGCCTCCTGATGCCACCGCGTAGCCGGCGGTCGCGCCCGCCACGGCGAGATAACCGGCAAGTAACACGAATCCGCCCGTGCGCCGTGAGGCTGCCCGACTCGAGCCCATCGTCGTCGCCTTCCGCCGCCCGGCAAATTCAACGCCCAGTCTACGAGTTTTGGTAGTAGCAAAGTCGCGGCTGCCCGAAATCGCTGTGGGCCATGGCGACGCTTCAGGCCGCGGAGCCATCCGTCGGGTAGAGATGCCCGCGGCGGCGCCCCCGAGTGGCGTTCGCGGGTAACACGAGATCGTCGTCCGGTGCCGGCACGGCGCCCGACCGGGGACTGGGCTCGGTTCGACGTGCTGCGCGCCAGATGAGCAGCGCCAATGCGGTGCCGACCACGACCGGCAGGTGGGTCAGGATCCGCACGAGGGTCACCGCACCCGAGGTCAGGTCGTTGATCACGAATCCCGCCAGAACCAGGCTGAATACCGCCAGGACCGCGGCCAGCCCGGATGCGGCTGCCGGACGCAACGCCGCAACGATCATCGCCACGCCCAGCGCGGCCGACCATGCCGTCGACTCGTTGAGCAGGTGCCCGTCGGTGGGCATTCCGACGTCGGCGCCGAATCCCTGCGCGCCTGCCAGGCCGAGCTGCAGCGCGCCGACCACGCCGAGCGCCCACCGCGCTCCCGCCGCCCCGGCCCAGGCCCGCAGGCGTGTCCGGGTCGGGGTCCGGTCGCGCGGTGGCGGCGCAGCGACGACCTGCGATCGGCCGACGAGCCGGCGCAACTGCTGGGTCTGCTCGACGGCCCGGGAATGCCAGTCGCGGCAGCCGGCGCACGACGCGACGTGCTCGTCGACGCGCGATGCGGGGACGGGTTCGCGTTCCCCGTCGATCCGCGCCGACAGCGCCTCGCGGGCGACGTCACAGTTCACGTATCAATAGTCGCGCACGCGCGACCTTTTGTTCCCGCGGGCAAGCGGTGGTCACGCCGCGGAGTCGGGTTCCGTCAGCTCGTCGAGGTCGGGCAGCGAGCGCCGGCAGATCTCGGCGGCCTCCTCGGCGGGCACGCCGAACATCACCAGCACGTCGCGGGTCACGCGGTCGGCCGCCATGCCGTCGTCGCGGTCGGGCTGGTCGTGCAGCAGCTGGCCCAGCCCCATCAGCGCACCGCCGGCCGCCGCCAGGGCGAGCACGGGATCGTCGACGTCGAAGCGGCCGGAGTGCGCGCCGGCCTCGATGTCGCGCAGCGCGCGCGGCGCCAGGCCCCGGTCGGCGGAGATCAACTTCAGCCCGGTGTTGAGCAGCACCTTGGACGTCTCCGGGCGCGCTCGGAACAGCCGCCCCACCAACCGGAAGCTGCGGGCGAACGTCTCGGCGGGGTCCTCATTCTCGGCGGTGAGCCTGTCGAGGACGGCTCCCAGTTCGTCGAGCGCCTCGTTGACCGCGGCCTGAAACAGCTCTTCCTTGCTCTCGAAGTGGTTGTAGAACGACCCCATGCCCACGTCGGCGGCCTGGGTGATCTCCAGGACCGGCACGTTGAGCTTGCCCGCGGCGATGAATGCCTGCCCGGCGCGGATGAGCGCCGCGCGGGTGCGCATCTTGCGTCGCTCCAGACGATTGTCGGCGGCGGGTCGCGCCTGGGTCATGAGCCGAGGTTAGCAGACAACGTCATTTTTGATGATTTCGTCAAACGCTATTGACTGAGGGTGTCCTCGTAAGTGATGATTTCGTCAGTCAACCTCAGGAGCAACCGTGAAACAGCACGTCGACGCCCCTAAAGACCTGCACAGCCAGCAGGGCGCCCGCCGGGGGGAGCATCCCGGGCGCTCCGGGAACCCGGTGATCAAGGTGCGGGATCTGGCCTGGCTGGAATTCGAGAAGCCGGACCTGAACCGCGCGCAGGCCTTCGCGCGAGCGTTCGGCTTCACCACCGTGCTGCACACCGCCGACGAGTTGCACCTACGGGGAACCGACGCGGGCTCGCCGTGCGTGATCATCCGGCGAGGGCCACGCTCGCGGTTCGTGGGCCCGGCGTTCGCCGCCGCCGACAAGGCCGACGTCGAGCGGCTCGCCGCGGCCGCCGGCGCGCGGGTCAACTCGTTACCCCAGGCGATCGGCGGCGTCGGGGTGACGCTGACCGACCCCCGGGAGATTCCGGTCCGCGTCGTCGCCGGCACGAACGAGTCACCGGAGCTGCCCGCCCAGCAGCCGCACACCTTCAACTTCGGTCACGAGCTTTTGCGCGCCAACAGCACTCAGCGCCCGCCGCGCGAGCCGGCCGGGGTGCAGCGATTGGGTCACCTCGTGCTGCAGAGCACCGCCTTCCTGCGCTCGCTCGACTGGTACCTTGACCATCTCGGCCTCATCGTCAGCGACTTCCTCTACTACCCGGGCCAACGCGAGCGCGGCCCGGCGATGAGCTTCCTGCGCTGCGATCGCGGCCCGACACCCACCGACCACCACACCCTGGCCCTCGTGCTCGGCCCCGCGGACCGTTACGTGCATTCGGCCTATCAGGTGTGCGACCTGGACGCGATCGCGGCCGGCGGAGAATACCTGCGCGAAGCGGGGTACCGGCGGTCCTGGGGGATCGGCAGGCACATCCCGGGCAGCCAGATCTTCGACTACTGGCGCGATCCCGACGGGTTCCTGGTCGAGCACTACAGCGACGGCGACATGTTCGACGACACGCTGGAACCCGGGTGGGCCCCGTTGACCGCCTCCGGTCTTGCCCAGTGGGGCCCGCACGCGACCAACGACTTCCTCGGGATCGCTCCCGCCCGGGAAGCGGTCGCCCAGTTGCGGTCGATGCTGATCGCGCTGCGCGACCACAACGAATTCGACATCACCCGCCTGCGCGGATACCTGAAAGTGGCACGCTCATGAGCATTTCCGTCTATCGCACCGCCGACGCCTGGTGGGCGGGCACCGCCGACGCCGTCGCCAGGATCGACGCCGCGGCGTCGACGACGGCGCAGTTGCTGGCCGACCGGGCGGCCATCGAACGGGCCGCCACCAGCGCCGAGACCGTCGCCGTGGCGAGCCTGCAACTGCTGGCCCCGGTCACCGCGCCGTGCCGCGTCATCGCGCAGATGACCAACTTCGCCTCCCATGTCGAGGACACCGGCGGCGACCCGAAGAAGGTGCCGCTCACCTTCTTCCGCAAGGCCTCGGGATCGATCACCGGCCCGGTCGACGACATCGTCAAGCCGTCCCATGTCCGCCTCCTCGACTACGAGGTGGAGATAGGCCTGGTGATCGGACGCGACGTGCCCGTCGGCACCACGATCGCCGCCGACAACCTCGCCGACTACGTCTGCGGGCTGGTGGTGACCAACGACGTGTCCGCGCGCGACGTGCAGCTGACGAAAACCCAGTTCTACGAAGCCAAGTCGTACCCGGGCTTCACGCCCGTCGGCCCGGCGCTGGTGCTCCTCGATGCCGGCGAGCTGGGCCGCTTCGGCGAGCTGCGGCTGCGACTGCGGGTCAACGGGGAGCCGCGCCAGAACAGCATCGTCGGAACGGACATGATCTATCGACCGGCCCAGGCGCTCGACGGGCTCGCCCGCTTCCAGCAGCTGAGCGCCGGTGACCTGGTGCTGACCGGCACGCCCGTGGGCACGGCGTTGTCCGCCCCGCCCAAGGCGGTGCAGAAGCTGGTGTCGCTGCTGCCCGACGACCTCAAGTGGAAACTGTTCTTCGCCGGGCAGGCCAAGAACCCCAAGTACCTCCGCGACGGTGACCTGGTCGAGGCCGCTGTCGCCACCGACGACGGCAAGATCGACCTGGGCACCCAGCGCAACCGGGTCCGCCACGCGTGACCGACATGCCCGGCTCGGTCCCGGTGGTGATCGTCGGCGCCGGTCCCGTCGGCGTCACCGCCGCAACGCTTTTGGCGCAACACGGCGTCGAGTGTCTCGTCCTCGACCGCTGGGCCGACGTGTACCCGCGGCCGCGCGCGGTGCACCTCGACGACGAAGTCGCGCGCATCGTCGGCCGGCTGGGGATCGGCGAGCAGTTCGCGGCGATCTCGCGTCCCGCCCGTGGCCTGCAGCTGCGAGACCCGAACATGAACGTGCTGGCCCAGTTTCGCCGCGAGCGATCCGAAACCGCTAACGGCTATCCCCAGGCCAACATGTTCGACCAGCCCGAATTCGAGGCGTTGCTGCGGGCCAACCTCAAGCACTATCCGTACGCGGTGCTGCGCGGCGACGCGGAGGTGACCGCAGTCGTCCAGGTCGGCAATGAGTGCGCCGAGGTCACCTTCGCGGACCGGGTCCGCGGGCGGCAACACCGCGTGCAGGCGGGATACGTGCTGGGTTGCGACGGCGCCAACAGCATGGTCCGCACGGCGATCGGCGCGTCGATGCGCGACATGGGGTTCGAACAGCGCTGGCTCGTGGTCGATGTGACGACGGACGCCGAACTCGACCAGTGGGACGGCGTGCATCAGGTGTGCGATCCGCGCCGGGCGGGCACGTTCATGCGAGTCGGACCGAGCAGGTACCGGTGGGAATTCCGGCTGCTGCCGGAGGATACCGCCGACGACTTCGGTACGGTCGCGTCGCTGCATCCGCTGATCCGGCCCTGGGTAAACGGGGTCGCGCCCCAACGGCTGCAGTTGGTCCGCGTCGCCGAATACACCTTCCGCGCCCAGGTGGCCGACCGCTGGCGCCGCGACAACGTCTTCCTTCTCGGCGATGCCGCCCACCTCACCCCGCCGTTCATCGGGCAGGGGCTGTGCGCGGGACTTCGCGACGCGATGAACCTGGCGTGGAAGCTGGCCGGCGTGGTCCACGGGTGGCTGCCGCAGGGCGTGCTCGACAGCTATGAGCGGGAGCGCAAGCCCCACGCGCGCTACATGATCCGGTTCGCGCTCGCGATGGGACTGACCATGACGGCGGGCGGGGAGACGGGAAATCTGTTGCGCCGCCTGGTGTTGCCCCGGCTGCACCTGATCCCCGGAATACGCGCCAAGGCCGTCGACAGCACGACCCCCGCGCTACGCTCCGGTCCATTGGTGATCAGGCAAGGCCGCCGTCGGGGGCTGGCCGGCCGCTTGTGCCCGAATCCCGTTCTGGCGGACGGGAAAAGGGTTGACGAGGTGGTGGGGCGGCGGTTCGCCGTGGTGACGTCCGGCCCGCTGTCCGGGCAACAGCGCGCCGAGCTGGCGCGCCGGGGTGCCGTCGCGATCACGGCCGAACCCGGCGCCGAACTGGACAGTTGGCTGCGCCGCGCGGGCGCGACGACCGCGATCGTCCGTCCCGACGGGGTGGTGATGTGCGCGGGTCGTGATGTGCCCGAACTTTGTCGTCTCCTGCCGGCTTTCGCGCCCGGATTCGCCGATGCGTAGGCCCGCCGGCGTCGCGGCCTATCACCACGACCTGTACGGCACCCGCGCGATCGTCGACCCTTACCCCCACTACGCCAGGCTGCGTGAGTTGGACGCGGTGGTGTGGCTCACCAAGCAGAGGGTCTTCGCGATACCCCGCTACGCCGAGTGCAAGGCCGCGCTGCGCGACGACGCGACGTTCGTGTCGGGCCACGGGGTGGGGCTCAATCCGATCGTGAACCGGCTGTCTCGCGGGACGACGCTCAACAGCGACGGCGACGAGCACGATCAGCGGCGACGGCTGCTGGCGCATCGCATGCTGCCGAGGGCCCTTCGTTCGATGAGCGACGCCATCGGGCAGCAGGCCGATATCCTGGTCGCCGCTGCGGTGCAACAAGAAAGGGTCGACGGCGTCGCGGACCTCGCGAAAGCGCTGCCGCTGACGGTGGTGCCGGACCTGCTCGGCTGGCCCGAGCACGGCAGGGGCAACCTGTTGCGTTGGGGCGCGGCCACGTTCGACACGCTGGGACCGGTCAACCGGTATGCCGCCAGGGCGGTGCCGGCCAGCCTGCGCATGGTGCGCTTCACCAAGCAGGTGGTGCGCTGCCGGTCGGTGGCCGAAGGCGGCATGGGCCACGACATCCTGCTGGCCGGCGATGCGGGAAAACTGACCCGCAGCGAGTGTTCGGCGCTGATGATCGACTACCTCGCGCCCTCGCTGGACACGACGATCAGCGGCATCGCCAGCGCGCTTGCGCTGTTCGCGACGCACCCCGACCAGTGGCGGCTGCTGCGAAGCGAGCCGGCGCTGCTTGCCAACGCCGTCAACGAGGTGCTGCGCTACGAGTCACCGCTGCGGGCCTTCTCCCGAAAGCTGGCGAAGGACACCACGTTCGCGGGTGTCGACCTTCCAGCCGGGTCCAGAGCGTTGGTGATCTACGCATCGGCCAACCGGGACGAGCGGGAGTGGAACGACCCCGACACGTTCGACATCCGCCGCGACGCTAACCGCCAGCTGGGCTTCGGGCACGGCGCCCATGCCTGCGCGGGGCAGGGACTGGCCCGTATCGAGATGCAGGCGATCCTGACGGCGCTGGTGCGGCGCGTCAGCCGCATGGAACTCGCCGGTGAGCCGACTTGGGCGCTCAACAACATCATCCGCCGTCACCGGCGACTGCCGCTGCGGCTGATCGCGGACTGAACGGCGCCGCCCGGTATTCGGTCACGCGGGCGGTGTGGGCGTCATCGATCCGATGTAGTAGGTCTCGCGCCCGGTCGGGTAGCCACCACCATTGGTGGCGATGTGAACGTGGTCGTAGTGGTTGAGGGTCTCGTTGCCGTAGTCGGCCGTCCAGCTGGGTGCGCCGATGCCCGGGTATAGCCGCTGCCGCCAGATCACGTGGAGGATTCCCCACCGTTTCGCGTTGGCCACGGCGTACCCAGCGATCTGGTTGCCGAGCGCGATCCCCTCCGGGCTGTGGTAGTTCGGGATCATCACGTCGATCGCCAATCCGTTGGGGTGCCACTTCAGGGCGTCCTGCCGGTATCCGCCGATCGTCTTGATCTCCGGGAACAGCACGCCGATGGCACGCGCCGCCCAAATAGTCTTGACTTGCAGTCGGTCCTCCGGCGCGACGCCCCGGGGCAGCGCGACCAGGAAGTTCTGGGCGGAGCCGGGGGCGGGGGGCGCGCTGGCTGCCAACGACTGCACCTCCGCGGGGGTGGCGAGGCGCGGCCCGTCCGCGGCGGGGGCGGTGTGGGGTCCGTCCGGGGGGCGGGCGATCTGGGGGATACCGGGGGCCGCGGCTTGGGCGACGGTCGGGGCGCCCGGGTTTGCCAAGCAGCACCGGTGCTCGGTGCTCTGCGCGTAGACCATGGCGGCCGAGACGGTCACCGACGCCGCGATCGCCAGCCAGCGGCCCCGGCCGTTGACCAACACGGCGGTACCCACGGTCAGCAGCCTAATGTCCCGTGCGACGGGTGGGGCGGGCTTTGCCGTTTGTAGTCGGGGTATCTAGCGCTGGGATTCGTCGGCGACGTCGTCACTGGACTGGTGCAGGCCCGGCGCGTCCGGGTCCTCGCCTTGGTGTTCCAACTCTTCCTGCAGCCGACGCTGCTCCTCGGTGGTCTCCCTGGCGTCC